>ERZ857480.44979-NODE-69520-length-85384-cov-73.9658_pt1 | contig 85384 bp, 89 predicted proteins | sample MGYA00519767_ERZ857480 | MGnify/ENA primary metagenome ERZ857480 (study PRJEB31778, sample SAMEA3449210) | human gut metagenome | biome: human gut; feature: human-associated habitat; material: faeces | place: United Kingdom | collected 2010/2012 ...
CTGCGATACGATCAAAAAACACAAAGCCTGAAGTGTATCTGCGGAAACTGCTTTTTGCACAGGGCTATCGTTATCGGATTGCAGACAAGTCTGTTCCGGGGCATCCTGATATTTTTCTGTGCAAATATAATACTGCGATTTTTGTCAATGGTTGCTTCTGGCATCGTCACCCAGGCTGCAAATACGCATATACACCAAAGAGTCGCGTGGAATTCTGGCAGAAAAAGTTTGATGATAATGTCAGACGGGATAGTGCAGTGAAAGCAGAATTGCTGGAGCATGGCATTAAGTGTTTGATCGTATGGGAATGTACTATTAATCGAATGGTGAAAAGCAGCGACGTAGAAAAACGGATCATCCAGCAGTGTACAGGTTTTCTTCGCGCGAAAGAGATGCTGCTGGAGCTTTGAAACCCGGATCTGCACATAAATAGTTGCGGATATGGATGTAGAATATCATATATTCCGAGGAAAGGAGCTGAACGCAATGGCAAGAGGCATACCGGCAATTGTAACCCCAGAAGTATTACAATGGGCGCGAGATCTGGATAGGATCACTATAGATGAAATTGCGCAGAAATTAAATGTCGATGCAGCCAAGGTTAGCGCATGGGAAAACGGAAATGAACACCCATCCCTGACACAGGCAAAAAAGCTCGCAAAACAGTATCGCGTACCATTTGCTTTTTTCTATTTGCCTGACGTACCCAAAAGGGCAAAGCGGCTCGAAAAAACCGATTATAGAACATTTGGAAACTGGGGATTTCCGGAAATGTCTCGTGAGTTGAGATGGTTTCTCAGAGACATTGAAGATCGCAGAGATATTATGATTGACCTTTATGGGGAAGCAGAAATATTACCGACTGTATGTACTTTGAGCATCTCGCCTGATACCAGCGAAGAAATATTTTCTGAGCAGATCAGAAACTTTTTATCTTTGACAGATGCTGTACAGATCAAATTCAGAAAACCGGAAGCAGCGCTCTCGTATTGCATTTCCAAACTGGAAGAGCAGGATTTTCTGATTTTTCAAGCAGCAAAGGTTCAGCCCGAAGAAATGCGAGGGCTGTCCGTAGCCTACGACACTTTTCCAATTATTGCACTTAACCGAAAAGATGAACCAAGCGCAAGATTGTTCACTCTGCTACATGAGCTGGTTCATATTATGACGCGAACATCTGGTATTTGCAATAATATGAGCCAAGATCCCGGTCAAGCAGAAAAAACAGAATTGTTCTGTAACAAGATTGCCGGATTAGCCCTAGTTCCAACTGTTCAGTTGAAAAGAAACAAGAACTTCTTCCTGATGCAGCAATATGGGATTGATGATACCTATGTTAGTGCATTAGCCAGAGATTTTGCTGTTAGCAGAGAAGTCATTTTGCACAGATTGTGGGACATTGATTTTATTGGGAAGTCCGATTATTTTGATATTTTGAATAGATATACTGATGAATACCGCGCTTATAAACAAAAAAAGAAAACAGATGGATTTCTCCCTCCAGCACTTGATAAAGGAACTCAAGTAGGAAAGCTGTACACGAAAGCTGTTATGTCTGCATATCACGCAGAGAAACTCACTCCGCGAGAGGCAAGCAATTACCTTTTGGGGCTGCGAGTTAAACATTTCGAAGCCGTTGAAAGGTGGTGCTACTGATGGCTAAATATGTGTTTGATAGCAACATTTTTATCAATCTTCAACGGCGGCAACCACTTGATGTATTTCCATCTCTTTGGGTCAAAATCGGCGAACTGATGGATGATGGTACGATTATTTCCAGCCAAGAAGTTTATGATGAGATCATGATTGGTGGCGATGATCTGGAAAAATGGGCGAAGGCACGGCAAAAGTGCTTCCTTCCATCGAATATTCCAGTGCAGCAGGATGTCAGAGCCATTCTTTCCACGCACCGCGGACTCATAGAAGGAGGAAAAAAGAAAAATTCCGCTGATCCGTTTGTTATTGCTCTTGCAAAACAACAAAACTGCAAAGTGGTGACAGAAGAGGTCCCAACGCATAATATGAATTCGCCCAAAATCCCTGATGTTTGTGCTGCCTATAATATTGAATGTATTGATTTCATAGCTTTCGCGCGTGAAGAAAAATTTGCGTTTTGACACAGACCTTTCGGAACATCACGGCGACGCCGTAGAACCATACTATCAAAAGTATAAGCTATTGATAGCATCCCCTGATAGCTTTTTGATAGCAGAAAGTCGGATACCCCGTAGGATTGGGATAATTGGTATCAAATAAAGCCAAATGGAATCAAACGGTCTATACAAAAAAGTTTAGAGTGCGTTTCCACTTGGCGAGTGGGAATGATACGACACCAAAGGTGGCCAAAAACTACAAATACGCCAAAACCTCCGGCTTCGCCGGAGGTTTTGGTTGTACCACGACAAAAGTTGTGGTATGCTGATGAAAAACAGCGGAGGAACACACCTATGCGTCTGATCTCATGGAACGTGAACGGGCTGCGGGCCTGTCTGAATAAAGGTTTCCTGGCCTTCTGCGCCCTTGCGGACGCGGATGTCATCTGTCTGCAGGAGACGAAGATGCGGCCGGAGCAGGCGCAGTTTGAGCTGGAGGGCTATCACCGATTCTGGAACAGCGCCGACAAGGCCGGATATTCCGGCACGGCTGTTTTCACCCGACGGAAGCCGCTGGCGGTGACATACGACTTTGGCGAGGATATCCACCGGCATGAGGGACGGGTCATCACGGCGGAGTACGAGGATTTCTTTCTGGTGTGCTGCTACACGCCCAATTCCAAGGACCAGCTGGCACGGCTGGACTACCGGATGGCGTGGGAGGACGACCTGCGGGAATACCTCTTGGAACTGGACGCCAAAAAGCCGGTGGTGTACTGCGGGGACCTGAACGTGGCCCATCAGGAGATCGATCTGAAAAATCCCCAGTCCAACCGGATGAACCCAGGCTTCTCCGACGAGGAACGGGACAAAATGACGCAGCTGCTGAGCAGCGGGTTCGTGGACACGTTCCGGGCGCTGTATCCAAAGCGGACCGGGGCGTACTCCTGGTGGAGCTACCGCTTTCACGCACGGGAGAACAACGCGGGGTGGCGTATTGACTACTTTATCGTGTCAGCACGGCTGATGCCCCGGGTGAAGAATGCGGATATCTGGCCGGAAATCACCGGCAGTGACCACTGTCCGGTGGTGTTGGAGCTGACGGAGTAGAGCATTATCTGTAGCGAGCAAAAAAGACCGCCTTTCGGCGGTCTTTTTCGTATAACGACATTTTTTAACCCTCGCTGCTGGTGTCGGCAGGATTTTTAACGGGGATCAGTTCGCCCATGAGGACGTAGCGGGCATTATCAAAATCGTAGTCGCAGGTGCTCAGGGTCAGGATGCTGCCCGTGGGCACACCGGAGCCGGACTTGAAGGTGGACTCGTTGATACACTGCTGGAGATAGCTGTCGCTGAGAGAAGTGGCATACACATCGGCGTCATGATCCACAATACAACCGGCAAACAGGTTGACCTTGTAGGTCTGGTTGGGGGTGTACAGATAGAAGTAGGGATGCGCCTCGTAATAGCTCTGGCTCTTGTAGTTCATCAGGGACGCGAACATCATGCCGGTCTTCATATTGTGGCCGTAGATGAGGTTGTTCTGAGAGGTGAAGTCAGAGTTGCAGCGGATATCCAGGAAGACGGTGCCGTTCTTGTTGTCCTTGCCGTCGATATCGCGGTACAGATAGTACTCGCCGCCCTCGTCCGCGGACTGCACGATGGGCAGCTGCAGCGTCGTATTGGCGCTATACACATAGCCCACCACGTCGGGGTACTTGGCCTGCATGGCGGTGAAGTCCACCTTGATGCTCTCTTCATCCTTCTTGACAGGCTTCTGCGTCTCCTGGCTGTCGCCGTCGGTGCCGTCGCCGGCGGTATCGGTATCGCCGGCGGTATCGTCCGGACTGATGAAGTCCTGATTGATATTGTCATTGATCCTCTCGGTGTCCTTCTGTTCCTTCAGATACGAAATGATCTTGACGGACGAGAACACCAGCACGCCCACCAGGATCACCAAAACGGCGTAATACAGGGCTTTTCCGTTCTTTCTGCCGCCGCGGCTCCTTCTGCTGCGGTGACGACTGCCGGTACGCTCGGCCGGCTGCTCCTGCTGCACACGGGATCTTCTCTTGGGTGCATCGTTCATGGGTACACGCCTCCTTATCGTTGGGTATTGTAACAGGTTTTTTCGTTCGGTGCAAGGGATATAGACAAGATGTAATGAAATTGTAACAGTTTCTCTTTACTTCTGAGAAACCAGGGATTACAATAGAAATGTTGGCTGCCGTATAGACGGCGGAGCCGCCGGCTCCGTTCCATCAAAAAGATAAAGGAGAACCACAATGATCTATTTCAACAGTGATTATCTGGAGGGCGCGCACCCCTCTATCATGGTCAGGCTGGCCGAGACGAACATGGTACAGACCGTGGGCTACGGCGAGGACGAATACTGTGAGGCGGCGCGTGAGAAGATCAAGACCGCCTGCCAGGCCCCGGAGGCCGACGTGCATTTTCTGGTGGGCGGCACCCAGACCAACACCACCGTCATCGCCGCCATCCTGCGGCCCTGGCAGGGCGTGATTTCCGCCGTCAGCGGTCACATCAACTGCCATGAGGCCGGTGCCATCGAGTCCACGGGCCATAAGGTCATCACCCTGCCCACCACCAACGGCAAGATCACTGCGCAGCAGGTGCAGGACTATGTGGAGTGGCACAGAAACGATGAGTCCACGGAGCACATCGTCCAGCCCGGTATGGTGTACATCTCCCACCCCACTGAGGGCGGCACGCTGTATACCAAGGCGGAGCTGACGGCGCTGTATGACACCTGCCGCCGGTACGGCCTGCCGCTGTTCATTGACGGCGCACGGCTGGGCTATGGCCTGATGGCCGAGGAGAGCGACATGACGCTGCCAGAGATCGCGCGGCTGTGCGATGTGTTCTACATCGGTGGCACCAAGGTGGGCGCCCTGTTCGGCGAAGCCGTTGTCATCATGAACGAAAATCTGAAAAAGGATTTCCGCTTTATTATGAAGCAGCGGGGCGGCCGCATGGCCAAGGGCCGACTGCTGGGCGTTCAGTTCGACACGCTGTTCACCGACGACCTGTATTTCAAGATCTCCCGCCACGCCATTGAGATGGCTCATCAGATCCGGGACATTTTCGTCTCCGCGGGCTATCCCCTGCTGTTTGACTCCCCCACCAACCAGCAGTATCCCATCATGTCGGATGACGAGCTGGCCATTCTGGGCAAAAGCTTCGGCTATGAGTACTGGGAGCGTGTGGACGAGACGCACTCCGGCGTGCGCTTCTGCGCCAGCTGGGCCACAAAGCAGGAGCACGTGGACGCCCTGCGGGCGGCTGTGAACGCGCTGAAGAAGTAAGCGTTCCTCTGCTGTGAGATAAGCATAGCGCAGGTAGCTGAAATGCACCTTAAAGTTACTTAAAAAAATTCCCCGACGATGTCGGGGAATTTTTTTAGCAAAGCAAAGGCACCCTCGCAGGGTGCCTTTGTCGATAGCGTACTTACGCCTTGGGGCCGGCGGCCACGACCTCGTCGCTCATGTGGGTGTACTTCTTGAAGTTCTCCACAAAGCTGGCGGCCAGCTTCTTGCAGCTCGCCTGATAGGCCGCCTTGTCCTCCCAGGTGTTCTCGGGGATCAGCAGCTCACTGGGCACGCCCTCGATGCTGGTGGGCACCTGCACGCCGAAGGTGGGATCGGTGACGAACTGGCTCTTCTCGATCTCGCCGGTGAGGGCGGCGGTGACCATAGCGCGGGTGTAGCTGAGCTTCATGCGCTTGCCGGTACCGTTCCAGCCGGTGTTGACCAGATAAACCTTCGCGCCGGCCTTCTCCACCTTGTCGGCCAGCATGGCGGCATAGACAGAGGGATCCAGGGGCAGGAAGGGCTCGCCGAAGCAGGTGGAGAAGGTAGGCACAGGCTCGGTGACGCCGATCTCCGTGCCGGCTACCTTGGAGGTGAAGCCGGAGACGAAGTAGTACATGGCCTGGTTCTTATCCAGCTTGCTGATGGGGGGCAACACACCGTAGGCATCGGCGGTCAGGAAGATGACCGTCTTGGGAACGCTGGGGCTCATGCCGGACAGCTCGGCGTTGGGGATATACTCCACGGGATAGCCCACGCGGGAGTTGACGGCCAGGGAGTCGTCGTCGAAGTCGAACTCACGGGTGTCGGGATCCATGACTACGTTCTCTACCAGCGCGCCGAACTTGATGGCATTGTAGATCTCCGGCTCACCCTCGGGGCTCAGGTTGATGCACTTGGCGTAGCAGCCGCCCTCGAAGTTGAAGACGGAGTCGTCCGCCCAACCGTGCTCGTCATCGCCGATGAGCATACGGTTGGGATCGGCGGACAGCGTGGTCTTGCCGGTGCCGGACAGGCCGAAAAACACGGCGCTGTCGCCGTTCTTGCCGATGTTGGCGGAGCAGTGCATGGGGAACACGCCCTGCTTGGGCAACACATAGTTCATCACGGAGAAGACGGACTTCTTGATCTCGCCGGCGTACTGGGTGCCGCAGATCACCACCTCGTGGGCCTCGTAGTCCACCAGAATGGCGGCCTCGCTGCGGGTGCCGTCGATCTCCGGGATGCACTTGAAGCCGGGAGCGGCGATGATGGTATAATCCTCCTTAAAATCCTTCAGCTGCTCGGCCGTGGGGCGGCGCAGGAGCTGGTGGATAAAGAGATTCTGGCTGGCCAGCTCGTTGACGATGCGGAAGGCCTTGGTGTACTTGGGATCGGCGCCGGCAAAGCCGTCAAAGATAAAGATCTCCTTGCCCTGCAGATAGGCGATGACCTTGGCGCGGATGGCATCGAACTTGGCCTTCTCGATAGGACGGTTCACCTTGCCCCAGGCGATGTCGTCATGGACGGCAGGGGTGTCCACGATAAACTTGTCATTGGCGCTGCGGCCGGTGTATTTCCCGGTCTTGACCACCAGGGCGCCGGTGTTGGACAGCGTACCCTCGCCGCGGCAAAGCGCGTGCTCGGTCAGCTGTGCGGGGGTCAGATTACGATAGACCGCCTTGGCGTTGATGATACCCAGCTTTTCCAGTCCGTAAGTTTCCATTTGCAAAACCTCCTGTTTGAAATGTCACCGCGTCCGCCGCCGGCGGCGCGCTGCTTGCTTGTTCATCTTGGATTATACCATACGTTTAGGACAATTAACAGTCCTTTTTTACATTTCCCCTAAAAATTTTTCTGCATTGCTGAAAGTTTTTTATCATTCCGTCCGGCGGGAGAGCTGTGACAAAAACCGTTCCGCCGCCGGATCCCGATCGCATACTTTTCTCTTTACGCAAGGATAACACCGTATTATGATAATGTCAATTTGCGAAAACCACGATTTTCTAAGAGGAGCGCCGCACTATGGCACACAAGATACCCATATGTGAAATACCTCTCGCCCCTGCTGCTGTTCGGCCTGAACGGCGTGGTGATACTCAACGGCGTTGCCGGCGGTACACGGAGCGCCGTGTTTTTCTCCGTGCTGCTGCTGGGCGAAACGCTGACGCCGCCCGCTGGCTGGACGCGGCTATGATGCTGGGCAGTGCCATGCTGGCGGAATTCGTACATCCGCGAAAGTAACGGAAACGATCTCCCCGCCTCCCCCGCGCAAAGTGCAAAACCTCCGGCTGAGCCGGAGGTTTTGCTTTATTTGGCGCATATCTCGCTGATGGCTGCCAGGAGCTCCGTTTTGCCGGTGCCCTTCTCGGCGGAAAAGGGGATCAGCAGTGCCTCCTCCGGCAGGGTCAGCGTCTGGCGGATCAGGGCCAGGTTAGGCTCGATCTCGCTCTTTTTCAGCTTGTCCAGCTTGTTGGCTACAACGATGACCGGGCAGCCGGTGCCCTTGAACCAGTCGCACATGGTCACGTCATCGGCGGTGGGCTTGTGCCGCGCATCCACGATCAGCACGCCCAGGGTAATGAGCCCCTCCTCGGCGAAGTAACGCTCCATCAGACGGCCCCAGCGGTCGCGCTCCTCCTTGGAGACCTTGGCATAGCCGTAGCCGGGCAGGTCGGTGAAGTATAGCCTGCCGTCGATGTCAAAATAGTTGATCTGGCTGGTCTTGCCGGGGGTAGCGCCCACCCGGGCGAAATTCTTGCGGCCCAGCAGCCGGTTAATGACGGAGGACTTGCCCACGTTGCTGCGCCCCGCGAAGGTGACCTGGGGCTTTCCGTCGCGGATGAATGTCTCCGCCCTTACGGCCGAGAGCACGAACTCCGCCTTATTAAAGTTGATCGCCATGACGCACCTCCTGCATAGCCGGACTACCCATCACCGCCAGATGCTCCACCGCCGCCTCTTTTTTCGGCAGGGTCAGTGCATGGGCAAACACGGCGTCCACCGTCTCGGCAGTGATAAAGCGCAACGCCTCCCGTACGGCGGGATCGATGTCCGCCAGATCCTTCTCGTTTTCCCGGGGAATGATGACGGTCCGGATGCCGCTGCGCTTGGCCGCCATGGTCTTCTCCCGCAGACCGCCGATGGGCAGCACGCGGCCCCGCAGCGTCACCTCGCCGGTCATAGCCACGTCATGGCGCACGGCGCGGCCCGTCAGGGCCGACAGCATAGCCGTGGCGATAGCGATGCCGGCGGAGGGGCCGTCCTTTGGCACCGCGCCCTCCGGGAAGTGGACATGGATGTCCTTGGTCTTATAAAAATCCGGGACAATGCCCAGCTCGGCGGCACGGCTCCTCAGGCAGGTATAGGCCGCCTTCACGGACTCCTGCATCACCTGGCCCAGATTGCCGGTAAGCTCCAGCTTGCCGGTGCCGTCCATCACACCGGCCTCCACCTCTAACAGCTCGCCGCCCACCTCTGTCCACGCAAGGCCGTTGACCACGCCGATCTGGTCGATCTTGCTGCGGGTATCCTCGGCATAGGGCGGCGTATCCAGGAATTCACGAAGGCTCTTATCTGTAACGTCTATGCGCTTTACACCCGTTTTCACCAAACGCATGGCGGCGCGGCGGCACAGCTTGCCCAGCTGGCGCTCCAGCGTGCGGACGCCGGACTCCTTGGTATAGTCGGTAATGATGGCCCGCAGGGCTTCATCGTCCAGGCGCAGCTGACCGCGGCGGATGCCGTTCTCCTTCAGCTGCTTGGGCAGCAGATGCTCGCGGGCGATGTGCAGCTTTTCCTCGTCGGTGTAGCTGCCCAGCTCGATGACCTCCATGCGGTCGAGCAGCGGACGGGGTATGGTGGACGTGGTGTTGGCAGTAGTAATGAACATCACGCGGCTCAGGTCCACGGGCAGCTCGATGAAGTGGTCGCGGAAAGCCCCGTTCTGCTCACTATCCAGTACCTCCAGCAGGGCCGAAGCCGGGTCGCCCCGCATATCGCTGGCCAGCTTGTCGATCTCATCCAGCACCAGCAGAGGGTTCATGGTACCGGCGCGGGTCAGGGCCTCGATAATGCGGCCGGGCATAGCGCCGATATACGTCTTGCGGTGGCCGCGGATATCCGCCTCGTCCCGCACGCCGCCCAGACTCAGCCGGGCGCACTTGCGGTTCATGGCCTTGGCCACGGACAACGCCACGGAGGTCTTGCCCACACCGGGAGGCCCCACCAGGCAGAGTATCCTGCCCTTGGCGTCCGGGTTCAGCTGCCGCACGGCGATAAACTCCAAAATGCGCTGCTTGACCTTATCCAGGCCGTAGTGGTCCTTGTCCAGTATCTTTCGGGCCTGCGCCACATCCGCCCTCTCCCGGGTGAATTTGTGCCAGGGCAGCTCCAGGCACACATCCAGATAGTTGCGTATCACCGAGGCCTCGGCGCTGCCGAAGGGCTGCTTGCCCAGGCGCTCCACCTCTTTTGTCAGCTTGGTATGTATCTCCTCCGGCAGGTCCGCCGCCTGTATCCTGGCGGCGTACTCCTCCAGTTCCTCGTCGCCGTCATCCCCCAACTCGTGCTGCAATACCTTCACCTGCTCCCGCAGGATCATGTCCTTCTGTACCTGGGCCACACGGCGGCGTACCTTCTGCTCCATTTCGCTCTCCAGCGAGATGACATCCACCTCATGGGTCAGGATATCGTTGACGATACGCAGGCGCTTGTCCGGGTGCAGCTCCTCCAGCACCCGCTGGCGGTCCTGGTGCCGCAGGGTGATATTCTGGGCGATCAGGTCGGCCAGACGGCCGGTATCGCCGCAATCCAGCACCGCGGCGGCGAAGTCTTCGCCGATGCCGTTGGCCAGCTCGCGGTATTCACCGAAGAGCACATAGGTCCGGCGTATCAGCGCCTCGCTGCGGGCCGTATGGCGGGCCGCCATCTCCGGCAGCAGCTCGGCCTGGGCCTGCAAAAACGGTTTTTTCTGCCACAGCCGGTGCAGCCGCGCCCGGCTCTCACCCTCCACGATGACACGCACCGTAGTGTCCGAGGTCTTGATGATCTGCAAAATATGACACACCGTGCCGATGGTGTACAGATCCTCCTCTCCCGGCTCCGCCGTGGACAGGTCCTTCTGCGTCATCGCCAGCAGCCGGCGGTCATTCTCCATGGCGTTGTCCAGAGCGAAGATAGAGATGTCGCGCTCCGCGTCAAAGGACACCGTCTGCCCGGGGAAGGCCGTCAGGCCGCGCAGTGCCAGCACCGGAATGTTCCGGGTGATCGTTTCCATAGTTGCCTCCTTTCTCCCGCCGGACGGCGGGCGTTGGGAAAAGGGTAGTATCCGAACTGCCGGAAAAGCCTTGGCTTTTCCGGCAGTCTGAGTCTCTGTTAAGACGCCGGGGCGGTGGAGGTCTTCTCCGCCGTGCCGGTCTTGAATTTAGCGCGCTGCGCCACCTTTTCCGGGTCGTGCAGCACCGTGGGCTCAGCATCCCCGTCCACACACGCCTTTGTGATGGTCACATCGGTAATGGTGGGGTCGGAGGGCACATCGTACATGACCTTGGTCAACAGCCCCTCCATCACCGCCCGCAGACCACGCGCGCCGATGTTCCGTGCCAGCGCGGTGTCCGCCACCTCCTCCAGCGCGTCCTGATCGAAATGCAGCTCCACGCCATCGTAGCTGAGCAGCTTCTGGTACTGCTTCACCAAAGCGTTCTTCGGCTCGGTGAGTATCCGCACCAGATCCTCCCGGGTCAGCCCCTGCAAGGCGGTGATGACCGGCATACGGCCCACCAGCTCGGGGATGATGCCGAACTTCAGCAGATCGTGGGGCTGGACCTGCTGGAACAGTTCGCCGGTATGGCGCTCTTTTTTGCTCTGCACCGCATTCTCAAACCCCATGCTGCGCTTGCCCACGCGGTCCTCGATGATTTTCTCCAAACCGTCGAACGCGCCGCCGCAGATAAACAGGATATTGCTGGTATCCAGCTGGATGAACTCCTGATGGGGGTGCTTGCGCCCACCCTGGGGCGGCACATTGGCAACAGTGCCCTCCAATATCTTCAGCAGCGCCTGCTGCACGCCCTCGCCGGACACATCGCGGGTGATGGACGTATTCTCGCTCTTCCGAGCGATCTTGTCGATCTCATCCACGTAGATGATGCCCCGCTCGGCCAGCTCTACGTCGAAATCCGCCGCCTGCAAAAGGCGCAGCAGTATATTCTCTACGTCGTCACCCACATAGCCGGCCTCGGTCAGTGTGGTGGCATCGGCAATGGCAAAGGGGACCTTCAGCACCCGCGCCAGCGTCTGGGCAAACAGCGTCTTGCCGGAGCCGGTAGGACCGATCATCAGGATATTGCTTTTCTGCAGCTCCACATCCTCGTCGCCGCCGAAATAAATGCGCTTGTAGTGGTTGTACACCGACACGGACAGCGCCACCTTGGCTGCCTCCTGCCCGATAACGTACTGGTCCAGCACGTCGTGTATCTCCTTGGGCGTAGGCAGCTCGTCCATGCTGTCTATACCGTCGGCGCCCGCGGTGTAGCCGTCGTTCAGGATATCCATACACAGCTGAACGCACTCGTCGCAAATTCGGACACCGGGACCCTGGATCATGCGATGGACCTGACTCTCCGGCTTGCCGCAGAACGAGCAGCGCAGGGCCTTCTTATCTTCTGCCATTCGTTTTTACCTCTTATATATGACCTTATCCACCAGACCGTATTCCCGGGCCTCCTCCGCGATCATCCAGTTGTCGCGCTCGGAATCCGTCTTGATCTGCTCCGGCGTCTTGCCGGTATTCTCCGCCATGATCTTGTTCAGGCGCTGCTTGATCTTCAGGAAATGCTCCACATCGATCTCCATATCCGTGACCTTGCCCTGGGTACCGGCGGAGGGCTGGTGGATCATGATCTCCGCGTTGGGCAGCGCGATGCGCTTTCCCTTGGCACCGCTGGACAGCAGGAACGCACCCATGCTGGCGGCCATGCCGATGCAGATGGTGGACACGTCGCACTTAATGTACTGCATGGTGTCATAAATGGCCATACCGGCGGTCACGCTGCCGCCAGGGCTGTTGATATACATCTGAATATCCTTGTCGGGGTCCTGCGCCTCGAGATAGAGAAGCTGTGCCACGACGAGGCTGGCGGTGGTATCATTCACCTCTTCGCCCAGGAATACGATACGGTCGTTGAGCAAGCGGGAGAAAATGTCATAGGAACGCTCACCGCGGTTGGTCTGCTCCACAACGTAAGGGACTAAGCTCATAAAAAATACCTCCTGTATGATAGATGCCTGATTATACCCACCCGACTGTGTTTTTCATAAGAGCCCGCGGCGGCGGGGGAAATGTTTTCACCCCGCCGCGCCAGCTTTTCTCTCTTGTATACAGCGAATTACTCCGCGTCCTTCTTGGCGGTCTTCTTGGCCGCAGACTTCTTGGCGGGGGCCTTCTCGGCCTTCTCCTCACCCTCGGCCTTCTTCGTCGTCTTCTTGGCGGCAGGCTTCTTGGCGGGCTTCTCCACGATCTCGCCCTCGGCCTCCAGCTCGGCCTTCTCCTCAGCGGGGGCCACAGCCTTGGCGCTGTCCGCCACGACCTTGATGACCTTCTCACGGATGACCTGCTCCTTCACTTCCTCGGGGCGCAGATACTTCTTCACGGTATCCAGATCCATACCGTATTTGTCGGCCACGTTCTTCATCTCAGCCTCCACCTCGTCGTCGGTGGCATCCAACTTCTCGGCATCGATGATCGCCTTGACGGCCAGATCCATCTTCACCTGCTGCTCGGCAGGGCCGTAGGCCTGCTTGGTAAAGTCGGCCTCGGTGGTATTGGTCATCTTCAGATACTGGTCGAAGGGGATGCCTTGAGAGGCCAGCTGCTGCTTGAAGCCCTCGGTCATCTGGGCGGCCTGCAGCTCCACCATCTCGGTGGGGATCTCGGCCTCGACGCTCTCGGCCACCTTGGCCATCAGCACGTCCTCAAAGGCGCGCTGGGCAGCCTCGGTGCGCTCGACGGTCATCTTCTTTTTAATATCGGCCTTCAGGTCCTTCAGCGTGTCAAACTCGGACACATCCTTGGCAAACTCGTCATCAATGGCGGGGACTTCCTTGACCTTGACCTCGTTGATCTTCACATGGAAGATCACGGGCTTGCCGGCCAGCTCAGGGGTGTAGTTCTCGGGGAAGGTAATGTCGATATCCTTCTCCTCGCCGGCCTTCATGCCGATCAGCTGGTCCTCGAAACCGGGGACAAAGCTGCCGGAGCCGATCTCCAGATCAAAGTTCTCACCCTTGCCGCCATCGAATGCCTTGCCATTATCAAAGCCCTCAAAATCGATATCCGCGGTGTCGCCCTTCTTCACGGCGCGGTCCACGGAGACCAGACGGCTGTTGCGGTCCGCCATCTCTTTCAGCCGAGCGTTCACATCGGCAGCAGCCACCTTGACCTCCGCCTTAGGCGCCTCCAAGCCCTTGTACTGGCCCAGCTTCACCTCAGGGTATATGGCCACGGTGCACTTGAACACCACACCGTCCTTGGTACAGCTCTCCAGCTCCACCTCGGGATAGCCGACGACGTTCAGTTCCTGCTCCTTCACGGCAGCCTCATAGGCATCGGGGAGAATGATATTCACGGCTTCCTCATAAAAGACCTCGGCGCCGTACATCTTCTCGATGATCTTACGGGGGGCCTTACCCACGCGGAAGCCGGGTACGTTGATCTTACCGCGCATCTTCAGATACGCTTTGTTGACGGCGGCCTCAAACTCCTCGGCGCTCGTCTCGATGGTCAGTGCGACCCTGCTCTTTTCCAGTTTCTCGCAGCTTTTCACAGTCATTTGTTATTTCCTCCGTTCCGCATGGACAGGTTGTTGTGCCGATGTCCATACAATATAGTATCATAGCAGAAAGCTACGAAAATTTCCACTATTTTTTTTAGTTTTTTCCCTGTTTTTTCAGATTTCTGTATGCCGCAGGAATTAGTGATCAATCGCAAATCTTGACAGGGGTAAAATCCAGGTAGTCAGCGGCCACCAGATGGAAGTCCGTGTTGTAATGGCGGCCCTCCAGCGCACGCTTCTGGGCGGCGCCGTGGAGGTGGCCGAAATAGCACTCCTTAACGCCGTAGCGCTGCAGCAGGCGCAGTATCTCCGGACATTCATAGCCCTGATACAAAGGCGGGTAATGCAGAAAACATATCTTTTCACAACTTTCTCCCGCCATTTTCAATGATATTTCCAGTCTTCCTACCTCTCTCGCTAACATTTTTTCGTTGTGTGTGCCCTGGTTGTCCAGCTCGTAAAACCAGCCGCGGGTACCACATAACGATATATCGTTATAATAGAGACAATTGTTGTGCAGTATCTCCAGGGAGCGCAGCCCGTGCTCGTCAAAAAAGCGCTGCATTTTGGCGGCGGTGTTCCACCAGTAATCGTGGTTGCCCTTCATTAAAATCTTCCGGCCCGGGAGGTTGTGAATAAACGTTAAATCGTTCAGTGACTCCTCCAGGCTCATACCCCAACTGAGATCGCCGCAGAGCACGGTGGTGTCATTTTCAGTCACCGCCGAGAAACCTCGTTGTATCTTCTCCACATAATTCTGCCAGCGGTCGCCGAAGATATCCATAGGCTTGTCGCTGCCCAGGGACAGGTGCAGATCGCCGATGGTATAGAGTGCCACAGGTCCCCTCCTCTCTTTATTTTCAGTATATGTAATGCGATATCACTTCACAATATCCTTCGCCAGTTGTTCCAGAAAATATCCTCCAGCAGCGACTGGGGATACCCCCTCTCCTCCAACGCCTGATAGAGCTTAGCCACGTCCTGCACGCCGGTCATACCAGCAGCCAGGGCCTCGCAGCCATCCAGGTCGCCGCCGATGGCAACTGTCGACTCGCCGCTAAGTGAGAGAAAATGCTCGATGTGGGCAATGAGATCGTCCATGTGGCCGCCGCCTACGAAATCGAGGTAGAGATTGATGCCGACCACGCCGCCGGTATCGCGGACGGCGCGGAACATATCATCGGTAAGATTTCGTCTGTGCGGGCACAGGCCGGGGGTGCGGGCGTTGGAATGAGAGGCCACGACGGGGCCTTTCGCTGCCTGTATCATGTCCCAGAAACCGGCATCTGATATGTGAGAAACATCTGCAAATATTCCGTATTCATACATTTTTGCAACGAATTCACGACCATAAACAGACAATCCGCGGTCAGGCTCATCGGCGCAGGAGCCTGAGAGGACATTGGCGTTGTTCCAGACCGGATTGATCAGTCGGACGCCCCAGGAGGCCACGGTTTCCAGGTGATCCAGGGTACAGTCCAGCAGGTCGGCCCCCTCGACGCTCAAGAGCGCGGCGGTCCGGTGTTGGGCAGCTGCAGCGTCCACCTCCGCGCCGGTTTTGCAGCGTGAGACCAGGTCGGAATTTTCCTGTATTTGGGAAAGGAACCAATCGTGCATTTCACGAAGTTTCGTCCACGCGGTATTTGGGGGCAGCGCGCGTACATCGTCGTACAGGGCAAAAAACTGAGCGCGTTTCCGGTAGTGTTGACCACGGAGCAGGTCCACGTGGCCCCTGTTTTCCCGCAGGGCGGCGCAGGCGGAAAAGTAGGCGCGGCACTCGTCCTCCGTAGCGCCGTAGTCCGGCACCGCCTCTCTTTTCATGCAGCGCCATATCGTATCACAATGTCCGTCAAAATACGGTATATTCTGTATTTCCGTCACAAAAATATTCCTTTCTTACAGCAGTGAAGGCAGGCTGTACCCCCTGTTTTTTTCGGTTTTCTTTCCAATTTCTGTCACTGAAAGGCATCCTCTACATACACGATACGGACGCTTTTTTCATCCCCGGGCGCGGCGGCGTAGACCTCGGCCACATCAAAGCGGGCGGGGCAATCCAGGCCGTTGTCGCAGAGGTAAAAGAGCGCGGTTTTTCGGATACGGGCCTGTTTGCCGGCGGTGACGTATTCCCGGGGCAGGCCCATCTGCGTATTGGTGCGGGTCTTGACCTCCACGAAGCAGAGGACGCTCTTATCCCAGGCGATCAGGTCGATCTCGCCGAAGCGGCAGCGGTAGCTGTGTGCCGCCAGCTTATACCCTTTTTCCCGGAGATAGTCGGCCACCAGAGCCTCGCCCCAAACACCTTCTGAACGGCTCATCGTTAACCTCCCCTTTTCGACGCGGCCTGCACAGGAAAAAATCCCGCTATTTTCTGTGCAGATACCTGTATTTTGTTTAAACGTTTCTGATACCTTGTCACTACTTATTTTATACCTGATCTGTATCTGCTCGGTATCCGGGCTGTACCTTATGTGAATATTCTGTAGATGCTCTGTACCATGCCGTGAAAAACGCTTTATGTCCGCCCACCGGCGGACCATTTTTTCAGGAAGGACATACGATGTTCCGCGCATGGGCCGAACTTATCCAGCATTTCGTAATGCAGCTTTGTACCGTAGCCCTTGTGCCTTGCAAACTGATACTCCGGGTACTGCTTATCCAGCACGTCGATGACATAGCGGTCACGGCTGACCTTGGCCAGGATGGAGGCGGCGGCGATGGAGGCGGCGTGCGCGTCACCGCCCACGATACAGCGGTGGGGCGTGGTGACAGCAGCGAACTTACCGTGGTCACGGTTGCCGTCGATGAGGGCGAAGTCCGGCCGCGGTGCCAGACCATCGATGGCCAGCTGCATGGCCTTCATGCGGGCGGAGAGGATATCCGTCTCGTCGATCTCCCCAGCGGAGACGGAGGCCACGGACCAGGTCAGGGCCTGCTGCTGTATCCGCAGGAAAAGGGCCTCCCGCTTCTTTTCCGTCAGCTTTTTGGAGTCGTTCAGGCCGGGAAGCTCGAACTTCTCCGGGAGAATAACGGCGGCGGCGTAAACAGGTCCCATCAGCGGACCGGCACCGGCCTCATCCACCCCACAGACAAGGGCATAGCCAGCGTCATGGGCCTGCTGTTCGTAGCTCAGATCTTCCATATCAGCAATACTCCACTATTATCTTCCTGCACGCGCGGCAGACGGAGGCGGAGAGCTTCGTTTCGCTGAAGGCAGCCCCCGTCGAATAGTGCCAGCCGTCCAGCACGATGCCGTTCTGACCGGTGATGTATTTCTTCGTCAGGATCAGGGCATCGGCATCGCCGTCCGGCGGCAGAAAGTACAGACCGCGGCTGCCGCAGGCCAGGAGCTTACCCTGCTCCATCTCTTTTCCGCAAACGGGACAATTCATGGCGTTACCTCCTCCGTGGGTGCCGTCTCCAAGGTGAAGCGGCCCAGCTTGCCGGCGCGGAACTCGTCCAGCAGGATGCGGGCCATGCGCTCGGTGTCCACCTGGGCGCCGCGCATGAGAAACCCGCGCTTGCGCCCGGCCTTCTCCAGCAGCTCGTAGCCGGTGTCGCCGGGCTCCACCTCTATTTTATAGCGTTCGGTGAGGGTATCGGCGTAGTGGGCGGCCAAATAGTCCATGAGATAGCAGGCCAGCTCCTCGATATCCAGCACATCGTCCTTCACCGCTCCTGTAAAGGCTAAACGCTTGCCAACCTCCGGGTCGTCGAACTTCGGCCAGAGGATGCCGGGGGTGTCCAGCAGCTCCAGCGTGGGGTCCACGGGCACCCACTGCTTGGAACGGGTGACACCGGGACGGTCCTCGGCCCGGGCGGTCTTGCGGTGGGCCACCTTATTGATAAAGGTGGACTTGCCCACATTGGGGACACCCAGGACCATGACGCGGACCACCTTGCCCACCTGGCCTCTGGCCGCGGCGGCGGCCAGCTTATCCCGCAGCAGCTCGCGGACGGCGGCGGAGAATTTCTCGGTACCCACGCCGTTTTTGGCGTTTGCCTCCAGCACGGCATAGCCCTGGGCGCGGAAATACTGGGTCCAGCGGCGGGTCTCGGCCGGGTCGGCCTGGTCAGCGCGGTTGAGGACGATGAGCCGGGGCTTGCCGGCGGTCAGCTCGTCCACGTCCGGGTTGCGGGAGGACAGGGGGATGCGGGCGTCCACGATCTCGCAGACGGCGTCCATATTCTTGATCTCGGCGGAGATCATGCGCTTGGTCTTGGTCATGTGACCGGGGAACCAGCTCAGATTGTCGATTTGCATAGAGGCACCTCTCTTCTCGAGGGTAGTATAGCATACGCAGGAGAAAAAGAAAAGCACCCACTTTTGGTGGATGCTCTCTTTTGGATCGATGCTTACAGCTTCTCGCGGACCTTGGCTGCCTTGCCGACGCGGTCGCGCAGGTAGTACAGCTTGGCGCGGCGGACATAGCCGTGGCGCACGGTCTCGATCTTCTCGATAGAGGGAGAGTGGACGGGGAAGACCTTTTCCACGCCGACGCCGTAGGACAGGCGGCGGACGGTGATGGTCTCTTCGATGCCGCCGTGCTTCTTGGCGATGACGGTGCCCTCGAAGACCTGAACACGCTCACGGGCGCCTTCCTTGACCTTCACGTGGACGCGAACGGTGTCGCCCACCAGGATCTGGGGGACTTCCTTCAGCTGCTTCTCGTTCAGTGCTTTGATGAGATCCATGGATATTTCCTCCTAAATTATAGGTGTTCATGCCGCCATTTGACGATATCCGCGCACATTTGGGATATCGGCGACAGAGGACCGCCCTTTTCACGCCATGATAGAATAGCATAGATAGCAGAGAAATGCAAGGGTTTTTTACTATATCAGCGAAAAATGTTGCCGGATGCGTCCAGCAGCTCGCGGCGGCGGATGCGAGTGAAGTCCGGGGTCAGCGCCGGCAGGTGGGCCGCGATGGCCTTCTCCAGCAGCTGAGGGTTCAGGCCGGGGTTCTGGGCCTGGACCACCACGGTGCCGGTAACGGCATGAGCGCCGGACAGGAAGTGTACTTCCTGTATCATGGGAGCGATATCGACGTCGGCCAGGTCCTTGCGCTTGGTGCGCTTCTGAATGACCAGCTCTGGGCGGGTGAACAGGGCAGTCAGGGCCTCGGCAGCGCCGGCGGGGACGCCGGCGTCGTACTCAAAGGTGACATCCGCCCGGAGATACGCCAGGTCGCGGACGGGGCGGGACGCCGGATAGCAGTCCAGCACTCGCAGACCGGAGGGCATACCGGTGTTGAGCTTTTCGGCGATGCCGCGGCCGTCGGTGTCCTGGGTGACCTCGAAGTCCAGGAGCTCACAGTCGCTGGACTGGCCCACGGGCAGGGGCAGGACGATGGAGATGATGGGATGGGGGTGGTAGCCCTGGGAGTGCTTGATATCCAGCTCGGTGCGGGGAAAGGCGCGCTGGAAGGTGCGGAGCAGGTCCAGGTGGGAGATATAGGAGGCCTGGGCCTCCTTGATGAACAGGAGACGGAGCTTAGACATCGCACTTCCCTCCTACTAATTTGTTGGCACCGCAGCCGTTGCAGCGGGTGCGGCAGTCGGGGGTGGTCAGGGACGCATAGGCCTGATGGCGCTCACGCTTCAGATAGTCCTGCGTTACGCCGGAGGAGATCATGCTCCAGGGGAGCAGCTCGTCCTCGGACCGGGTGCGGTTGGCGTAGAAATGGGGGTCCAGGCCGCACGCGTCGAAGGCCTCCAGCCAGCGATCCAGGGAGAAATACTCCTCCCAGGCGTCAAGGTGAGCGCCTTTACGCCACGCTGTTTCCAACACTTTTCCCAGACGGCGGTCGCCCCGGGCCAGGACGGCCTCCAGGAAGCTGGTGTCGGAGTCGTGCCAGTTGTAGGTGACAGTCTTTGTCTTGATGGCGTCGCGGAGCAGGGCCACACGGCGCTCGTACTCATCCTTGGAGATCTGCGGCTCCCACTGGAAGGCGGTATGGGGCTTGGGCACGAACCAGCTGGTGGAGACGGTGATGCGGACGCCCCGCTGCTTGTTCTGGGCGCTCTCGCGCCAGGCGTGCATGACACGGGCGGCTACGTCGGCAATGCCCAGGACGTCCTCATCCGTCTCGGTGGGCAGGCCCAGCATGAAGTAGAGCTTCACGGCGCTGTAGCCGCCGGCGAAGGCCGTGCGGCAGCTTTGCAGCAGGTCCTCCAGCGTGACATTCTTGTTGATGACGTCCCGCAGGCGCTGGGTGCCGGCCTCCGGCGCGAAGGTCAGACCGGTCTTGCGGCCCTTGGCCAGCCGCTGCATCAGGTCCATGGAGAAGTTGTCGGCGCGGAGGCTGGGCAGGGACAGGCTGACATGACGGGCATCGCAGAAGGGCTCCAGCTCGTCGCACAGGTCCGTCAGCGGCGGGTAGTCGCTGGTGGACAGGCTGGAGAGCGTGACCTCCTGATAGCCGGTGTCGTCGCAGGAGCGGACGCAGTAGTCGGCGCAGAGGTCGCGGCTGCGATTACGGACCGGGCGGTAGACATAGCCCGCCTGACAGAAGCGGCAGCCGCGGATGCAGCCCCGGAACAGCTCCAGGGTAACGCGGTCCTGGACGATCTCGGTGGAGGGGACGATGGTATTTACCGGGAAATAGGACTTGTCCATATCGTGGACGATGCGCTTTGTGACAACAGCGGGCGCGCCGTCACGGGGCGTGATGGACGCCACGGTGCCGTCGTCGTGATAGGTCACATCGTAAAGGGACGGGACATAGATACCGTCCAGTCGGGCAGCGGCGCGGAGAAAATCGGCCTTGCTCCAGCCCTCGCGGCGGGCGCGGCGGTGGAGCTCCACCAGCTCCACGGTGACGTCCTCGCCCTCGCCCAGGCTGACCAGATCGATGAAGTCGGCCAGGGGCTCGGCGTTGTACATGGCGGTGCCGCCGGCGATGACCAGCGGGGTCAGGCCGGTGCGGTCCGCGGCGTGGAGGGGAATGTGGGCCAGGTCCAGCATATTGAGGATGGCGGGAAAGGCCATCTCGTAGCCAACGGAGAAGGCCACAATGTCATAGTCGGTGATGGGATCGCCGGATTCCAGGGCAAAAAGGGGCATTTCCGCCTGACGCAGCTCGGCCTCCATGTCGCCCCAGGGAGCGAACACGCGCTCGCACCAGACGCCGGGGATATTGTTCATTACGCCGTAGAGGATACGCATACCCAGGTTGGACATACCGATCTCATAGGTATCCGGGAAGCAGAAGGCGATGCGGGTGTCTACCTCCGCCTTGTCCTTGAGGATGGCGTTGTATTCGCCGCCCACGTAGCGGGCGGGCTTTTGCACCCGGGGCAGGATGCGTTCCAGTCGTTTATCCATGGTATAGTCCTCTCCCCTCCCCTGCCCGACGGAGCGTGGGCGGGGAGCTATTTCTTGTAACAGTTTATTTTATCCGGTTTTGCGCCGTTTGGCAAGACCCCTTTTACGGCCAGCCAAAGGACGCCGGGCAGCAGGAACAGCCCCGCGCCGGTGGTCAGCGTCAGGTACAGGCACAGGACCAGCAGGGCGGCGGAGGCAACGGCGCCCACCGCATAGGCCACGCGGTCGGCGGTGTAGGGCTCGGTGCAGAGCGCCGTCAGCAGCCAGAGGAGGCGGCCGCCGTCCATAGGGCGGACCGGCAGCAAATTCAGCGCGCCCAGGATCAGGTGGGCACCGGCAAAGGGGGCCAAGGGCGGCCAGCCGGTCAGGGACAGCAGCGCCCAGAGCAGGAGGTTGCAGCCGGGGCCTGCGGCCACGGCCAGCAGCTCGCCGCCGTAGGACAGGCGGTGGAGGTCCGGCACGTACAGCTCCGCGCCGGTGGCGGAGAGGGTCAGGCGGCGGGGCGGCGTGTGGAGCGCATGGAGGGTCAGGACGTGAGCCAGCTCGTGGCACAGGGCGGCGGATAGGAGCGCGGCAGGCAGGGTCAACCCTCGAGAGAGCAGCAGAAACGCCGCCAGCAGCACCAGCGCAGAGGGCGAGACGGTGAGGGCGGCGGATGGCTTACGCAAATGTAACATAATAAATGGGGTTCAGATAGGTGTCGTCGTGGTGAAGTTCAAAATGCAGGTGAAAGCCGGTGGCACGGCCGGTATCCCCCATCTCGGCGATGGGGTCGCCGGCCCTCACCTGCTGGCCGTCGGAGGCGGTGATCTTACGGCAGTGGGCGTAGAGAGTGGAAAAGCCGCCCTTGTGGGTAACGGTAACGTAGCTGCCCAAGTCGGTGCTGCTGCCGATAGCCGTCACCGTTCCGTCGGCAAAGGCGCGGATGACCGCGCCCTCCTCCCCCGCGATGTCCAGGCCGTAGTGGAAGCGGCCGCCGCCCTCCAGGGGGTCGCTGCGGCAGCCGAACAGCGAGGTGATCTGACCCGCCGCGACCGGGTCAACGTAGTCGAAGTCCAGGACCCGCTGGAGCATCTCCACATTGTCCGGCAGCGTCTCCGACCGGGAGACAGCGGGGGCGGCGGGTATCTCCGACGTGCCGAAGACAGCGGTGTACGCGTCGTTGAGGGCGTCAGAGACGGTGGACCCGTCCGCAAAGGCCCGGCCGGCAGCGGAGAACACCTCTACGAAGTCGGTATCAGCGCCCAGCAGATCCAGCAGCGTGGCGCGGCAGCGATCCAGCGCCGCCGGAAAGAGAAATTTCATGGCGATGACCGCCAACAGCAGCGCGGCGGAGATCACCAACTGGACCATACGGCGGCGGACGCCGGGAACGGGCGCCGCAGCGGACTTCGTCCGGTCCGGGCGGGGCGCGGGGCGAGACGGGGCTTTGCGGGGCGGGGCACTGCGGCGGGACGGGGCTATGCGTTTACCGGCGTAGGACACGGGGCGCTGGGACATGGCGGAACACCTCCTTCTTTTCCAGAGCACTATATGCAATAGACGAAGGCGTTAGACATACAAGTGAAAGTTGGGAAATTATACTTGACAGCCGCGCCGCCAGGAAATATAATAGGAGGGCTGACGGGGTGTAGCGCAGCTGGTAGCGCGCTTGGTTCGGGACCAAGAGGCCGGGGGTTCAAGTCCCCCCACTCCGACCAAATAAAGACACCATTGAGATCTGAACCCTTAAGTTCAAGTTCAATGGTGTTTTTATTTATAATCTTAGACCGACGACGGTGGATGTACCCCAAAGCTTTTCGACCTTTGGTTTCGTGTTATAATATGCTGAAAGGCAGTGATTTAATGTTACATCCCTTAAGGAGAAAAAAGATATCCTCAACAGAGTGCGTAGATACAATTCAAGAGGTCGTATACGAATATCTAAAACCTTTAGGCTTTCACAAATTCGGCAGAACGATACATCGATTTGTTGAGGAAGATATTTCGCAAGTAATTCATTTCCAGAATGGGTGCCCGCAGAAAGGCATTCGTGAAAAACTGTGGATCAATATAGGCATTCGCGTTCCTGAATGTGCAGAAAAGAAATTTAAAATTTCAGAACCGATGAAAAAGTATTATCACGAATACGAGTGTAATATACGAACTCGCCTTGGTTCTTTAATAGATGGCGAAGATACATTTTATGACTTGCGAAAAAATCCAAAAATGATAGCGGCAGACATTATTGAGCGAATTAAAAAATATGTAATCCCTGTTTTTGATGTTCTAAATAGCCGCAAATCTATCTTGCTGTATCGAGCAAACTATCCGTCCTTTGATCAACTCGGAAATCACTTAATTACTCTTGAAGAAGCAATAATTTATGGTAGAAGCGGTGATATTGAAAAGGCAAGCGAGTTGTTTAACAAATACTACCAAAATGTACTTAGCAAATATAAAGTGGATCTTGAAAACGGCAAAGAGACTTATTTGCATAAGGGTGAGAGAATGGTCTACCGTAACACAAAAACAGGAAAAACCGAAACAATCATAGCAGACAAAGACGGATATGTTGTTACTAATTGTGCGAATCGCTGCCATATCGATTACCTTGAAACTTTAGCAACGCAACTTGGAATAGTACTAACCAATATAAAGGAGTAGCTGATCCGATAAGGAAAATAAGAATGTGAGAGATCAAAACCATAACGTAAATTTGAAAGAACATCTTTTTATAGCCCATTCACAAAAAGAAGAGGTACACAAACGTGTACCTCTTCTTTTTGTGCGCGGCACTCTTGCTGTGCCAACATGACCGCCCCGCGGCGGAACATTTTATTCGACTTGGGTGGTTTCGCTCTTTCCTTTTCGGCGGCGGTGTGCTATAATAAGTCGATTTGAGGTAAAGGAGGCCGCGCCGATGGAATATTTGTCCCACAGTCCGGAGGAGACAGAGCATATCGGCGAAATGCTGGGCAGGCGGCTGCGCCCCGGTACAGTGGTGGCCTACCGCGGCGGACTGGGCATGGGCAAGACCGCCTTTACCCGTGGGCTGGCCCGAGGTCTGGGCTGCGCCGGACGGGTCACCAGCCCCACGTTTACCATTGTCAACGAATACGACGGCGCAACACCGCTGTTTCACTTTGATATGTACCGGCTGGGCAGCTCTGACGAGCTGTTCGACATCGGCTGGGAGGACTATCTGACACGGGGCGGCGTGTGCGCCGTGGAGTGGTCCGAGCGCGTGGACGACGCTATGCCGGCTGACACCCTGTGGGTGGACATCGCCCGGGGCACGGGCGAGAGCGACCGCATCATCACCATCACGGGAGGCGAGGCACAATGAAAACACTGGCATTGGAGACCTCCGCCAAGAGCGTGTCCGTGGCCGTGACGGAAAACGGCACACTGCTGGCCCAGGCATATCAGGACCGGGGGCTGACCCACAGCGTGACGCTGATGCCGCTGCTGGACGGAATGCTGAAGACCGCGGGACTGACATTGGACGATATGGACATCATCGCCGTGGCCCAGGGGCCGGGGAGCTTTACCGGGATACGCATCGGCGTGTCGGCGGCCAAGGGGCTGGCGTGGGCCAAGGCGCTGCCCTGCTGCGGCGTATCCACGCTGGAGGCCATGGCCTATGGCGTCACGGACTTCGAGGGCATCGTTGTGGGCGCTATGGACGCACGGCGGCAGCAGGTGTACAACGCGCTGTTCCGGACAGAAAACGGCTGCGTTACGAGACTATGCGCGGACAGGGCCGTGGCTATGGAGCTGGTGGCGGAGGAATTGGCCGCCATGCCGGAGCCAAAGCTCATCGTGGGCGACGGCGCGGCGCTGCTGTACGACTTTTTGCAGAAGGCGGGGATCGGGTGCCGGCTGGCCTCTCCCCTGCACCGGCAGCAGAGCGCCGCGGGCGTGGCGCTGGCGGCGGAGCATCTTGCCGCGCAGGGGCTGACGTGTTCCGCCCAGGAATTGCAGCCGGTGTATCTGCGGCTGAGCCAGGCGGAGCGCGAACGGCTGGCCAGGGGGCTGTCCCTGACGGCGGAGTAAAACGTATACCCTTAAAATTTCATATACACGGAGGATAATATCATGTACAGCGAGAAGGTCCACATCATGAACCATCCCCTGGTGGCGCACAAGCTGACCATCATGCGGGACAAGAACACCAGCGTCAAGGATTTCCGGGAGCTGGTATCCGAGATCGGTATGCTCATCACCTATGAGGCCACCCGTGACCTGCCCCTGACCACCAAGCACATCGAGACCCCCATCTGCGGGATGGACGCGCCCACGCTGGCGGGCCGTAAGTTCGTGGTGGTGCCTATCCTCCGTGCGGGCCTGGGTCTGGTGGACGGCGTGCTGCGGATGGTGCCCTCCGCCCGTGTGGGGCACATCGGTATGTACCGCGACGAGGAGACGCTGGAGCCGCATCCCTACTTCTGCAAGATGCCCAAGGACGTGGCCGAGCGCGATGTGCTGATCGTGGACCCCATGCTGGCCACCGGCGGCAGCGCCGCGGAGGCCATCGGCGAGATGAAGAAGCGCGGCTGCAAGCACATCAAGCTGATGGTACTGGTGGCGGCTCCCGAGGGCATCGAACACATCCAGAAGCTGTACCCGGATGTGGACATCTATGCCGGTGCGCTGGACGATCACCTGAACGAGCACGGCTACATCGTGCCCGGTCTGGGCGATGCCGGCGACCGCATTTTCGGCACAAAGTAACAAACGCATACAGCAGCGCCCCGCTATCTGGCGGGGCGCTGTTTCTATCCTACTGGGCGCGCGAGACGCTTGACGAAGGTCGGCTCGGTCCTGCCGCGCTGTCATTTTTATTGTATTTCTTCGTATTTTGTGGTATAATACCGGAAAATGGAAATGACACGCAGAAAGGGATACACTATGGAACGTAAGAAAAAGGCCCCGCGGCACCTGGGCCCGCAGCTGAAGGCCGTCATCAGGCGGCAGCCCACCGTGTTCGCCGTATACACCGTACTGCGGCTGATCGTACTGGCTACGCTGGTGTCTTCCATCATCCGCGGCGAATATGAAAGCGCGTTTATCTGCCTGCTGGTACTGGGACTGTTTGTCCTGCCGTTTTTTATCCAGCAGAACTTCGGCATCGAGCTGCCATCCACGCTGGAGATCATCATACTGCTGTTTATTTTCGCATCGGAGATACTGGGCGAGCTGAAGTGCTACTTCATCACCTATCCGCACTGGGACTCCATGCTGCACACCACCACGGGATTTCTGTGTGCCGCCACGGGGTTTGCGCTCATCGACATTCTCAACCGCAACAGCAAGATCAAGTTTCAGCTGTCCCCTATTTATGTGGCTGTGGCGGCGTTCTGCTTCTCCATGACCGTGGGCGTACTGTGGGAGTTCTTCGAGTTCGGCATGGATCGGCTGTTCATGATGGATATGCAGAAGGACACAGTGGTGAACGCCATCACCTCGGTGATGCTGGATCCCACCAACAGCAACATCCCCGTGACCATCGACGGCATCACCTCGGTGACGATAAACGGGCAGGAGCTGGGGCTCGGCGGATACCTGGACATCGGGCTGTACGACACCATGGGGGATCTGTTCGTGAACTTCATCGGTGCGGCGGTGTTCAGTACCATAGGGTACTTCTATATCAAGCAGCGCGGCAAGGGCAAGCTGGCGAAGGCGTTTATCCCCACCATCACCGAGGAGAAGCGCGCAGCAGAGCTGCCGGAGGGTACAGAGGCTCTCCCGGAGGGAACAGGGGAAAGTGAATAATCTGCCGAAACCCGTCTCAAATTGAGACGGGTTTCCGGATAGAGGCAAAAAGAAAACCACGACGGATGTCGTGGTTTCCTTTTTGTGGTGGAGATAAGCGGGATCGAACCGCTGACCTCTTGAATGCCATTCAAGCGCTCTCCCGAACCATCTGGTAGGCACACCCCCTGATAGTTTGGGGCAGCGCTCATCTCCACACCCGCGCAACAATTCAATTTGCTTACTTATATTAACATGGAGGATTTATGTTGTCAACTGGCCATATCTCTTAGGATAACCTCCTCGTTTTAACTGGAATGGCGATGCTTACACGCGCAACGCGTTCTTGTGACGAATTGCCTTGGGCACAATGATGGCAGCGGCAGCCAAGGGAGCCAGAATGCCGATGCACTTAATGGCGGTCTTTTTCTCAATACGGAACTTTTTCATGTTATAACCTCCAAAACATAGAAAATGGCAAAACCAATGGAAAGAAAGGGAGCCAAGGGGATGGCAATTTGGCCGATTGGTGTTGGTGTGGCAGCGCAGTGCTTTTCAATGCAGGCCCGTGCGGCAGCATAGACGATGGCGAGTGATAGGCCCAGAATGCCTCCCCACAATGTTGGGAGCAGACCCAGAACAAAGCCTACAGAGGCAACAAACTTGATATCGCCTCCGCCAGCCCTGTCTGGAAAAATCATTGCCACCCCAAGAAATGGTAGAGCAGCAAGTGGACCAAGTATTTGCCCAACAAAACGGGCGGGGCTGATTGCAATCAGCCCCGCCACGGCAGTCAGGATACAAAAGGTGTTTGGAATGAGATGTCGCCGCAGGTCAGCGGCGGATGCCAGCGCAAGCGTGCAGAAAAACCATACGGAACGAACCGCAGCATCAGCCGGCATAGTTGAACATGTCTTCCACCCGCTGGGTCACGGTGGGCAGCACGGTGTCACCGAACAGGGTGTACAGTCCAGCCAGCAGCAGGGCGCCAAGCACCACGGCAATCAGGATCTTCACGGCGGTGTCGATGTAACCCTCGCCGCGGGTGTTGCTCAGGGCGGTGCGGGCGGAAAACGCCATAGAGTTGACGGTACCAACGGCCTTGCGGGAAACGGAGTTCATGGTGTTGATCATCTTGTTATACAGCTTCTTCATAGGTTCATTTCCTCCTTGAATTTTGATGAATGATTGGGATTGGATGATTCAGGTCAGTAATACACAGATACGGCAGGTTACATCGCCATTTCAGGCCCCGGTGCCTGCCGGACCGTAGGGTCCGGGGCAGTTCTTCCGACCTGCTGGCTCTGGGTCAGGGCCTGCTGATAGGCATCGAGAACAGCATTGTCGAACTCTTGCCGGGCCTCTTTGGTGACAGGGAAGCAGATATCCTTGTACTCGCCGTTGCCAGCGCGATAGCTGGGCATAGAGACGAACAGTCCTTTGCTGCTCTCCATCACCTTCACTCCACGGATGGCGAAACAACCGTTGATGTTCACCGAGGCGTGAGCCCGACAGTTGCCGTCGAGACGGAGAGAATGGATGCGAACATCATACTGCATGGGGAGCGTCTGCTGCTGAGGGGATTCCGACTGGGTCGTGGCTTTCTGGGCTTTGGTTGCCATGGAAATATTCCTCCTTTCTGGATTTACAGGGTCATGCTCATTGACTGATCCTGACTGGGATGATCCACAAATTCTATGGGCTGGAACCCGTAGCGATCAATGTAGAAGAAGGTACTGCCAGATGCATTGTACAGTTCTACTACATCGGAGATAGCCAGCGGCTGACCGTCCGGCCCAAGAGGAGTACGGCTGAATTTGTTCCAGAGCTTTTCCAGGTCATTGTCCTGAATCCGGCCATCATAGACCACATGATACTGTTCAGGTGTGGGGCCGCCAAACTTCTGCGCCATGGCATCAAGGCCAATGAAGCGCATCTGAATTGGCGTACCGGGCTTGAGCTGCCAGATTCGGCAGGACTGTAACTCCGGCGAGCTGTCACTGACGCGAAAGCCCTCGTTGGAAAGGCGCTCATAGACGCCTTCTTCCCAGCGAGGCACGAGTCCGCGCCGTGCAAGCCAGGATTCCAGCTCCTCACGGCGGAATTGCGGATCAACGGTGACTTCGGTCTGGTTTTTGGCTTGGTATCCAATGAGGTTCCCATAGTAAACCAGACAACCATTTTTCATTTGAATGCTCACGACGGCATTCCTCCTTTCTTGGTTTCATCAAGTCATTTTCATCACCCCCATATCGGGCTGTTCTGCCTGTAGCTCAGCCAGTTTCTCTTTGGCCCAGTCCGGGAGAAACTCCTCCCGCAGCACCCCGATGAAGTCGGTGCGATTCCACCGTGTCTGTTCTCCATCTCCAAGACAGGTGGATCGGATAGAGCGCCCAATGGCGTGGGGCGAGCAGCCAAATCCATCATGGGCCAGCCAAAGCTGGTTTTCGGGCGACCAGCAGCTCTCCTTCAGGGTGTCTGGTGAAAGCACCAACACTCGGCCTTCGTAGTCGAGGTTTTCGAAGGAGTTCGGCTCACAGTGCTGTGGCCCGAAGAGGCCAAGATTCTTGTAAGCCTCGCGCACCATATTTACGAACCCATCCAATACCGCAGGATGAGATTTGACCATTAACGAGATGTTGTGAGTACCGTCTTGCGGAATGAAGGTGGCTTTCGCCCACTCCTGGTTCTTTCGGCTGAAGCGTCCATCGTAGCTAAGCTCCTGCAGGGTATTGGCAAGGACGAAATTGATTCGCTTATACCCCCACTTATCCAAAAGGGGCTGCAGCATCGAATCATCCAGGTGAGCACCATCAAAATGGGTGCGAATGTGCTCCTCGATGTCGCGGGCACATTCCTCGTTGGCCTGATAGCTCGCCCGCCAAAGTGCCAGCTCGTTCCTGGTACGAGCTTCGGCTGCAGAGTAGGGGTAAAGATAGATTTCTTTTTCCATCCTGAAACCTCCTTACGGTAGGCAGCACTTGTTCGGAAGCTGGATGGACAACGGACTGATGCCCAGCTCGTTGAGCAAACAACATAACTCCACCGGTAACTCCAGAAGGTCTTCGGTCGTTGGGACAATGAGCAACGCACCGTCCGCCACCAGTACGGTGATTTCCTCTCCCACAGGAATCGACGCTTCCGCCAGCAGGTCTGCCGGCAGATTGAGCTCAGGCTCCTCGCTGGTATAGCCGGCGCATCCTGCATCCCCGCAAACACGGCTTACCAGCAGGCTGTTTGCGTCACAGTCGCAGATATACTGATCCGCCGGAGTGGTAATGGGAACTTCCTCACCCGGCGCATAGCCCATCCCGCGCATAACAAAGGCCGGCAGTACCAGAGAGCCATCCTTGCGGATCTTTACAGAGGTGTGTACCTTACTCATCTTCGCACTCCTTTCTGCTACGAGTGCTGCCGCCGTAAATGATATCTCCGACCATCAGCCGCTCCTCCAGTTCGCCCAGGCAGATGCCGGAAAAGGCCATCATCTCCAACAGGTAGGGAGGAATATCCCGCAGGTCGTGATCATATCCGGCCTCGCAGACGGTAATCGTGTGATCCTCCTCGTCCACATAGAGACTCAGTTTGGCATCTGTGGGAATGCCGGCTTCTTTCCGCAGATCATCGTCCAGTTCGATCTTGTCGTACTCAAAATCCCCAAAGGGACATTCGCCCTCACACCCGCTGCAGGCGCCGCAGGTTTTGGCCAAATGGAAAGAGAGATTAATGAACAGCTGATTCAGACTGTCCAGCGCCTGGATCAGTTCCATGGCGGTCATCTGCTGCTTCATAATGACCGCTGTATTCTTCAGCGCATGGATCTCAACCTGACCGCTGTCCTCAAAACCACTGATTTTGAGTGCGGCACTGGGGAGAAAGAGGCCGCCATTCGACAACTGCTTGTTAAATTTCATCTGCTTTTATCCTCCTTTTATATCGTCTGACTCAAAGTTGGGAATGACTTTGCTTCCTGTTCCGCCAACAGTTCTTCCCGAAATGCTGTCAGATCCTCTGTCGTGGGCGTATAGCTCCTTGATTCGAGCGCAGTTAGCAGCGCATAGGTCTGACCTACCTCGGACAGCAGCGTCCTGAGACCTTCTGAGGTCATGTCCGCCCCCATCCGTCGCATCTGAGAGGAGAAGGTCACTCGATAGCGTAGCTGACCTGGAATGCTGTTGATCCGCATATCCAGCCCAAGGTAGGCTTCGTTTTCCGGCCGGATATAGACCTGTCCCACGACGCTGGGGCAAACCTGTAGGCGCCCTTGGCTCATCTCCTCAATCAGTTTCGCCGCTTCACGGAGCTTGTCCAACTCACTCACGACTTCAGCCATGCTGTATCACCTCCAGTCAGGTCAAACAGATTCATCTGAGACGGTGCTACCCGGAGCCGCTCATGCATATCGTAGTTGGCGATGATAAGCTCAGGAAATTGGGCGCCGTTATCATACCGCTGCTTGATGTTGTTGATTCGGGTGGTTTCCATCAGATAGATACCTGGCCGGTCATACAGACTTCGAATGAACTCGTCATCGTTGTAGGAAAGAAGAAACTTACCCTCAATCCGCATCAATGCATCCCGCAAACGGATATGATCCGTTTCTGTAAAGCCATCTTCGCCAATGTTTTGGTAGTAGCCCTCGGTGGCATGGTACGGAGGGTCGAGATAGAATAGGCTTGCCGGACGATCATACTGCCGGATGAGCTTTTCAAAGTCCTTGTTTTCAATGACCACCTTGGCCAAGCGCCGGTGAGCCTGTTCGATAAGGGGAAAATTGCTCCACATATCGTGGGGCTGACTTCCGAAGCTGGTCAGCCCGGCCGCATAGCTGTAACGGATCAATTCATAGAACCATGCAGCCTTCTGAACATCGCTGGCAGGACTGTCACGGGCTAATGTAGCGCGGACCACATCGAAATCCTCCCGCGAGTTGAGCACATATCTGAGTGCTTCCATCAGTTCCTGCGGCTTATCTCTTACACAGCGGTAAAGGTTGACCAGCAAGCTGTTGAAATCGTTGTACACCTCAAAATCATTGCCGGGGGGCTTATGGAACAGCACCCAACCGCCCCCGCCAAAGACCTCGATATACCGCTCATAGTAGACTGGGAACAAAGTGACGATGAGCTCTCGAAGTGCTTTCTTGCCGCCAATCCAGCTCATGAAACTATTCAACCGCATCACCGCCTTCCAACGGCAGCCGGGTCTGTGCGGTATCAAACTGCTCCAGGGATCGGTTCAGGCCGGCAATAGCGGCAGCGATTCCGCTGATCCGCCGTGTCAGATGGGCGATGGTCGCCCGCACCTCCTGTTCCGTAGCGGCGTAGAAGTACCCACTGCCACTGCTGGCGATGGGGATTCCCTTGCGGCGCAAGCGGTTGACCATCTGCCGCACTTCGATTCCCTTGATGGAGAAAACGCACTCCAACTCCCGGCTGGTGGCGGCGTTCGATTCACCGGAGTGATAGCGTTCCAATAATTCCGCCAGCCGTTCTTCCTGCATAGACGCCTCCTTTCCGGGGTGTTTTTCCGAAAAAGGGCATAAAAAATGAGGGGGCCGTTTATCCCTCTCGGAAAAACGGCCCCATTGCTATTTCTGGCTATTTATTTTTCTGTAGGATCACCCCCTTGCATCAACCTCTGGCATGCTGCTTATTACATGGACATGGTCGGGCTGCTGGGAGGCTGGCTGTACTCATAAAGGATCTCGCTCCCGTTCCAGGACACATACCCATGCTCTGCCGCCGACAGGCCAAGGTTCTTCATTTTCTGATTGGCGTAGCCCTCGGCATCAAAGCATTCAGCAAGAAGAGCATCGTTGGGATATACACCATCCTGCTTAGCCAGCAACCTGCCATACTCCGCTACCTCCATGTCACGGGGCATGAAATTGTAGCAGTGGAGGTTCTGCGCCAGATCCAATGCATAGTCCAGCTGATGACAGTCCTCCAGCTCCATGACCGCCTGCCATTTGTCCAGCCATCGGGGTTCGCCCTGGCCCTGTTCCGCCCACACATATCCGAAGTCGATAGCGTGGCGGACGAGCTCTGCGGCAGAATCATACTGGGAGAGGATATCTCTCAGCTGAGGCAGGCAGCAGTCTACATCCACAGCGATGCACTCGGTCAGCGTCTCCGCATCCAAAGCATCCAAAGCAAGGAGCAATTCATCCGGGTGGGACGAGTCCATATATTCGCTGGTATCCGGAAACCCGACCCAGATGCCCTCCATATTGTTGCGGCTTGCCAGCTTGACCCGGATGCCGTAGTCGCCCCTGTCGGGAAGCATCGCCGGGTCGCTATTCTGAGAGAGATCAAGCGGCGAGGAAAGTCTGATAAAATTTCCATCGCAGAAAGTATTCCCGTCTTTTTGGCGATACGCCGCTCCTACCTTTGCCGGGTCAAGAAATTCCCGAGTCTGGGAGGAGGGGTAGAAGATATGCTCCATGACGAAGTTACCCAGGGCAAAGTCGTTCCCGGCTCCATAGAGCAATTCATAGTGCTCCAGCTGATTGGCAATCTGCATTACATCGCAGGTTGCTTGCGGCTGCTCGATCTGCATGGCCCCGCGAAACAGCAGAGCCTCTTTTGCAGTCATGTTTTCAAACCGGCGCGCTAACCACTCATACTGTGACTTGGTCATTTCAAGGCCATCCAGCAAATCAAAAAGTTTGAGATCCTGCGTACTCACTGCGGCATCATCTCCATTCCCAGTTTGTTTTCTTCATTTTCTGCCTGCTCCACGCAGTGGAAGGGACTCCATCGTCCACAGCAGGGACAGGCAATCATACCATTTGCAGATTGGTCGACCTGCTCTTGTGTCACTTCGCCAGGCGTATTACAGCATTCATTCACAACTGTAACAAGATGTGCCGTTTCCAGCACCTCCGGGCGATATTGTCGGTTGAATGGGACAAAGTGGACCCAGAGTGGGTTATCAAACAGCCTGGCTACATGCAATTGCAGGGCCTCTTTTCTGACCACCTCTTTGGAAGCGTGAGCATAGTTGTGGTTCGTCTCCCATTCAATGAGGGACTTGAGCAGAGCAGATTCTCCCTTGCGGTTGATCAATGCCTCAGCAATTTGACACCACGCTTTTTCCTCGATTTCTCCGAGGTCGGTCTTTACCCCTGACCAAGGATGGTATTTTTTGTCGCGGCCAGAGCCGCTGCTGTTGCAGTAGAACACACCATGGAGCCAACGGATATCAGGAAAGTCTATGGATGTTAAATCCACTTGCTCGGGTGCGGTGATCGTTTGCTTGAGTATTAAGAATACCTCCTTTCCATATGCGTAGAGGTGGCTTTATACCATTGGAGGCCGGTCGTACTGATAGTCGCCTCCGGCTCTTACACCTTATCCAAGCTCCATCCCGCCCAGCTGCGGTTCCTGTTTCTGTTGCCCAATGGTTTGAATGGACTGTCCATCCCGGCGCTCCAGCAGCCCGTACTCCGTTTGAATGTTATTGCGGGACGCCAGAAGCGCTTGCCCATAGGTGTGAAGATTGATATGAGGACGGATCATCTTGGCGGCCTTCTCCGGAAGAATGAAAGCCAGTTCCTCTGCCGCTGCATCTTCAGGGGATGCGATGCTCGGAGAAAGGATATACTCGTCAAGCTGTTCTGCCAGATCCAGAGCATCTACAATATTCTGGCAATGTGTCGCTGTCATGAGTGCCTTGTAGGCAGGGAGAGCCGCGGCCGACATTTGGGCAAGTACATCTCCAAGCCGTTCGATGGTTTCAAAAGGTACTGCGTTGGTAATGTGTTCCGCCAATTGCGGGACTTTGCAGTCCAGGCAGGTACACTCAACGGCGCCCCAATCAACATATCCCAGGCAGCGCACTGCCATCTCCAATGCGTTATCTTCGGCAGGGAGCTTCAAATCCACCACATCGGTTCCGGCAAAGGGGAGATTATCATGGTGTGCAGTCAACCGCAGGTGGATTGTATAGGCCGGCTCGACAGGCTGATTCAGCGTGATTTCCGGCGCCGACTTCAAGTCGGAGTGCTGTACTACATAGCCACACAAGCCGGAGATTCCACTGGGAACATATACGCCGCATTCGCCCATGCGTGCCATTTTCCCGACCTTCTCAAAGTCCAGAAGCTCAAATGCCGCATCTGACATTCCTTCCACTTCCGGAACAAAACCATTCTCTGCGTAAAATCGCCCTAACTGTCCATCTGATACAACCGATTCCACCACATGGCAGCAGTCCACACTTTCTGCCAGATCCCGAAGGCGTTTCAGTGTGATGGATTCTTGTTTCTGGAAATCCACCCGAACCAGTCCTTCGAAGGCGATGCGCTGAACCTCATTCAGCCTGGAGAGGCGTTCTGCCAGGTCATTCAGCTCCAGCAGGTTTGTTGCTGAACATACAAGACTGGAGCGCAGCACCTCAAAGTCACGGTAATCTGTGATCTCCAAATACAAGGAATCTCCCTCTGGGAGCCGCACCTTATCCATCGCGTCCAGCAGTTTCCATGGGCTGGCTGGAAGATCCAGCTTGGCGTAGGCCAATTTGCTGTAGTCGGCGGGGGTCAGGTAGACGCTAAAAATTTCATCACCCAAGAGTCATTTCACCTCCATTTTGTTCCTGCTGCTCCTCATACCACTTAGGGTCTGCCCCCGGCACATCCCAACCGCACATACTGCCGGTGAGCATGGCTTGCTCCTGGGCCGGTGTAATGCCTCGCCGTTGATTGTTATAGTCCGCCAGCCAGCGGTTCTGCGCTCGATCCTTTGTACTCCAGTCGCTGGGATAGTAGCCGCTCTCGCCACGCTTGATGCAAATAAGCGTCCCTTCACCGGGGAGAACTGACCAGCACAGGTCAGGCAGGCGGGTGAGGGAGTCCGGCGAAAATCTTTCTTCTTCCGTCTGAATGCTCCAGTTGCTGGAGTTCCAAAGGCTCACATAGAGTTCTCCATCGTTCAGTTTGATGGCTCGCTGCTCGAAACCCTCGCCCCAGCCGTCCGATGCCTGACCGGAAATGTACTCAGCAAGGGCCTCCTTTTCCTCTGGAAGAAGTGTCCCATTCACCTTGCATTCGGCCACACCCCACAACTGACCGTCACGGCTTTCCACATCCAGCATCACGGACTGGACTTTCGTGTTTACGCCGTCCGGTTTGTCATACCAGTGCATCAGACCACGGTTTTTTTCTTCAGGCATCTGGTTTTCCAGCAGTGCTTCGTGAATACATGACTGATAGTCCCTCAATTCACTCCCATCCAGGTCGTTGCCATACTCCTCCAGATCTCCCCAGTCGTCGTAAGCATAGAGTTGGGCCGTGAGTGGCATATAAAACTTGATCGTCTGGGGCTCAGGAGGCAGGATTTGAAATTGGTCCTCACCAATGATCAAGGCAAGGCCTCTGCCGTTGTCCCATTTCACATGAAATTGCCCTATATCATCGATATATTTCAGAGTGCCCATGCTGCCGGGTGGAATAGGGTGAGGATCGTTGCCCATCTTCGTCAGCCGAACACGACTTCCTTTGGGATACTGCTCCCGCAGGAATTCCAGCCATTCTCTCGAGACCTCTCTCATGATAGTCCTCCAATCGTTATGCCCTGCTGGGGCGTATTTTGTTCCAGCTCCAATCGGAGCGTTTTCACTGCGGCGGCGATTTCTGGGTCGCGCTTGAAACTGTCCAGTTGCAATTGATCCGTGAAGAAGTGCCGTTCTCCATTCAGCGACCGAACCAGATCCACTGTGGCGATACCGTCCTTGGTGACGCCCAGCCGTTTCTCTGGCCGGTCACTGTCCAGGTAGGTGCGGATGGCCTCCTCCAAGGTCAAGTCCCGGTAGATTTGCTCTCCGGGGATGTTGCAGTCGGTCATCACGAACCATGCGTAGGTGTGGGGACGGTCGGGATCGGCGGCTTCTCGGAGCGCCTGTTTCCCAGCCTCTGTCAAGCCATAATTGCAGCCTCTCCGGGGGTTCTCCTCCCCAGCAAAGTCCAGCAGAATGTCGTCCACCGCCTTCCGCACTGCGGGATCGTCCGTCAGCGTTTCATAGCGGAAGCCTGTGGTGGCTTGATATGGAAGTTCCTCCCGAATGGTGTCCAAGTATTTCTGGGCATCTGTGAAGGTCTGTTCTTCACCACTGGCGTAGGTGATCCGACCCACAGGCTTTGCCTGTTGGGCCATCCGTTGCTGGCGCAGGTCGTAGGAATAAAGGTACCCCTGATATTCCCCAGGGGAAGGGGTGCAGCGCAGGCAGTAGCGGTAGTGCTCCGTCTCCGCGATATAGCCGAAGCATCGGCCATCCTCGGTGATCTTACCGCCGTGCTGATAGCAGTAGTTTCTCATCGAAGCCAGATTCGTAAGGGGACCATCCGACCGGAGCATATCCACAAACTTCTGAAGTTCGTCTTTGAATTCCCCCGTGTTGAACTGGTCGCCGTTGTGGGGCCACCAAGTGTGGTAGAACTCTTTTCCGGAAGCTCCGAAGTCCATCCGTATATGGCCTACCGTTCCCAGCACCGCATCCTCGGCCTCGTCCATCTGGGAATAGAAAAGGCCCGCCTCCTCAATGGAAGCGGGCCGAAGCGCAAAGGGATATTCTATTGTCGTTTGTGTTTGCCACATCATTTAGTTCACCTCCATTATTTTATGAACACAATCAATACCACAACGACAGCGAAAAGTCTATCAGAAAAACTTAGGTCATCTGAAAATTAAAGCCTTGATTCCGCTGGTATTGCTCCGCAGGGTTGTCCATCATCAGTTCTTCCAGTGTGAGTACCCCATGATAGGAAACATATCCACTCTTTACGACCCGTCCTTCCTCCGCATTCATGCGCTCCAGTCCGTATCGGGCATAATCGTAGTAATCACGCAGATTTTCGTCGTACTCAAACCTGCCGGATTTCTGAATCATGTAGCGGCCATATTCCTCCACATTCTGGACACCAGGGGCATAGTCAAACTGCTCCAGATTCTCTGCCAGCTGCCTGACTTGTGCGGCGGTTTCCGGCCGTGCGTATTCCACCACCGCGCCCAGTTTTTTTATTTCATCGGTACTCAGTTGTTTAATCGCCTGGCACAGCTTATTCAGCTCCTCCAGGCACTCTGACTCCATATCCAAAACATAGTCTACGGCATCCGGAAACTCGCTCCCCTGAAATGACAGCCTCATATCCGCCGGATCAACGATCCCTGCCCGAACCAAGGAACGCTTGATATGGAGATCTGGCGCAGGCAGATACAACCAGATTTTGGGAGCGTCCTTACTCTGCTGTACCGTCAGGGTCAGCAGGGGAGGCTCATAGAAATACTGCGGAAAATGACGCCCATCATAGAGCTGCGAGAGTCGCATACCGTTGTCATAGACTACTCCGTATGGTGTGATGACTCCATTGCCCTCATCAATGAGGAGCAGGGCGGTTTCATAGCCGTCAAGGGCGTCCAGCTCCTCTTTGCTGGCGCAGCCGCCATTCAGCACCATGTAATGATCTCTGCCGACCTGCTCTAAATCAGAAAAATCTGTGATGACCGTGACCTGCTGGCAGGAAAATGTCAAGTTGATTAGGTCGGTCATGTCGGAATAGTCGTAGCTGACCGCCGCACCCTGGAACTGAGCGCCCTCCTGTGCATAACAGAAGCTGTCCAGCCGCTTGGCCAGATAGTCCAGCTCGTCGATATTTACAGGTTTTCCCTCCAGTCGCTTCAGGATGGGGTACTCACCAAGGATCTCGTCCATTTGGCAGTCCCTCGCCAGGGGATCTCCCATGTCCATCGCATTCAGCGCCTCCATGATTCCGTCATACTGGTTGTGCGGGATTGGGAGGGGAACGGTAAACTGTCCGTACTCGGGATGCTTCGGATTTGATAACACAGCATTCATTCTCATCGTATTCCTCCAATGCCGAGCCCTACATCTCCATCTGAGGGCTATAATCCTGTCTGTGTTCCAATTGGGTGTCCAGGTCAGGGACAGAGAACTCGATTTTGATTCTGGCTTCTTGAATGGCTCTTATCTGTTTGTCATTCAAATTTGGGTCTTCTGCCAACAGATGATCCGTTGCACGATAAATCTCTGTCAACTCCTCATTGGAGAAGAGACTGGCTTTGGGGATCAGACCAGAGCGGACAGCGAAGTCCCGTTTGGCTCCTGCAAAATCATCCTCATAATAGTGCCCATGGCTGACGCCGACCCTTTCATAATCCCAGATCCATGTAACGAACTCATAGCCCCGGCCGGTGCCTCGCTCTCTGCCCGCCAGCACAGCCCCGCCGAAATCCGCAAGCAGATGAAACTTATTGTCAAGACCACGAGCACGGAGCAGGGGGGTGTTTTCCATAGCCTCCACATATTCAAATACTCTGTCGGCTGCAATGGCGACCCTGTGATACAGCTCGTTGGCCTCTGGATTCTTGCTCCCGGACGGAAGCATAAATACTTCGTTCCCAGGAGAAACAGAAAGGACAGGCTGTCCATGGAGAAAAATCTCCAGCCGCCTGTCCTCTTTGCTAAGGGATTCAATTTGCTCCTTTCCGAGACACCGGGATAGTTCCTCAAAAATTTACTCCCCACTGTAAACCTCCAATCTTGTTACTTCATTGAAAATAAAAAAAGCCCGTGCATTTTTTGCACGGGCTTAGGAACACATCTTTTAACTGAGTGTTCGTCCTCATATTCTTCTTGGATAAAACAATAACTCACACAGCATTGACTGTGTGAGTTATTGTTTTGGTGGAGATAAGCGGGATCGAACCGCTGACCTCTTGAATGCCATTCAAGCGCTCTCCCAGCTGAGCTATACCCCCATATAACCGAAAACCCTTGATTTTACTGAGTTTCCGGGGTTTTGATTAAATTGTCATTTCCTCGCGTTGAGGGGTCGTCACATACGGTTGCTGGCGCTCCCAGCTGAGCTATACCCCCACATCGGGTGGTCGGCGCTGCCGACTTGTATAATATAGCAGGGATTTTCGAAAATGTCAACCCCTAATTTTTGTTTTTTTCGCGTTTTGCAAAAGGGGAAAACGGGGAGAGGCCTACGCCTCTCCCCTGCTTACTCAGACCTTCAGCTGCTTACTCTTGTTGACCTCGTTGAGGCTGGCCATGACCATGCCGGTGAGGGCGAAGAGAGCAATAACGTTGGGCAGGACGATGAAGTTGTTGAACATATCGGTGACTTCCCAGACGAAGTCACTGCCGGAGACGGTGCCCAGGAAGATGAATACCAAGGCGATAACGGTGTAGATCACGTTGCAGAGCTTGCTGTTCTTGCGGCCGAAAAGGTAGTTGGCGTTGATCTTACCGAACAGGTTCCAGCTGAGGATGGTGGAGAAGGCAAAGAACAGCAGGCAGATGGCCACGAACTTGGCGCCCAGGCTGGCGCCGAATACGGAACCGAAGGCCGTCTGGGCCAGGTTGGTCTTGCCAAGGGTGGCGGTGATGTCGCCGAAGTAGCCGTTGGCCAGAGGGCCGTCAGCGGTGTACAGGGTGCAGATGATGACCAGGGCATTCAGGGTCAGGACGATGAAGGTGTCGATAAACACACCGATCATGGCCACGACACCCTGATCGTGGGCGTGGGCCACGTTGGCCTGTGCGTGGGCGTGGGGCGTAGAGCCCATACCGGCCTCATTGGAGAAGAGGCCGCGCTTGGCACCCTGGGAGATCGCGGTCTTGAGGGCGTAGCCGATACCGCCGCCGACGATGGCCTGGGGCTGGAAGGCATACTTGAAGATCATGCCGAAGGTGGAAGGGACGTACTTGATGCGGGCGCAGAGGATCACCAGACCGCCCAGCAGGAAGATACCGGCCATAATAGGCACCAGCTTCTCGGTGACGGCGGCAAGACGCTGCACACCGCCCAGGAAGATGATGGCGCAAATGATGACCAGGACGATACCCACGATCCAGGAGGGGATGCCGAAAGCCGTCTGCATAGTGGAGCCGATGGAGTTGGATTGGACCATGCAGCCCATGAATCCAAGGGCCAGGATGATAGAGACGGCGAAGAAGCCCGCCAGGAACTTTCCGAAGCCTCCCTTGAACGCCGTGGTGATGTAGTAGACCGGGCCGCCCTTGATATTGCCGTCAGGCTCAACGATACGGGTCTTCTGGGCCAGGGTAGCCTCGGCATAGATGGTGGCCATGCCGAAGAAGGCGATGATCCACATCCAGAAGATGGCGCCGGGGCCGCCGGTGAGGATGGCGCCGGAGGCACCCACGATATTGCCGGTGCCCACCTGGGCGGCGATGGCGGTGGCCAGCGCCTGGAAGGAGGTCATGCCGCTTTTCTGGGCGCCGCCGCGGAGGTTCATCTCACCGAAAAACTTTTTCATGCCCTCGCCGAAGCAACGGACCTGGACAAAGCGGGTCTTGATAGAGTACCACAGGCCCACACCCACCAGCAGGAAGATGAGGATATAGTTGCTGAGGTACTCGTTGATCTTGGATACGATGGGGAACAATACACTTTCTAACATACAATTTCTCTCCTTGCATAAAAAATAGAGCTGCCGGAAAACGGCAACTCTGGAGAAGTCTGGTCAAGCGAAAAACTCGTCTGCTCCGTCCTTTTGCCTGAGAGATTCGGCGCTCGCGCGCCTTGCACCTTCGGCACCCAACTGAATGGGATTCTCCAGAGTTCCCTCCCCATCCGGTCTTTCCATTCCGGGCGGTTCATCGGGCTGTATCTAATTGATGGACGTATGTTACCACAGAAAAGACAATTTGGCAACCCCCTTTTTGAAATTTTTATGAATAGACGCGCGCCTTCCTGCTTTGCGGTAAAAAAAAGCACCCCGTGACGGGGTGCTTTTGCTTACTTTTGCAGGGTAAACGTCATCTGTACCGGGTTGTGATCGGAGTAGGCAAAGCCTGTATCCAAAACAGCGGCACTGTCCACGGCAACATTGGGGGTGACCAGGAAGCCATCCACGGTGAGGACATACTGGCCGTCGTGGTATGGACCGTCGGCGTTGCGGCAGGATGGCACCGGATCGTTCTCGTCCAGTGGCGCCACCAGCTGCACGTCATAGCTGTCGAACACGCCCTCCGGTATGGGCTGCGCCCAGGAATATTCCTGCTCCGCCGCGCCGAAATAGACGGAGGAGTCCCCCAGCAGGTCCTTGTTGAAGTCGCCGCCGGCCACGCACCAGCTGCCCTTTTCGTACTCCGCCTGCATATCCGCCAGCAACAGCGCCAGCTGCTCCGTGGCGATGGTACCGTCACTGGTGTAGGCAGAGAGGTGCAGGTCGTAGAGCACCAGCTCACCGCCGCCGGAGACGGGGACACGGCTGACAGAGTAGCAGCGGTCCAGGTCCAGAAGCTTCATAAAGCCGGACTCCACCGGCAGCTCCACGCGGTCGGCTGCGGTGATATTCGCCGGAGAGAAGGTCAGCAGGCCGGACCGGGAGGCTCCGTGGGGAGCGGTCAGGGGATACAGAAGATAGGGCGAGTCGTAATTCTGGCAGAAAACGCTGCTCTTGTTGAAGAGGGCGGCATACAGCGGCTCGCGCTCGTCCACATGGTAGGTACGGGTGGAACCGATATCCACCTCCTGCAGCAGGCAGAAATCGGCGTTCTGCTGCTTCAGGTACCCGGCGATGGCGTCCATGTTGGCCGTCAGGCGCTCTTTTGACCAGGCGCGGGACTCCGTGCCGCCGTCCATGAAAAAGCCGTAGTCGTCCTCGTAAGCGCCGAAACCGATGTTCCAGGAAACGACCGTATAGGCCGTATTCGTATCGACGGACCGGGCGGCATCGGTGGACTGCACCGGCGTCAGCATCTGGTCGCCGATACGGTGATAGTCGATAAACACATAGGCCACATAGCCGCCCGCCAGCAGCAACAACGCCAGCAGAACACAGAGAATGATCTTCACCCATTTTTTCACGGCACAGGCCCTCCTTGGTTTACTTTTTTCTGAATGTATAGTATACTCTTTTCAAACGTATTTGAAAAGAGGTATCCTGCTTGAAAAAGATCATTATTCGCTTCAACGCGCCGGTGATATTATCCTTCGCCCTGCTGAGCCTGATCGCCCTGCTGCTGGGCAACTGGACCAACGGTGCCGCCACGACGCAGTATTTCTCCGTGTACCGGTCCTCTCTGGCCGACCCTCTGACATACGTACGCTTTTTCGGCCATGTGCTGGGGCACTCCGGCTATGACCACTACATGGGCAATATGCTGCTCCTGCTGCTGGTGGGCCCCGGTCTGGAGGAGAAATACGGCAGCGGCACCATGGTGTGGATGATCGCGCTGACGGCGCTGGTCACCGGCCTAGTGAATTTTATCTTCTTTCCCCACACGGCGCTGCTGGGTGCCAGCGGCGTAGTGTTCATGATGATCGTGCTGTCCTCCTTTACGGCGGCGCGGAAGGGCGAGATCCCCGTGACGCTGATCCTGGTGGTCATCTTCTACCTGGGCGGCGAGATCATGGACGGACTGTTCAAGCAGGACAACGTCTCCCAGATCGCCCACATCGTAGGCGGCCTGTGCGGCCTGGTGTTCGGCTTTACCGTGCGGCGGGGACGGAGGTAACGGATGTACATGGCCATCGGCATTGCGGCGGCGCTGTTTGCCGCCGACCGGATATTGAAATATCTGTCCCGGACGGGGAAGCTGAAATGGGAGGGCCGGTATGTGCGCCTGACCCATCTGGAGAACCGGGGGTTCTTTCTGGGGCTGGGACAGAAGCACGAGAAGCTGCTGCGCTGGCTGCCGCTGGGCGTATGGCTGGCGGCGGCAGCGTGTCTGCTGCCGGAGCTGGGCAAGCGGGCCTTCGCGGCACAGCTGGGCATTCTGTCGGTGCTGCTGGGCGGCATCAGCAACCAATGGGACCGGCTGCGGCGGGGCAGCGTGACGGACTATCTGCAATTCCCCCACCGAAAGGCCAAAAAACGGGCGCTGGTGTGGAACCTGGCGGACTTCATGCTTATCGGCGGCGTGGTGCTGACCGTGGCCGGACTGGTGAAGGAGCTTATCAAGAAATAAAAAACCGGGCCATCGGCCCGGTTTTTTATTTCTCCTTGTAGTACAAACGGCAGTGGCAGTAGCCCTCGAAGTTCGGGTCGGCGATCTGGTCCTTGAACTCCTTGCACATACACCTGTTCTCCTCGGTGCGGGCCAGACGGCAGGGACAGTAGCCGCCGGTGCGTTTCAGGCCCTCGCGGATGGTTTTCACGATCTCGGGATCGTCATTGAGACGGACTTTCACAGAACAGCCTCCTTCCTCTCTGCGGTAAAAGGCCCGCGCTGCGGGCCTTTTATGTATTAACCGTGGGAATTGAACCAGTCCTCGCAGAACTTGGCGATGGACGGAACGATATCCTTGACAAAGCGCTTGGTGGTGTTGATACACAGGTCGTAGGAGCCCTTGTCGCCCCACTTGCTGTCGCTGTACATCTGGTGGTGCTGGGCACGGTTGCGGTCGATCTGCTTCATACGGGACTCGATCTCCCGGGGCGTCAGATGCTCACCCTGCGGGGCACGGCGCTGGCAGCGCTCGATCTTGGAGTCCTTATCCGCATAGACAAAGATGTTCAGCGGGTCGTAGTCCTTGAGGATAACATCGGCGGCCCGGCCCACGATGACGCAGTCGCCTTGCTTGGCGAAGTTCTCGATGATCTGGCGCTGGGCCACTGCCACGCGGATGGGCTGCTCCATGATCTGGAAGGGCTGCATACCAAAGCGGTGCCCGATGGTCAGCGGATAGGCGGCTTCGATGCTCTTTTCGCCCACGTTGGCCACATAGTCCTCGTTGAAGCCGTTTTCCTTGGCGATCATCTCGATGATCTCGTGGTCGTAGCACGGAATGCCCAGGGCCTTGGCCAGACGCTTGCCCAGCTCACGGCCGCCGGAACCAAACTCACGGCTGATGGTAATGATTCTGCTCATAGTTAGGATACCTCCCTTATTGCTCAATATTCATAGCTGCTGCCGCCCACGAACTCGCGGACGATGGAATTCAGCGGCACATAAGGCGTGTGCAAAGGCGGGACGCTCTCCACCACCTCTACCAGGTCGGTGAGGTCGTGCTCCTGCATATACTCCGGCGTCAGTTCCTGCCGGAAATTGGGGATGTTGGCCAGGCACTTGGCCAGGATACAGGGCTCATAGTCGTGGAAGGAGTCAATGTGAATGGCGGCGTTGCTCTTAAAGGGCCAGATATAGTTGACCTCGCCGGCGTTGACGCTCTCGGCACGCTCGACCGTTTCCCGCAGGGAATGGCCGCGGGTATTGTAATCGCGGATCAGACGGCGCGCCACGCGGAGCTGCTCCGGGCGCACGACCCTGTCCCGGTTCGTGAGAATGCGGGTGCGAGGCGCCACATAGATGCCGGTGGCCGCGCCGCGGATCTTATCGAAAATCAGGGGGTTGAGCATATGGATCCCCTCGGCAATGACAATGCAGTCCTTGTCGCCCTGCATGGGCTTATAGCCGCCGGTAGTGCCAGTCTTGAAATCGTACCAGGGAATATCCACCTGCTCGCCGTCCAGCAGGCGGCCGATGCAGCTGACCAGCAGGTCCACGTTGACGCAGTAAGGGGACTCCCAGTCGGTGGCCTCCGGCGGGCGCTGGTCCAGGGGCAGGAAAAAGTTGTCCATGCTCAGCAGGCAGACCTTGACGCCCAGATTTTCCAGGTAGTCGCGCAGGCGCATGGCGGTGGTGGTCTTGCCGCTGCCGGAGGGGCCGGTCAGCGCCACGATGCGGCGCTCACGCCCGGCGGACAGGACAGCCGCCGCGGCGGAGGACACCTTGTCGTGGAATACTTCCTCGCAGCGCAGGACGAACTGCGTCTCGTTGTTCATGGCCTGGTTAATGGTCTCCAGATCGATGATACGCATAAAGCCTCTCCTTTCAAGAGGGGGTAATACTTTATCCCGTATTATAGCACGGTATGGCCGCCGCGTCAAAGGGGCAAAGGCGTAAAAACGCCGCAAAATATACACGCCCCTTTCCCCCGGCCAGTGGCGCAATACTACCAAAAAATGCAACAAAATGCCGAAACTTTCATTGCAATTTGCCTGTATTTATGGTAGTATGATGTTAGGAATTTAACAATACTGCACAAACCCGCGTACTTCTGTGGCATAGCCGCCATTTCGGTCAGAAATGACGGCGGCGGGTAACACGAAAGGACGTGAGACTTGTTGGAGCACTCCCCCAAGATCATCGCCGTCGCCGGTAAGGGCGGCGTGGGCAAGACCTCCATTTCCGCCGCCTTTGTGCGGCTGCTGACTGAAGCGTACCCCGACAAGCGTATTCTGGCCATCGACGCCGACCCGGCGGTGGGACTGTCCACCGCGCTGGGCGTTGAGGTGAAAGAGACGCTGGACGACATCCGCAAGAGCATCGTGGCCTCGGTGGAGGACGGTGCGCCCCGGGAGGCCATCGAGCTGCTGAGCGAGGCACGATACCGCATTTTCGACACCATGGTGGAGCAGCAGCGGTTCTCGTTTCTCGCCATCGGCCGGCCGGAGACGGCGGGCTGCTACTGCAAGGTGAACGCCTATCTGAAGGAGGTCATCAACCTGCTGGCCAACGACTTTGACTACGTGGTCATCGACGGTGAGGCCGGCATCGAGCAGATCAACCGCCGGGTGATGGAGAAGGTGACGCATCTGGTGCTCATCACCGATCCCAGCCGCAAGGGTACACAGGTCATCGACACCATCAAGCGGGTGGCCGACGAGCTGGTGATGTACGACCGCTGCGGCGCTATCGTCAATCGGGTCACGGACCCGGCGCTGATTCCCTACATCCATATCAACGGCACGGAGATACTGGCCACCATCGGCAGCGACCCACAGCACGCCGCCAATGATATCCAGGGTCTTAGTGTTTTTGATCTGCCGGAGGATGCCCCTGTCATCCGCGGCGCACGCGAAGCCCTGACCAAGCTGGAGATCTTATAATTGAAATACATTAGGAGAGAGGTGTAATTCTTGAGAGACCTGAAGCATCTGATCTACTTCGAGAGCCTGCTGGAGAATGCCGACAATGATCTGGTGAAGCAGGCACAGGCGGAGGGGAAGCTGGCCATCGGCTATACCTGCTACCATATGCCTGAGCCGCTGCTGAACCTGCCCGGCTGCTTCTCCGTCCGGCTCCGCGCCCCCCGCACCGGTTCACTGGACATCGCTACCTACTATATGTCCAACTACACCTGTGAATATGCACGCGCCCTGGTGGAGCGCGGCATGGAGGGCGGCTACCAGTTCCTGGACGCGCTGGCCGGCGTGGACGCCTGTTCCATGATGAACCGCGCCATGGAGCACTTTGAAATTCTGCAGATGAATGACAAGCCCAACTTCTTTGTCACCCACTGCGACATCCCCTACAAGGTCACCGACTACACGCTGGACTCTTACGTCAAGCAGATGCGCCGCCGGGTGCTGGATCCCCTGACGGAAAAGTACGGCGTGGATACCTCCGACGCGGCTATCCGTCAGGCGGTGAAGGAGCACAACGAGGTCTGTTCCATCATCAGCGAGATCGGCGAGCTGCGCAAGGAGGAAAACCCGGTCATCACCGGCTATGAGTTCCACGTGCTGAACCTGGTGAGCTTTACCTGTCCCAAGTACCTGATCCTGCCTTACCTGCGAGAGACGCTGACGGAGCTGAAAAAGCGCAAGCCGGATCCCAAGCCCGCCTTCCGTGCCCGCGTGGCCATCGTGGGCAGCGAGATCGACGACCCTCAGCTGACGAAGCTCATCGAGGGCTGCGGCGCACTGGTAGTGTCCGACCGATACTGCTTCGGCTCCACTCCCGGGCGGGAGATCATCGAGCTGAGGGATGGGGAGGAGGCCCTGCCCCAGATCTGCATGCACATTATGAAGCACTCCGAATGCGCCCGCTACATTGCCGACGAGAAGGTGCAGCAGCGCCGCGAGACGGCGGATCGTCTGGCACGGGAGTATCACGCTGACGGAATCATCTATGAGCAGATGAAATACTGCGACTACTGGGGCTTTGAGCGCGCGCTGGTGAGCCACATCATGCATGAGGAGTATGACTGGCCGGTGCTGAGCATCGACCGTCTGTACAACAACGGCAACTCCGGCCAGCTGCGGACCCGCGTGCAGGCCTTTGTGGAGTCGCTGGAGATCAAGAAGCTCCACAAGCAGAACGGAGGTGCCAACTGATGGCTGACAAGAAGAAATTTCCCAATCCCGAATTCTTCCGCGCCAAGACTGAGATGGACTGGAAGGCGCAGGCCGCCAACCTGAAGGAGTTTGGCTCCATCGCTCTCGATCTCATCAAGGAGACGGACTGGAAGGCCTTTGGCAGGAAACAGAAGGAGCATTTCCTTGACAATATGAACCGTGTAGCACGGGAGGCCAAGACCGTTGCCGCCATGACCTGCGCGGAGCGCAAGGACCTGCTGCTCAACGGCGAAAAGCATCTGGGTGCCCTGTACCGTAAGGGTGACATGGCCACTGTCCGCCGGGAGTGGCGCGGCGTGGAGAGCACCCTCGTCGACTTCTCCGGCTGGCTGAAGGTCTGGGGCATGCTGCTGGCCACCTTCTCCAAGGATCTGATACCCGCCCTGAACACCACGTTCTGGTATCGCTGGATGATCTCCTATATGTGCTGCGTGAGCTTCATGGATAAGAACACCATGGGTCAGCGGGGCAACGCCCTGAAAATGAGCCACCTGATGACCTACGACATTTTCCGCTATGTGGCGGAAAATCTGGTGTTCCTGGCCAAGTGCGATAAGAAGAACGGCAACAGCTCCGAGCTGAACAAGAAGGTCGTTCTGTTCGATGAGATGACCATGGGCCAGATCATGGCCGGCTTCCCCGACCTGCTGGGTATCCCCTATCAGCTGATGCCGGTGTTCCTGGTGTCCGAGATCGACCAGCTCACCTGCGTGCCCTACATCGACGCCGTGGAGTCCTTCGGCCTGCCGGCTGACTGCTGCCCCGTGCCGTCCTCCGAGTGCGGCGCGCTGGTCATCGATGCCCTGCCCCACATGGGCAAGTGCTTTATCTCCTCCTCCATGCCCTGCGACGGCTCCACTATGGCCTCCAGCTATATGTCCCGCCGCTTCCCCGACCTGCCCGTGTTCCACCTGTGCTTCCCGGTTCGGTATGAGGACGAGGAGACGGTGCAGATGGGCGCCGAGGATATCCGGGCGTGCATCAAGTTCATTGAGGAGCAGACCGGAGCCAAGTGGAGCTGGGACGCCTATTTCTCCGCCATGAAGCGCTTTAACGAGGAGACGCGCTACGAGCTGGAAAAGTGGGAGGTCAACAAGACCGCCTATCCCCAGATCATCGGCCCCAGCTATGAGCTGTTCCGCAAGTGGAACTACGAGATGGACGGCGGTATCGACCCGCGCGTCATAAAGACCTGCCGCAAGGTCAACGACCTGCTGATGCAGTCCTACCAGCGCCGCGACGAGGCGTGGGTGGGCAAGATGCGCTACCGCGGCATCGTGTGGAGCTGCCCCGCCCACTACTACGCCAACTTCTCCAACTGGCTGGCCAACTGCTGGGGCATCAACATCCTGGTGGAGATGGAATCCCTGAACTTCACCAAGCCCCTGGAGACAGAGGACAAGGAGGAGGCCCTGCGCGATCTGGCGCGGCTGTACGAGCGTATGGTCATGCGCCGTCACACCAACGGCGGCTACCAGAACGTGGTGGACGAGCTGTGGCGCCAGTGCGAGGCGTGGAACACCAACATCATCATCATGTACCAGAACGTGGCCTGCAAGAACATGGCCACCGTACAGGGCATCCTGGACGAGCAGGGCCGTGAGCGCGGCTATCACATGATCTGGATCGAGCATGACCTGATGGATCCCCGCACCGTCTCCCGCAAGACCATGCGCGACAAGGTCAACGAGTACATGCGCACGGTCATGCGCGCCGAGCCGATCGATCCCTCCCTCTGCGATTTCGACGACGAAAACTGCATGTAATATTCTCAACTACTACATATATAAAGGAGTTTACGACTATGAAATACTACGGCGGCTGTGATGTGGGTTCCACTTATACCAAGGCGGTCATTCTGGACGAAAACGGCAAGATCTGCGCCGACACCACCATCCGCAGCAAGATCAATTCCGAAGTCTCCGCAAAGCTGGCTATGGAGGAGGTTCTGAACAAGGTGGGCTTGAAGTCCTCCGAGGAGCTGGGCTATCTGATCGGCACCGGCTACGGGCGCAACAAGGTCCCCTTCGCCGACGAGAATATCTCCGAGATCTCCTGTCACGCCATGGGCGTGCACGTCACCGACCCCAGTGTCAAGGCCATCATCGATATCGGCGGCCAGGACGTGAAGGGCATCTCCATCGACACCGACGGCACCGTGAAGAACTTTGCCATGAACGACAAGTGCGCCGCCGGCACCGGCCGGTTCTATGAGGCCATGGCCCGCAGCTTCGAGATGACGCTGCCCGAGTTCTCCAACCTGTCCCTGACGGCCAAGAACGTCATCCCCATCACCGCGCAGTGCACCGTGTTCGCCGAGAGTGAGGTCATCACCCTGGTGGGCGAAGGCAAGCCCATGGACGAGATCGCCGCCGGCATCCAGATGGCCGTGGCCAAGCGCTGCTTCGTCATGAGCAAGAAGGCCGGCGCCACCGACGCCATCACACTGACCGGCGGCTGCGCCAAGAATGCCGGTTTGAAGCAGGCCATCGAGCACGTGCTGAAGCTGAAGGTCATCGACCTGAAGACCGATCCCCAGCTGATGGGCGCGCTGGGCGCCGCCGAGTACGCGCGGCAGAAGGGCATGGCCCGCGTCTGAACACCTCTTGCCATTTAAGGAGGCTACGATATGTGTAAGGTTTTCAAATTTCTCTTTAAGCTCATCCGTATTCTGGCGGTGGCCGTGGGCGCACTGTTCGTCGTGTACTTCTGGAACCTGGACCAGAAGCTGCTGGGCTGGGCCTATGTGCAGGTCAACAAGATCTTTGACCGCAAGAAAGTGGATATCAAGTTCTGATGGAGCTGTATAATCCGATCATACGGGAGGTGGAGGCGCTTGCCGGCGCCTCCACGCCCAAGCGGTACGCCTATGACCCGGCGGAGGCCTGGGAGGACACCGGGGCTTTCGAGCTGGTCATGCTGCGGGACGCCGCCTTTGAGCTGGGCGGCAGCGGCAAAAGCGCGGTGAATTTCACCTGCGTGACCTCCTCTGCGGAGCTGGTGCCCGGGGACGAGATCGTTGTCTGTGGCCCGGACCTGAACGAGTTGAACGGCGACAGCCACTATGCCCGCATTGCTCTGCTGCGGGTCGGCGATATCGAGTCCGATGACGAGGACGACACGGAGCAGGCCTTCCGGGCCATCCAGGACATGGACTTTGTGAAGTACCATGTGTTCCCCAAGGGCTATATGATCCGCACCAGCTCGGAATCCAGCCGGGAACAGGTGCGTATCAGCCGGGAGGCGGTGCAGAAGGGCATGACGTTCCGCCGCATCGGCGCGGACTTTATCCGGCAGTATAAGCAGAACCGCAACATTCTGGCGGTAAAGCTGCTGTTTATCACCGCGCCGGAGGCGGACTACGCGGCGCTGACCAGGGACGCCAAGACTGTCAAGGACATCACCATGAGCCTGACGAAGATCCTGGAGGGAATGCCTACCGACTGCGGCTCCTGCAACCTGAAGGCTATATGCGACGAGGTGGAGGGCATGCGCGAGCTGCACTTCGGCAAGGAGCATCACACCACGGAGTGAGCCCTCTCCCCTATCCACAGGCAAAAGAACGGCCCTGTGGGCCGTTCTTTTTTGTTCGTGTGCCGAAAGGCCGTCCATCGAAGGACGGATCGCCTTTTGCACAAAAGGATACCCGCCGGAGGGCGGGTATCCTTTTCTTCTTTTCAAATGCGGCGGTCACGCTGCTGGCTGTTGTAGTGCTTTTGCAGGAGAGGATAAATGACCTTGTAGATCAGCTTGTTCTCCAGATTGAGATAATAGATGGTGAACGTGCCCGCAAACAGCAGCGCTGCCGTGATGAGCAGGCTTTTCAGCAATTTAGCTGCGAATTTCATATGGTTCCCTCCTTACCAGGCCAGACTGTCATCGAAGTCCACCAGCGTGGGGTCCAGCGGTGCCTCGTTCAGTACGACGGTCATGTATTTGTTGACGGTGTTCCGCATATCCCGCCGGGAGATGGTACGGCAGTCCTCCAGGTCGTGCTCCAGGAATATGAAGTGGAAGCCCAGGTCGCGGGCCTGCTCCTCCATGAGAGCGTGGACACCGTTCATGCCCTTACAGGCCACATTGTCATTGAAGATGACCATGTCGCAGTTGAACTTGCTGGCCCACTCCCACACAGCGTTGACGTTGTCCCAGCCGCCCACGGCATGGTGGCGCATGACGCCCTTTTCGGAGAAGAGGGCCAGGTCCTGAATGGCCTGTTCCGGGTCGGTGGTGGAGATCATGTTGTGACCCATGGTGGAGTCCATATTCAGCACGATATTGATGCCCCAGCAGTTCTGGACCCAGGTGGGGAAATCTGTGTAATACACCGCGGAGGGCCCCCACAGGAATGCCCGGTGGCGGGTAGTACCGCCGAAAGGCTCATGCTTCCGTTCGTAGGCCTCCAGCATGAGCTTCAGCACCTTGCGGTCGTTTTTAGTGAACTGGTCCTCCTGGCCGTTGACAGAGGCCCAGGAGTATAACCGATACAGACTCTCGGCAATGCCGCAGAGGGCGGAATAGGGCGTCTTGAACAGCTCCCATTTCTCCAGCTCGATGCGGTTCTGCTCGTTCATGTGCTCAGCGCGGGCGAACAGGGCCTCCCAGTCGTACTTGACGCCGTAGTTCTCCTGAATAAAGGCGATGGCATCCCGGAGGACCTGGGTGGAATAGGGGTGCGCGCCGGGCTCGTTGTGGATCATGGCCATGGTAACGGGGAAATCCGGCAGACCAAAGCGGCGGCGCTGGAACATGGAGGTGGCCTCGCTGGCGTTGCAGGGCATATTGGTGGTCAGAACAGCGCGGCCCACAATGGGGAAATCGTCGTCGATGGCAACGCCGGTCTCCGCCGAGCAGCGGGAGCAGACGTCGGCGGCCAGGCCGAAGGACTCGGCCACGTCGATGTAGTAGGGCTCCAGGTGTTGGTCAATGTCACAGATGATGAACTCCGGCAGTGTTTGGATGGGGATGGGAATCAGGCCGGGGAAGCCGGTCATAAACAGGGGCGGCATGACCTCGTCCATGGGAACGATGTTGTCGCTGTCCCTTCCGCCGCCCAGACGCTTGTCGTTGGCCAGGACCAGGGCGATCTTTTTCGTGAGGCTGCTGACGATACAGTGCATATTCATGTGGGCGATCTTCAGCTCGTCCTCCCGGTAGCCCTCAAACAGCCGGTCAATAAAGGCGAAGGTGCCCAGATAGGAGCCCATCCAACGGTACTCCCAGAAGCCCTTGAGGATCGGCACCGGGGCGGAGGCCACCATTTTGCCCATGGCCAGCAGGTTGTTCAGCCAGGCGGTGTAGTCCACAAAGGTATCCTTCACACCGCGCCACTCCCGGTGGCGGGCGATACCGGTCTTATCCTCATAGCGGCTGCGAAGACCGCCCTTGCCGTTAGCTGCCTGCCACTTGGGGTCAAAGCGTTCCAGCTTTTTATCGATCACGCCGATGACGGCATTTGTCCACTGCTTCAGTACCATGGTCACACCTCCTTATGGCCCAGCTTTTTGATCTCCAGACTCTCGACAAAGGCCTGGAAGCGGGTACGCAGCTGACCGACGCTGCCCAGGGTGTACTCCTTCTCGATGGTGCAGCAGGGGATGCCCATCTCCTGCTGGAGCACGTGGCTGGCCAGCACCTTTTCATAGCTCCAGAACTCGCAGAACTTCATGCTCTCGTAGATGATCCCGTCGGCGCCGTAGTCCTCCGCCAGACGGCGCAGCTCACTGTGCCGCTGGTCGATCTTGGCGCCGTCCATAAACCGGACGCACTGGTTGTGGTGCAGATAGTGCCGACATACCGCGTCGAAGGCCGTCTCGCCGCCGTGGATCTCGATCTCCTCCCGGCCGGGGAAGGTGCCGAAGCAATAGCGATCTGCCACCACCATGGCACCGCAGCTCTCCAGCAGCTTGGTAAATTCCGGGTCGTCGATCTCGCTTCCGGCCAGCACGACGCGGGCACGGAAGGGGAATTCCGCCTCCGGCCGGCGTGTTTTCAGCTCCGCCAGCGTCTCCTCCAGATACGGCAAAATCAGGTCATGGGGACAGACCTGACTCACCAGGACGATGACGTGGTATTCATAGCCGGTGATGACCGGGTTTTCCGCCTTACGGAGGTCGCCGATCTCCGTGATGACCCGGCAGAGACGGTTGTGCTTTTCGATGGCGGCACGAATCGCATCGTCGGAGGTGTCCACGCCGAAGCTGTCGCGCAGAGCATCCAGCACCTTTGTTTTCAGCTGTGCCTTGTAGTAATCCAGGCTGGTCCGGTCGCCTTTCATGGGTGGGTCGATGATGGTGGTGATGAAGCGGTCGTTCTTCACCGGCTTCAGCAGGGTAAAATGCTCCTCCATGCGCTCCATGGCGGCGCAGCCCTCCGCACCGAACAGAGCGTTCAGATAGTTGAAGCCGCCCTCGATGGCCCGTTCCAGGATACAGCGGACATAGGGACAGTTGCGGTTTGTCATGTAGTAGGACGCGATCTCTGCGGTGCCGCTGTTGGGGGCCCGAAGGCGGCTGGAAAAGCAGCCTGGCAAATTCAGCAGCACTTCGGGTATATAGTAGCAGTTATATCCCAGAGCCAGCTGGCCCTCCGCCGCGGCGCGCTGGACCAACTCGTTGTTGGCCTGCTGCAAAAGGTCCTCAAACCAGATCAGGTGCTTCAAGTCTTTCATGGGCAAAACTCCTTCTCAATGGGGACTTCTCCCCGGATTTGGGTCGTGGGTCTTGCTGGTTCACACACTATTTATAGTTTAGCATTTTTCAACTATTTTTGCAACTGTTCGCGCCGTATTTTTTGTCGTTTTGGAAAAAGAATGACCGCCTCACGGCGGTCATTCTTTTTCTGATTTACTGCCACAGGGAGCAGATCAGGTCGGTGTAGGCGGTGGGATCGTCGATGGGCAGACCGGCGATCAGCTGTGCCTGGTTGTAGAAGACCTGGGCGAACTTTTTGGCTTTCTCCGGGTCGGTGAGCCGGGTCTTTTCGAAGGTCAGGAAGGCGGGGTGATCCACGTTGATCTCCAGAATACGCTTCGCCTTGAGCCCCAGCTCCGGCTGGGCAGCCGTGAAGTACTTTTCCATCTCGAAGGTAACGCCCTCACCACTGGAAAGGCAGACCGGGTGGGTCTTCAGGCGAGTGGAGGCCTTGACCTCACTCACCTGACCGCCCAGGGCCTCCTTGATAAAGGCAAAGGCCTCCTTGTACTGCTGCTCGTCCTGTTCCTGCTTCTCGGCCTCACCGGGCAGGTCCAGATCGCCGTCGGTGGCGGAACGGAAGGGCTTATCCTTATAGGACCTCAGGATATCGGACAGAAACTCGTCGGCTTTGTCGGTAAAGTAGAGTATCTCCATGCCCCGGTCCTTCAGCAGTTCCGTCTGGGGAATGTGGTCCACAGCGTCCACCGTGTCGCCGGAGGCAAAGTAGATGTACTTCTGGCCCTCCTGCATACGGGAGACATACTCGTCCAGCGTCACCAGCTTTTTCTCGGTGGAGGAATAGAACAGCATCAGATCCTGAAGCATATCCTTCTTCTCGCCGTAGTTGTCCATGGCGCTGAGCTTGATCTGGCGGCCGAAGGACTGCCAGAAGGACTCATACTTCTCGCGTTCGTCCCGCAGCAGACGCTCCAGCTCAGCCTTGACCTTTTTTTCCAGGTTGGCGCCGATGAGCTTCAGCTGACGGTCGTGCTGTAAAAGCTCACGGGAGATATTCAGGTTCAGATCCGGGGACTCCACCACACCGCGGACAAAGTTGAAGCACTCGGGCAGCAATTCCTTGCACTTGTCCATGATCATCACGCCGGCGGAGTACAGCTGCAGCCCGCCCTCGAACTCCTCGGAGTAGTAGCGCAGGGGCGCTTTCTCCGGTATAAACAGCAGAGCCTTATAGGTCACGGCGCCCTCGGCTGAGACGGTGATGACACTCAACGGCGGCTGGCTGTCCGCAAAGCGCTGCTGATAGAACTCATCGTATTCTTCTTTCTTGACGTCGGCCTTCTTCCGCTGCCACAGGGGCACCATGCTGTTCAGCGTCTCCCACTCGAACTTCTCCTCGTACTCGGGGTTCTCCTGGGTGCTGCCCTCCTTCAGCTCCGGGTGCGGCATGAGCATCCGGATGGGAAAACGGATATAGTCGGAATACTTTTTCACCAGCTTGTACAGGGGATACTCACGCAGATACTGGCTGTATTCGTCCTTTTCCTCCTCGGTGTCGGGCTTGATGTGCATGATGATATCGGTGCCCACCGTATCCTTCTCGCAGGGCTCAATGGTATAGCCGTCCACGCCGGTGGACTGCCACTTCCAGGCCTGGTCCTCGCCGTATTTCTTCGTGATGACGGTGATCTCGTCGGCCACCATGAAAGCGGAGTAGAAGCCCACGCCGAACTGGCCGATGATGTCGGTATCGGCGCTCTCGTCACCCTCCACCTCCTGGCGGAATTTCAGACTGCCGGAGGAGGCGATGACGCCCAGGTTGTTCTCCAGCTCCTCCTGGCTCATGCCGATGCCGTTGTCGCTGACGGTCAGCAGGCGGCGCTCCTTATCAATGGACAGTTTGATCTCAAACTGGTCCCGAGTCAAGCCCACCTTGTCGTCCGTCAGGCTCAGGTAGCACAACTTGTCGATAGCGTCGGAGGCGTTGGAGATGATCTCCCGCAGGAATATCTCCTTGTGGGTATAGATGGAATTGATCATCAGGTCCAGCAGGCGTTTGCTCTCCGCCTTGAATGCCTTTTTCTTCATACTTGCTCAGATCTCCTTTGCTCTCCCCCGCCCTTCCCTGCGCGGTGCGTGGAAACGCGGGGCTTTGTTTAAGGGAGATGCGCCCTGGCGCATCTCCCTGTGGTATACGCGTTTCGCTTACGCGAATTTTTTGCGGCTGATGAGCCAGCCCACGCAGGACAGCAGCGCCACCGCGCCGGACACGATCATCACGACCTTGCACACCGGCGGAATGAACTTCTGTACCTTTTTGCCCACGCCGCAGGCCGCCTTGCCCAGCAGGCCCTTCACAGCCCTGCCCACGGCGGACACCGCCGCGCCGGCAGCCTGCAATACGATGTGCGCCAGCTTCTTCGCCAGCTTTGCAGCAGTGGCCAGCGTCTTTTTGGCGATACCGCCCGCCATGTGTAAAAACTTCCTCATGGTCAGCCCTCCTTCGTTTTATACCAGTCGATGATCGGTGTCAGGTTCTCCGCGCTGACGGCGCTGGCACCCTTGGTCGCCATGTCGTAGGTCAGCTGCTGGGCGGGGCTGAGACTGGCCTTCCCCGCCAGCGTTTTGCGGATCTCTTTGCACTTCAGCTGCATGATCCACTTATAGGGTCCGTGCAGCTTGTTGATATCGAAGCCGCCCTGCAGGGTGAATACCGGCACCTCCGCCGGAATGCCCATCTTGGCCCGGACCTTCTCGGCTCCGGCCTGACTGGCGGGACCCATGCCCACGGCGCAGACGGCGCGGATATCAAATTCTTTGGCCGCTTTCGCATATCCCTGGACCTTGCCGGCCATGAGCCAGCCCAGGTAAATGACCGCCCTGCCCGGATGGGGATCGGCGCCCCACTTGGCGTCGGTCACGGGCAGATCCAGCGCGGCACCCAGCAGACGGGCGTACTGCGCCGTGTAGCCGGAATTGGATGTGTAGACGATGCCGGAAATCATAGTCTTCCTCCCTCTCTGTCACTCACGTTTAGTATAGTCCCCCGCCCTGCCGCTGTCAATGCCGCAGGGCGGTATTCAGACATTCTGCCGCCGATGTCCGGAGCGCTACCGCATAAAGCGGTCGATGGCATCGTTCAGCGCCTGGATGGCCTCCTGGTCACCGGCCTCCACCGCATCCACGATGCAGTGGCTGATGTGATCCTTGAGAATGGCGCGGCCCGTGCCGTTCAGCGCGGAGATCACCGCGCTGAGCTGCACCAGTACCTCGGCGCAGTCCTCGCCGCGCTCCACCATCTTCCGCACGGCATCCAGATGGCCCTGTGCCCGGCTGAGCCGGTTCAGCACGGCTTTGGTCTGGGCATGGGAATGGTGGTGGCCGTGGCTGTGCTCATAGACATGGCCGTTCTCGTCCACATGGGTGTGGGTATGGTTGTGTTCGCTCAAGGGTATCGCCTCACTTGTTATACTCGTATCGGGGCTTGTCCATATCGTACTTCTGCTTCAGCGGATCACGGCGCTCCATGCGGTCGTAATGGCGGCACAGGAACGGCTCCACACCGTAGAACAGCGCCTTGCCGTCCAGGTCGAAGAAGAACACGGCGAACAGTGCGGCGTAGACGCCCAATCCGATCAGGACGACCTTTTTCAAAATCTTGAATACAGTTTTCATGTTCTCTTCCTCCTCTTACCAGCTCATAGAATCGTCGAACTCCAGCAAAGACGGATCCAGCGGCTCCTCCTGCATGACGGTGGTCATATAGTCGTTGATGATGCTGCGGATCTCGGCCCGGGAGACGTTGCGCTTGTCGGGCAGGGCATGGGGCATCCAGATGGCGTGGATATTGCGGGCGCGGAACTCATCCTCGAACAGGCCGTGGACGCCCTGCATACCCTTACACAGCAGCTGGTCGTACATCATGACCATGTCGCAGTGGAAGCGCTCCATGTTCTCCCACAGCTCGAAGATGTGGTGCATACCACCCACAGCCATGCGGCGCATCGGCGCCCACTCGTGGTAGGTCGCCATGTCCTCCAGCGTGTTCTCGTAGCTGTCGGTGCGGAGGGTCATGTCGAACATCAGGGAGTCCATGTTCATGATGGTGTTCAGGCCCCAGCAGTTATAGGCCCAGGTGCACCAGTTGGAATAGTACAGCGGCGCACAGGACCAGGCAATGACGCGGTGGCGGGTCAGCGGGAAGTTGTTGATGCGCTGCTCCACGCACTTCTCCATGATCTTGCGGACCTTCTTGTCCGTCTCGTGCCAGATGGGCAGATCGCCGTACTGAGACTGGTAAATACGGTACAGCGCCTGGGACACGCCGTTGATGGGATAATAATTGGTGTTGGCCGCCACATCCCACTTCTCCCACTCGAAGCGCTGGAGCTCGTTCTGGCTCTCCAGCTTCTTGCACAGCTGCTGGTAGTCGAAGGGAACGCCGGTCTGCTCCTCGATGAACTTCCACGCCTCCTCGATCTCCTTCATGCAGTGCTTGTGGACCAGCGGATCGTCGAACTGCATGGGCTGGGGCATGGCGAACAGGGGCTTGTCGATGAGCCAGTCCTGAATGATGGACGTGGCCACGGAGCCGTCGCAGGCCTCGTTGGAGGTGATGACCGCCTTGTAGTAGTCGGGCACATCATCCAGCACGAACAGTCCGGCCTCGGCCTGACACATGGGGCAGGGGTCGCCGGGCAGGCCCAGGGACTGCACCGCGTCGATGTAGTTGAGGACCGTGTGGTTGTTCACATGGCAGGTGACGAAATAGGGGATCATCTGCAGGGGGACGTTCTCCACTTCCTTGCTGAAGGGATAGAAAATGCCGCCCCACACCGTCTCGTCGTGGGCGATGGTCTTGTCGTGCCGCGCCTGGACCTTCTTATTCCCCTTGTTGGTGTTCAGGTCGTTGCGGAACATCTGCATGAACTGGTAGATAGTGGCGTTGGTCATGGCCCGATAGTGCAGCGGACAGGCGCGCAGCGCCTCACCCCGCAGGCCCTCCATGCCGCGGTCGAACCAGTGGAGCACGGGCAGATAGGTCTGGCCCATCCAGCGATAGCGCCAGCAGCCCTTGGCAAAGGTCCAGATGCCGCCGTAGCGCATCACATCGTAGACCAGCATACCGTAGTTGTACAGCCACACCTTGTTGAAATAGTAGAAGGTGTCCTTCACACCGCGCCACTCGCGGTGCTTGTACAATCCGGTCTTGTCGCAGTACAGGTCGCCCAGGCGGCGCTCACCGTGGGGCTTGCCGTACCAGAAATCCTTAGCCAGCTTTTTATAATCCGTGGTCTTGACCTTCTCCACCACGTTTTTCAGATCAAATTTCTTCATCTCTTCACGCCCTCCTGGATCTTCTTGATCTCCACGCTCTCAATGAACGCCTGGAACCGGGTACGCAGCTGGCCGCTGGCCGCGTTGATATACTCCTTCTCGATGGAACAGACAGGATAGCCGAAGTCGCGCTGGAGAACGACGGTATCGATGACACGCTCATAGCTCCAGTACTCGCAGAACTTGTTGGAGGCCACGATGATGCCGTCCGCCTTGTACGCCTTTGCCAGGTCGGCGATGTGCTGCTTGCGCTGGCGCATCTCATGCTGCTCCATAAAGCGGGTGCACTGGCTGGTGAGCAGATAGTGGCGGGCGATGGCACGCAGCGGCGTCTCCCCTTCCCGGATCTCGATGGGCAGACGGGACTCCATGCCGCCGTAGCAGTAGCGGTCCGCCACCACCAGGGCGCCGCAGCTTTCGATAAGCTTGGTAAAGTCCGGGTCGTCGTTCTCGCTGCCGGCCAGCAGGACCTTGCAGCGGTACTGGGGTCTGGCGTCCGGCTCACGGGTCTTCAGCTCCTCCAGCGTCTCGCGGAGCTTGTCGATGATCAGGTACTTGGGACAGGCCAGGGTCACCAGGTTGATGACATGGTACTCATAGCCGGTGATGGTGGGCACGTCCAGCTTGCGGTAATCGCCGATAGCCTGCATAATACGGCAGAGCTCGTTGTGGCTCTCGATGGTCTGGCGCAGGGCCTCGTCAGAGGTGTCAACGCCGTAATTGTCATGGAGGAAATCCAGGACGTGGGCCTTGATCTGTGCCTCGTAATGGTCAATACTGTTTTCCGTCTTTTTGAACGGGACATCCATGAACTCGCACTTGAAGCGCTCATTCTGGATGATATCCATACGCTGGAGGTGCTCCTGAAAACGGCAGGTCACGGTGCAGGTCTCGGTAGCCAGCTGGGCATCCAGGAAATTGAAGCCGCCCTCCAGGGCACGCTCAAGAAGGCTGCGGCCGTAGTGACAGGTGCGGGAAGACATATAATAGGTCGCCATATCAGGGGATGTGCAGCGGGGGGCGCGCAGGCGCACAGAGAAGCAGCCGGGCAGGTCCAGCAGCACCTCCGGCATGAAATAGCAGGTGTAGCCTAAAGCCAGTTTTCCGTCACTTTTCGCCTGCTTCACCAGGTCGTTATTGGCCTCTTGCAGCAGGTTCTCAAAGTAAATCAGATGTTTAAGGTCCCTCATCTCTCGTCCTCCTTGCTGCGCGGAACGCGCAGTATTATCCAGTAAAATTATACATAATCGCAGAAAATTTGTCAATGAAATTGTGCTGTTTGCACAGATTTTTGACATTTCCAGGAGATGTGTCTGTTATCGTCTGTTTTTTGACGATTTGGGGAGGAAAATTGACTTTTCAGCGCCGCCGTGGTAGAATAAGCACAGAAAAAACGGAGGTGCGGATATGTGTACTATTGACGAGAAAGCGGCCGTACATTCGGCCGATCATGCCGGTGCAGACGCGCCGCACACACACGCCCATACCCATGAGCATGGGCACGATCACGGGCATACGCATGAGCACCACTCGCCGGAGGAAACGGTGGCGCTGCTGGCGTACATGGTGACGCACAACCAGCACCACGCCGAGGAGCTGCACGAGCTGGCCCACAGCGTGGAGGGCGAGGCCGCGCAGCTGCTGCACGAGGCAGTGGTGGACCTGACCATGGGCAACGAGAAGCTGGCGGAGGCCCTGCGGATCCTGAAAGGAGAGGAATAAACGATGTGTCTTTCCACAGTATGGACGGCGGAACGGCAGCCGGTGTGCAAAAACGTGGCGTCCGTGACACAGAAGGACGGACAGCTGGTGTTCACCGATATCATGGGCATCCCCACGGTAGTAAATGGGCAGATCGAGAAGATCGACCTGATGGAGAACGAGATCATTATCAGAAAAGCGACCGCCTGATGGCGGCCGCTTTTCTGTCTGCCGGTGAAGCAAAAAAGAAAGCCCTTACGGGCTTTCTTTTTTGTTGACTTAGTGCCGCTTTTTGCCGGCCCACGCCATGCCGGTCACGGACAGCACCGCCGTCACGGCGTAGATACCCACACCCACATCAAAGGTCTTGGGCGAGTCAGTCTTGGTGTCGGTCGTAGTGGGGGCGTAGTAGTAATAGGAGTTGGCGGACCAGACCGCGGTGAGACGATTTGTGTCACCCAACGGTCCATTCCAATTCTTGATCTGCTGGCTGGAGTATACTTCGGTGGAACCATTCATTTTCCAGCCCTTAAACGTATAACCGGAACGCGTTAAGGTACCTCTGCCACCCTGTCGGTTGGTTTCATTATAACAAAGATTTCCTATTTGACAGGGTTTTTTTGAATAATTCTGGCGATAATTCTGGCATGGGAAAACGAAAAATGACCGGGATACCCGGTCATTTTTCACTTTATCTGCGGACGACCTCGCGGCCGTCGGACCACACCGACACGATATTGTGACGGTGGGTCATGTAGATGGCGCGCTCGAAGCGCTCCCCCACATTCAGGGGATGGGCGGCCTCTGGGAAGTCGCCGTCGTCGATGACCACGGCGTGGAGCTTATCTCCCACGGCGAAGCCCTCCCCTGCCCCGAAATACTTGTGGCCGGAGGTGGTGCCCAGGTAATAGCCCTCGGCCACGGTCAGGAACTCGGGGTGCTGCTCATCGGTGACGCGGCGGGCCTTGGAGGTGCGGATGGACATGGTGATGACCTTGTACATAGGCAGCTGAGCGCCGCCGGCGATATCGCTGCCCAGGGTGACCCACAGGCCCTCGTTGACCATGCGGCGGACGGGGCAGATGCCGGAGCAGATGTTCACGTTGGAGTCGCCGCAGTGGACCACCACCACGCCGGCGTCACGAATGGCGGCGCGCTCGCGCTCGTCGGACCAGACGCAGTGGGCCATGAGTGTGTGGTCCTTCCAAAGGCCGTACTTGTCGTATGTCTCCCAATACTGGCTGCACTCGGGGTGCAGTTCCTTCACCCAGGCGATCTCGTTGGTGCTCTCGGACAGGTGGGACTGGACGTACAGCCCCCGCTCGTTGGCCAGCTTTCCCAGCTGGGTCATCAGCTCGTCGGTACAGCTGGGAGTAAAGCGGGGCGTTAAGATAGGCTTGATGTGCTCAAAACGGCAGGCGTCCAGCCAGCGGAGCGTCTCCTGCACGGACTCCTCCGTGGTCTCCTGCAGCTTGCCGGGCAGGCCGTTGCGGTCCATGTTGACCTTGCCCACATAGCCGGTGACGCCGGCGCGCTCCAGCTCGTCCATGAGAACGAGGGTAGCGTCGGTGTGGAGAGAAGAGAACATACAGACGCGGGTGGTGCCGTTGGTGATCAAGTCTGTAGCCAGCCGGCGGTAGACGCGGCGGGCATAGTCCAGGTCGGCGAACCGCGCCTCCGTGGGGAACGTGTAGGTGTTGAGCCAGTCCAGCAGCGGTAGGTCCATTCCCATGCCCAGCATGGGGTACTGGGGGGCGTGGAGGTGCATATCTGCGAAGGACTGCATGATGATGCGGTCGCCGAAATCGCGGACCTCCGCGCCCTCCAGATGGGCGGGCAGATCGGGATAAAGGCCGGTAATGACGCCGTCCTCCAGCACCAGGCAGCCGTGCTCGAGAATGTCCAGGCGGCCCATGGCGGGCGCATGGACGATATTGCCGCGTAAGACCTGTGTCATGGTGAGATACCTCCTGCAAGCAAAATAAAAATGGATGCTCCGATGCACCCTGCATCGAAACACCCATAGCAGAGCCGTCGGCGGCTCCGTAGAAACGCCCGCGCCATTCTCGCGGGGCTATATGAGCTGTATTATGGAAGCTATTGTACCACATTCCTGATGGATTGGCAAGAGAAAATCCCCGGCAAATGCTGTGCATTTGCCGGGGAATGATGCGTTTTACTCCACGGTGACGCCGCGCTTCTTGAACTCCTCGACCATCAGATCCAGGTCGGGCTCGATGTGAATGGGCTCGCCGGCGGACTTGATGGCGTTGGCCACGTCCTTCAGGCCGTTGCCGGTGACGACGCTGACCACGGTGGCGTCGTGGGGGATCAGTCCCTGCTCGCAGGCCTTCTTCAGCGCCGCCGCACCGGTGACACCGGCAGGCTCGCCGAACACGCCGCAGGTACGGCCCAGCAGCCGCTGGGCGGCCAGGATCTCCTCGTCGGAGACGTTCACGGCGATACCGTTGGACTCGCGGATGGCCATGAGGGCCTTATCTGCATTGCGGGGCACGCCTACGGAGATGGAGTCGGCGATGGTGTTCTCCTCCATGGGCTCCCAGGGCTTGTCCTCCTGGATGGCGCGGTTGATGGGGTAGCAGCCCAGGGACTGGGCGGAGATCAGGCGGGGCAGCTTGTCGATGAAGCCGATGGCGTACAGGTCTTTAAAGCCCTTCCACACACCGGCGATCGTGCAGCCGTCGCCCACGGAGATGGCCAGATAGTCGGGCATCTCCCAGTTCAGCTGCTCGGCGATCTCCAGCGCCACGGTCTTTTTGCCCTCGGAGAGGTAGGGGTTGATGGCGGCGTTGCGGTTGTACCAGCCGTACTTGTCGATGGCGGCGGCGGACATCTTGAAGGTGTCCTCATAGTTGCCCTTGACGGAGATGACGTTGGCGCCGAAGATCATCAGCTGGGCCACCTTGCCCTTGGGGGCGCGCTCGGGAACGAAGATATAGGTCTTGATGCCCGCGGCGGCGGCATTGCCGGCCAGAGAGCTGGCGGCGTTGCCGGTGGAGGAGCAGGCGATGGTCTTGGCGCCGGCCTCCATGGCCTTGGCCACGGCCATGGCACTGGCACGGTCCTTCAGGGATGCGGTGGGGTTCTGGCCATCGTCCTTGACCCACAGACGCTTGATGCCCAGCAGCTCCGCCAGCTTCGGCTCCTCGTACAGGGGGCTCCAACCCACGCGCAGCGGCGTGTCGGGCGTGGTCTCCTCCACAGGCAGCAGCTCACGGTAGCGCCACATGGAACGGTTCTCGCGCTTGGCCAGCTTCTCCTTGGTCAGCACGGACTTGATGTAGTCGTAGTCATAGACGATATCCAGGATACCGCCGCATTCGCAGTTGGTCAGGTCGGGAACGGCGTCGTAGGTCTTGCCGCAGCGGACACATTTGCCGTATTTAACGTTTTTCATGGTGGTTCTCCTTATATGAAATAAGAAATACAGGGCGGGGCGAGAGCCCCGCCCTGAGGCGTTGTTGCGGTGTTTTCTTACAGAGCCTTCAGCAGGCCGGTGGCCTCGTTGAACTCGTTGATCAGCTCGTCCAGCTCCTTGGCCTGTGCGTGAACGGCATCCCAGGTGTTCTTGGTATCGTACCACTGGGCGTTCAGGTCCTCCACGTTCATCTGCTGCTGCTCCACCCAGGTGTAGTACTTCAGGTTGTGGACACGCTTGCGCTCGGTGTAGGTCAGCTCCAGCATGGAGTCGGTCTTCAGGCCCAGCATGTGCAGGTTGTGGTCCAGAGACGCCTCATGAGCGTTGTACGCGCCGTACATCTGGTTCAGCTCCTCGATACGGGACTGGTACATGACAGCGGAGTCGGTCAGCACGGTGCCCACCACGTCGTTCTCGGTCAGTTCGTAGTACTTGGCCATCTTGATGCAGCACAGGACGTTGGCGATACCGGAGATGCCCAGCCAGGTCATCTTCTGGACTTCCTCGTCGGACATACCCAACTCGTCCTTCATGTACTTCTGGCCCTCGGGGGTGTTGAACAGGCGCAGCAGGCGCTGGCTGTCCTCGTCGTCGATGGCGATGGCCATATCGGTGTTCTTCACGTTGTGGATCCAGGGGATGTGCTTGTCGCCGATACCCTCGATGCGGTGGCCGCCAAAGCCGTTATCCAGGATGGTGGGGCACTGTAGGGCCTCGCCCACAGCCAGCTTCAGGTGGGGATAGCGCTCCTTCAGCAGATCACCGGCGGACATGGTGCCGGCGGAGCCGGAGGTAAAGCAGGCGCCGGCGAAGTTCTGGCCGGGCTTCTTGACGGCCTCGAACAGGTCGGCCAGGGCGTAGCCGGTGACGTTGTAGTGCCACAGGGGATTGCCCATCTCGGCGAACTGGTTGAAGATCATCATGGTGGGATCCTGCTTCAGCTCCCAGGTCTTGTCGAAGATCTCCTTCACGTTGGACTCGCAGCCGGGGGTGGCGATGATCTGGCCGGCGATGGACTTCAGCCAGTCAAAGCGCTCCTTGGACATATCCTGGGGCAGGATGGCCACGGACTCGCAGGCCAGCAGCTTGGAGTTGAAGGCGCCGCCGCGGCAGTAGTTGCCGGTGGAGGGCCACACGGCATGGTGATAGGTGGCATCGAACTGACCGGTCACCAGGCGGGGAGCCAGGCAGCCGAAGGAGGCGCCGACCTTGTGGCAGCCGGTGGGGAACCACTTGCCGGACATGGCAACGATGCGGCAGGGCACGCCGGAGAGCTTGCTGGGGATCTCCACATAGTTGGGGACCGCCTGGAACAGACCGCCGGACTCCTTGGCCTCGTTGTGCCAGGAAATACGGAACAGGTTGACGGGATCCACATCCCACAGACCGGTGTGGCTCAGCTTGGCCTTGATCTTCTCGGGGATCAGGTCGGGGTTCTGCATCTGGGCGATGGTGGGGATGATGACGTTGTTCTCCTTGGCCTTCTGGATGTTATGCGCCAGACCGACTTTGTTGATGGACAGATCGATTTTACCCATGTTTCTTTTCCTCCTGTTGTTTGTTCGCATCGATATAGGAATATAAGGTGTATTTGGAAATACCGAAGTATTTTGCCACTTTGTCGCCGGACTTGGTGACCAGGAACGCGCCCGCGTCGCTGAGGAAGCGGATGGCCCGGATCTTGTCGTCCTTGTTCATCAGGGCCGCAGGCTTGCCCACCAGCGCCACGGACTGCTGGATCAGCTCGTCCAGCACATCGTTGACGTTGATGATCTTCTCCGGCTCGGACTGCTCCCGGTCGCGGGTGAGCATGAACTCGCCCAGCTCCTGGTGCATCATCATGATGTTGGTGATGTCGTAGTTGATGGAAAATATGGCCGTGACCGCGCCGCGGCTGTTGCGGATATACAGGGACGAGGATTTCAGTATCTTCCCGCCCGGCGTCCGCGTCAGGTAGCACAGATGGTCCTGGGGCTGCTCGTTCTGATGCTCCAGCTGCTCCATGACGACCCTGGATGCACCGTCGCCGATCTTCCGGCCGGACACGTGCCCGTTTTCGATGTGTACGATGGTGTGCTCCGGGTGGCTGCTGGCCACATCGTGGATGACCACCTCGCACTTGTCGCCGAACTGCGCCGCGATGCCCGCGGCGATCTGCTTCAGCGATTCTAATCGTTTCGCCTCCATAACACCCTCCTTTTCCGCTTTTCTCCTCTTACATAATACCACACCTCCCACAAAAAGCAACGGTTTTTTCTGAAAAACTTTTTGATTTCCTAAATTTTTGTTTGACATCCAGCTACCATGTGCTATGATAGGAGATGGTAAAAACCGTTTACCCGTTTTTAACACAGAATTTGATAAAATTTTTGCGGAGGTACATTATGGATTTTGCTGCCATCAGAAACGCCGCCGAGGCGTACAAACCCGCTATGGTCAAGTTCCTGCGGGACATGATCGCCATCCCTTCCGAGTCTTGTGAGGAAGAGGGCGTCGTCAAGCGCATCGCCGAGGAGCTGAAGGCCCTGGGCTATGACAAGGTGGAGTTCGACAAGCTGGGCAACGTCATCGGCTGGATGGGCGAGGGCGACAAGATCATCGCCATCGACAGCCACATCGATACTGTTGGCATCGGCAATATCGAAAACTGGGAAGCCGACCCCTACAAGGGCTATGAGACCGATGACATCATCTACGGCCGCGGCGGTTCCGACCAGGAGGGCGGCATGGCCGCCGCCGCCTACGGCGTGAAGATCATGAAGGATCTGGACCTGCTGCCCAAGGGCTACAAGATGATGGTCGTGGGCTCCGTGCAGGAGGAGGACTGCGACGGTATGTGCTGGCAGTCCATCGTCAATGAGTACTTCAACGGTCCTGAGGATGCCCGCAGCAAGATCGAATTCGTTATCTCCACCGAGCCTACCGACGGCGGTATCTACCGCGGCCACCGCGGCCGTATGGAGATCCGCGTGGATATGCACGGCGTCAGCTGCCACGGCTCCGCCCCCGAGCGCGGCGACAACGCCATCCACAAGATGGCCGAGGTCATCCTGAACGTCCGTGACCTGAACGAGAACCCCGCCGACGGCTCCACCGAGATCAACGGCCTGGTGAAGATGCTGGATCCCAAGTTCAACCCCGAGCACTACGAGGACGCCCGCTTCCTGGGCCGCGGCACCTGCACCACCAGCCAGATCTTCTACACCTCCCCCTCCCGCTGCGCTGTGGCCGACAGCTGCGCCATCTCCATCGACCGCCGCATGACCGCCGGCGAGACCTATCAGTCCTGCCTGAAGGAGATCGAGGACCTGCCCGCCTGCAAGAAGTATGCCAAGGACGTGAAGGTATCCATGTATATGTATGACCGTCCCGCATGGACCGGCCATGTATATGAGACCGAGTGCTTCTTCCCCACCTGGATCAACAAGGAGACTGCTCCTCACGTCCAGGCTCTGGTGGATGCCCACCACAGCCTGTGGGGCGACAAGCGCCTGATGCCCACCGAGCTGGCCGCCTCCAAGCGCGAGGGCCGTCCCCTGACCGACAAGTGGACGTTCTCCACCAACGGCGTGTCCATCCAGGGCCGCTACGGCATCCCCTGCGTAGGCTTCGGCCCCGGTGCCGAGTCTCAGGCACACGCCCCCAACGAGGTGACCTTCAAGCAGGACCTGGTGACCTGCGCCGCCCTGTATGCCGCCGTTCCCGGCCTGTACAAGCCCGAGAACAAGGACGGCTCCGCCACCAGCTTCCGCCAGGAGCTGACCGGCAACGACATCAAGTAATCGATCATACGCCATATACGCTATATTAAACATACAAGGAGAACGATCAAAATGAGCAAGACTGTTGAACTGGCACGCCATCTGTCTACCCTGAACATCAACAATATGTACAAGACCGATTTCTATTGGACTTGGGACAAGACCGACGACGAGATCGACGCCATCTTCACCGTGGCCGACGCCCTGCGCGACCTGCGCGAGCGCAACAAGAGCACCCGCGTGTTCGATTCCGGCCTGGGCATCTCCATCTTCCGCGACAACTCCACCCGTACCCGCTTCTCCTTCGCCTCCGCCTGCAACCTGCTGGGCCTGGAGGTCCAGGACCTGGACGAGAAGAAGTCTCAGATCGCCCACGGCGAGACCGTCCGCGAGACCGCGAACATGGTGTCCTTCATGGCCGACGTCATCGGCATCCGCGATGATATGTTCATCGGCGAGGGCCACAAGTATCAGAAAACCTTTATGGACGCCGTGAAGGAAGGCTACCGCGACGGTATCCTGGAGCAGCAGCCCACCCTGGTCAACCTGCAGTGCGATGTGGACCATCCCACCCAGTGCATGGCCGATATGCTGCACGTCATCCACTACTTCGGCGGCGTGGAGAACCTGAAGGGCAAGAAGGTCGCTATGACCTGGGCCTATTCTCCCTCCTACGGCAAGCCCCTGTCCGTTCCCCAGGGCGTGATCGGCCTGTTCACCCGCTTCGGCATGGACGTGACCCTGGCCCATCCCGAGGGCTATGACGTGATGCCCGAGGTGGAAGAGGTCGCCCGCAAGAACTGCGAGAAGTACGGCTCCAAGTTCCACAAGACCAACAGCATGGCCGAGGCCTTCAAGGATGCCGATATCGTGTATCCCAAGAGCTGGGCTTCCTACGCCGCTATGGAAGAGCGCACCAAGCTGTACGCCGCCGGCGACAAGGAGGGCATTGACGCACTGGAGAAGCGCCTGCTGGCCCAGAACGCCCAGCACAAGGATTGGGCCTGCACCGAAGAGATGATGAAGCTCACCAAGGACGGCAAGGCCCTGTATCTGCATTGCCTGCCCGCCGACATCACCGGTCTGAGCTGCGCCGAGGGCGAGGTGGACAACTCCGTGTTCGACCGCTACATCGTGCCTCTGTACAAGCAGGCCTCCTACAAGCCCTATATCATCGCCGCCATGATCTTCATGGCCCAGGTGAAGGATCCCGTCAAGGCCCTGATGGAGCTGGACGAGACCAAGGACACCCGCAAGAAGTTCTAAATAATCGACCCGATAGCGGGAGGGACTCCCCCTCCCGCTATTTTCTGTCCCCTGCTGCATTTTTGTGTAAATGTTGTGGGTGATAGATATTGTGTACTGTATACAATCTGTGTTATACTATCTGAGACCGTCTCCTCCTCGCCCCGAAAACGCCCTTTCCCCCTGCGCTTCAGAGCGGGCGCACGGAGACGAAAAAACGAAAACAGTGAGGTAGATCATTATGTCTAAGAGAATCGTTATCGCGCTGGGCGGCAACGCACTGGGCAATACCGCCGCTGAGCAGCTCCAGCTGGTCACCGAGACCGCCAAATCCATCGTGGACCTGATCGCTGCAGGCAATGAAGTCGTGGTCGCCCACGGCAACGGCCCCCAGGTGGGTATGATCAATCTGGGCCTGTCCACCGCTGCCGAGGCCAAGGCCATCAAGGCCGATATGCCCTTCCCTGAGTGCGGCGCCATGTCCGAGGGCTACATCGGCTACCACCTGCAGCAGGCCATCGGCAATGAGCTGGCCAGCCGCGGCATGGACAAGCCCGTGGCTACCATCGTGACCCAGACCGTGGTGTCCAAGGACGACCCCGCCTTCCAGAACCCCACCAAGCCCGTGGGCGCTTTTTATGACAAGGAGACGGCGGACCGCATCGCCGCCGAGAAGGGTTACACCATGGTAGAGGACGCCGGCCGCGGCTATCGCCAGGTCGTTCCCTCCCCCAAGCCCTTTGACATCGTGGAAAAGGCCAGCATCAAGGCGCTGGTAGACGCCGGTCACGTGGTCATCGCCGTGGGCGGCGGCGGCATCCCCGTTATCCGCGAGGGCAGCAAGCTCTCCGGTACCCCTGCCGTCATCGACAAGGACTTCGGCAGCGAGCTGCTGGCCGAGCTGCTGGACGCCGATATGCTCATCATCCTGACTGCCGTGGAGAAGGTGGCCATCAACTACAACAAGCCCGATCAGAAGGGGCTGGACGATCTGACCCCCGCCGAAGCCTACAAGTACATGGAGGAGAACCAGTTTGCCAAGGGCTCCATGCTGCCCAAGGTCCAGGCCGCGGTGAAGTTCGCCGAGTCCAAGGCCGGCCGTACCGCCCTTATCACCCTGCTCGAAAAGGCCAAGGACGGTATCGAGGGCAAGACCGGCACCCGTATTCATCAGTAACGCGCTTATCCCTGCCATATGGAACGGGTATTTCGGAACGGGAAATTTCTATCAAATGCCGCATACTGCACAAGATTTACAAAGATTTTTTGTGCGTCAGAAATAAATTTTGCCGTAATTCACATTTTCTGTTGAAATCGGCGGTGAAATCCTGTATAATACTTACGTTCTTATGAGTCGCGTGAATACCGGGCCGGACGCCCGTTGTTCAGGCGCGCGCCAAATTTGCCTTACTTTTAAGCGTGCGTCACATATTTTAAGGAGGAAAACAAGAATGAAAAAGTTCCTTGCAATGCTCCTCGCCCTGGTCATGGCTCTGAGCCTGGTGGCCTGCGGTGAGAAGAAGGACGACACTCAGGGCAACGGCGACGGTGATGCTACCGCTGCCAAGGTCAAGGTCGGCTTCATCACCCTGCATGATGAAAACTCCACCTATGACAAGAACTTCATCGATGCCGCCAAGGAAGCCTGCGCCAACCTGGGTCTGGTCGAGAATGAGGATTACTTCATCAAGACCAACGTGGGTGAGACCGAGCAGTGCGCCGATGTCGCCGCTGATCTGGTGGATGCCGGCTGCAACATCATCTTTGCCGACAGCTTCGGTCATGAGCCTTACATGATCGAGGTCGCCAAGGCGAACCCCGAGGTGCAGTTCTGCCACAGCACCGGTACCCTCGCTCACACCGAGAATCTGGCCAACTACCACAACGCCTTCGCCTCCATCTATGAGGGCCGCTATCTGGCCGGTATCGCTGCCGGTATGAAGCTGAACGCGATGATCGAGGCCGGCGACATCAAGGCTGAAGAGGCCAAGATGGGCTATGTGGGTGCTTTCACCTACGCCGAAGTGGTTTCCGGTTACACCTCCTTCTATCTGGGTGCCAAGTCCGTCTGCCCCACCGTCACCATGGACGTGACCTTCACCGGCAGCTGGTACGATGAGACTCTGGAGAAGGAAGGCGCAGTGAAGCTGATCCAGGGCGGCTGCAAGCTGATCAGCCAGCACGCTGACTCTCTGGGTGCTCCTACCGCCTGCGAGAAAGCCGGTGTGCCCAACGTTTCCTACAACGGCTCCACCGTGAGTACCTGCCCCAACACCTACATCATCTCCTCCCGCATCAACTGGGCTCCCTACTATGAGATGTGCATCAAGGCTGTCATGGACGGCACCGAGATCCCCGCTGACTGGACCGGCACTCTGGCCACCAACTCCGTGGTTCTGTCCGACCTGAACACCGCCGTGGCCGCCGAAGGCACTGCCGAGGCCATTGCCGCTGCTACCGAGAAGCTGGAGAAGGGCGAGCTCCACGTGTTCGATTGCTCCACCTTCACCACCAAGGTCGATGACAAGGTGAACACCTTCAAGGCCGACTACCTGAAGCTCGATGAGGCCGGTCACATCACCTCCTACATGGCTGACGTCGATACCGATCAGGCCTATACCGGTGACACCGAGGTCGTGCACGACGGTTACTTCTCCGAGTCCGAGTTCCGTTCTGCTCCTTACTTCGATCTGCAGATCGATGGCATCAACCTGCTGGATACCAAGATGTAATGTAAATTCCGTAAGGAATAGCATATTGCACCACAACGAGGTGGGCTGCACAGGCAGCCCACCTCTTGCTTTTTCCCTCCTACACGCGGCTTTGACGATTTACACAAAGAGAATGACTCTTTCTTGTGTAACCTCACATTCTTTGTATATACCTGACAAATTTTTTGCTGATTTTGATTTACAACGCTCACCATGTATGGTAGAATAAGTCGTATGGAATTTATCCCCGGCGTATTCGAGGTGTTGCAGCCATCTGCGCCGAAAGAAAGGATGACAGCCTTGGAAAAGAAATGCGCGATCAGAATGGAGAACATCACCAAGCGGTTCGGCAGCAAGGTCATTGCAAACAAAGATGTAAACCTTGAACTGTACGAAGGCGAGATCCTGTCCCTGCTGGGCGAGAACGGCAGCGGCAAGACCACGCTGATGAACATGCTCTCCGGCATCTATTTCCCCGACGAGGGGCAGATCTACGTCCACGACAAGCCTGTGACCATCGCATCTCCCAAGGATGCCTTCGATCTGGGTATCGGCATGATCCACCAGCACTTCAAGCTGGTCGACCTGTTCACCGCCACCGAGAATATCATCCTCGGCCTGGAGGGCAAGCTTGACCTGAACAATGCACGTCAAAAGGTCAAGGACATCTGTGATAAGTACGGCTTTGATATCGACCCGGACATGAAGATCTATGATATGTCTGTTTCCCAGAAGCAGACCGTGGAGATCGTCAAGGTGCTGTACCGCGGTGCCGATATTCTGATCCTGGACGAGCCCACCGCCGTGCTGACCCCGCAGGAGACGGACAAGCTGTTCGCCGTCATGCGCAACATGAAGGCCGACGGCAAGTCCCTCATCATCATCACCCACAAGCTCCACGAGGTGCTGGACGTGTCCGACCGGGTGGCCGTGCTCCGCAAGGGCGAATACATAGGCGACGTGCTGACCAAGGACGCCGACCAGCAGTCCCTGACCGACATGATGGTGGGCCACAGCGTGTCGTTGAATATCAACCGCCCCACCCCCGTGAATGTGGAGCCCCGGCTGAAGATCGAGGGGCTGACCGTGTTCGACGAGCTGGGCGTCAAGCGTTTGGACAACGTGAGCTTTACTGTTAACGCCGGCGAGGTGCTGGGCGTAGCGGGTATTGCCGGTTCCGGCCAGCGTGAACTGCTGGAGTCCATCGCGGGCCTGTATCCCGTCAGCTCCGGCACCGTGACCTATATCTCCCCGGAGACCAACGAGGAGAAAAATCTGGTGGGCATGGATCCCATGGACATCCGCAAGAGCGGCGTGGCCATGAGCTTTGTCCCCGAGGATCGTCTGGGCATGGGTCTGGTAGGCTCCATGGGCATGACCGGCAACATGATGCTCCGCTCCTGGCGCAAGGGTGCCAGCATTTTCCTGGACCGCAAAAATCCTGAGGCGCTGGCACAGCGCATCTGGCAGGAGCTGGAGGTCGTCACCCCCAGCACGAATTTCCCGGTACGCCGTATGTCCGGCGGTAACGTGCAGAAGGTCCTGGTGGGCCGCGAGATCGCCCAGCAGCCCTCCGTGCTGATGACCGCCTACGCTGTCCGTGGTCTGGACATCAATACATCTTACACCATTTACAACCTGCTGACCGAGCAGAAGATGAAGGGCGTCGCCGTCGTGTATGTGGGCGAGGACCTGGACGTGCTGCTGGAGTTGTGTGACCGCATCGTGGTGCTGTGCGGCGGTCAGGTCTCCGGCGTGGTGGACGGCCGCAAAACCAACAAGCTGGAAGTGGGCGCGCTGATGACCCGCGTGGAAGGAGGCAAGGCAGATGAATAAAAAAGGTTCGCTCTTTCATATCTCCAAGCGCGATGCGCTGCCTCTGCCCAAGGCACTGCTGATCCGCGGCGGTATCCTGCTGCTGGCACTGGTGTTCTGCGGACTGATCACCACCCTGCTGACCGGTCAGGATCCCATCGCCGTCTATGGCACGATCCTCAAGGGTGCCTTCGGCACCTCCCGTAAAATCTGGGTCACCGGACAGAATGTTGCCGTCTTGCTGGGTATCTCCTTAGCGGTAACGCCCGCATTCAAGATGCGCTTCTGGAACATCGGCGCCGAGGGTCAGACCCTGATCGGCTGCCTGGCCACCACCACCTGCATGATTCTGTTGGGCGGCAAGGTCTCCAATTTCCTGCTGATCGTCATCTCTCTGGCGGCCGCGCTGCTGGCCGGCGCCGTATGGGGCTTCCTGCCCGCCTTCTTCAAGGCCAGATGGAACACCAACGAGACGCTGTTCACCCTGATGATGAACTACATCGCCATGCAGCTGGCCTCCTACTTTATCATCATATGGGAGGTGCCCAAAGGCGCCGGTAAGATCGGCATCATCAACCAGGCTTCCGAGGCCGGCTGGCTGCCCCGCATCGGCGGACAGGCACAGCTGCTCCCCATTCTGGTGGTCGCACTGCTGACCGGCATGATGTATATCTATCTCACATACAGCAAGCACGGTTATGAGATCGCCGTCGTTGGCGAGAGCCAGCGCACCGCCAGCTACGCCGGCATCAAGGTGGATCGTGTGATCATCCGCACCATGGTGCTCTCCGGCGCTATCTGCGGCCTGATGGGATATATCCTGACCGCCGGCATCAGCCACACCCTGACCACCACCATCGTGGACAGCCGCGGCTTCACCGCCGTCATGGTGTCCTGGATGTCCAAGTTCAACCCCTTCATCATGATTGCCGCCTCCCTGCTGCTGGTGACCATGGATCGCGGTGCCAGCGAGATCTCCACCGCCTTCAGCCTGAACCAGTCCTTCGCGGATATTCTGACCGGTATCATCCTGTTCTTTATCATTGCTACCGAGTTCTTCATCACCTACAAGGTCACTCTGCGCAAGAGCAGCAAAAAGGAGGCGTGACGGATGGGCTTTAACTTTGTATCCTTCTTCCCCCGCGCGGTCATGCAGGGTATCCCCCTGCTGTTCGGCAGCACCGGCGAGATCCTCACGGAGAAGTCCGGTAACCTGAACCTGGGTATTCCCGGCATCATGTACGTGGGCGGCATCAGCGGCGTTATCGGCGCGTTCTTCTATGAGCAGGCCGCCGGCGGTCAGCTGAACGGCTTTCTGGCCATCATGATCCCCATTCTGTGCTCCCTGCTGGGCTCCCTGCTGATGGGTCTGCTCTACTGCTTCCTGACCGTCACCCTGCGCGCCAACCAGAACGTCACCGGTCTGGCTATGACCACCTTCGGCGTGGGCGTAGGCAACTTCTTCGGTGGCTCCCTCATCAAGCTGACCAACAGTGAGGTTCCCTCCATCGCCCTGGCCAACACCAGTCTGTACTTCAAGACCACGTTGCCCGGCGCCGACAGCACCGGCTGGTTCGGAGAGCTGTTCCTGTCCTACGGCTTTTTGGCCTATGTGGCCATCATCATCGCCCTGGGCGCGTCCTACTTCCTGAACCACACCCGTCCCGGCCTGCACCTGCGCGCCGTGGGCGAGAGTGCCTCCACCGCCGATGCCGCCGGCATCAACGTCACCAAGTACAAGTATCTGGCCACCTGCATCGGCTCCATGATCGCGGGTCTGGGCGGTCTGTACTACGTGATGGACTACGCCAACGGCGTGTGGTCCAACAACGCCTTCGGCGACCGCGGCTGGCTGGCCATCGCACTGGTCATCTTCACCATCTGGCGTCCCAACGTCAGCATTCTGGCCTCCATTCTGTTCGGTGGCTTGTACATTCTGAACATCTACCTGCCCACCGGCGCACAGATGGCTGTCAAGGAGCTGTACAAGATGCTGCCCTACGTCATCACTCTGATCGTGCTGATCATCGTGTCCCTGCGTAAAAAGCGGGAGGATCAGCCCCCTGCGTCCCTCGGTCTCTCCTACTTCCGCGAGGAACGCTGACCTGATAATGAAAAGAGTAGGCCGCTTTGCGGCCTGCTCTTTTTTCCTACCCATCTATCACCATAAGGAGGAATTACCGTGTCCACCCTGCTCATTAAGAACATTCACCAGCTGGTCACCTGCGACGACGAAGACCGCGTCCTGCAAAACGCGGATATCTACTGCGAGGACGGCTTCATCAAGTCCATCGGCACGGCGCTGGACATCAGCGCCGACGAGGTCATCGACGGCAGCCATATGCTGTGCTACCCCGGTCTGGTCAACACCCACCACCACCTGTACCAGGTGTTCTCCCGCAACCTACCACAGGTACAGAATATGGAGCTGTTTGACTGGCTGAAGACCCTGTATGAGATCTGGAAAAACCTGGATGAGGATGTGATCCGGCTGTCCAGCCTGACCGGCATGGGCGAGCTGATGAAGCACGGCTGCACCACCTGCTTCGACCACCACTACGTCTTCCCCGCCCACAGCGGTGACCTGCTGGGCGCACAGCGCAGCGCCGCACGGGAGCTGGGCGTTCGCCTCTACATGAGCCGGGGCAGCATGGACCTGAGCGTCAAGGACGGCGGCCTGCCGCCGGATAGCGTGGTGCAGACGGTAGACGAGATCATGGCAGACAGCGTCCGCTGTATCGAGAAATACCACGATGACAGCTACGGCGCCATGTGCCGTGTGGCACTGGCCCCCTGCTCTCCTTTCTCCGTGTCGGCGGAGCTGCTGCGTCAGAGCGCTATCCTGGCCCGACAGTACCACGTTCGGCTGCACACCCACCTGTGCGAGACGAAGGACGAGGAGAACTTCATGCTGCAGCGTGAGGGCATCCGGCCTTTGGACTACATGGCGCGGCTGGGCTGGCTGGGCGACGATGTGTGGTTTGCCCACGGCATACACTTCAACGACGAGGAGCTGCGGCTGCTGGCCCGGACAGGCACCGGCGTGGCGCACTGCCCCATCAGCAACATGAAGCTCGCCAGCGGTGTAGCCCGCATCCCGGAAATGCTGGCCCTGGGTGTGCCGGTAGGACTGGCGGTGGACGGCAGCGCCAGCAACGACGGCTCAAGCCTGCTGGAGGAACTGCGGGTAGCCTTCTTGCTGCACCGGCTGCACGCCAGCCGTCAGGCTCCCACCGGCTATGACATCCTCAAAATGGCCACCCGGGGCAGTGCGCGGCTGCTGGGCCGGGACGACATCGGGCAGCTGTCCGTGGGCAAGTGCGCCGATCTGTTCATGATCGACAGCCGCCGGCTGGAGCTGGTAGGCTGCGACCAGGACGCCGGCTCTGTGCTGGGTACTGTGGGTGTCCGGGGGCCGGTGGACTACACCGTGGTGCAGGGACGCGTCACCGTGCGGCAGGGGCATCTTGTCACTGTGGATGAGGAACTGGTGGCCCGGGAAGCCAACAACAAGTGCCGGGACTATCTGGCAAACGTATAAGCGCAGCGGGCCATCCGACGGATGGCCCGCTGTTTCATCCCGGAGCGTCGTTATCCGGCACTTTTCTCCGTGATAGTCAATGTTAATGAACTGTTAAAAATGCGCCCACTTTTATTTACATGAGTTGCTTTTTCTGCTATAATATTTTCAATAAGGAAAAATCGACCCACTGGAAAGGAAGGCAATGTGAAGAAGTACGTTCCCACCTACGAGGGCACCCTGCGTAAGCACGCGTTGACCGTGCCCCACTGTATCAGCAAATGCAGCGGCATCCGCGTATTCGGCCGGCGTATCAAGTCGCTTGTATTCAGCACCGACGTGGCCATCATTAAGAATATCAACGCCGATGCGGTCATCGCCGTATATCCCTTTACGCCCCAGGCAGGCATCACCCAGGCCATTATCGGCGTGTCCGATGTGCCGGTGTTCGTTGGCGTAGGCGGCGGTCTGACCAAGGGCCAGCGTTCGGCCCACATCGCCGCTTTTGCTGAGCACCAGGGCGCCTTCGGCGTGGTGTGCAACACGTTCATTGACGACGATACCATCCGGGCTATCAAGGCCACCGTGGAGGTCCCGGTGGTCTATACGGTGGTGTCGGAAAAAGTGGACCTGGAGAGCAAGCTGGCGGCGGGCATCGATTTTGTGAACGTCTCTGGTGCGGACAGGACGCCCGCCATTGTGGCAGAGATCCGGGCCCGCTATCCGGAGCTGCCCGTTATCGCCACCGGCGGTCCCACGGAGGAGACGATCCTGTCCACCATTGCCGCCGGGGCCAACGCCATCACCTACACACCGCCCAGCAACGGGCAGCTGTTCGCCAAGGATATGCACCGCTACCGGGAGTGGTTCGCCCACATCGATGACCTGGAGGACGAGGACGCCTCAGAGGAAACGTCCGCAGATGATGCGGAATAAATACATAAGGAAAGCCACCCTGACGGGTGGCTTTCCGCTTTTTATATCTTGATCAACTCATACTCCCGGGTGCCGATGCCGATCTTCTCGCCGTGCTCCAGACAGCTGCGCCAGTTGGTGTCCGGGTGCAGGCGCTGAAAGTGGTCATGCACATGGGCCTTGGCGTGCGCGTCATCGGCGGCGGAGCCCCGCAGGGGCGTCTGGGCGTTCACCGCGTCCACGCAGGCCATGTCCAGCGCCACCGGGTCGAAGGAGGCGAACATGCCCACGTTGGGCACGATGGCCATGTCGTTCTCCGGACGGCAGTCGCAGTTGGGCGACACGTCGATGACCAGCGAAATGTGGAAGCAGGGGCGGCCGTCCACCACCGCCTTGGTGTACTCGGCAATCTTCCGGTTCAGGTTAATGGTGGTCTCGTCCCAGTTGATCTGCACCGCGTTCTTGGGGCAGACGGCAATGCAGCGGCCGCAACCCACGCATCTGTCGTGGTCGATGACGGCCTTGCCGTCGGTGATGATGGGCGCGCCGTGGGCACAGATCTTCCGGCACTGACCACAGCCGATGCAGTGTTTCTCCGCCACGTGGGGCTTGCCCGCGTTGTGCTGCTCCATCTTGCCGGCACGGCTGCCACAGCCCATGCCGATATTTTTCAGGCAGCCGCCGAAGCCTGCCTCTTCATGTCCCTTAAAATGAGTCAGAGAGATAAACACATCGGCGTCCATAACGGCGCGGCCGATCTTGGCGTTCTTCACATACTCGCCGCCGACCACGGGAACCTCCACCTCATCGCTGCCCTTCAGCCCGTCGCCGATGATGATCTGGCAGCCGGTGGTCATGGGGTTGAAGCCGTTGAGCATGGCGCTGTCCATGTGATCCAGGGCGTTCTTGCGCCCGCCCACATACAGGGTGTTGCAGTCGGTGAGGAACGGCTTACCGCCCCTTTCCTTCACAAAATCCGCCACGGTCCGCGCCCAATTGGGGCGCAGGAACGCCAGGTTTCCCGGCTCGCCGAAGTGCAGCTTGATGGCCACGAACTTATCCTGAAAGTCGATATCGCCCATACCGGCGGTCTTCATCAGGCGGGTCAGCTTCTGCTGGAGATTTTCATGCACGTCGGCCCGCAGGTCGGCGAAGTATACCTTAGATGCCATAAAAAGCCCTCGCTTTCACGTTTTGTGAAGTTAGTATACCATATTCCCATAAATTCTGCTATACTAATTTCATTCAAGAGCAAGAGGAGGTGCCGTCTATGCGTGTTCTGACCCATACCGTCATTGAAGCGGAGGCTGGTCAGCCTGTAAAACAGCTGCTGCTGCACCTGTGGGGCATCTCCGGCAGCTTTCTCAGTCGGTTGAAATTCCGGCAGGCCATCACCGTCAATGGTGCGCCCGTCACCGTACGCTTCGTGCCGTGCCCCGGAGATGTGCTGGCGGCGGACGTATCCGATCTGCCGGGAGAACACCCCCACATCCGGCCGGCGGACTTCCCTCTGGATATCCTGTACGAGGATGAGGACCTGCTGCTTATCAACAAGCCCGCCGGCATTGCCGTGCATCCGGCGGCGCTGACAGAGGAAACAGCCACCATTGCCGGCGCCGCGGCACACTATCTCCACAGCAGCTGCTTCCACGCGGTGAACCGGCTGGACCGCGGCACTACCGGCGTTATGGCCGTGGCAAAGACCGGCTTCATCCATGCCCGATGTATGGCCATGCTGCACACGGACGATTTCCGGCGGGAGTACCGGGCCGTGTGTGAGGGCATCCCCTCCCCGGCAGAGGGCGACATTGATCTGCCCATAGGACGCGCTGAGAGCTCGCTGCTGAAGCGGCAGACTGATCCCCTGGGTCAACCCGCCCACACCCACTATGAGGTGCTGGCGGCCTCTCAGGGCCGTGCGCTGCTGCGCCTGACGCCTACCACCGGACGCACGCATCAGCTGCGGGTCCACATGGCCGCCATCGGCCACCCGCTGATCGGTGACTGGCTCTACGGCACAGAGGACCGGGCCCTGATCGCCCGCCCGGCGCTGCACAGCTATCACCTGCGGATGATGCATCCCCTCACCGGCGCGGTCATCGATGTGACCGCGCCCCTGCCGGAGGATATACAGCGACTGTTGAAGGAGGAACGTCTATGAATTTTCGCCTGTTAACCGCAGAGGAATACCCCCGCTGGTATCACGACCAGCTATCCGAGGCTTTTGTCCCGCAGGAACGCAAGCCTCTGCCCGATATTCTCCGTCTGCTGGAGGAAGGACGTTACGAGGTATGGGGACTGTTTGACGAAGATGAGCTGCTGAGTTACGCCGCCCTGTGGAAAAATGCGACAATACCACTGGTACTGCTGGACTATCTGGGAACCACACGCGCTCGTCGTAATGAAGGGCTGGGCAGTGATATGCTTTTGCGGCTGGAGCAGCAGGGACGGCCTCTGGTAGCGGAGGCGGAGTTTCCTGTGCCGGGAGACAGTGACGCGGAAAACGCACTGCGTCTGCGGCGTATCCAGTTTTATATTCGCAATGGGTTCACTCCCGCCTATATCATGTCCACCTGCGGCATGGTCTGGCAGGCGCTGCTGTGTGGCACTGTCGAACCGTTGGAAAATATCATGGCGCAGCACAAGACGTTGTACGGCGACGTGCGGACAGACGTGGTCATTCCCCTACCCGAGGGGCAAACTCCTCAGCCTCCCTACTGGATGATCTAATAAAGCAACGACCGGCGTGAGCCGGTCGTTTTCATGTCACATATCCACTTTTTCGTAGGCCCTTGCCGATGCCTGGAACGTAAGCGCCATGCATCCCACGTAGATCAGGATACTCCCGATCAGAACGGGCAGCAGACGCACCTGTGTAGCTGCGTCCAGGTCGTCCAGCCACATGAGGCCGGGAACATGGGGCAGCGCCTCAAACACGATCATCGCCAGCGTGGTGGGAATGATCGCCTTGACAAATGCCACGCCCACCTTGTAGCCGTTCGCGTAAAACGACGGCAGAAAAACGGCATTGAACACCGCATACAGCAGGAACCCGGCGGCAAACAGCGCCAGATTGGGATCCAGCCCCACCAGGTTGTCCTTCCCCGGCTGCAAGCGGACCGCCAGCAGGGCGCAGGGCACCAGCACCGCCAGCGACAGCAGCTCGATCAGCGCCGTGAACAGACAGCCGGCCTTTACCGCGTCCCGTTTGGGAACAGGCAGCAGCGCCGTGTAGTACAGGTCCTTCTGCTCCCGCATATTCAGAAAGGTGAAAAACAGCCCCAGCATCACATAGAAAAAGATGACAGTGTAGGGGTAGTTTGGAATGATGACCATGAAGCCGAACAGGCAGAATACCGGCGTCATGGGGTGGCACACCAGCCGCAGCTGCTTATATAATAGCGTCTTCATCCAGCGGCCTCCTTTCCACGTGCACGATGATATCCTCCAGCGTAGCGCCCACGTCCTTGTAGTGGGTGCGGAAATCGTCCAGAGAACCGGTATATTGCAGCTCGCCGTCCTTGATAAAGGCAATGTGGGTGGCACACTTCTCCAGATCGGAGGTGATGTGAGTAGAGAACAGCACGCTGCGCGTACCATCCGCCACCACCCGGCGCAGCAGCTCCGTCAGCTCGTCGCGGCTCACCGGGTCAAGGCCGCTGGTGGGTTCGTCCAGTATCAGCAGCCGGGCATTGTGGCTCAGCGCCAAGGCGATCATGTACTTGACCTTCATGCCGCTGGAAAGCTGATCCACCCGCTTGCTCTCATCAATATGGAACAGCTCCAAATAGTGGCGGTATTTTTCCTCGTCCCAGTTGTTATAAAACCTGCGGGTCGCGTCTGTGATGGTCTTGATCTTCTTTTTGGGATAGAAATCGATCCCCCCCAGCACCACGCCCAGTTCACGCCGGATAGCGCGCTCATTCTCCGCGTAGTCCATGCCGAATACCCTGACCGCACCCACGTCCGGGTGTACCATACCCAGAATGGACTTCAGCGTGGTGCTCTTGCCTGCGCCGTTACGGCCGATAAACCCCATCACCGCGCCCTGCGGCACGTCAAAGGACACCCCATTCAGCGTAAACGCCGGGTAGCGCTTGGTCAGGCCCTGTACCTCCAGTACGTTCATTCGTCCTCCGCCTCCTCTTCCCCGCTGGGCAGACTGTTAAATACCGTCTTCATCAGCGGGTTCAGCTTATCCACGGTCTGCAGTGCCAGGCCCTTTTTCTTGTCCGCCATCAGCACCAGCGTATCTCCCGGCTGCAGGCCGAACATATCCCGCGCCTCCTTGGGGATAACGATCTGTCCCTTAGGGCCGATCTTGACGCTGCTCATAAAGTAGCGCTCATCTCTGCTCACATTCTCACTCCTTTCAGTTGGATTGGTATAACTTTTCTTACTTTTCACAGTTTAGCACTACAAGTCATCCCTGTCAAGAGGTTTACGGCGGGAAATTTCTGTGGTACAATGGGTATGAAAGGTGGTGACAGGCATGGAATTATGGGAACTGCTGGGGATTCGTCCCGGCCTGACCGCGGTGATTGGCAGCGGCGGCAAAACCTCCCTGCTGCGCGTGCTGGCACAGGAACTGTCCCACCGCGGCACGGTGCTGGTGTCCACCACCACCCGCATCATGCGCCCGAACTGGTGTCCCTTCGCCGCCACCGCAGCGGAGCTGTGTGATGGCTTTGCCTACAGCCCCATCGTCTGCGCCGGGTCCTATAACCCGGAGGGCAAACTGACCGCCCCGGACTTCCCCGGCTGGCAGTACGCCGCGGACTTTGTGCTGGTGGAGGCCGACGGCTCCAAGCGCCTGCCCGCCAAGGCCCACGCCGCCTGGGAACCAGTACTGCCACCGGAACGAAACCGCACCGTCTGCGTATTCGGTGCCTCCGCGCTGGGACAGCCCATACAGGACGCCGCCCACCGCCCGGAGCTGTACGCATCATTGGCGGAGGTCTCCCCGGAGGCGGTCATCACCCCGGCCATTGCCGCCCGGGTGCTGGCGAAAGAGGGCGGCTTCGATGTGCTGTTTATCAATCAGGCAGATGTGCTGGAGGATCCCGCCGCAGCGCTGCAGCCCTTCGCGGATGTGCTCCCCTGCCCGGTAGCGTATGGCTCACTGGCGGAGGGGTACTGGGCGAAATTGTAACCGACCAGGAACAGGAGGCGCCCATGCCCTTAGATAAACTGTGTATCGTTTTCATTTTCTTTGCCCTGCAATGTGGCGGAATACTTCGCTCCGGAATCGAGGACGCATATCAGTTCAAAATGAGCCACCGGGAAATACGCCAATATGATAAAACGCGCTCTCTGTGGTATCGCATACTGCTGCCTTACAGCCATATGAAATACTGCGGTGCCCCCCGGCATATGCGGCTATTCCAGACGCTGCGGGCACTCAATTTGGCTGCGATCATCGCTATGCTGGTCTTAGCCTACATCTTTCCCCCAACTCATTCTATCACTCTTTTCGCCTATTTTTTCATTGGCGCCTATTTTGTTCTACTATATATCCCATTATTGTGTTATTCTATCTACATGAGCAACTGGCCAAAAGGCCCGAAAGGTTGGAACTTCAGCAAGTCAAAACGGCCATAAAAAGCACCCTTACAGCCATAAAAAGCACCCTTGCGGGTGCTTTTGTTCAATCAAGTTCAGCAAAAACTCACTACCATATGACCCAAAAGTAAACCAAAAAGCAACAGCCCCACGACAAATGTCGTGGGGCTGTTGTGTTGGCGCTACCTATCTTTCCGGGCCGTCTCCAGCCAAGTATTGTCAGCAGAAGCGAGCTTAACTTCCGTGTTCGGGATGGGAACGGGTGGACCCTCGCCCTAATCAGCA
>ERZ857480.28414-NODE-43817-length-83280-cov-15.5764_pt1 | contig 83280 bp, 94 predicted proteins | sample MGYA00519767_ERZ857480 | MGnify/ENA primary metagenome ERZ857480 (study PRJEB31778, sample SAMEA3449210) | human gut metagenome | biome: human gut; feature: human-associated habitat; material: faeces | place: United Kingdom | collected 2010/2012 ...
GCATCAGCTTCTCCAACGAAATACCAATACGTTGGCGTTTTGGGGAGATTGCCGGGCGTTTCAGCTGTCCCCCGAACACTTCCGATGTCGCAGCGGAGATATAAGCTGCCGTACTCCGGATGATTGCCGTAAGAACCGCCGCTTGGGGACACCAAAACACGGACGGCAAACTGTTTCTCTTCCAGCCTTGCGATAGAGTATTCGCCGCTCAGTACAAACCAGTTCTGCACAAAAAAGTTTGTCTTTGTGATCGTCTGCTCCCACGCGCTGCCGTTCGGCAGTTCTGGCGCTGTTTTGCTCCACGCCATTCCGTTCACCTCATATAGAATACCGTAGGTATATATCGCCCGGCTGCCACTCGGCAGGCGGCGTTTCGCTCGTCCCGGTGTAGATGTGCCGCACCTGATCGGCGGAAAGCCCGAACTTCGTATACGGGATATCGTTTGCGAGCTTCTCGGCGGTCACGGCGTTCGGCGCGAGCAGCGCCGTGATGATAGCACCCGCGGCGATCTTCTCCGCCGTCACCGCGCCCTGCGCGAGCTTCTGCGCCGTTACCGCGCCCTGCGCGATGTGCGTTGCGAGCACCGAGAGCGCCGCGAGCTTATCCGTCGTCACCACCGCCGCGCCGAGCTGCGCCGTGCCGACGCTCCCCGCGCCGAGCTTCGTGCCGTCCAGCACCGGGAGGCGCGCCGCGTCCAGAACGCCGGAATTTATATCTCCCGCGCCGTGCGTATGGCTCGCCGCCGCGCCGCCGAGAGCCACGGCCGTCACCTCCGCGGCGAGCTTTGCCAGTGTGATGCTCCCGTCCGTAACGCTGCCCTGCGTCACGTCCTGCATTGCCTGTACGATCTGCTCAAGCGCCGTCTGGACATTGCCCGCCGAAAAGCCGGGGATCGTCGTGATGCCGAGCTGCGCCGCAGCAGTCGTGCCGGTAAGCTCGTCGAGCAGGGCGTTGAATCGTTCTTTCACCACCGCCGTCACGAGCGCGTCGAATACCTTCTTGTTCTGCGCCGCCGTGCCGGTCAGCTTGTCGGGCCGGCTCTGCACGCCGTTCGCGGCGATGGCGGCTTCCGTGATCTTCTGTTCCTGTATGCTCATGTCTTCACCTCTTCGCGTAATTGCCTGTCACATAATGCTTTGTGATCTGGAATATACCGAAGCCCTCGTTCGGCTCCCGGTTCCGGACGATGATCTGCAATCTCTTGTAGTTCTTCACCTTGCGGTTGAGGAAGATCTCCTGCGGGCTCTCGTCCGTGTTGAACGTGATGCGCTCAAAGTCGATGTCGGAAAAGTCCAGAATGTCCATCGGCTTTCCGGCGACCTTCTTCTCGTGCCCGCCGGTGCGGTCGGCGCGGATGTACACCTCGGCGCTCGAGCGCGCATACGGCTTGATGGTCACGCAGCAGCCGCGCTTTAAAAGCGTCTTGAGCACCGCGGGCGTGCCGTCGTCGTCATACTTCGTCGCCCACACGGCGGAGATGGCCGCGCCGTCGTCGCTGTAGCGGCTCATGTCCTCGATGTCCGTGTTTAGCTTGCAGATCCGCCCGTCCGCCGTGCCGAAGTACAGCGATTCCTCCGCGCCCGCTCGCCGGTTGAGCCAGCAGGAGGCGGGGATGTTCTCGAAATAGTATCCCTCATACACATAGTCGCCGAGCGCTGCGCTCCGGTACGTCTTGTTCTGCCGCCCGTCCAGCGCGTAGACGTGGCCGTTCGGGAGAGCAAGCATATACATACCGTTCCATATCACCGCCTCGGCCTTTTCCCGCTCCGGCTCGTCGTTGAGCCTGTTGTTCACATAGAAGCTGCGCCCCTGCGTGATCTTCTCGCTTGTGTAGCTGTTCGTCGCAACTGCCATAACCCCGTTGCGGGATAGGAACAGCGGATCGTCCAGCAGAGAGGCGAAGCTCCCCGGCGCAATGGAGCCGACGCCCGCCACGGCCTGCTGCTGCGGCTGCGCGATCTCGCTGTCCTGCAGCTCTGCGGTGCGCAGATAGATCGTGCTGTCCTGCCCGTTGTCTTCCTTCACGATACCGAGCGACCTTCCGAGACGGCAGTACCCGAGTATCGCCGTGGCCTCGCTCCCGACCTCGTTGTACAGAAGGTCGGGGAAGTACGTCGGATCGTTCATCCCGCTCGTCCAGTCCACGTTCGGGAGCTCCTCGTTCCCGCTCAGCACCGCGCGGTCGTTCGTCCCGATGCCGTAGGTCGTGATGATCGTGCACTTGTCGATGCGGTCGGTGTAGCCCGCCACCGTGTGCGGAAACTCCACCACCAGCCCGTCCTCCGAACCGGCCGTCGGCTTTGCCGGAGCCGTGGTCATTTTGATGATGCCCTTCTCGCGGTCGAGCGTGAACGCCGTCGTCTCCTCGCCGAACACCCATGCGCGCACCGTGCCGGTCGCGTCGATGTCTCCGTCAAGCTGAAAGTCCGTCGCCGTGCCGTCCGTCTGAAAAGCGTTCTTCCGGTACGGCGTCAGCATATTGACGTTCTCATAGCTCTGCCCGCCGCCTGTTGGACTGCGCGTGATAACGGTCGTCGGGACGTAGGCATTCTGTGAGGCTCTGTGCGCCGCTGTGCCGTCGTATACATAGAACCCTGCCCCTGTTACTATCCAGAGCTTCCCGGCCAGATACGCGGCGCGTGAGCGCCTCTCCGGCAGTCCTGTGAGTATCTCCGTCGGCGCTGTCTCGTCGTCCCAGGCATAGAGCGCCGTGCCGATGTGCGCGAGCTTCTTTTCCGTGCCGTCGAACCTTCCGGCGAACAAACCATATACCGGCTTGTCCTTTTGCCAGAGCTTCCGCCAGCCGAGCCGCTTCTGCGGCATCCCGCCGCCGTCCGCCACGATGTTCGTGCAAAGCGGGCTGCGGGAATAATCCACGAGTGAGGGGTCTGTGGAAAAGTCCGCGCCGCGGAACGTCTTATATACGCTCTGCCGGATGCTTACCCCTGTTTTCTTCGCCATGGCTTACCCCCGGAAAAGGCTCTGCGCGATGCGCCGGTTCTCGCCCGGCTGCGTCGTCCTGAGAAGCGATACCGCGCGGTCGTACATGGTGAGCATCGCCCCGTAGTCCATCACGAGATCGGGGAGGAGTTGCTGCGCCGCCACATAATACGGCATGCACTCGCAGGCGTCCGGCGCGATCTCAAATTCGTAGCTGTCCGGCGCGTCCGTCGGGATCGTCTGCGGCATGGCGAAATATTCGACCGTCACCTCCGCGTACCCCTCCGGAATGACGAGCTTCCCGCCCATCCACCGGAAGCGCCGTGTCGCATTCTTCCCGTCCGCCCATATCCGGTACAGCGAGTAGAAATTCTCCGGCATGGCGTATACGGTTTTTCCCAACGTTGGGACAATGACCTCCTCCCGGAGGATCTTCTTGATCTGCGCGAGCGTCTTCTGCGCCATGTCGAAAAACGCCGTCATCTTCTTCTCGATGTCCTCGTCGTGCTCGATCTCTCCGCCCGCGCTGTGCTCGTCGAGGAGCATGTATACCTTGTTTTTCGCTTCTCCGAGCGTCATATCGTTTCCTCCTTTCCGCTCAAAGGCTCCCTTGTGCAAAGGGAGCTGTCAGCCGCAAGGCTGACTGAGGGATTGTCGTTTTTTTACCGAAAACAGGGCGAGTCACCCCGCCCTGTTTCCCTCACATAATCAGTTATCCGGCGGAGCTTCCTCGACCTCCGCCTTTTTCTCGGTGGTCTGCTTCAGACGGTCCAGCAGCTTCATGAGGAAGTCCGGCATAGGCACGCCGATCTTCCCGCTGTTCTCCAGAATGGAGATGAGTTCGTTAATAATAAGCCACACGATCACCAGCAGACCTACAACGAAATTCACATCGAGCTGTACGCCGAGCTTGCCGCCGAGCATCGTGATGAGGTAGTCAACCCCCATACCCACGGCAACGATCATCAGGTAGAAAACCTTCTTGATCACGCCCTGAATCCCCTTGCGGCTCGAAAGCTCCTTGTTCATCCACGCCGCCGTCATGCCCGTGACGTAATCGCAGATCATCACCGCGATGAGCACCGCCACCGGAACAACGAGCTGCTTGAAGTACGCCATCAGCGCCGCGGCTGCCGCGGTCACAATGGCCTTCCAGAAGTTTTCCATACTGTTTTCTCCTTTCAGTCCAGCAGCAGGAAGCGCACGTCCGTGGATGCCGCCGAGGCTACGACCGCCAGCTCTCCGGCGGCGAACGGCACCTGAAGCACCGTGTTGGCCGGAATGGGGAAGCCCGCCGCGGCTGTCAGCGCCTTGTTCGGGTCAAACGGCGCGATGTACGCCACATTCGCGCTGTTGTTGGAAACAACGACGGTCTGGCAATGGCAGTCCACCTTCGTCTCCTTCGTGCCCGCCGAAACGGCGAGCACGCGGTCAATCTTCATCATATTCGTTTCCTTTCTCCCTCACACGCTCCCGCTCCCCCCTTGCCTCCCCTAACAGGGGAGGTGTCAGCCGGAGGCTGACGGAGGGGTTCGGCTCCCTTGTGCAAAGGGAGCTGTCGGCGCAGCCGACTGAGGGATTGTCGTCCCGGCATTAGCCGGGGTCACCAAAAATAATCTGTCTTGCGTCGCCCCAGCCCACGCCGAAGTCGGCATACGCGGTGTAAAGATCGATCAGCGGGTTATCCTGCGGGGACTGCAGCACCGTCGGGCGCGTGTTGTAGACGATGTTCACGAGCTCCTTCATCAGCCGGCGGTCGCACACGGCCCACTGCTTGCTCGTGAAGCCGTCCGCGCCGCCGCCCATGACGATGTAGCGCATGCCGTACACGGGGTTTGCGGCGTTCGTGTCGTCGTCCGGGTTCTGCATCGGCAGCAGACGGGAGTTCTCGCCGAACATCTTCTTCGCCTTCTCCTCCAGCTCGGGGGAGATGAGAACGGTGTCGAAGTCGCACAGGAACGGCAGCCCGTCCGGCGTCACAAAGCGGTTGGCGCGCGCCTGCGCCGCGGTGATGGCCGCAACGGAGAAAGCGTCCGTGGTGATGTTCGAGTAGGTCCCGCTCTCGCTGTCCGCTTCAAAGCGGCGGCCCTTCGAGCCGCGGGAGGCGACAGGGTGCGCGGCGTTGGCCCAGCTCACGCCGTCGCCGCCGTTGTGGCGGCCGTCGGTGTTCCAGGCGTTGGCGAACATGCGCAGCACATGCAGATAAACCGTCAGCGCCATGCTGTCGCCGAGCTTCGATCCGACCTTCTTCGTCTCGCCCATCTTGTCGATCTTCGCTTCCTTGTAGCCGACGGGTATGGAGAGTGAGAATTCCTCCGGCGTGATGATGGTCTTGAAGCCGCGGCGCAGCGAGCCGGTGTTCAGGTTGTTTCCGTCGTAAAGCGGCGCTTCGCCGTAGCCGCCGGAGCCGGTCAGCTCGTAGTCGATGCTCTTGGCGTTCACCTCGCCCACGACGGGCGAGAGCTTATTGAGGCGGTCGGCATACGAAAAGTCGAACGCCTTGCCGACAAACTTGTAGTTGTCGGTCGTCCATTTTCCAATATTAGCTGGCATTTTCTTTTCCTCCTTCTCAGGTCAGCGCATGGCCGATCGCCATGAGCTTGATGGCGCCGCGCTCGTAGTCGTGGCCGATGCAGCGCAGCTTCGTCGCGCCCACGGTCTTTAGCGTGATGCCGAGGCGCTTGTCGCCGAGACTCGCAACGCCGCCGATGGCAGCGCCGATCACGGGATAGACCTGGTACACATCGCCCGCGCCCGGCACGCCGCCGCTGGCCTTGGTCATCACCGTGCCGGTTTTGGCATAGTCGGTAACGACGATCTGCGTGCCGAGCGCGTCGGTGTTGCCGCTGTTCGCGGCCTTCTCCTTCAGTACAAGGACCGCGTTGTTGAAAGCGTCGTCCGCGGCACTCGCGTCCACGTCGCCGGTCGCCGGCACAATGGTCGTGGCGCTGCCGGAGGCGGCCTTGATCGTCGGCGCGGCGCACTCAAAGATGAGCGTCGGGTTGTCGCATACGCGGATCCACTCGCCGTTCGCGCGCAGATTGAGCGCGTCCTCCTTGCCGGAGTGGAACTCCGCGGCAATGCCGAGGATACCTCCGGTCTCCGCAGCGGCAGCCAGAACGACCTTTCCGGCGGAAAGCTTCACGACAGCGCCGGCCTGGATTTCCGTCGTGGCGTCAATGGGGTAGTTGCGGGCGGTCTGCAGTACGCTGCCGCCGTCCGCATTCTGTACAGGATACATGATTTTTCTCCTTTCAGCGTTCCAAAAAGTCTTTGGCGGTCATTTTCAGGTGCGGAAACTCGCGGTTCCATTCGTCAAGCTCCCTCTGCTGGGCGGCCGTCAGCCCAGCCGATACGCCGCCTCCGCCCGCTCCCGTGGAGCGTTCGGCTTTCTTGGCGGACTTCTCCACCGCCTTCGCGGCGGCTTCCTCTCCCACAAGCTCCTGCCAGTCGGCGTAGAGCTCGCTCAGCGGCTCCTTCCCGTACCGGCTGCCGCAGAACCTGCGGAACTTCGCGTTTCCGTCGAGCTTGGAGATATCCACGTCCGGATGCTCCCGGACGAATGCCGCAGCGTCCTGAGCGATCCAGTCCTTCTGCCGCTCTGCCTCGGCGTCGGCCTTCTCCCGCTCGGCCCGCTCGCGCTTCTGTTTGCGGACGACCTCTTTGGCGTCCTCTTCCTCTTCCAGATCCTGCACGGTGCGCCCGCTCTCCGCAGCGGCCTTTTTGAGCCGCGCCGCGCGCGCCTTGTCGGCATAGCTCTCCAGCACGTCCAGCGAGTCGATCGCCCCGCCGCCGTCCGGATCGTTCAACCCGAGCTTGGCAAGCGCGTTCTGGTAGCGCTCCTCGGCGCGTCGGAATCCGGCGGATTCTCCCGCCTTGCGCGCCGCCTGGTATCTGGCATTTTCTTCCCGGCTCTGTCTGGCAGGTTCGGCGGCCTCCTGCTTCTTTTCGCCTGCGGTTTCCTCCGCTTCAGCGCCGGTCTCTGCGGTTACGACTCCGCCCTCCGAGCCCTCCTCCGGAGTTACGGCTTCCATGTTCTCTTCCATGTGGGTCCTTTCTGCCGCTGTACTGCCGCGGCCGCGATGTATTTTTCCTGCTGATTAAAGGCTAACCCGAAATATCTGTCCGTGCTCGGCGACTTTTTTGTGAACTTTTCACGAATCGTCAAACCCGTTGAAGCAGCAGGCGGTTCCGGCCTTGAAAAAAACAAAACCGGAGCAGTTTCCCGCTCCGGTCGAAAAATTTCTGTGAAATATTACTCGCTGTATAATAGCTGATCGCAGCGCGTTCTCTCCCGCCTCGGTAAGGCTCCCTTGTGCAAAGGGAGCTGTCGGCGGAGCCGACTGAGGGATTGTCATCACCACGCCTTCCTTGCCCTCTTCTGCCGCTTCATCTGGTCGATGAGCTTCTCTCGCGGCTTCTCCGGCTCCGTGAGCACCGTCATCCGCTGCTGATGCCGCACCGCGTAGGTGATCGCCGCGCCCATCACAAGGTCGTCGTGCTTCCCGGCGAGCGCCTCCGGCCGGTGATCCTCGTTGTAGCAGAACGTCAGCATTTCCTCGAGCAGCTCCCGGTCGGTGAACCACTCCGGATGCGAGGAGAACACCTCCACCAGATTCGCAATGGCCCGCGGACGGCTCTGCCGGTCGGTGCGGAAGCCGTAGCTCTTCTTCATCTGCCGGGTGTAGGTGTCCTCCCGCTCGCGGCTGTACTGGTTCGGGTACTCCATCTCCTGCAGCTTCATCACCGGGTAGGTGGAGAAGTTCGTCTCGATCGCCACAAGCGCGTCGTTGTAGAATCTCCCGAGCGCATAGATCTGCCGGACGTATTCCGGCTCGGAATATTTCTGCCGGAGCTTCGCCACGATCCTCCCGCTCACGTTGTCGATGACGATGGCCGTGAAGTAGTCCGAGCCCTCGCCCGCCGTGTCGCCGCCGAGCACATACGGAACGCCCTCCTCCGGCAGCTCATAGAGCGTGATCGCGCCGGTCTCGCTCTCCGTCCACTCGCCGTCCGTAAACTCCCCGCGCCCGGCGGGCTCGGGCAGCCGCTCCAGCCGGAGAACGATCTGCTCGTTGTCGAATACGCCCGTGCCGCTGTGGAGAAACGCCTCGCCGGGAGAGGCGGGATACTCCTGCCGGAACATGTCCAGGCTCCCGCCGCAGTTGTTCGCAATGCACCAGCGCCGCCATTGCAGCTGCTCATCCGTCAGTTGATACGCTGCCTTGAGATCCCGCTCCTCCGGCGTCCATTCCGTCCCCGGCACGACCGTCATTGAATAGTCCGGGTTTTCAAACCACGCGAAGAACACCGGCTCAAAGTCGTTCTCCCCCGCAACGGCGGCGTCCCAGCGCTCCTTGAAGTCCTCAAAGCCGTTCGCCGTGCTCTCGATGACGACCATCGTGCCCGGCAGACTCGGCACGGCCTGTAAGATGCCGGCAAGCGTGGAGGCTTTCCCGTCCGCGCCGTCCGGCCAGAAGGCGTACTCCGAAAGGTGGACGCATTGCAGCGTGTCGCTTCGGCCGATGCCGCGCCCGCCCGCCGTGGCGCAGCGGATCCGTGAGCGCAGCCCCGGCCTTGCCTCCCGCTCGCTGCGGAGCTTCGACGGGTTCTCGAATACCAGCTCCTGCGCGTTCGAGGCGCGCAGCATCGGCTTCACCGGCGCGGGCAGCTCGTCGTAGAACAGCTTGCTCATCCGGAAAAGGTTCGCCGTCGCGTCCTCTCGGTGCGCAACGATCAGCGCGTTTACGTTCTTTCGCGTCGCGCAGGCGTGGAAGATGAGACCCTCCGTCAGCGTGGAAAAGCCGAGCTGCCGGGCCTTTAGAATGATGAGCCGCACGGGCTTCCCCGCGTCCTGCTGCCGCTTCGCCACGGCGTAGAGCTTCCTTTGCGCGTCGTTCAGCCGGAACGGCACGACCGTCCCGCTCTTCGTCTTGATCTTCAGGCAATTCTCGATGTAGTCCATTGCTACGCACGGGTTCACAGTTTCGATCCCTCCTGCCTTGCGAGCCAGTCCTCAATGCTCTCTGCGGCGCTCTGCTCACCCTCGGCGAAGTCCATGTGCTCGGCAAGTTCATGCAGCGCACGTATCGCGCCGTTCGCGTCAAATTCCCAGAATCCGTTCGGCTCCTTCTGCCGCGTCTCCGGATTCCATTCCAGCACCGGCGTCTTCTGCGTGCACCGCTCCACGATCTCCACCAGCCGCCGCCCGATCCACGCCTTCGATATGCCCATCTCGTCAAAGAGCTTCTTCTCCAGTTCCCGCCGGTACTCAATGACGCCCGACATTTTGAGCGTCTTCGAGGCCGTCGAGGCCGCGCTCTTCGCGCTGTACCCCGCGGCGATGGCGGCGTCCGTAGCGTCTCCGCTCCGAAGATATTCCTGCACGAACTTCTTCTGCCGCGGTGTGATATCTCTTGCCATGTCTCTCCCTCCTCACATCGGCCAGTACGCCGCGTAGAAATTCCGGCGCAGCTCGTAGATCCGGCCCACCGGCACGCTCGTCTCGCGGCTCACCGTCTCCGGCGATTTGTTTTTCAACAGCACGGCAATGAGGGCACGCCCCTCGGCCTGCCCTGTCGCTGTACTCTCTATCGTTTTCCGGATCTCGTCCTGCGCCGGCGGCGGCAGATTCCGGTACGCCTCCAAGAAAGCATGCACGATCCGCTGCTGCCATACCGCCCCGCAGCCCTTCATCGGCCGGAATTTCAACGCCGCATCACCTCCGTTCCTTTCCCTTGCCTCCCCTGACAGGGGAGGTGTCAGCCGGAGGGCTGACGGAGGGGTTTTCGCCGACATTTGTTTTAACAGAACGCGCAGAGACGCGCGCGCCGTTGCCTTTTCTTTCCTTCTCCTTGCGGACGTAGCGGACGTAGGCGGAATAAAACCCGCTCTCCTCGTCCCGCGTCTCGGTCTGCTCGCGGATCGATGCGTCCTTCGGAAGCTTCATCCTGCTGTGCGCGTAAACCGGCACCGGTTCGGTGTATACCGGCTTTTCCAGTCCGCGGCTCGGATGGAATTTCTTTTTTCCCTCCTCGCCCTTGGCGTTGGAGATCATGTACCGGGCAACGCCGGTATAGTCCCCGCTCCCGTCCAGCCGGCGGTAGGTAACGCCCTGCTCCGGCCAGAGCGCGCATATGCTCTCATAGTCAATCGCCTGTAGGACGATGTGGAAATGCGGCCGAGCGTTCCCGATCTCATTCTTCCGGCCGTGTGAGTAGACGTACTTGAGATTCGCCCCTTGTTCCTTCCGATACAACGCGCGGAGCTTGCGCAAAAACCGGTCGAACACCGCTTGAGCGTCCTCCCAGGAGATTTCTCCCTCCCCGAAGGAGAGCGTGAGCCATACGTCGCCCGTGCCGAAATTGCAGTTGAGCGTGCGGGCAAGACTCTTCACGGCGTTGATCTCGTTTCGCAGAATCTTTCGGATGCTGGATTTCTTGGCTCTCGTCCCCCGCCGGATACGCTGGCCGCCTCTCGTTGTCGGCATCCAGACGCGGCGGATCTCCTCGGTTCTGCCGGAGATGATCTTGTACTCCATGAACGAAAACACTCCTTTTTCCTCCCTGGTCGTTAAGTTATCCTTTTAACAAGTCCGCAAAAATTCGCGCACGCGCACGCGAATTATATAAGGTATCGCCGTTCTTTTCTCCTGCCTCCCTCCCCGAGGGAGGTGTCAGCCAAAGGCTGACGGAGGGATTGTGCCTCCATCTCCGAGGGAGGTGTCAGCGGCAAAGCCGCTGACGGAAGGAGTCTTCCGCCCTCATTTCCGCCGCCGCGCCCCGGCGCCAGAAATCAAAGCAGAAATTTTGATTTTTCCCCTTGACAAATCACCCAACGGGTGATATATTATATTTGCAAGGACAAATTAGTTTGATCGGCCTCCGGCCAGAAAGGAACACGCATATGAAAAAATTCCAGCTTCGCAAGGCCAGCATAGAGATTTCTCGCCGCGACAAGCACACCCTGTCCGCTCTGTACGCCGCCGGCAACGATGTCGAGCCGGAAGTGCTCGCCGAATTTCCTACCGCAGAAGAAGCCAACGCCGCTCTCGTCTCCGGCGGTTATCGTAGCTCCATCCAAGATTTTCAGGCTAACGGTTTGTACCGCACTTTGTTCACCGAGTATTACGTCGAAGAGAATGACTTCGACGATGACGGCGAGTGGGTAGATGGCGGCATCATTTGGGACTACACGCCGTTTCCCGCGGAGGATTCCGATGAGTGACATCCGCGCCCTCCGCACTTCTGCCGGCCTCACGCAGCAGCAATTCTCCGATCTTCTCGGCATTCCCAAGCGCACGATCGAGAACTGGGAAGGCGGCAAACGTCAGCCTCCCGATTATCTCGTTCGTTTGATCGCTTTTTTCCTCTCACACAAGGATGATGCACAATGCGGTTAATACGCATCAAGAAATGAAATAATGTGCCGCCGCCCGCCGGGCTCCCGGCGGGCTTTTTTTCGCATTTCAGATGGTGTAGCAGATGTTCTCGGCGTGCTTGTAGGCGTCCAGATAGATCTCGTTCTTCGCCTTGTTGAATGTGACTTCGTAGTACATGCCGTCTTCAACTGTCGTCGAAAGCAGCGCCTTCATGTTTCCGAGGATGTAGGCGTTCCACACAACGTACACCTCAAACACCTGTGCGTCGGGCGTGTTGTATTCGGTATACTCCCGCACGAGTTTCTTTGCTTTTTCCGTAAATTCCGTGTTTCCCATGTCCTTCTGTTCCTCTTTCTTTTGAAAATAGTTCATCGGCGTGTCCGGATAGCAGAAACAGCAGGGTTTCCCGCTCATAGCGCTCGGCGGCCAATGTACGCACTCTTCGCACCTCATTCGCAGAACATCCAGTCTTCCGCCAGCATGTCCGCCTGACTCGCCAGCCAGCCGATCTGCTCTCCCCGCGTCCCGCAGAACACGATGGCCTTGCTGCCTATGTCCTCATGGTACGCATTGCGCGGCTGCGCGTCCGTGGCGCTGTAGTAACGGATGTCTACCGCCAATTCGATGTGCTGATTTCGTCCGTTCCACCCGGCCCGGCGCACTTTCATCCCGCGCTTGACGTACTTTATCGCTTCGCTGAACGAGAAGCGCGCTATGCCGCCGAGCGCCGGGCAGTTTTCAAGCCCGGCAATCACCCACTCGTCCGACAGGACGTTCAGCATCGTGTATTCCACGACCTGCGTCTCGCGGATGTCCATTTCCATTCCGTCTTTGGTGTGCATGATAATGGTCCGCTTATCGGCGTCCCATCTCCAGAAGCCGCCCCATGACGGCAGCTTCACCGCCTCCCCGTGCTTCATCGCTTCAAGCGCACTTTTGAAATCCATGTTTTTATCCTCCTTGTTTTTATTCCTCCGGCGCGTCCCAGTCGCACCAGCTCATCGCCTCCAGATGTCTCCACTTCCCGAGCGTCGCCTCGCTGTCCGTGTCCTCGCGCGGTCGATAGCCGCGTCGGTACAGGCGCTCGACGGTGTCGCCGTCCTCCTGCCGGACGATCCCGCCCGGCGTGATCGCATACCGGCGCACGTCCAGATTTGCCCCGCGCGGCACCACGCCGACGATCTCGCCGTTTCTCTTCTGCATCAGGAAGTTCAGCCCCATCCGCAGCCCGGTCGGACAGATCTCCTCGGTGTGCGTTTCCCCGGCGTAGCCGCAGATCTCCTCGCCGACCGTCTCCGGAAGCTCCGGCTGCACGAGATAGCGCTGTTGAAAAGCCTCCCGCCGTTTCTCGGCAGCCTCTGCCTTCTGCCGCTCCTGCATCTGATCGTGCGCCCGCTTGAGATTCTGCGGCCACATCACGTCCCGCTCGGTGAGATCCTCGCCGAGCCTTTCGGCCATCGTCCAGTAGTCCAGCAGATACCCCGGCCACAGCCGGCTTTTATACCGCGCCGCCTGCCTGTCAAGATACCGCTCCGCCTTCCCCGGCAGCACCCCGCGCTTCAGAAAGTCCTCCTGCTGCCCCTCCGTCACCTTCGTGACCTCCTCGCCGAGACGGCAGGGAACGTTATATTTCCTGGCAAGCAGCAGCGCCTTCAATCGCTTCAGCGCGTCCTCCGCGCCGTTGAAGTAGGTAAGCTCCTCCTTCGTCAGCCGCAGCAGCTCGTGCGGCTTTTTCCTTTTCCAGTCCACGCCGTGCAGCACGTCGGTCCTTTCCGACCAGTTTTTGTTATACACCAGAGAGCGCTTCCCCTCGGCGATGAGAGCCGCCGCGAGCTTCCTTGCATTCGGCGCCGTCAGCGCCTCGGCGTTCCTGTGCCGCTGCCATATCTTCATCCATGCGACCGGAAATCGGTATTCCGTCTCCACTCCCATATAGGTCTCGAGCTTGCAGTTGGCGCACTCCGTTTCGGCGTATACATTCGCCAGCCCCTCCGGGCAGTACACGAGATCCACGTCGAACATCGTGTCGGCAAACCGCTTTCGCTCCTCCCAGCCGGGGAGAATGTAGGTCGAGTACATGTATTTCTGCCAGTGCCGCCAGCGCGCGGCGCTCGTTCCGCCGAAGGCGTATACCTCCCACGGATCAACGCGCCATGTGACGCGCCCGCTCTTCTCCACGTCCCGGCACACCCGCCAGAGATAGAGCAGCAGCTTCCCGCCCTGCGCCTCCGCCGTCATCGGCCAGACGTACCGCGCAAGCCGCCGCGCCGAGGACACATGCCGCGCCTCTACCTCCTCGCCGCACATCGGGCAGGCGAGCTTGTCGCCGCTTGCAAGCGCGTCCCCGCTCACCGGATGCAAAAATCCGAACGGCGTGCTGTATCCCGCGTGCCCGCAGCCGCCGCCCGGCACATACGATAGCTTCACCGTCTCTCCGCACGCCGAGCACACGGCATCCACGCACTTGTGCCGCAGGCCCGTCAGCGGATTCGTCTGCCATCCGGCGCGGTAGATGAAATAGTCCCGCCAGTCGAGCTTTTGCGCTTTGATCCAGTCCAGCAGCCCCTCCGGCGGCGTTTCCGAGAGCATCATAAAAACGCCCCCAGATCAATGATTTCCGAATCCCCCTTGCCTCCCCTAACAGGGGAGGTGGCCGCGAAGCGGTCGGAGGGGTTCTCGCCGGCCGTCAATCCGTAAAACTCCCGCAAGATCCTCTCGGCCTCCACCGGCGTCACGCACGCAAAGCTCCCGGTCTTGTGCGCATCCGCATAGGCCTTGATCTTCTTCTCGGCCTGCTGAATGCTCATCTCCGGGATATCGAGATCCTTGTCGAGCAGCTCCGCGCTCTCCGGCTCCCGCCGGGCCATGTCCTTGAGCTGCTCTCCCACCATCCACGCGGCGGTGCGCCCCTTTTCCTTCGCCTGCTGCCGCTCGATCTTTTCCACAGCCGACATACACATCCGTCCTTTCTTCGGCCTACCATCCTCAGGCATGGGCGGCCATTCCCATACGACGGGCCTTCCGCCCGTTTCGGCTAAAAGATATACCCCAGCACCGCGAGCAGCGCCGCCGCAGCGGCGCACGCCCCGCAAGCCCACAAAACCCGCTCCTTCATTCCTCGATCACCTCAAGGCCGTAGGCCACCGCCGCGTCATGCTCAATGCGGCAGCCCCGTGCATCCTGCCACCCTCGGCAGAAGTAGACAGCGTGGCAAAAGCTCATCTTTTCCAATGACTTTGCAAGGAAGTGAAGAGAGATTTGGACAACGCCCTGCCCCTCCAATTTCTCCTTGCCGTGCCATGCGCCTGTAAAAAACGTGTTCACAACGTAATACCCGCGCTGTTCCAGCTCGGCGATAGCTCGATTTCGTGTTTCGTCAATTTCCCATGTTGATCTCCCCGCCATCGGCTGCGAGATCATGGCCAGTTTTTTCATCTCAGCTCCTCCTTCATCTCCACGATCCGCTCCGCAAGCCTCACGCACTTCGTCTGTCCGGGGCAGGCCGTAAACGGACACGCCCGGCAAAGCTCATACACCGCCCGCACCCAGAGGTCATGCTCCATCCGGTTCATTTGCATCTGTCCGGTACTCCTTCCACTTGCAAAATGGACACAGCCCATCACCCCACATGAAGCACATTTCGCACATTCCTTTCAGCAGCTTGTCAAAAAGTTCTCGCGGAACGGCGTCAACGGTCGGCTCAGCATTTATGATTTGCCGCATCCATATCTTGTTGGCATAAGACAAAGCAATGTTGTGTTCGTCCGAAAAATGGTTCTTTATCAATGCGTCAGCAGAAATCAGTCGGCCCATTGATTTCCTTCTATCGTTTTGTTCTTCCCCTTCGGCGCAGAAGAACTCATTCGGAACCCAACCGCCAACAATCTGTTGGCAGTAAACCATCCCCGGCTGCTCATCTTCGTGATGTGCGCATTTCTCACGCCGCACCACCGGCACAACGTTAGCGGCGGGAGCAGCCGCAAGCGGCGTTGTATACGCGCAGCTCGAGCAATCTCCTTCATAGTCGCATCCACACCTTTTTTGGCAGATGTCGTTCAGCACCGCTTGGCGCTGCTTTATGTATTCATCCATTCCCGCACCTCCTGTTCCACCGTCTTTCGATCTCAAGCCTTGCCTGCCGCACGGGGTCCTTCGTCCACGGCGGCGCCGGATACAACGTGTGCATCTCCGCGCCGCAGTGCGGATTCCCGCAGCGGATCGTGGCGATGTAGGTCCCCATCGGATGCCCCTTTGCTGGGGCTATGGAGCGCCGCGCCTCCGCGCCGCAGAACGGGCAAGCCTTCATCCGTGCCGCCCGCCTCTCTGGAGGATCGCCGCGTCCGGCAGACGCATCCACCGGCAGATGTCGGCGGCGAAGGAGGCGTAGCCGTAGAGCGCGAACAGCGCCTCGATGATCCCGAACCCGCGCCCGTAGCGCCATACGAAGTAGATCACCGCCGCCAGAAGCGCCATCACCATCGTAGTGATAAACATTGCCTTGCTCCTGCTCATTTCGTTTTCCTCTCTCTCTTCTTGTTCGGGCAGAAATGGAACTTGTGCGCCGCCCCGCACATTTCGTCCTCCTCGCACTCGATCACCGGCAGCGGCGTGCCGCTGTTGGTGTAGAGCGTCACCATGCCGTCGCTGCTCTCCGCCGCTCGGCGGAAGCGGTACGGCGTCAGCGACGCCTCCACGCATAAAAGCCCCCGCGGCCCCGGCACGAACAAAACCGGCCGCCTGCAGTACTTGCACTTCGTCTCCTTCGGAATCATTCAATGTTCTCCTTTCTTTCTAAGGCTCCCTTGTGTAAAGGGAGCTGGCTCGCCGTAGGCGAGACTGAGGGATTGTCGTCCCCGCCGCAGCGCTCGTCCTTCTTGCACCACTCCGGCGTCCTCACGCTGTCCGGATGCGGATTTCCGTCCCGCACAACGTGCAGCACTCGCCCGAACCTGTCGCCGTTCCCGGTGTACAGGCAGCGCACCGCCTGCTTCCCCTGCGGCCACTGGTCCAGCGCGATGTGCGGACACCCCCTGCACGTTTTCATTCCTTCGCCCTCTCTTTCTGCGTCGGTAGTCCCATCCCGTTTCGCGCCCGCCATGCGGACATCGTCGAAACGCCGAGCTCCTTCGCAATGTGCGGATCGTCCATCCCGGCCTCCCACAGCTCCTTCAGCCGCACTCGGTCGATCTCCTGCCGGTATCTCGGCGGGAGTCCCGCGCTGTGCCGCCACTTTTGCACCGTGTCCGGGTTGCATCCGATCGTCCGCGCGATCTCCCGGTCGTTCTTGCCCTCATCCCAGAGTGCCCGGAACTGCGCCCAGTCGTAAAGCCGCCCCGCTCGCTGCTTCGGCTCCCTCCTCGGAGAGCTCCCGCGCAGCACGACCGGCTGCGCCCGTACCCGCAGCGCCGTCCCCGGCTTATAAAGCCCGCATTTCCTCGTGATGTCCGCCTCGCCCAGGCTCGTCTTGGTCTCGCCGGTGATGAAGAAGTAGTTGCAGCTCCCGTCAGACCCGCTCACATTGCCGGAATGATACCTGCATTGCGTTCGATAACAGATGTATTCGTCCTTCAAAACGGCAGCACCGCCCCTTCCTCCACGAGCTGAAAGGCACTCTCGTTGTCCCAGCTGTCGTCCGGGTGCTCGATCCCCCAGATCTGCGCCGCGGCGAGATAGTTCTTCCCAAAGTGGGCAATGAATTCTTCTTTGCTCCACTTCTGCTCGGTCATCGCTTTGTGTTGTCCGTACTGGTGCAGCAGCTCCGCGGTCTTGCCGGAGCGGTGCGCGCTGTCCGCGTCGATCCGGTGGCACCACGGGCACAGGTGCACCGTGAGACCGTACTTCGTGGAAGCAGGCCGCCGGGCCCCGCCGAAAATGTGGTGCTCCTCAAGCTGCTCAAAATTCCCGCACAGAAAACAAATGCCTTTCATCGTTCTTAGTCCTTTCAAAATTCTTGCCTCCCCGCTCGGGATAGGTGGCACGGCGCAGCCGTGACGGAGAGGGTCTCCCCTATTTCGTCGCTTCCAAAATCCGCGCCGCCAGATCGTCCACGCGCCACTTCTTCTTTGTGCCGCGCTGGAAGCATGGCAGCCCGTCCAGAAACTCCGCGACGATCCTCCGGTTTTCGATTCCGAGATAACGCCCGATCTGCGTCATGTCGGCGTATCGCGCTCCGCCCGTGCAGTGCTCCGTGAGATCCGCCTCGATCTTCCTCTGCTCCGCCGGAACGGCCAGCCGTACTCTCGGCATTTACCCCGCCTCCTTCTCATCCTTCTTGGTGTTCTCGGTCGCGCCCGCTCCGAGCACGAACCCGACGCACAGACTCTGCTGCATCGGCGGCAGCGTCTCCAGCTTCCGCACGGCGTCCTCGATCATCACTTTGATTTCCTCGCTCATGTCCTCACCTCCTTACATGCACACCAGCAGCACCGCCGCCACCGCCGCGGCTGCTGCCGCTATTGCCCAGACGAGAAGGACGATCTCCTTCTCCAGCGCCGCCGCACGCTTATCCAGCGCGTCCGTGCGCCGCTTCAGCTCCTCTATCTCCGGGTTCTGAACCGGCCACGGTGAAACCGTCATCGCCGAATTTCCATCGCCCATTTGCATTGCCTCCTATCTCTTGTCTTTTCCCCTCCTTTTCTGATATAGTGAAATATTCAGAAAAGGAGGTATGTTTTATGTCTCAGCTCATCGGTTCTGTCGCATCTTCTGGCCCCGTCGTAGATCCTCGCATTGCAGACAAGATCATTCTTCGCACAACTGCTCCGCTCCCGGATGTGATAAGCTGCGCTCTATACGATGTTTTCCGCGCCGTTGCCGATCAGTTGGAAAAAGAGAACCGGATCATCGGAAGTTTGCCGGTTCATTGCTTTTTTCTCGGCGAAGAGTCGTTTACAATTTCGCTTGACAGTCCGGAACGCGCTATATGCTTTCGCCTGGCGATTTACCCGCTCCCGAACCTCGCTCCGCTTATCGGTACGGATTTTCTGTACACCGTCCTCGCCGAGGAGCTTTGTCATCTCATCTGGGACATTTCCGACGAGGCTCTCGTCAACTTCAAGGTTCTTGAGGTGCTTCGTAATCTTCATCCGCAACTTTCTCTTGCAGACCTATACTCGGAATCATCTGTCGAAGAAAGCGTTCAGTACGCTCATCGGCATCCAGAGCTTCCGCTATCAGATTTGCTGCCTTCGGATTGAGCTTGTCTTTTCTCACCCCGCTCACCTCCCAACAAAAGGATTTGATATAATGAATAAACCAGAGAAAAACGATCACTTCACGCTCTTCTGCCTCATCGGCCTTGTCCCGCTCGCCATGTGGTTTCTCGGTCTCATAGTCCGTACGAATGAAATCGCATACTGGCTCATCGACGACGTTCTCCCACGTTCTTTCTTCGACGGCCCGTTGAACAATGAATATCTGGTGAACCTTCTCGTTGAAATCGCTTGGTTTCTTCCTGTGCTGTGCCTCTTTGAAATTCTCAACGGCAAGCACTTCATCCGTCTCCCGGTCGCTCGCGTCTACCGTGTACTGTATTTCGCATACAGCATAGCCGGGGCCTCTCTGTTCGTTACCAAAGGCGATGTCACGCCTTTGCATTGGGTTCTCTTCGCTGTTCTCTGCGCCGCTTCGCTCGCTTGGTCAATCTGGCATTGGATAGAATCAGAGTCTTTCCCGGTCGAAAAGGACGATTAACCGGAACAGTGATTCGTTCTTATGGTGCAATCATATGCTCTATCGGTGCATTTGTCAAGCCCTTTTTGCTCTATTGGAACATTTTTTCTTGACTTTCTGTTCTAAGGCTGTTAAAGTGTCCTCGAAAGGAGGTGCTGCCTATGTCCGTTGGCAGTCGTATCAAAGAGCTGCGCAATTCTCTTGACCTTACGCAGCAGAAATTTGCCGACCGTCTCGGCATCCAGCGCGGAATTATCGGAAAATATGAAGTCGATGTTTCCGCCCCGTCCGATGCGGTGATCTCGCTGATCTGCCGCGAATTCAATGTGCGGGAAGCCTGGCTCCGCGATGGCACCGGCGAGATGCTCGAGCAGCTCACCGAGGACGAGGATCGCGCCCGCTTCTTCGGCGGTCTGTCCAAAGAGAGCGCCTCGCCTGAGGTGCTCGCGTTCATCGACGCCCTGCGCAAGACACCCGAACCCGCCATCCGCGCCGCGCTTGAGTTCGTCTGCAATGTCTACGAGTCCTACAACGCCCTGCAAAAAGAAAAAGAGAACGGAGATTGACCTCCGTTCTCTTTTTTATGTTGACAACATGTATATTATGTAATACAATGTATATACAAATATTGAAAGGAGCTGATAGTATGGCAACCACGGTTATGAATATCCGTATGGACAGCGAGCTCAAGAAGCAGTTCGAGGCGTTCTGTGCCGATATGGGGCTTTCCGTCACCGCCGCCGTCACCGTCTTTGCGAAAAAGGCCGTCCGCGAATACCGCATCCCCTTTGAGATCGGCGCGGAGATCCCGAACGCCGAAACGAGAAAGGCGATCGAGGACGCCGAGGCCGGCATCGGCTTGAGCGGCCCGTTCCATTCCGTCGCGGATCTGATGGAGGCGCTCAATGCTGACGATTAAGTTTCAGGCAGCCTTCCGCCGGGACTATAAGCGCATCGTCCGCCGCGGCTATGACGTGCGCCTGTTGGAAAACGTTGTGCAGCTTCTCGCCGAGGAAAAGCCGCTCCCGGAAAAGAACCGCGACCACGCGCTCTCCGGCGACTATATCGGCTGCCGCGAGTGCCACATCACGCCGGACTGGCTGCTGATCTACGAGATATCCCATGGCGAGCTGACGCTCTGTCTCACCCGTACCGGCACACACAGCGATTTGTTTGACTGACAGAAGGAACCCGTCGGAATTTCCGACGGGTTCTCTCTTTACCTTTTTCGTTACCTCACGAAGATGGTCTTGTAGGGGAGGGGCTCTGCTCCTCCCGTCGCTACATCATCCCCAGCACGAAGAAGTACACCCTCCGCAGCTGCCGTATGTCCATCCGTCGCAGCATCCGCACGATCTCCTCGATCTTCGTCTCTTCCATTTCTTCCCCCCTTGTCATTTTGTTGCATTTCTGGTTATTCTCTTGTATATTCTTACAAATTTATATATTTTCCGTGCCGTTCTGCCGCGGATAGTGCTATAGTGTAGGCGAACGCCCGGGGGAAGCCGTGCCACAGACCCGCCCCGGACGTCTGCCGCAGGGCGTCCCGCTCGCCCTGCTGTTACTGCATCGTAACAGACCGGCGCAAGATCCGAAACCGAACGCTTTGCGGGCGAGCCGGAGTTCAGCTTTTTCGACACGAATATATCCCGGTTCACCCCGAAAATAACGAAAGGACGGAGAACATGAACGAAATGGACGTGCTGAAAAACCGCTGGCGGGAGGCCAAGGGCACACGCACCTTCCCGGACATTGCCGAAGCCGCCGATCTGTCGCCGAGCACCGTGGAGTACGCCTTTTCCCCGAAATCCACGAACCCCAGCATTGATACGGTCGTGCGCATCTCCCGGGAGCTGCACGTCTCGCTCGATGAAACCTTCGGCATTCTCTCCCCGAGCGGCCGCGCGGAAACGGAGCTTGCCCGGCAGGCCGCCTCCCACTGGAAGTCGCGGTACGAATCCGCCGTCCGGGATATCGAATATCTCCGCACCGTCATTCTGATGCTCGGCGTGTTCTGCTTTGTCGTTGTCATCTGGTGTGTTACGCTGGATCTTCGGTGCGCGGATATCGGTTTCTTCCGCGGCGAGTGGAACTTCGTCGCGGTGTTCTCGATGGTCTGTTTTGCGATCGCCGCGCTTATGGTCGTCCTCTTCATCATCCGTGTATACCGCCGCCACCGGCAGCGCAAAGGAGAAAATGAATGAAGTGCTGCAACTGCTCGCGCGATATCCCGGAAAACTCGCTGTACTGCAACTGGTGCGGAAAGAAGCAGCTCCGCGAAAAGGAAAAGAAGCTCAAGATCCCCGCTCCCCGGCAGCTCCCCTCCGGCAGCTGGACGGTGCAGCTCCGCCGCGAGGGCGTGAACGTCACCGAACCCACGGAGGAAGCCTGCCGCACCAAAGCCCTCGCCATCCGCGCCGGGTTTCTGGAAGCGGAGAAGGCGCTCCCCCGGCTCACGCTCGGGCAGCTCCTTGATAAGTATCTGGAGGACCGTCCCATGCTTTCGCCGTCTACCAGGCGAAGCTATCAATGCATCCGCAACAGCGCTTTTCCCGGCTGCATGGATAAGGATATCCGCTCTATAAACTGGCCGCAGGCTATCGATGCCGAATCAAAGCGCGTAGCAAAAAAGACGCTGCACAATGAGATAAGCCTCGTTGCCGCAGCGTTCAAAGAATTCAAGATTCCCTTTGATCCGGTGGACATCGGCGCGATACCGAAAACGGTTACTCCGTGGCTCGATTATGACCAGATCCTCGTCTTTGTCGATCTCATCCGCGGCACCCCTGTCGAACTTCCCGCTCTGCTCGCTCTCCATTCCCTTCGCCGCTCGGAGATCTTCGCGCTCCGCCCGGAGGACATCGATCTCAAAGCCGAGACGATCTCCGTCTCCGGCGCTACGGTCTATACATCCTCCGCCGAATGGATACGCCGGGAAGAGAACAAGAGCGCCCGCTCGCAGCGCGTCGTCCCCATCGTGATACCCCGGCTTCTGGAAATCCTGCAAGATCACAACGGTGATATATGCCCGCTCGGCGACGGCGTGCGGCGGCAGATCAACCGGATCTGTGCCGCAAACGATCTCCCGGAGGTCGGCCTGCACGGTCTGCGCCGCAGCTTCGCTTCCCTCGCCTATCATCTCGGATGGTCGGAGGAAGAAACCATGCGGCACGGCGGCTGGAGCGACTGGAAAACCGTTCATGATTTTTATCTTCGTCTTTCGGAAAAAGATCTTTCCAAGGCCGCGAAGAAAATGCGCCGGTTCTATTCCGTTAGTAAATCCGTTAGTAAAAAAGGGTCAAACAACGCTCCAAAACGTACATCCGCCATACCATCCAGCGCAGAATAACAGCACGCTAAAACGCCGAAAACCCCTTGAAATTGCTCGTTTTTCGAGCATTTCAAGGGGTTTTCCCATGGAGCGGATAATGGGAATCGAACCCACCTCTACGGCTTGGGAAGCCGCCGTTCTACCGATGAACTATATCCGCGTATTTTGTTTACTGATGTACTCTACCAAAATATGCCTGAAAAGTCAAGCGACAAAAAAGGATTCATAGCTTGTGACTCGTCCGAATACGCTTTGGCAGGAGTGTGATTTGGAATGAAACGTGCAAAACGCGCAACCATCTATGTGGCAGCGGGACTGTTTGTTGCGGCGGCCGCCGCGAAGCTTCTCTTCCCTGCCCGCACGTCCGAAACGATCCGTACAGTCGAAGAATCTTTCCACAGAGCAGACTACAGGACGGAGGAAACCGTCGCAGGTGTGACGGACGCGGCGGACGATGCTGCGATGCCGGTCACGGTCACGATCAACGCCGCGGAGTTTCTCGGACTTACGGAACCAGCCGGCACGGAAGAGCTGTCCCCCGCCGTTGAAGAGGCGATGGCGGCGTTTATGGAAGAGCAGCAGCCGTTCGTCGATCTCGGCGTTCCGGCCAATGTCTCCTACGATGCACCCATGCCGAAGTTCTCTTTCGTTCAGCCGCTTTCCGCCAGAGTATCCTCCGATTTCGGCTACCGGCTGCACCCGATCGACAACGAGACAAAGTTTCACTACGGCATGGATCTCGCGGCAAACTCCGGCGACGATATCGTCTGCTTTGCGTCCGGAACGGTGACGGAAGTCGGCGAGAACGGCACGAGCGGCAGGTTTCTCCGCGTAGAGCACGAGGATGGCTACGCGACGATGTACGCCCATTGCAACCAGATCTATGTTGAAGAGGGGCAGAAGGTCAATGCGGGGGAAAAGATCGCGCTTGTCGGCGCGACAGGCAAGGTCACCGGCCCGAATCTCCATTTCGAACTTACGCACGACGGCGTTTATCTGAATCCGGCGTTCTACATGGCGGCGATTTGAGCCGCTGCCGGGTAGAGATCACCGCCGGAGCTGCCGTTGTCTTCCCCCTGCTCTTTTATCTGGACGATTCCGGCATTTTCTCCGCGGTTCTGCCCGCTGTGTTCTTTCACGAGATCGGCCATTGTATTTCCGCATGGATGTACGGTGGCCGGATCCTTTCTCTCCGCATGAGTCTGATCGGGCTGTGCCTTGATACGACACCGTTTTCGTCTCCGCTTCCGGAGGCGGTGTGCGCGGCGGCAGGACCGGTGTGCGGTTTGCTGTGGGCGGCGCTTTGCTCACGCTTTCCCGGCGAGTGGTGGGCGCAATGCCGGGGCATATCGCTGTATTTTTCGGTGTGCAATCTGCTTCCGGCGCAGCCGCTCGACGGCGGACGGATCCTCTATGCGCTCTGCGGCGACCGCAAGGCCGTTCAGATCGTTTCGGCGTGTACCGGGGCAATATGTCTTGCTGCGGCAATGCTCACGCACCGCTGGGGTCTTGCACTTCCGGCGGCATGCATTCTTGCCGCACAGCTCAGAGCATAACGGCGCGCAGATTTTCCATTGCCCGGCGTTCGAGGCGCGATACCTGTACCTGCGATACGGAGAGGATCCGCGCGCAGTCGCTTTGCGTCAGGCCATGGAAAAAGCGGAGATTGATCACCTGCTGCTCCTTTTCCGGCAGACGCTCGATCGCCGTACGGAGCGCGACGCTCTCCAGTACGCGATCCTCCTGCCCATAGTCACCGAGCACGTGCTCAAGCGTAAAGCCCTCGTCTCCGCTCTCGCGCTGCAGGCTCTCCGCCGGAGCGGCCGCGGTCTCCGCCTCGGCGATCTCTTCCACGCTCACGCCGCATTCCGCGGCGATCTCGGAAAGCGCCGGCTCCCTGCCGAGCGTCTGCTCCAGACGGCGCCGTGCCGCATGGATCTGCTGCGCGCGCTCTTTGAGCCCGCGGCTGACCTTTACCGCGCCGTCGTCGCGCAGAAAGCGACGGATCTCCCCGGCGATCTTCGGCACGGCATAGGTAGAAAACTGCGTGCCGAACCGCTCGTCAAAGCCCTCAATGGCCTTGAGAAAACCGAGACAGCCTAGCTGATAGAGATCGTCCGCATCGACCCCGCGTCCAAAATACCGGCGGGCGACGCTCCAGATGAGGCCAGAGTTTTCCTCGATCATCTGCTGCACGGCATCCCGGTCGCCGGAATGCGCGCGGGAGAGAAGCTGCGCGCGGCTTTCCATCAGCGGTCGCGCACGCGGCGCGGGAGCGTGCGGAGCATGATGACGCTTGTCCCCTCGCCCGGCGTGGAGCGGACGGTGAGCTTGTCCATAAAACTCTCCATGATCGTAAAGCCCATACCGCTGCGTTCCTCGCCGCCGGTCGTATACAACGGCTTTCTCGCCTTGCCGATATCTTCGATGCCGCGGCCCCAGTCGCGGATGACGATCTCCAGCCGGTTATCCTCAAGGATCCGGCAGCGCATGAGGATCTTGCCGATGCAGTCCGGGTAAGCGTGAACGATACAGTTCGTCACGGCCTCGCTGACCGCTGTTTTGATATCGCCGAGCTCCTCCATCGTCGGGTCCATCTGCGAGGCGAACACGCCCGCTACCGACCGCGCCAGTGCCTCGTTGCAGCTTTTGCTGGGGAATTCCAGCTTTATGTAGTTTTCGTATTTCATCTTGCGGCCTTTCCCTCCGTAAATTTGATTGCGACAAAACGTTCGATCCCGGACGTGCGAAGAACTCTTGCGCATTGCGGCGCCGGATCAAGCAGAAAGACATCCCCGTCCGTTTCCTCCATCCGTTTTTTCACGCGGAGCACTACGGCAATGCCGGAGCTGTCCATAAACGAAACGCCGGAGAAATCAAGAATGCACCGCCGCGGCAGGAAACGGTCGATAAACGCTTCTGTTTCGCGAAACGCCGCGCGTGCCGCGTGATGATCGAGATCTCCGGTATATCGGATACAAAGGCAGCCGTCGGTATAGGCGCTCTCCAATTGCATGACACTCATCCCCCTGAAAAAGATATGGCGCTGTGGTTGTCCACAGCGCCATTTTAACGGGCGTATTATGAAAAGATTGCCGAAGATGGGCGGTCAGAACAGAAAAGATGCGGCGCTTTCGAGCGTGTCCGGCAGATAGACGAACGCCTCGCGGCAATCCGCGATGCAGAGATAGCCGTTCTGTTCAAAAGCGCGGGCGTTCCAGGCCCAGTCAGTCAGGAATACGCTCAGGCAGTATTCGATCTCTCCGTTGTTTTCAGCATACAGGCAATAGCTGTCGTCGGCGGCAAAGCCGAGAAGGTTTTTCTCCGGCAGGACGATATAGCTTTGCAGACTTTCGAGTGTGCTGCTGTAGTCGCTGCCGAACGTGCGCTCCGCAGTTTTCTTCAGAGATGAATCATAGAGCGCAAGCGCCATTTGTCCGGCGCTCTCATGCCGGAAGGCGGCATAGCCGCCGTTTTTCCACGGAAGCAGCGCATCGGCCAGGATCGCGTCACCGCCGTGCCCGGCGGTGATCGTGCCGGGAACGGAGAGATCGGCGGTGCAGGATCCGTTCTCGCCGGAGAGCAGCACGGTTTCCGGCGTGAAGCCCGCCCAGAGGATACTGTCGCCGTTCGGAAGCTCGGAGAGCTTTGCCGTGACGGTAAGAGCGGCGTCGAGCGTATAAAGCGCGCTGCCGGTCTGTTCCGCGGCCGGAGCGGGACCGCCCTTGCCAACGTACATATTGATATAAGAACCCGAGACTTCCGAAAGGCAGACATACCCGGAACCAAACGGCGCAATGGCGCTCTTTTCCGGGAGAAGTCCGCTCACGACGCCGGAGGCCGCCGGACGGATGCCGGAAGCATCGTAGTCAAAGCGGAAAAGATCGGTGCAGAGGAGCTCAACGTATTCCGTATAATCGCCCATGCTGTCGCTCATGCGGCGGGATTCGGCGGATACGGAGCGTGTGTCGGTCAGGAAAAGACCGCCGGGTACAGCGTATACGTTTTTCGCCTCGATGCCGTAGACGGCGACGGCGTTTTTCTGCGCCGCCTCGTCGAGAGAGTAGCCGCCAAGCACGGTGCAGCCCTCGCCGCCGTTCGGCAGCGCGTAAAGGCTTTCGGCCTCAAGCTGGCGGCTATCTGCGGCGGTATGTACGCGCGGAATGAACTTGTCCGTATCTGCAGCGTCGGAGGCGTCCAGCACGGAGAAGTCCGTCGCAACGCAGAGAGCGCCGCCGCTCATCCACGCATCGGAATATACGCCGCTCTGACCGGCGCTCGCGAGGAGCACGGGCGTGTGCGGATCGGAGACGTCGTAGAAATCGACACCGACATATTCCGAATAGCGCATCTCGCCCCCGAAGCTATCGTAGCCGTATACGTCCAGGAGAACGGCGAGCCGTGAGCCGCGAAGGAACAGCGCGAGCGGGGTGCGTTCGCTTCCGGCAAAGCTGCCGGAACCGTCTCCGGAGCTGCTCCAGGCGGTACCGACCGGCGTAGTGGAAATAAGCTCCCCCGCCTCGCCGCTCAGATGAAAGATCGTGAGATTTTTGTCCGTAAGCGTATAGATATACTCACCGTCAACACGGAGGATGTCGCTTTCCGTAAGATCCTCCGGCGATGCTGCGGCGCGCAGCGCGGAGGAATGCGCCGGAACGTCCACGCCGTCTCCCTCGGCTTTGCTCTCCTGCACGGCGGAGAAGACACTGCCATAATCCGAAAACGTGCGCAGTTCCGCGCGATTCGCCTCAGCCGCAGCCTCGAATGAGATCGGCGCGGGCGTGGCCGTCGGAGAGGGCGTCGCGGTCGGTGCTTCTGTGGCGGCGATCTCCGGCACGGGTGCGGAAGCGCAGCCGGCCAGAAGAGCCAAAGCGACGAAAAAGGTGCAGACGATCAAAAATTTTTTGAGATTTCTCATGGCAACTCCTGCAAAATGTGCTTTTTTTGACTGACGCAAATAGAAAAATTGCAAAAATCGAAAATTAAATCTTTACAGACAAACGGTATTGTAGCATAATATCGGCGAAAATCCAATACTTCGGAGGTTATTTCGTTATGAGAACTGTTGGTGCTGTTGTTCGCGGCATCCGTACCCCCATCGTCCGGGAGGGCGACGATCTTGTCACGCTGGTGCGCGACAGCGTCATGGCCGCCTCCGAGACGGAGCATATCACCTTCCACGACCGCGACATCGTCGCCGTGACGGAGTCCGTTGTGGCCCGCGCCGCCGGCAACTATGCGACGGTGCAGAACATTGCCGATGACGTGAAAGCAAAATTCGGCTGCGACCATATCGGCGTCATTTTCCCGATCCTCTCCCGGAACCGCTTTGCCATCGTGCTGCGCGGCATCGCCACCGGCATGAAAAAGATCACGCTCATGCTCAGCTACCCTTCGGACGAAGTCGGAAACCATCTCTTTGACGAGGAACTGCTGGAGGATTCCGGTATCAATCCGTACAGCGACGTACTGACTGAGGAAGAATACCGCAAGGCGTTCGGCTACGCGCTGCATCCGTTCACCGGCGTGGACTATGTGGACTATTATAAAAAGCTCATCGAGGAATGCGGCTGCGAGGCCGAGATTCTCTTCGCCAATCAGGCGGAAGCCGTCCTCACGCGCGTGAAGAATGTCCTCTGCTGCGATATCCACACCCGGTTCCGCACAAAGCGCCGTCTTACCAAAGCGGGTGCGGAGAAGGTCCTCGCGCTGGATGATCTTCTCACCGCAAGCGTCAACGGCAGCGGCTATAACGAGAAATACGGCCTGCTCGGCTCCAACAAGTCCTCCGAGGACAAGGTGAAGCTCTTCCCGCGCAACGGAGCGGAGTTTGTTGACGCGCTCGCCGCGGCCATGCGCAAGGCAACCGGAAAGAACATCGAGTGCATGATCTACGGCGACGGTGCCTTCAGGGATCCCGTCGGCAAGATCTGGGAGCTCGCCGATCCCGTGGTCTCCCCTGCCTGCACCGCCGGTCTTGTCGGCAAGCCGAACGAGCTGAAAATCAAGTATCTCGCCGACAACGATTTTGCCGGTCTCAACGGCGAAGAGCTGCGCTCCGCCGTGAAGGATTCCATCCGCCACAAGGATGCCGATCTCAAAGGCAACATGGCAAGTCAGGGCACCACGCCCCGCCAGCTCACCGATCTCATCGGCTCGCTCTGCGATCTTACGAGCGGCAGCGGCGACAAGGGTACGCCGGTCGTATTCATTCAGGGTTACTTCGACACCTACGCCGAAGAGAAATAAACAAATGACAAAATACCGTCGGATGGGTGAGCCCCATTCGACGGTGTTTTCCGTTATGCACAAAATATCGAAATATATTTCTCTGAAATTCACAAGATATATGCATTGCAAAACTGGAACAAATTCGATAAGATGAAATCAAGTTAAGCCGTGGGGGTGATACGGATGCAGCTCCTCGAAGATAGGATCCGCCGCGATGGTGTAGTGCGTGACGGCGGCGTTTTGAAGGTGGATAGTTTTCTGAACCATCAGATGGACGTCGTGTTCTTCTCCGAACTTGCCAAAGAGTTTGAGCGCCTGTACCATAACTGCGGTGTCAATAAGATTCTTACGATCGAGGCATCCGGTATCGGTATTGCGTGCATAACGGCGCAGACCTTCGGGTGTCCTCTTGTTTTTGCCAAGAAAAGCAAGACGCTGAATATCGCAGGAGATGTATGGACGTCGAAAGTCCGCTCCTACACTCACCAGAGAGTATACGATATCATCGTTTCCAAGGATTTTCTCGGCCCGAACGACCGCGTACTCGTCATTGACGATTTTCTTGCCAACGGCGCTGCGCTCAGCGGTCTCATCGAGCTGGTGGAGCAGTCCGGCGCAACGCTCGTCGGCTGCGGCATCTGTATTGAAAAAGCGTTTCAGCCCGGCGGAGACATGCTCCGCAGCAAGGGCGTCCGTGTGGAATCTCTGGCCCGTGTAAAATCCATGAGCGAGGAAAACGGCATCGAGTTCTGCTGACGGCGCTTTCCTTACAATTTCATATCCGTCGATATAAATCAAATGATACGGTTTTGAAGTCTCTACCCGGTCACCGTAAAGGACCGGACTATCGACGAGGGACAAAGCAGCGTTTTCTTCTGCTTTGTTTTTCGTTCGTTTGCGGAGGCCGTTGACCGGTTCCCGCAATTTCTTTTTGCTTTCTTCCGGCTTGCCGGCGGAAATAAACAGTAACAGTAAAAAAAACAAAAAATTACTGGAGGAAAGAAAACATGAAAAAGTTCGTTGCTCTGCTGCTCGCTCTGACGCTGTGCATCGGCCTGTGCGCCTGCGGTGCTCAGCCCGAAGCCCCCGCGGCCACCGAAGCTCCTGCGGCCACCGATGCTCCCGCTGCCGAAGCCCCCGCGGAAGAGACTCCTGCCGCCACCAGCGAGACCGAAACCACTACCGCTTCCAAGGACATCAAGGTCGGTTTCATCTTCCTGCACGATGAAAACTCCACCTACGACCTCAACTTCATCAACGCTGCGAAAGCCGCTTGCGCCGAGGTCGGTCTCTCCGACGATCAGGTCATGATGAAGACCAACATCTCCGAGTCCCAGGCCTGCTATGACGCCGCTGCCGAGCTGGTTGACGCCGGCTGCGATCTCATCATCACCGACAGCTTCGGCCATGAGTCCTTCGCTCTTGCCGCCGCCAAGGAGTTCCCCGAAGTGCACTTTGTTTCCTGCACCGGTGTCAAGGCCCACACCGAGGGTCTGAGCAACTTCCACAACGCTTTTGCCTCCATCTATGAAGGCCGCTACCTCGCCGGTGTCGCTGCCGGTCTCAAGCTCAACGAGATGATCGAAAAGGGCGACATCACCGCCGAGGAAGCCAAGATGGGCTATGTCGGTGCGTTCCCCTATGCCGAAGTCAAGTCCGGCTACACCTCCTTCTTCCTCGGCGCCCGCAGCGTCTGCCCCAGCGTCACGATGGAAGTGACCTTCACCAGCTCCTGGTATGACGAGGCTCTCGAGAAGGAAGCCGCCAACAAGCTCATCAACAATGGCTGCGTCCTTATCAGCCAGCACGCCGACTCCATGGGCGCTCCCACGGCCTGCGAGACCGCCGGTGTCCCCAACGTTTCCTACAACGGCAGCACCGTTGCCGCCTGCCCCAACACCTTCATCGTTTCCTCCCGCATTGACTGGACTCCGTTCTTTGTCTACGCCATCAACTGCGTCGCTTCCGGTGAGGACATCGGCTACGATTGGACCGGCACTCTTGCTACCGGCTCCGTCGTTCTGACTGACGTCAACGAGCAGGCCGCTGCTGCCGGCACTGCCGAGAAGATCGCCGAAGTCATGAAGGCTCTGGAAGACGGCTCCGTCAAGGTGTTCGACACTGCCACCTTCACCGTCAACGGCGAGACCGTTACGACTTACCTCGCCGACGTTGACGATCTCGGCGACTACGTCGGTGAGACCGAGGCCATTTCCGACGGTGTGTTCCTCGAGTCCTTCTACCGCTCCGCTCCGTACTTCGATCTCGACATCGACGGCATCACCAACCTCGACGCCTGATTTTTATCTGATCCTGCTTAGGGGAAGGCCCGATTTCCGGGCCTTCCCCATATGTACTGTAAAGGGCAGCACAGCAGCTCGCGGCCGCCGCGCCGCCCTTTACAGTACAGTCTGCCGAAATCCATACAATCTGTCAGGGAGTGAAAGAATGGAAACAAAGACCGCAGCAATTGAAATGCGCAACATTACCAAGCGCTTTGGCCCGGTTTTAGCCAACGATAAGGTATGGCTGAATATTTACCGCGGAGAGATCCTCGCGCTGCTCGGCGAAAACGGCAGCGGCAAGACGACGCTTATGAATATGCTCTCCGGCATCTATTTCCCGGATGAGGGCGAGATCAAGATCGACGGAAAGGAAGTCGTCATCCGCTCCCCCAAGGACGCCTTTGACAACGGCATCGGCATGATCCATCAGCATTTCAAGCTCGTGGATGTGCTGACGGCGGCGGAAAATATCGTTCTCGGTCTGCCCGGCAAGCTCGATCTCAAAGCAGCCTCGGCAAAGATCCGCGAGATCTGCGACAAATACGGCTTCAGCGTGGATCCTGCGCAGAAGATCTACGATATGTCCGTCTCCCAGAAACAGACGGTCGAGATCGTAAAGGTTCTCTACCGCGGCGCGGACATTCTCATCCTTGACGAGCCGACCGCCGTTCTCACGCCGCAGGAGACCGACAAGCTCTTCGCCGTACTGCGCAACATGCGCAACGACGGAAAGGCGATCGTCATCATCACGCACAAAATGCATGAGGTCGAGGCGCTCTCCGACCGTGTGGCGATCCTCCGCCACGGCCAGTTCATCGGCGATATGCTCACGGCGCACACGAACGCGCAGGAAATGACGAACATGATGGTCGGCCATGCGGTGTCGCTGAACATTGAGCGTCCGGACCCGGTTGATCCCAAGCCCCGCATTGAGGTCAAGGGACTCACGGTACGCAGCGTGGACGGTATCGTCAAGCTGGACGACGTTTCCTTCACCGCCAACAGCGGCGAGATCCTCGGTATCGCCGGTATCTCCGGCTGCGGCCAGAAGGAGCTTCTCGAGGCGATCGCCGGTTTGCAGACCGTTGAATCCGGCAGCATTTCCTATATTGAAGATGACGGTTCCCGCGAAGAGCTCATCGGAAAAGATCCCCTGAGCATTGCCGAGCTCGGCGTCTCCCTTTCCTTTGTTCCGGAGGACCGCCTCGGCATGGGACTCGTCGGCAACATGAATCTTGCCGACAATATGATGCTCCGTTCCTTCCGCCGCGGCAAATCGATCTTTACCGACCGCCGCTCGCCACGCGCACTGGCAGAATCCGTGGTGCAGGAGCTGAGCGTAAGCACGCCGAGCGTGGATACGCCCGTGCGCCGTCTCTCCGGCGGCAACGTGCAGAAGGTGCTTGTCGGCCGCGAGATTGCAAGCGCGCCGACCGTGCTGCTCACGGCGTATGCCGTGCGGGGTCTGGATATCCATTCGTCGTATACGATCTATGACCTTATCAACCGCCAGAAGAAAGCCGGTGTCGCCGTTATCTTCGTCGGCGAGGATCTGGACGTGCTGCTGGAGCTGTGCGACCGTATCCTTGTTCTGTGCGGCGGCAAGGTCAGCGGCATTGTCTCCGGCCGCGGCGCGGAAAAGCGCGAGGTCGGCATGATGATGACTAAGCTGGGAGGACAGAGCCATGAATAAGAAAACAAGATCGCCTCTCTTCCACATTACGAAGCGGGACGCTCTCCCCTGGTACAAGTCCTGGGGCATCCGCGCGGCGGCGATCCTGCTCGCGCTCATCGTATGCTCCATTATTACAACGACGATGACCGGCGAAAATCCGCTGAAGGTGTATGCGACCATCTTTAACGGCTCATTCGGCTCGCCCCGCAAGGTCTGGGTGCTGCTGCAGAATATCGCGATGCTTCTCTGTATCGCGCTCGCCGTGACGCCGGCTTTTAAGATGCGCTTCTGGAACATCGGCGGCGAAGGTCAAGTGCTTGCCGGTGCGCTCGCAGCGGCGGCGTGCATGATCTGCCTGCGCAACACGCTGCCGAACGCCCTTGTTATCGTGTGCATGTGCGTGAGCAGCATCCTGGCCGGTGCGCTCTGGGGCTTCATTCCGGCGTATTTCAAGGCAAAATACAATACGAATGAAACGCTTTTCACGCTGATGATGAACTACGTTGCAACGCAGCTCGTGGCCTATTTCGTCATCGTCTGGGAAAACCCCAAGGGCTCCGGCCAGATCGGCATCATCAACCAGTCCACGGAGATCGGCTGGTTCCCGCAGATCGGCAGCTACAAATACCTTTTGAATATTCTCATCGTCGCTGTTGTCACGATTTTGATGTATTTCTATCTGAATTACACCAAGCACGGCTACGAGATCACCGTTGTCGGCGAGAGCGAACGCACCGCGCGCTACGTCGGTATCAAGGTGGACAAGGTCATCATCCGCACCATGATCCTCTCCGGCGCGGTATGCGGCCTTTGCGGACTGCTGCTCGTCGGCAGCACCAACCACACTCTCACCACCTCCATCGCCGGCGGGCGCGGTTTTACCGCCGTTATGGTCTCGTGGCTCGCCAAATTCAACCCCATCTGGATGATCTTTACGAGCTTCCTGCTCGTGTTCCTCAGCCGCGGCGCGGGCGAGATCTCCACAGCGTTCGGTCTGAATCAGTCGTTCTCCGATATTCTCACCGGCATCATTCTCTTCTTCATCATCGGATCGGAATTCTTTATCACCTATAAGATCAACTTCCGCAAGAGCGCCGGAAAGGAGGACGCCAGCCATGTTTGATTTTGTTTCGTTCATTCCCCGCGCCATTGTGCAGGGCATCCCCCTCCTTTTCGGCAGCACCGGCGAAACGCTCACGGAAAAGTCCGGCAACCTTAATCTCGGCATTCCCGGCATCATGTACGTCGGCGGTATCTGCGGTGTCATCGGCGCATTTCTGTATGAGCATGCCGTCCCCGCGCCGGGCGCGCTCAATCCGTTTCTCGCCATCCTCATTCCCCTGCTGAGCTCGCTTCTCGGGTCGCTGCTGATGGGGCTGCTCTACTGCTTCCTCACGGTAACGCTCCGCGCAAACCAGAACGTCACCGGCCTTGCCATGACGACGTTCGGCGTCGGCTTCGGCAACTTCTTCGGCGGTTCGCTCATCAAGCTCTCCGGCGCGGACGTCCCCTCCATTGCCCTTTCGCGTACGAGCGCCTTTTTCAGCGCATCGCTCCCGTTTTCCGGCAAGCTCGGCTGGTTCGGCAAGATTTTCCTCTCCTACGGTTTCCTTGCCTACGCCGCCGTTATTATTGCGTTTATCTGCGCGTATATCCTGCGCCGCACGCGCATCGGCCTCCAGCTTCGTGCCGTGGGCGAAAACCCCAACACGGCGGACGCGGCGGGCATCAACGTCACAAAATATAAGTATGTCGCCACCTGCGCCGGCAGCATGATCGCCGGTCTCGGCGGACTTTATTACGTGATGGACTATGCCTGCGGCGTATGGTCCAATAACGGCTTCGGTGACCGCGGCTGGCTCGCTATCGCGCTCGTTATCTTCACCGTGTGGCGTCCGAACATCGGCGTTTTCGCTTCGTTCCTCTTCGGCGGACTGTACATCCTCCATATGTTCATCCCGTCCGGCATGAATCTCGCGGTGAAGGAGCTTTACAAAATGCTCCCCTACGTGATCACGATCCTTGTTCTGGTCATCGTTTCCATGCAGAAAAAACGGGAGAACGATCCCCCGGCAAGTCTCGGCCTTTCGTACTTCCGGGAGGAGCGCTGAATGAAGTACTCCACCGTGCTCTTCGATCTGGACGGAACGCTGACCGATCCGGTGCAGGGCATCTGCGGCAGCGTCCGCTATGCGCTGCAAAAAGCCGGCCGCCCGGTCGGCCCGATCGAGAGCTACCATAAGTACATCGGCCCTCCCCTGCTCCGCTCGTTTGAGGTTTATGCGAACGCAACACCGGAGGAGGCGCAGGAGCTTCTCGGCTATTACCGTGAGCGCTTTTCGACCGTCGGTCTTTTTGAAAACGAGGTATATCCGGGCATTCCGGAGCTGCTGCGCGATCTAAAGGCGTCCGGCGTCCGCATTGCCGTTGCAACCGGGAAGCCGACGGTTTTCTCCGAGCAGATCCTTGAACACTTTGGTCTCCGCCAGTATATCGACGTTGTTTCCGGCATTCCGCTCGACCGCGAGCCGCCGGATAAGTGCGAGGTGATCCTGCACGCGCTGTACGAAATGGGCATTTCCGGTCGCTCCGGCTGCGTCATGGTCGGCGACCGGTCACACGACGCCATCGGCGCAAAAATGGCGCGGATCGATTTCATCGGCGTGCTTTACGGCTACGGCAGCCGCGAAGAGCTGGAAGCCGAAGGAACCGACGCCATCGCAGACAGCGTTGCAGCGCTGCGAAGCCTCCTGTTTTCATAAAATAATTCAACACCCCGCCTGTCCGACGGCATCGACCGTTCGGCAGGCGGGGTGTGTGTTTATCGGAGTCTGCTTTTTTATTCTATGGTCACTTCCGCGTTTGGAAACCAGCTGACGGCTTCCTTGATTGCGCGCTGTGCCGGAAGCCCGTTGCCGAAGAGGACGACAAGCGTATTCTCCTCCCCGGCCGGAGCATTTTCAAATTCCCTGAGCTCGACCATGGGGCCGACGCAGTCAACCACAAACCGTCCCTCCGGCGTACTTGCAAAGCCCTTGATCCGATACGTTTCCTCGGCAAACATCCGAAGGAAGGATGTCAGGTCTTTTTTGCTGAAGCCCGAAACGTGCAGCAGGAGCTTGCGGAGCGTGATATCTCTCGTGTGGACCTGTCCGTCTGCAGGATCCTCGGCGGGCTGCTCTTCCATCGCCGTCAGCCATTCTGGTCGGATCCGGCCAAACGTTGTCTCAAAGGTCGGGCGGTTCGGCTTCTGCGCGCGGACGATGGTATTGATCTCATCCAGCTGCTCGCGGGAGGCAATGTCGCACTTGTTGATGATGATCATATTGCTGATGGCAAGCTGCATACGGCAGACGCGGGCGGTCTTATAAACGGTCATAAACCGTGCACCGTCCACAAGGCAGATCGCTCCCGCGTATTCCAAATCGGGAAATTTATCCCGCTGCCGGAGGATGGTACCGACGGCGGTCGGGTCGGACAGACCGGAGGCTTCCACAAAGATCACGTCAAAATTCTCCTTCTGCAGACGGAGAAGCGCGTCCTCAAACTGTTCGATCTTACAGGCGCAGAAAATGGAGCCGTTGTTGATCTCTTCCATCTTGATATCGAGATCCTCCAGCAGCGTTCCGTCTACGCCCTGCTTGCCGAACTCGTTGACGACGATGGCTGTGCGCCAGTCCGGAAACAGACGTACAAACTGGTGCAGGAACGTCGTCTTCCCCGCCCCGAGAAATCCGGTGATAAGATACAGCTTTGTCATGATAACAGTCCCCTTTTCAGTGCCACCGCACAAGACGTGTTTCAAGCGCCGTTACCGCGCGGTTGAGCAGCGTGATGACCAGCGCCACGAGCAGGATGCCCGCAAGAACGTTGGTATAGTTTGCGTAATCGGCAAAGTTACGGATGAAATAGCCGAGACCGCTGTGCGCACCCATCATTTCAGCGAGCGTCAGCAGCATAAAGGCCGAGGAGAGCGAGCCGCGCAGACCGGTGAGTATGCCGGGCATGACCCACGGCAGGAGCACCTCCCATAACAGCTCTCGCTGTTTCAGCCCCAATACTCTGGCGCTGTCGAGAATGCGCTGATCCAGCGCGCCAACGCGCGCTGCCATCTGCAGAAACGTCGGCCAGAAAATACATTGATGTTTCTGTTTCATTTTCGGACAAAGTATAACATATGCAGTAATTGATAAAATAGAAAGATTTTGGACAATATTAGGAAAAATCCGCAAAGATTCTCTAGCCGGGCCAACCCGCAGTGCAGCACACGAGCGAGGCATATTGACTTTCCTGCGTTATATGCGCTATGATTTTAACGGAACAAATACATGCGGAAAAGGGGCGTCATTTTATGGATGCGTGTTTGGAAAAGTGTGCCTGTCGGGGCTCCTATCTCGATAAATTTCTTCAGCCTGCCATACTGGTCGTTCTGCAGCGCGGCAGCAGCCACGGGTTTCAAATGATCAGCGATCTGGAAAAAAGCGGTATGGTCTCCGGCAACGGACTTGACCCGGCCGGACTGTACCGCACGCTTAAACGGATGGAGACGGCCGGACTTGTCACATCCTACTGGGACACCAAATCTGCCAGCAAGCCGAGACGCGTTTACTCCATCACGGACGAGGGGCGGCACTGTCTTTCCGCATGGGAGAAAACGCTTCTCGAATATCGGAGCAACATTGATGCTATTCTCCGCGGCATATTATCCGCCGAAGAGCTTTGAGACTGTCAAATATTACATTTCTTTCTTTCGCATAACCGCGGCTGTCAAGGCCAAAATAGGCTCGGACACAGCAAAAACGTGTTCGATTCGAGAGAAAGGAGTTGCAATCAGATGTCTACCAACAAGAGCAATCATCTTGTCAATCCTCAGGCCCGCGAAGCGATGGATCGCTTTAAGATGGAGGCTGCCAGCCAGGTCGGTGTGAACCTTACGAATGGCTATAACGGCGAGCTTACCTCCCGCCAGGCCGGCAGCATCGGCGGCCAGATGGTCAAGAAAATGATCGAGGCCTACGAAAACGGCATGAAGTAATCATTCCCCATAGAAAAAGCGCGAAGGGATCTTCCCTCCGCGCTTTTTTATACCTGCCCTCCTATGATCGAGCGGGTCACTCAATGTATGTATATCCCCCAAATAGCTTCTTCCGGAAATGCGATGCCATTTTCTCTCTTACATCCTGACGCACAGAATCGTCGATTGTCCGTGATGCGATCATATCCAAAACCCGATAAGCGGAATCGATATCTTTTTCCTGAACGCGGTACATGCCGCTGAGATACAAACCAGCTTCCACGGGGAGCATTCGGCTGAACTTCCCTTGAAGCTCTTTCTTCCAGCATACTTCGTTTTCGACATTCCGCAGAGCTCTGAAGGATTTCGCGAGCTCACTGTCGGAATCCGAAAGCTGAAAGAGTGCTAGTCCATACAGCGCCTGTGCATAAGGATGCTTGATATCCTTCGTTATACGGACAAGGTCCTCATACTTCTCATCAAAATAGTACAGTGTGCCGAGACGCGACACCGCCGTCAAAAGATTCTCTTCCACGAACTCCAGCACGTCCGGATTAATATTCAGGCTGTGGGCGAGAATGTCAAGCTTGTGCGCCCAGTAGAACGCTTTCTCGATATCCGCGTCCATAGAAGTGAAGTGATTGCCGTCTTCGATCATGGCAAATGTAACGGCGGCAACATGATCGGTGGTTTGAGCCATTTTTACCGTCGAGTTCCAATCGCCGCCCTCCGCCGCGCGCTCGTAATACTGATAGGCTATATCCGTGGCATCCTCGTCATCCTGCTTGGAATAATAGTCTCCCAGTGCCACCATAGCGTTTATGTTTCCCTGGTCGGCCAGTGTTTTCGCTTCTTCCAGCGTCATAGTCTTTTCTCCTTTATCTAAATGATTTTCAAATGTATGTCCGTCAGCTCCATTCACGAGGAATAGACTTCCTGCAAGCTTTTCGTGTAGCTTTTATATGCGGTATATGCCTCGTGATATCTTCCGCTGTCGATCATCTCAACGCACGGGAGCACCAGTTCCGAATAAACGCGCTCCCAGATCATCTTTGCATCCGGCAAAGAGTCGATTGCCGCCACAATGACCGGTGCACAGCGGTAATATTCCTGAATATCGCGCTTCCCTTCGGGGAGTGTCTGCATGTATCCGTCCCGAAAAGCGCGTAATACGGTAAGCTCACGGCAGTCGTCCGGCAGTCCTCTTGCCGCCGTGCAAGCCGAGGTCAGAAAGCACCACGAGGAATCGCCGGAGGAACTGGCTGCGGAGTCGTTCGACGAATCACGCTTAAAATCATACCCCGAGTATTCACCGTATTCCGCTTTTCTGTACCGCGGACAGTCATCATAATGGTAGCCCCAGCAGTACCGATGCACCGTATCACTGTCCACTGAAGATGAGCCCTCCGTCTCGCGCTTGATGCGGCAGCAGTAGCCGCTATCATAGTAATAATACCTGCATTCTTCCGCCATGATCCGTTCTCCCTATCCTTTCATTTTTGTTTTTTTGATGCATTATCTCACGAATGATCGTTGTCTGCATTATAACACGTTGTAACACAAAAGTACAGTACAAATTCACTTATATATTGTGTTATGGCTTTGAATCACAGGTAAATACTATAATGCTGTCAAGACCAACGGAGGAATTGTATTATGGAAAAATTTATTGTGACGCCGAAGGAAGATAAAACTGTCACCATGACAATTCGCATAGATCGCGTTCTGCAGGAGGAATACAACCGTTTGGCCGCCAAAACGAACCGCTCCCGCAACGAGCTTATCAGCATGGCGCTGCAATACGCGCTCGACCATATGGAGTTGAAAGAAGAATAACAAGAAGCCCATTAGAAAGGCGCCCCAAAGTTTTGGGGCGCCTTAAAATATTTATTCAGTTCCTCACCTCGATCACATTGATCGCAGCGGCCGTCATCTCGGTGTTGGAGAGAACGGCATCGGTGATCTGGGCGACCTGCGTTTCGGTCAGGCCGTCCGCACCGGACGGGACTGCGACCGTGCAGCCCTGCGAGGAGAGATACACCACACAGTCGGCAAAATCTTTGGCAAGAAGCTCGTTTTCGATCTTGCTTTCCAGCAGAGACCAGTTGGCCATAACGGTGATCTCGTTCATGGCGCTGTCGATGACATCCTGCGAAGCGGACTCGGCACAGGCCGCCGTTTCAAGCAGAGAAAGCGCCTGATCTCTTGACTGCTGGCGCGTGAGCCGCGCTTCCGAGAAATACCCGGACACGGACGCGGGGAGCGCTGCGGATACGGTTTCCTCCGGCGCGCCGTCCGCGGCGTTTACGGCGGTCGTCATTTCGTCCTCCGCGTCGGCCATGGCGCTGTTGCCATCGCCCCAGCGCTGGTTGTACGACCAGTTGAGGAATGCCGCCGCGCACACGAGCAGCAGCACCGCTGCAATGAGAATGTTTCGCTTGAGATGGGGACGCAGATTTACCGTCTTCATATAATCATCCTCCTAAGATATCAATTCTTCCACAATGATCCGGTTGCTGCCGAGTCCGGTGAAGGCGCTCACGGCCTGTATGACGCGGAGCCGTATATCCGATGACCTTGCGCCGGAACAGACGACCACCGCCCCGGTATACTCGCCTCGGCGGTTTGGCTCTTCGGAGAGCAGCGCGTACACCTCTCCGACGCCATCGATTTTTGAGAGCACCGCACAGAGCCGCTTTTCCTCTGTAGTTGACACATCCTCGTTCTTTCCTGCTGTGCCGCTGCCGGACGATCTGGGCCAGAGCAGAAGCAGCAGCCCCGCGGCAAGCAGAACGATCAGCACGCTTTTCTTTTGCAGCATAGCGCTTAACAAAGATTTCCGTTCACTCATCGGTCCAGTGCTGCCTTTCTGCCGGAATACCCAGCTCCGCGGCAAGATAAGCGCTCAGGCGGTATCGCTGTTCGGCGGTAATCTCTCCGCGTATCGTAACTTCACAGGGCACCCAGCTCTCATCCCCCCATTTCACCTTCACCGAAACCGACGGTTCCGGCATCCCTATGGATCGTGCCTCGTCCAATATGTATGCCGCGGTCTTCTGTTCTATGTATGTTCGCAGCAGCTGATTTTCCTGCTCCTCCAGATCATCTGTCAGCTCGGCAACGATCCGCCGGTAGTCGTTTAGCGCGAGCGAGAACGATGTCTCGTCCGTCCGCAGCACGGGCGACAGGAGCGTACACGCAAGGAGAATGCCGCAGGTAAAGCGTGTTACACGCTTTACGCTCCCCTCCGGCGTGAGCTGGAGAGCCAGCGCGGAGAGAAGCGACGCCGCGACCAGCGAACGGATCCACGAAAACAGCCATTCCGTCATGCGTTTACACCACCGTTTGTATCAGAGAATAAAGGGAGAGGAAGAGCATCATCGCCCCTGCGCCGTTTATCGCAAGCAGCAGCGCAAACGCCGTGCCAAGATTCGATATTAGCTCCGAAAACCGCTTGTCCGCCACACACTCGCACACAGCGGCCGTCAGCTTATAAACGAAAAACCGCACTCCAAGCATCAAAACGGGCGGCAGGCAGATCGCCGCCACCGCGAGAAGCCCGAAGATCCCGATCGTTGCCTTGAGCGTCCCGGCCGCGGCTGCGAGCGTTGAGGCTGCGTCCGACAAAATGCTCCCGACGACCGGAAGCGCCGCGGAAACCGCCGTTTTCGTCACCCGCGCGGCGAGCGCGTCCGCCGTACCGGTAACGACGCCGGTGAGCGATAGCCACGCGGTAAACGCCACGCATACGGCGCTCAAAAGAGCGGTGCAGACCGTTTTCATGATCTTCTTTGCGGTTTTCAATATTTCATTTCCTACAGCGGCGTCGGCAACGGACAGCGCGGCATACCCGCACACGCACGGGACGAGAACGCTCCGCGCAGCGGACAGAAGCACGTCCATGCATACCGCCGTTGCGGCGTACTTTGCCGCTGCGCTCCCCGCCGCTCCGGACGCCGCGGCGGCGGACGAGAGCACCGGCAGAAGGACGTGGGAATAGTCCGAGAGTGTCTGGAGCGTCTCCGTTCCCAGCGAGAGGTACGAGCGTAGATCCGTGATCGTCGCCGTACCGATCACCGCGACGGCAGCAAATGTGATATACGGCGGGGCCCGGCTGCCGAGATCAAGCGTATCCGTGAGCGATACAAGCACGCACACGCAAAGGAGTATCCCTCCCGTGCGGCAGATATCGGCAGACGAGGAGCGCACCTTTTCCCACGCCGTTCGCAGGAGCGTTCGCCATACGCTCTCCTGCGGCAGTTCCTCCGGCGAAACGCCGGAAAGAATAGGCGCCGCTTCCTCCGGGAGAGCTTCGGTCAGCTCGTCCATCCCGGGGATCGGAACATCTGAAGCGGCAAGCGCCCTCCCTGGGCAGACGGCGAGCGCCAGTACGAGCAGCATCAAAGCAGCTGCTCCACAATGGCGAGCAGCGAGCGGATGAGCGGCAGGGATATATATAATGCGCAAAGCGTTCCGCAAAGCTCCACAGCGGAGGCAATGCTCCCCTGCTGTGCGTCCCGGCAGACCTGCGCCGCCAGATGCGTGATCATCCCGATCCCGATGCATTTGAGCACCGGGGAGAGATACACCGCGTCGATGCCGCCCTTCTCGGCGATCTCGCGCAGAAGATCGGAAATACGCGAAGCCACCGCTGCCGCGAGCCATACGATGATCACCCCTGCGAGGATCGTCACCGTGAGCGACAGCTCCGGCGTATATTTGCGAAGCAGCAGCGCCAGAATGCTGCCGATCACCGCCGCAGCCGCGGCGCGAATCACAATCTCCATTCATTCCCTAAAACCCGAACAGATCGCGGATCAGATCAAAAAGCTCACTGATCTCCTGCACCACGATCACCAGAACGACCACGAGACCGGTGATGCTCGTCATAAGCGCCTGATCTTCCCTGCCCGACCGCGTGAGCAGAATGTTCAGCACAGCAACAAGGATTCCGACGGCTGCAATTTTAAATATCAGATCCACATCCATAGGGCGCTCTCCTTTGCGGGGTTGTCCACTGTCAAGGTATGAGCGCGTACGGCCGTATATGCGAAAACCTCCGGGACGATGTCCCAGAGGTTTACATAACAATATAGCAGCCTGCCGTATCAAATGAGTCCGAAATGCTCCAGCGCCAGAGCGAGTCCGTCTTTCGTGATAGGTGCGGTCAAATAGTCCGCCTCTTTCCAAAGAAATTGCGGAGCGTTGCCCATGAGAACGCTTGTCCCCGCCTCGCGCAGCATGGGGAGATCGTTCGGTCCGTCGCCGAAGGCAAAGGAATCCTTGGGAGCAAAGCCGAGGTACTGCATCACGGTTTTCATGCCGCCCGCTTTGGATAGGCCTTTCAAAATGACCTCGCGCATGGAATGCTCGCGGCGGATGAAATCGAGCCGGTCGGAAAACGCGCGCTCAAAACGCTCGGGATCGGCGCACGCCTGCGGCCAACAGACAAACTTGTCAAAAGCAAAGTGCGGCACAGCAGTGTCGGTAAAGGCGGGGACTCCAATGCTCTTGAGCCACGCAAATTCGCGCCGTGCGATGGCGGATGTGCATCGCTCATCCATCCATACCCCCTGCTCGGATTCAAACAGCATATCCATGCCGCATGCATACCCTGCGTCACGGATCTGCGCAGCCTCTGTGTGCGGGATCGTTCGGTACAGCAGATCTTTCCCATCCAGAAGGATGTGTCCGCCGATGGAGCAGATGTATCCGTCAAAGCCGAGAGCGCGGATCTGCGGCTCAATGTGCCGGAACGGGCGGCCGGTGTTGATTATGAGGATGTGTCCTGCGCTCTGCGCTTTTTTCAGCGCGGCACGCGCGCTTTCGGGAACGACGTGGTCCGATGTCACGATCGTCCCGTCCACATCAAAAAAGAGGATCTTTCTATTCATATTTCTATTATCACCCGCCGACAGTTTGCCACAAAGCCGCCGAAATGTAAAGGCTAAAGAAGTAAAACGGCAAGAAGGCAGCCCGCGGCAAGGCCCAGCGACGGATAAAGCCGAACGGCGGCACGGTCCTTTTCGCGCAGCGCATCGCGCACGAGCCGGACCGAAGCCTCCAACGCATCGAGCGCCTGCTCCGGCTCCGCGCCGGAGGAGAGCTGCGTCCCCAGCCGAAGAAGCGGCTCTTCCAGCACCTTGGGCAGTGCGGCACAGCGAATACTCGCCGTCCAGACCGAGAGAAACGAAAACTCCCGAACGAGCATGCATGCGTTTTCTGCATCCGGGAAAAGACGCGGATACCGCGCCCCCAGCCGCTCCAGCAGCTGCGGAAGGGGTGTCCGGTGACAGAGTATTTCCGTTCGCATATCGCGTGATGCGTCGAGGATCGTTTCGGCACTTCGGAGGGCCGTCCGCAGGTGTTCCAGTGCGGAGAAACCGGCGTAACCTCCCGCCGCGATGAGCAGGATCGCCCCAAATGCGGATATCACAGCATAACCTCCTCATAGCTCCGGCAGCCATCGGCACAGCGGATAACGATGGCGCGGAAAAACACCTTACCGCGCAGCAGTCTCTGATAAACGTCCCGTCGGGAGAGCTCTTCGGCGTCCGCGGCATGCGCCGTGGCGAGGAGCGATACGCCGCAGTATGCCGCGCTGCGGCAGGCACCGGCGTCCTCCGGCTCGGATATCTCATCCATTGCGATGAGCTCCGGCGACATGCAGCGCAGAAGGATCATGGCCGCGCGCGCCTTCGGGCAGTCAGACAGCACGTCCGTCCGCTCTCCGATATCAAATCCGCAGCTGCCGGCAGACAGCGCCGCGATCTCTCCGCGCTCGTCGCAAAGACCGACACGCATTCCCCCATCAGAGAGCGTCCGCACCATATCACGCAGCAGCGTTGTTTTCCCGCCGCCCGGCGGGGAGAGGATCAATGTGGAGGGAAACGGACGTGCGCAGAATCTCTTCCCGATCCCTTTTACCTCTCGCGGAATACGGATACACACGGAAAAGAGATCGTCCCGATTCCAAAGGCCGCGCTCGCCGCCCGGAAACCGCCCGCAGAAACCAACACGGACACCGCCCTCCGCCGTAATGAAGCCGCGGCGCAGACAGTCCGACGCCGCATAGGGGGATGCGCCGCTCGCAAGCTCCAGAACGCGGGCGAGATCGGCCGCCGTTACAGCGGACGCATCAAGAAGCGGATGTTCTCCGTCCGGCAGAGTTACCGCCGGAAGTCTTCCGCGGCGGAGCCGAATTTCACAAACTTCTGAGGCTGATTTCTCCGGCAGATGACGCAGCGTATTCCGAAGCTCCCCCGGCAGCAGCCACAAGGATTTTTCCAAGGCAGATATGGTTACCGCCTCCCTTCCCTGCATGACTATGCGGCCATGGTGCGAATTATTTTGAATTGTTCTTCTCGCCGCCGCAGGGCAAAGCGGCGGTATTTTTCAAAACCGGGTTTGACTTACCCGCCGCCGTATGCTATCATCAAAAAGCTATAAGCGGGTATGATGGAATTGGCAGACATGCGAGATTTAGGTTCTCGTGTCGTGAGACGTGCAGGTTCGACCCCTGTTACCCGCACCAAAAAACCAGCACCTCCGTCAGGAGGTGCTGGTTTTTGCATATTTGAAACGCTCAAGACGGGCAGACACAGCTTGTGCCTGCCCGCCTGTATGGATTTTTAGCTTTCGCTTACGGCTTGGTGAGAATGGCGCTCACGTCGGTCATTTTTTCGCCGAGCGTGAACGTGACGGCCTTGCCGTCGTGGGTGAGCCGGTAGGCTTCGCCGCTCTCGCCCTTGCCCAGCAGATCGGAGAGCACGAACGCTGACGCTGCGCCCTTGGTGACAAAGACGATCTTCTCCACGCCCTGCGCCTTGAGAGTGCGGATGCCGCTGAGTTTGCCCGTGAGAATGGCAAGGACCTCGTCAATGGTGACGGTCAGCACGCCGCCCTTTTGCTCGGCCGTGTAGGCAATGTCCCTGCCGTCCTTGTCGGTCACGCGGTAGAGGGTGGCATCCATGCCACGCTCCGCCTCAGGCTGCTCAGGCTCGGCGGGCTCGATGGGCTCGATTGGCTTCTCCTGCGGGGAAAGGGTGCCGACCGTGGTTTTTTCCGGCTTATCCTTTTCCATGTCCGCGCCGGGGGCGTAATACTCTATGCTTCCGTTCGTCGTCAGGCCGGAGGTGTCCGGCTCGACCTCTGCGCCGGTTACCGGGATTGCGCGTTCGTCGCTGCTGCCGCCGTTGCCTATGCCTGCGCCCGCTCCGTCAATATTATCTTCAACGCCGCCCTGCACCTTCAGCTTCGCATCGCCGGAAACGGTGATGTTATTTCCATATCCATAACAGCCGCCGCCGATGCCTGCGCCGTTTACGCCGCCGGTGGCGTTGACCTCGCCGCCGGAGATAGTGATGTCGCTGCCGGAGCCCCTCCAGCCGCCGCCGATGCCCGCGCCGTAATCGCCGCCCTTTGCTGTCAGCTTGCCGTTTTTGTTCTCGTCCGCGATGGTCAGGCTGCCGCCGTTGTTCTTTTCAAGGCCGGCATGATTGGTGGCGCTCCTGAGCGTGTTGTCGCCGTCCAGCTCGATGCTGACATTGCCCTCGCCGTTTGTGGAAACGGCGGCCTTGCCCTTACCGCTCACGTCGATGTTTGCGCCGGAGAGGGTGACGCTTGCGGTCTGGTCCTTCTCCGCGTTGATGGTGACGGTGTTTTCCGTGGAGCTTCCCGTAATGACGGGCGCGCTGTCCTCTACAGCGGATCCGTCTCCCTGCGTGACCGTCTGCCCGCCGCTCCCCGCGCTTATCGTGATATCGCCCTTGCCGATGTCCCACACCGCCGCGTGCGCCGACACGGGCAGACTGGCGAGAAGCAGCAGCACAAGGAGCGTTGATACGATTTTCTTTCCCTTCATGTGCAAAGGCCTCCTTCTTTGTTCTGGTTGATCGCCTCGATTCCATTTAGTGCTCAGACACACTAATTTTACCAGACAATGCGGAGATTTTCAAGAGCATGTTCGGACAAAGGCCTGCTTTTGTGCATCACAAAAAAAAGACTGCAAAAAAGCTTCGTGGTTTTTATAACCACGAAGCTTCTTTAATTTGATGTATCAGTCGGCAAGGTCGCTCATGGCGGACAGGCGCTTCTCCTCCATCTTGATCTCCCAATGGATGAGGATGCTCATAGCCGCGTGGAGGAAAATGATCGCACCGAGCACGAGAAGTTCGCTCCACTCGCGCACGATCACCGTGCGCAGCACCTCGCCGCCGAGCTTGAAGCACAGCGCGAGCGCAATGCCCTGCGCCATGGAGAGCCGTGCATGCGGCTGATTTTTACAAAGTCGGACAACGCTCTTCGCGCCGGAAAACAGGAGAATGACCGCTCCCGTTCCCTCCAGAAGAATGATCCCGAACTGCACAAGGTACTTTAATACACTTTCCGCCCAATGAAGTAATTCCACTCTCATTTCACCTTTCTGCTTTACAAAATACGTCTCCCCGGCGGATTGTGCGGACGTACCGCCGGAGAGAATACATATAAAGAATACAGGGAAATAAAGAATTCGTCAAGAACTTGTTAAGTCTTTTTTCTTCTTTTTCGCACGATAATCAGGACGACCGCCGCAGCGGCTGCGGCGCCGCCCGCAATGCCGCCAATGATCCAGCCGATACGGGAGGTTTCCTGCGCAAGGTACACGATCGATGCGCCGTTGTCCAGCCGGAAAACAATATAGCTGCCGTCTCGGGTGAACGAAAGCGGCGTGAGCGTGCCTTCCGAGAGTGTATAGAGACTCCCGGACGCCGAGGTAAGCATGCGCACGGTGAGGGGCTCGAAATAGCCGGAAACGCGCACCGTGTATGCCGCGAGAATGGACGCCGCATCGATGCCGAGCGTTTCCGCATCCGGCACAAAGGGCACAGCAAGAAGCGTCTGCCCGTCGCGGAAAGTGCCCTCCGCAAGGAACAGCGGCTCGTCCTCGCCGGTCGAGATCGTTGTGACCGGCCGGATATACTCCCCCTCGACGATACGGCTGTAGTATACGGCCTCGTTGGGATCAAAGTCGTTCCACTGCCAGTACATTCCGTCCTCGTCCGCGACCGCGGGGACCGAGGCGATCCTGCCGCCGAACGGCACTTCGACCGTCTCCACCGTCACGCCGTCCTTTACAAACGTCACACCGATGCTGCGGAAAAAGTCCGGCGTGTCCGGAAGGGCCGCAAAATCCTCATAGTCCATATAGTCCGACTGACCGGTGAAGCTGAAGCCGTCCACACCGCCGACCGTGGAGTCGGAATAGAGATTTTCGGCGATCGTACCGTCGGCATAGCCCGCCACGGAGCCGCAGAGCTCCGCACGATTCTCAAAGTGCGGCATGACGCTGCACGAGGAGATGTCCTTGCCTAGCCCGGCAATGCCGCCGACATACCGTTTGCCCGAGAGATTGACGCGTGCGCGGCAATTCCTCACGGCGGCAGAGCTGTGTCCGACGATGCCACCGGCATACTCCTCCGCTGTTGTCACCTCACCGAGCGCGGAGCAGCCGACCGCGAGACCGTAATCCATTCGTCCGGCGATACCGCCGGCACAGGACTTGGAGGCCGCGACGGAAGCGCTGTTTTCGCAGGACGAAATGCGCGCAAAAATCTCATATTTCCCGCTGCCGATCTGCGTAGAGGAAATGTTGAGTTGATCCTCTCGGTCAAAGGAGATATCGAGCGACACGTTTCCCGCGATGCCGCCGACATTCGTATCGGCAGCGATGGACGCCGTATTGGCGCACTGCGCGATGAGGCAGAGCGCTTCATCGTCATCGTCATCGTCGGTGTCGGAAATGTCCTCAAGCTGAACCGAGGCATTGCCGAGACTGTACGCCATGCTCATGATCGCCGAAGAGACGTTCATGAGCTGGGAGAGGACGTTCTGCATATCCTCGATCACGGCGTCGCTCGTAAAGACGTCCGTCATCTGGCCGAGAAGACGTACGATCTGCTGAAGATTATCGGAGAGATCGTCCATCGAGCCGCTGCCCGGATCGATCCATCCGCCGGTGGAGTCATCGCCGCTGCCGGCGTCTCCGTTGCCGCTCCCCCCGCCGGCATCTCCGGTATCGCTGCCGCCGTCGTCGCCGGGTGTCGGCCATGGAATGTCGGGATACATTCCGCCGATGATATCGCTGCAGTTTCCGAGCAGCTCAAGGATCTGCTGCATCAGCGCACGCGCTTCGGCCTGTGAATCGCCGAAATCGCCGAGCGTCGTGCGCAGCAGACTCTCCAGCCGGTAAAGCTGGGACTGCACTTCGCCGAGACCTGTGCCGGTAACGTTCCACGAGGTATACGGCTCCACCTGTCCGACGATGCCGCCGACATCCTTGCGTGCGGTGACCTCTCCGGCGTTTGTGCAGCCAAGAATGCGGCCGCTCTGGCGTCCGGCAATGCCGCCGACGTTATAACCCGTGTGAGGGTATCCCACGTCGCCGTAGTTGTCGCAGTACTTGATAACGGAGGTATTCAGCCCGGCGATACCGCCGAGATCCGTGATATCAATGATGGTTTCGTCGTTCAGAGTGAGCGTGGAAATATCAAACGATTTTTTCTGGTCGGGCTTCTCGACTGCGATATAATCCGTATTAACGCTCATGCGGTTTTCGCACTCGCTGAGCACGCCGCGGTTCTCGCCCGCAATGCCGCCGGCACGGTGGTAGGCCGAAATGGAGCCGGTAGTTTTACACTCGCTCACGAGAGCGCCCTCTTGGTTCAGCCCGACAATGCCGCCCGCCGCAGCCTGCGCGAGAATATCCCCGTCAAAGCGGCAATTTTCGATCGCTCCGTAGTTCACCCCGGCGATACCGCCGATGTTTTCGCCGTTTCCGGTTGCGTGGAGCGTGCCGGAGACCGTGAGATTTTTCACGACGCCGGTTTTCAGCACCATACGGAAAAGTCCCTGTGTTGAGGCGTCGCCGTCAAGGGATATGCCGAGTATGCTGTGGCCGCGGCCGTCAAACGTTCCGGCCAGCAGCGGGATGGGCGAAAAATCGCAGCCGGTGAGACTGATGTCGCGTGTGAGCACGATCGTCTTACCTTCCGACCATGCGTCCGACGTGCACAGCGCGGAAAGCTCCGCGAGATCCTCGGCAGAGGATATCTCAACGGTATCCGGGTCGGCGGCGAGCGCCGCGCCGGACACGGAAAGAAGCAGCACCGCGCTCAGCAGCGCTGCGATCCATCGTTTCATTCCACGGCACCTCCCGTCTTCGTTTTTTTCCGAAATGTTGTTTTTTCAATGACCTTGTCGAGCAGTACGATGAGCTGCGGCAAAACGCTCAAAACGAGGATGACCGATATAAGCGCGCCGCGGCCAACGGCGAGACCGATGTGGCCGATGTATACGTCCGACACGCGGTATGCGATCAGAATGCCTGCAACGGTCATGATGGTGCCGGAGGTCATAACGGTCGGAAAGCTCTCGTTGACCGCCTGCGCCATCGCCTCCTGCGGCGTATGGAGCTTTTTGAGATCCAGATACCGGCTCATGATAACAATGGCATAGTCGATCGTCGCCCCCATCTGAATGGCGGAGACGATCATATTCGTGACGAATGACGCGCGGGTATGTGTCAGGTACGGAAATGTAAAGTTGATCCAGATGCTGCCCTGAATAACGAACACAAGGAGCGCCGCGCCCACCACGGAGCGGAAGGTGAAAATCAAGATGATGAAAACAAAGGCGATGGTGAGCAGATTGATGAGCAGCGAATCGTCGTTGAAGGTATCCGCCAGCTCCTTGGCGCTCGTCACGTCGCCGATGACCAGGCACCCTCCTTCTCCGTAGCGTCCGTCGGCCAGCGAGCGCAGCGCGTTTACGAGCGCGACGCTCTCGTCACCCTCGATGGGTACGTCCGCCGTGATGACCATACGGTCCCAGTTTTCGCCGCGAAGCTGCGCTTCGCCGCGTTCCAGCTCACCGCGGAGGCTGTCCAGCGTCTCCTGCGAATCGGCGTCGAGTGTCACGATGCCCTGATCGATCTTTTCAAAGAGGAACAGAAACATATCGATGAGCGGCACGGAATAGGTCTCGGCATTGCCGAAGATCGGCTGATACTGCCCGTTCTCCACGCCGTAGGCAGCATAGAGCATTTCCGCTTCTTCAAAATCGATGTTCAACAGCATGGAGAACATGCGCGGCGTATAGGAATCCGTCAACACTTTCCCGTCCTCGATCTCGATATTCGCAAGCCCGGTGACGGTCTTCACATTGTCGAGCTCCGCGGCGTCGCGCAGGAACTGCTTTTCCGCTTCGTAGTTTCCGCTCGGGACGAGTACGGCGATCGTCGTGTCGTTCGCAAATGTGCCGGTGATCTTCCGCGCCGCCGCGCGGCTCTCAGAGTATTTGAGTTCGTCGATGCCCGCGTCGTTGAACGCATATTCCGTCCGGCTCGAGCACCAGATGGCAAGCGGAAGGATAATAACAAACACCGCGACAAAGCCGAAGCGTGTTTTCATGAGGAACCGTCCCCAGCCGGTGATATCCGGCACATGGGACTTGTGCGTCGTTCTGCGCAGCGGGCGGAAAAAGGAAGCGATCAGTCCCGGCATCAGAAGAAATACCGTGATAAGGCTGCAAAGTATGCCCTTGGAGAGCACCAGACCGAGGTCATAGCCCAGCCGGAACTGCATGAGCATCAGCGCAACAAGACCGGAGATCGTCGTAAGGCTCGAGGAGGAAATTTCAACGATGGATTTGGAAAGCGCTTCGATCAGCGCCTCGCGCTCCGTTGGGAAGCAGTCGATCTCGTCCTGATAGCGATGGGAAAAAATGATGGCATAGTCGATGGCGAGAGCCAGCTGCAAAATAACGGCAATCGAATTGGTGATGGAGGATATCTCGCCCAGCCAGAAGTTTGTGCCCATATTGAGCAGCGCGGCAACAGAAAAGACAATGAGAAAAATGACGACCTCAAAATAGCTGCGCGACGTAAAAAGAAGCACCGCCATAATGACGACCGCCGCGAGCGCCACGACGCCGACCATCTGCTGCGCAATCTCCCCGAGAAGGTCCGCGCCGATCTCCGAGGAGGTATATGTATCAAAGCCCGCTGTGAGAGAGCGTATCTCGTTCATCACCGCGATAACGTTGGGATCGTCGCTCGCGCCGTCAAAGGAAATCGTCAGCAGCGCTGCGGAATCCACAAAATGCGCCGGGGAATTATCAAACGTCACCCCAGTCACATGGTCAAGCGTCTCGATCTTTTCCGCAGCGGCGCTCGCACGCTCGTAGGTCGTATTCGCCAGCATAACATTGGCGCTCGCATATGTCGTGAATTCGTTCTCCATAATTGTCAATCCGCGGCGCGTATCGGTATCGGGCGGGAGGAACGAGGTTATGTCGTTATTCACCTGCACGCGGCTGATAGAAAGAGCACAGTAAACGCACACGGCCAGAAACGCGGCCATGATGATCACGCGCTTATCCACGATCTGCTGCGATATTTTTTTTAGAATATTATTCTCCAAGAAAGGTCCCCCAGGCTCGGTTATAGTCGCTTTCAGATTATCCGACTTTGCGAAAAAAAGCAATATTTTCGGATAATACTATACAAAACAATTATAAGAAAAATATGAGAAGAGTCTTAAAGTTTTAAAATAAGCAGCAGGACAAACTGCGCCTGAAGCAAAGACGGCAAGCCTCCGCATGAGTTCTCATGCGGAGGTTATGCATCATTATCGCTTCGTCTTTTGGCAGATATACAGCAGATGGTTGGACCCGCCCAAAAGCTCCCGCTTTTCGGCAAACGCAAGATGCCACTTAACAAACGCGTCAAAATTCTCGTCCGAAATAAAGAAATCCGGACGTTTCTCCAGCGCCTCCAGCGGACCGTCCATGGCAGCGGTTGTGACGCGCTCTACCGGTTTTTCATCGAACAGACGCTCAAACTCGCATACATCGTAACCGGTGAACAGCTGTTCCTGAAAGTGCCTTACCTTGAAATCCTTCGTAAAGTTTTCTTCCTGATAAGGCGCCCAGATGCCGTAGAGGGCATTGGAGTACATAAGGGCGTATATCGAAAGAAACGCGAAATGGAGCGTGCCGCCCGGCTTCGTGACCCGGATCGCCTCGTCAATTGCCCGGTTCACGTCTTCCGGAGCAAACAGATGATACATGGGGCCGAGAACAAGGGTCATATCAAAGGAGTCATCGTCAAACAGACAAAGGTCCGTAGCATCGCCTTGATAGGAACGGATCAAATCAAGCCCGCAGCTATTTTCTCTAAGAGCGGCAAGGTTGCTTTCAACAAATTCCACCGCGGTCACATCGAAACCTTCTTTAGCCAACGCAATGGAATACCGACCAGTCCCCGCGCCGACCTCCAAAACCCTATTTCCGGGGTTCAAAAAGCGGTGGATGTAGGCCATCGTGATCGCGTACTCGAGCTGACCGTGCCTGCTTTTCTCCAGCCGGCCGTTCTCGTCGCTCCGGTCGTAGAACTCGGTTATCATTTCTTTTCTCGTGCTCATACTTTTCTCTCCATGAAAAGGGGCTGCTGTTATGTTTCAGCGGATCATCTCTTCAAACTCATCCTCCGTGATGACGGGGATGCCGAGCGTACGCGCCTTGTCCAGCTTGCTCCCGGCGGCCTCCCCCGCGAGGACGTACGACGTCTTTTTTGAGACCGAAGATGACGCCTTGCCGCCAAATGATTCAACGATGGCGCTCGCCTCGTCGCGCGTATACTTCGTGAGCGTGCCGGTAAGAACGAACGTTTTGCCAAGAAAGCGGTTGTCACAGCGCTCCTCGCGGCTGAGCATGTTCACGCCCGCCTCGCGGAGCAGACGGAGCTGATGCTGTGTCTGCGGGTTCTGCGCCCAGGCAACAACGCTCTCGGCGGTGATGGGGCCGATATCGTCCACGGCAGTCAGCTCCAGCGGCGTGGCATTTTCGATGGCGTCCATGGAACCGAACGTGCGCGCAAGCACCTTGGCCGCCTTCTGCCCCACCTGCCGGATACCGAACGCGCACAGGAGACGGGAGAGATCCTGCTGCTTGCTCTTCTCGATCTCATCCATGAGGTTTTCCGCGGACTTTTTTCCCATGCGGTCGAGCGTCGCAACGGTCTGTGCGTCGAGCCGGTAGAGATCTGCCGGGGTTTTCACCATACCGCTGTTCACCAACGCCTCGGCAAGCGAGAAGCCGAGCCCTTCAATGTCCATTGCCTCGCGGGAAGCGAAATGGACGAGATTGCGGAGCCTCTGCGCCGGACATTCCACGCCCGTACAGCGCACCGCTGCGCCGTCCGGGTCGCGCTCCACCGGCGAGCCGCACTCCGGGCAGGTATCCGGCAGGCAGAACGGTACGGTTCCCTCCGGCCGCTTCGTGAGATCGACACGGAGGACTTCCGGAATGATCTCCCCTGCCTTGCGCACGATGACCGTATCGCCGATGCGCACATCGAGCTTATCAATAAAATCCTGATTGTGGAGCGTCGCCGCCGTGACGGTTGTACCGGCAAGACGCACCGGCTCCACAATGGCTTTCGGCGTCAAAACGCCGGTCCGACCGACCTGCACGACAATGTCGCGCACCACAGAGGGCTTCTCTTCCGGCGGGTATTTATACGCCACCGCCCAGCGCGGCGCCTTGGCGGTGCTGCCGAGAATTTCGCGCTGCGCAAGGTCGTTGATCTTGATGACAGCGCCGTCAATATCAAAGGGATAGCTCTCGCGCGTATCGCCGATGCGCCGAACCTCCTCGCAGCATTCCTCCACGGTGCGGAACACCTTATGCGGCACCGTATAAAATCCGAGTTTTTCCAGCATATCCAGCGATTCCGCGTGTGTTTTCGGCTGCTCGCCGGAGGTGAGCTGGACATTGAAAACGATGATATCGAGCTGGCGCTCCTTCGTCACCTTCGGGTCCAGCTGCCGCATGGACCCGGCCGCGGCGTTGCGCGGATTGGCGAGGAGCGTTTCGCCCTCGATCTCGCGGCGGCGGTTATGCTCAAGAAAGACCTCCCGAGCCATATACACCTCGCCCCGGACGATCAGCCGCTCGGGCGCGTTTTCCAGTTTGAGCGGTATATTGCGCAGGACGCGAAGATTCTCCGTTACGTCCTCGCCCGTAACGCCGTCGCCGCGCGTTGCGCCCTGATAGAAGACGCCGTTCCGGTATTCCAGTGCCATAGAAAGACCGTCGATTTTCGGCTCGACCGTATAGAGCGGTTCGCCGCCGAGCGTTTCGTTCGTCTTGCAGATGAAGTCGGTCAGCTCCTCATAGGAAAAAACATCGCTGAGCGATTCAAGCGGAACGGCATGGTGCACGGGCGAGAATTTCTCCGAACGGTGACCGCCGACGTGCTGCGTCGGCGAGTCCGGCGTAACAGTCTCCGGGTGCTCCGCTTCCAGATTTTCCAGACGGCGCATCATCGCGTCATACTCAAAGTCTGAAATCGTGGGGGCATCCTTGTCGTAATAGGCTATGCTGTGGCGGCGCAGCTCTTCGCGGAGCTCGGCGATCTCCTGTAAATAGTCCATCATGTCTCTCCCGTATAGAAATAGGTTTGCGGAACACGTCCGACGATGATCGTTTCGGCAACCAGCACTTCCGTGACGATCTGCGTAGAGCGGATCTCCCACGGCAGCAGGACGTCCGCATCAACACACACCTCCAAAAGAAGCTGATGTTTCGTCTGGTTGATGCCGGCATCCGTCAGCACATTGCGGAAATCCACCCGTGAAGATGTGAGCATCGTGATCTTGACCGGTACGGTCGGCCCGCGGCCAAGGAAAAAGCTGATGCCAAGCAGGTTCCCGAAGGGGATTGAAAGATCAAGATCTCCCCGATCGGAAGCCTCCACGATGGCGTTGAGAAGCTCGGCGGAGAGGATATTCACCCGCGACGTATCGGTTACAATAGCGCTGATCTGCCCGTCGCCGTCCTTTTCAAAGGATACAAATTTTCCGCCGTCCGGCCCAAGCAGGCGCATTTCGTTCTCCACGATGTTGCTCACGGTCTGCGTGATGAGATCCGATGCGTTGGATACCGCCATAGCGCCGGTAAGCGTCCGAAAATAGCGCACGGCGGGGATCAGAAACGCGATCAGTGCACCGGTGAGCGCAAGGAGCAGCAGCGCGGTCGTCTGCTGCGGTGTGATTTTTCGCGGAAACGGCATACGGGAACACCCCCTTATGCCCAAAAGTATATGCGTCAGGCGAGCATTTCAGACAAGGCGCTCAGCACGCCGAGCTTGCCGGATTCATACGTAAGCCCGCCCTGCAAAAAGCCGAGATACGGCTCGCGCACCGGGCCGTCGCACGAAAGCTCGAGCGACGCGCCCTGAATGAACGTTCCCGCCGCCATGACGACCGGGTTTTCATACCCCGGCATCGGCGCCGGGACGGGCAGGGCGAAGCTGTCCACGGGCGAGCCCTTCTGGATACCCTGACAGAATTTCACAAGGTTGTCCGCCGTTTTCAGGCGGATGGTCTGAATGATGTCCGACCGCTTTTCATCGGATGCCGGGAAGCTCTCAAAGCCCAGCTCTTCGAGCATTCCGGCGGCGAAGGCCATCGTTTTGAGCGCCTGTGACACGGTGTGCGGCGCAAAGAAGAAGCCTTGGAAGAGCGTCCGGTTCACGCCGAGCGAAGCGCCGCACTCGCTGCCGATGCCCGGAAGCGTCAGACGTTCCGCCGCCTGCTCCACGAGATCGGCGCGGCCGGCAACATACCCGCCCATAGGGGCGAGTCCGCCGCCGGGGTTCTTTATGAGCGATCCGGCGATGAGGTCCGCGCCAAGCGCCGTCGGCTCACATTCCTCGGTGAACTCCCCGTAGCAGTTATCCACGATGACCGCCGTATCGGGGCAGCCTGCCTTTACTGCGCGGACGATCTCCCCGATCTCCGCGACCGAAAGCGCGCGCCGGGGCGCATATCCGCGGCTGCGCTGCACGAACGCCGCTGCCGGGCGCAGCTCCGATACGCGCTGCGTGATCGCGGCATAGTCCGGACCGCCGTCGGAAGCAAGCTCCAGCTGCTCATACCGGATGCCGAGCGAGGCGAGCGAGCCGCGGCCGGAACCGGTGATGGCGGTGTGGAGCGTATCATACGGCGCTCCCGTAACGGCAAGGATCGTGTCGCCCGGCTGGAGAGCGCCGTAAAGCGCGCAGGCGATCGCGTGCGTGCCGTTCACAAACGTGGTGCGCACGAGCGCCGCTTCCGCGCCGAACACATCGGCATAGACCTTTTCCAGCGTTTCGCGTCCGAGATCATCGTAGCCATAGCCGGTCGTTCCGGCAAAGCACGGCTCGGACACTCGGTGCGTGCGGAAGGCATCCAGCACGCGCTTCGTATTCTTCTCCGCCGTGCGTTCAAATCCGCGGAAAATGGGCTGGAGCCGTTCCTCCACCTGTGCGGCCAATGTATAAAGCTCTTCGTAATTCATTGCAGTGTATCCTTTATTTCAGTTCGTTAACGATGGAGCGGAAAGTTTCGCCGCGTTCCACAAAGTTTTTGAAATGGTCAAACGACGCGCAAGCCGGAGAAAGCAGCACGAGATCCCCCTCCTCCGCGCTCGCGGCGGCGGCAAGCACCGCCTCGCGGAAATCGTCGATCTTCCGGATCGGCAGCGCCTTGGGGTCATACAGCGGCGATTTTGTCACGGCATCGTAAATTTTCTCCGCGGTAAAACCGGTAAGGAACAGTGCTTTGACATGGCGGCAGATCTCGTCGCCGAGCTTGTCAAACGGGATATGCTTATCGTACCCGCCCGCAATAAGGATGGGCTTCTGCCGCAGCGCGTGAAGTCCCGCGATCGTGCGCGTGGGGCTGGATGCAATGGAATCGTTACAGTAGGTAACGCCATGCAGCGTCCGGATCATTTCAAGCCGGTGCGCAACGCCGCGGAAGCTCTCCGCCACGGCGCGGCAGGTATCGTCCGAGACGATGCCGTCGGTGGCGGCAAACGCCGCCATATAGTTTTCAACGTTATGTAAACCCGGGAGCAGGATGCTCTCTGCGTCCATGAGCTTGGTCTTTTCCCCGTTGTGAGACCGGTAAATGACGCCTTCGCGCAGGAACACGCCGTTTTCCGGGGCGGTCTCACGGCTGAAAAACCGGACTATGCCGGGGCAATCTTTCGCAAAGGCGCGTGTGATGGCGTTGTCGGCATTGAGCACCGTGATGCCGGCACAGCCCTGTGAAAGGAAAATCTGCTTTTTGGCGGTCTGATAGTCCTCATAGCTCGGATGAATGTCCAGATGGTTCGGCGAAACGTTGGTAACGACCGCAATATCCGGCCGGCAGTTCATGCTGTGGAGCTGGAAGGAGCTGAGCTCGAGCACCGCCCAGTCTGTGCTCGTCATTTCCGGCGCTTTGTCAAGCAGCGGCGTGCCGATGTTGCCGCCGAGAAATACGCGGTGTCCCTGCGCCTTCAGGAGCTCGGAAATAATGGTGGTAGTCGTCGTCTTTCCGTCCGAGCCGGTCACGGCGATGATGCGGCACGGGCAGACGGCAAAGAACGCCTCCATTTCCGACGTAAGAAGCGCTCCGCGCGCTTTGGCCGCGGCGAGCTCCGGCGTAAAGGGGTGAAGCCCCGGCGTGCGGAAAATCACGTCCTCGGTGATACCGGCAAGGTACCCATCGCCCAGCACAAGACGGCAGCCCGCCGCTTCCAGCGCTGCGGCCTCGTCCTCGCCGAGAGCCTCGCGCGTGCGTTTATCGCGCACCGTGACGGTATACCCCGCATCGAGCAGCAGCCGCAGCAGCGGCCGATTGCTCACGCCGAGACCGATGACTGCAATGCTTTTTCCGCGCAGAGACTGTATATAAGAGTCGAGTGTCATAATTGCCTCCTGAATATCTTCTTTAACTTATATATTATATTCGCTTTCCGGCAGAAATTCAACACCTATCGCCGTTGACAAGCGCGCTTTGAACAGGTAAAATACCTGTGCGAGAAAGCCAAGCAGCCGCGGGCATAAGGCGAAAGCCTGTGCGTGAGGAAAGTCCGGGCTCCACAGGGCAAGGATAACGGGTAACGCCCGCCGGGGGTGACCCCAGGACAAGTGCAACAGAGATATACCGCCTGCCTTCGGGCAGGTAAGGGTGGAAAGGCGAGGTAAGAGCTCACCCACCGTCCGGAGACGGAACGGTGCTGTAAACTCTATCCGGAGCAACGCCGTGGAGGGACATACGACCGGCCCGGTCGTCCCGAGGAGGCGGCTGGAACGCATCGGCAACGGTGCGTCTAGATAGATGGCTGCGCAGACAGAACCCGGCTTACAGGCTTTCTCGCTTTACAAAACACCCCGCCGGTCCATTCGGATCCGGCGGGGTGTTTTTCACTTTTTTGCTGCGCCATCCGTCGCCTGCGCAGAGGCAGACGGTTTGGCCGACGTGTCCGCCATCGGCGTCTGCGTGGGCACAACGCCGGTATCGTCGTCGGTGATGATGCCGTCATCGTCGCTTACGATCCCGTCGTTCATGTCCGGCGTCGCGGTCATCGGGGTACCCGACGGCCTCGGCGCGTTCGTCGCCGCAGGCTTTTCCGCCGTGCCGCACGCGCAGAGCGAAACAACCAGCGCCGTGAGCGAAAGAATATATACGATCCACTTTTTCATGCGAAATCCTCCTAAACAAGAAATCCGCCGTTAGTATGCCGTATTATTCCGGATTTATTACAAAAAGCAATGCGCCCGAAGTTTTTCGGGCGCATTGCTTTTAAAATTATTTCTTCGGTTTGAGGATGAAGTTGATGAGCTTGTTGGGGACGTTGATCGTCTTGACGATCTCCATGCCCTCCATATAGCCCGCGATCTTCTTATCCGCGAGAGCCGCAGCGGAAACGACCTCCACCGTGCTGTCCGCCGGGACAACAACGGTGCTGCGGAGCTTGCCGTTGATCTGCACGGCGATGGTCTTTTCGGTATCGACCATTTTCGCCTCGTCGTGCTCCGGCCACTCGGCCTCGCTCGCAAGGCCCTCAAAGCCCTGGATCTGCCAAAGCTCCTCGCAGATATGCGGCGCAAACGGAGAGAGAAGCTGCAGCAGCACGCGGATATCGCCGCGGGTCGGTTTCTTGGAGTAGAACTGGTTGACGAGCGACATGAGCTGCGCGATGGCAGTGTTGAACTTCATCTCGTCGATATCGGAGCTCACCTTCTGGATGGCGCGGTGGATCTCCTTCTCGTTGTCGCGGGAGATCTCGTCGCCGGTGAGCGGCTCGCTTGCAAGATTCCACACGCGGTCAAGGAAGCGGCGGCAGCCCGCCACAGCGTTGCTCGACCATGCGGCGGCTTTCGTGAAATCACCGATGAACATGATGTACACGCGCAGCGTATCCGCGCCGTACTGCTCAACGATGTCGTTCGGGTTCACGACGTTGCCGCGGGACTTGGACATCTTTTCGCCGCCCTCGCCGAGGATCATGCCGTGGCTCGTGCGCTTGGCGTACGGCTCCTTCGTCGGGACAAGGCCCTCGTCATAGAGGAACTTGTGCCAGAAGCGGGAGTACAGGAGATGGAGCGTCGTGTGCTCCATGCCGCCGTTGTACCAGTCCACGGGAGACCAGTACTTGAGAGCTTCCGGACTTGCAAAAGCCTCTTTATTGTGGGGATCCATATAGCGCAGGAAATACCACGAGGAGCCCGCCCACTGCGGCATGGTGTCGGTCTCGCGCTGGGCCGCTCCGCCGCACTTCGGGCAGGTCGTGTTGACCCAGTCGGTGATCTTGGAGATGGGCGATTCACCGTCGTCTGTCGGCTCGTAGCTCTCGACCTGCGGGAGCAGGAGCGGAAGCTGATCCTCCGGCAGCGGTACCCAGCCGCACGTCGGGCACTTTACCATCGGGATGGGCTCGCCCCAGTAGCGCTGGCGGGAGAATACCCAGTCACGCAGCTTGAAGTTTGTCTTGGGATGGCCGATGCCCTCATCCGTCACCCACTTCTTCATGGCGGGAATAGCGTCCTTCACGGTCATGCCGTTCAGGAAGCCGGAATTCACCATGATGCCGGTGTCGTCCTTGAGCGTAAAGGCTTCCTTCGTAATATCGCCGCCCTGCACGACTTCAATGATCGGCAGACCGAACTTCGTGGCAAACTCCCAGTCGCGCTGGTCGTGGCCCGGAACGCCCATAACAGCGCCGGTGCCGTAGCTCATAAGAACGTAGTCCGAGACAAAGATGGGGATCTCTTCCTTCGTTGCGGGGTTAACGGCACAGACGCCTTCCAGCCGCACGCCGGTCTTGTCCTTGTTGAGCTCGCTGCGCTCAAAATCGGACTTGTGCGCGGCTTCCTCGCGGTAGGCCGCCACGGCGTCCCAATTCGTGAGCTTGTCCTTCCATGTGTCGAGGATCGGGTGCTCCGGAGAGAGGACCATATACGTCACGCCGAAGAGCGTATCGCAGCGGGTGGTGTAAACGGTGAGAGAGTCGCCGAGCGTCGTACCGAAGGTGAGCTCCGCGCCCTCACTGCGGCCGATCCAGTTGCGCTGCTGGGTCTTTACGCGGGGGATGAAGTCCACATCGTCTAGATCGTCGATCAGGCGGTCGGCGTATTTTGTGATGGCGAGCATCCACTGGCTCTTCTCGCGGCGGACGACCGGGCTGCCGCAGCGCTCGCACACGCCGTCCACAACTTCCTCGTTCGCAAGCACGCACTTGCAGCTTGTGCACCAGTTGACCGGCATGGATGCCTTGTACGCAAGACCCTTTTTATACATCCGCAGGAAGATCCACTGCGTCCACTTGTAATACTCCGGGTCGGTCGTATCCACGACACGGTCCCAGTCGAACGAGTAGCCGAGCATGTGGAGCTGCTTTTCAAAGTTGGCAATGTTCTGCTTTGTCACAATGGACGGATGCACATGGTTCTTGATGGCATAGTTCTCCGTCGGCAGGCCGAAGGCGTCATAGCCGATGGGGAAAAGAACGTTGTAGCCCTGCATCCGCTTGCGGCGGCAGATGACATCCATCGCCGTGAACGGACGCGTATGGCCGACATGCAGTCCCTGTCCGGACGGATACGGGAACTCGATCAGGCCGTAAAACTTCGGCTTGTTCGAGCCGGTGACGGCGCGGCCGCTCTTATGCTCGACCCAGTATTTCTGCCATTTCTTTTCGATTTCTGCGTAATTGTACTCCATGACGGTATGTCCCCTGCCCTCTCTTGTATTTAAAGGAAGTCTTTATAGTCGATCTTTTCCGCATCGGACCACAGGCGGTCGAGCGAGTAGAACGAGCGCATTTCCTCGGAGAAAATGTGAACAACAACGCAGCCGAAATCCAGCAGCGTCCAGCCGCCCGAGCGGTAGCCCTCGCGGCGCAGCGGCTGCTCCCCGGCCTGCGAGAGGACTTTGTCCACTTCGTCGGCCAACGTCTTCCCGTGCGTGGAGTTGCCGGCGGTGCAGAGAATGAAGTAATCGGCCAGCACCGTTACCTTATCGGTTTTTAAGATCTGAATATCGCGGGCGAGCTTGTCGTCCAGCGCTTTTACCGCGAGATGAGCGATTTCCTTGGAAGTGAGCATATGCCGCATCCTTTCTCTTTTGTTGTATGCGCCGGGCGTCAGCCGGCGAAGTAGTCGTAGAAGCTGTAAATGTCCGGAATGTTGCCGGTCGTGGAGCTGAAGTTTGCCCCGTCAAAGCAGAGCACATTCAGATTCGCTGCGGTGACATCCATGTTGAACGGGTTGAGATAGGTGTTTATCATATCGAGCCACGCCTCGAGCTGGATGCTGACATACGAGCCGCCGCGAATATAGACGGTATCGTACGGAAGCGTGTAGAAGCTGATATCGTCCATGCCCATTTTCAGGAACTCCTGCGCATAGAACGCGATGTTGCCGCTCGAAAGGTTCGTGTCGGTGTTGTCAATAACGAGACTGATGATCTGCGGCAGGTTGGAGATGTTTCCGAGCTGGAGCACCTGTCTGGCCAGTGCCGCAAAGAAGGCGTGCTGCGTTTCGATACGGCCAAGATCACCGTTCGGATAGCCGGTGCCGTCGTTGTTCTGGCGGAAGCGCACGACCTGCTCGCACTGATACCCGTTCAGAAGCTGGTAGCCGGGCGCGAGCGAGATATGAAGATCCTGTTCGGGGTCGTCGTAGTACATATAGATCGGAACATCGAAATATACACCGCCGATGCAGTCGATGATCTGCTGGAACACATAAGTGTTCACGACAGCATAGCTGTCGATCCCGAAGCCGACAAGATCCTCGATCTCCGTGACGAGCCCGTCGATACCGGCGCTGCCGTAAACAGAATTGACCTTTTTCACCGCCCAGGGGACGTTGACGAGCGTATCGCGGGGAATGCTCACGATGTTGGCCGTATGGTCGTTGCAGTCAAAGCGCGCGACCATGATGGTATCGGTGTTCAGACCGACGCGGTCGCGGCCGACGACGAGGAGCGTGTAAACGTTGTCCTTTCGTCCGGCGGGCTCGGCTGTAGGCTTCGGCGTCGGAGACGCCGTAGGCGTTGCGCTTGGCTGCGCCGTCGCTCCGGCAGGCGTGGCGGACGCTGTGGGCATATCCGGCGTCGCCGTCGTCTGCGTCTTCAGACCGGAATCGTCGGTCTCGGGCGCCGTGGACCAGATGCTGTAAGCAAGGAGCAGCAGCAAAAGAAGCGCAAGCACACCGGCGATCACGATGAGCACCACGGTGAGCGTGCGGGTTTTCTGCTTTTGGGACGGTTTTTTTCTGCCGTCCGTTTCCCCGGAGAGTGTTTCCATGCGATGGGCGAAGCTCTCCTCTTTTGTCTCTTTCTTTTTTGCGGCGTTTTCGTGAGCGCCGCCTTTGTGGGAAAAATTACTCATAGCTTTCTTCTCAATTCTGTGTTTGCAGCCAGCGGAGAGCCTCCGCCGACCTTGGATGCGGCGAAGCGCCGCGGCGTTTGACCTCGTCCATACTCATTTGCAGCGCCCGGATCATGGCAGCGTTCAGATCTGCAAAAGCAAGCGTTCGGACATCCTGTACACCGGGAAAGTCGCGTGTCGGCTCGATAAAATCCGCAAGGTAGACGATTTTCTCGAGTGCTGCCATTCCGGCACGGCCCGTGGTGTGCCATTCGATCGCGGAAAAAATGTTGTCCGGCACGCCGAAATGCTCACGGGCGAACCATGCACCGGTGAGGGCATGCAGCGTTTTTGGCGCGGCGAGATCGGCAGCATTCAACACAATACCATACTTTTCCGCCAGACGCAACTGCTCGTCGTCCGACAGCCTTTTGGTAATGTCGTGCAAAATCCCCGCCTCGGCGGCATCCTCCGGGTCTTCGCCCCAGCGCAGCGCCAGCCGCGCCGCCGTCTCCTCGCAGCCGCGCACATGCGGTATGCGCGTGGATTTGAGGTAAGCGTCCGTCTTTCCCCGCAGCCACGCAAGATCCGGTTTGGCACCGTACAGCCGGCAGCGGATGATCTCGGAATACACGGCGTCGCAGAGCCGGTTCGTACCGCCGCGCCGCGGCAGCGCCGCGCGAAGCGCCGTAGAATCCATAGGCAGAGGCGTTTTCGGTATGATCTCGATCCGCGCGCCGTACGTTTTGCGCAGATACGCCGCATACCGTTCGATCTCCGCCAGATCACCGTCGGCACGAGGAAGCGCCGCGAGCGTGCAGAGCGAAAAGAGAGAGCGAAACTCATACCACTGCTCCATATAGAGAAGCATGTCCGTTCCGACGAGAAAATATAGCTCCGCCCCCGGGTTGCCGCGGGATATCTCCCGCAGTGTATCCACGGTGTAGCTCTTCCCTTCGCGCCGCAGCTCCATGGGCGTGACGTCCGCGTCCGGAAACGCCAGCTCGCACAGCCGGAGCCGTTCCTCCGCCGTCGGGCTGCCCTCCGCAAGCGCCTTGTGCGGCGGGATGCCTGCCGGGACGACAATGCATCGATCCGCGCTGAGAGACGCCGCGGCGCAGGAGAGCGCGTCAATGTGGCCGAGATGCGGCGGATTGAACGTCCCGCCGTAGATCAAAAGACGCATAGATGTTACTTCTTTCCTTTGCGATCGTTTATTAGGACGATCTTGGGGTCCTTTTCGTTCTGTTTGAAAAGAACAAATTTGCTGCCGATGACCTGCACGCCGTCGGCGCCGCACGCCTCGCACAGCGCGTCGCACGCCTCCCGCGCCGAAAGCAGGGAGTTATCAAGCACACGGCCCTTGATAAGCTCGCGGGCGGCGAGCGCTTCCTCCGCCTGACGGACAACGTTTTCGGTGATACCGCTCTTGCCGATCTGCAGCTCGGTATTCAGCGCCGCCGCCATGCCGCGCAGCTGCGCTCTCTGTTTACTGGTGATCATAGTATTTCTCCCATTTCTGTCTGAATTGCGCCAGCGCTTTCCCCCGGTGGGAAATCGCGTTTTTTTCCTCCATCGTCAGCTCCGCCATGGAGCAGTCAAATCCGTCCGGGCGGAAAACCGGATCATAGCCGAAGCCGTTCTCGCCGCGGGGCGCAGAAAGGATCGTTCCCTCGCACGTCCCCTCGGCGGTAAGTACGTCGCCGTTCGGGAAAGCGCAGCAGAGCGAGCAGACAAACCGCGCCGCGCGGTCATCTCTCCCGCCGAGATTCCGAAGCAGGAGGTTATAGCGGTCGGCGTCGGAATCGTCATGGTTTCCGGTATACCGCGCGGAATGCACGCCCGGCGCGCCGCCGAGCGCGTCCACACAGAGGCCGGAATCGTCCGCGATGGCGGCAAGCCCCGTGGCGCGCATGACGGCTTCGGCCTTGATGCGGGCGTTTTCCTCAAACGTTTCGCCGGTCTCCTCGACCTCTTCCGTAAAGCCGGACTCGGCTTTGCTTAAAAGCTCTACGCCGAAGTTTTCAAAAAGCGTGCGGAACTCCCACAGCTTGTTCTTATTGTCGGATGCCAAAACCAGCTTCATTCGAGCAGCGCCTCCGCAAATTCTTCCGGTACGAAGGGCTTGAGATCGTTCACGCCCTCGCCCACGCCGATGAACTTCACGGGCAGACCGAGCTCCCGCTTGATGGCGAACACGATGCCGCCCTTGGCGGTGCCGTCGAGCTTCGTGAGGACGATGCCGGTGAGCCCCGCCGACTCGCCGAAGACCTTCGCCTGAATGAGACCGTTCTGCCCGGTCGTAGCGTCAAGAACCATCAGGCATTCCACGCTCGCATCCGGCAGCTCGCGGTCGATGACGCGGCGGATCTTGGAGAGCTCGTTCATAAGATTGGCCTTATTGTGCAGCCGTCCGGCGGTATCCACGATGATGACGTCGCGGCCGCGCGCCTTGGCCGCGGCGATCGCGTCGAACACGACGGCGGCGGGGTCGCTCCCCTCTTCGTGGCGCACGATATCGCATCCCGCGCGATCTGCCCACACGGTGAGCTGTTCGGCAGCGGCGGCGCGGAACGTGTCGCCCGCGCAGAGAAGAACGGATTTGCCTTCCGCCGTCAGCCGGGAGGCGAGTTTGCCGATGGTCGTCGTTTTGCCGACGCCGTTGACGCCGACAACGAGAATGACGGACGGTTTTGTATCGAGATGCAGTGCGTTATCCCCGGCGTCCATCGTATCGGTCAGAATGGACGCGAGCATTTTGCGGAGCTGCTCCTCGCCGCGGCAGCCCTCGTCGCGGACGCGGCGGCGCAGCTTTTCCATAATGTCCTCCGTCGTATCCATACCGGCGTCGGACAGAATGAGCATTTCCTCCAGTGTTTCGTAGGCTTCCTCGTTTTCTCCGGTGAAGTCTGCCATTGCGTTGTTGAACGCGGCTTTCATTTTATCAAAGAATCCCATGGCTGTTTTCTCCTTTCAGCGAATGGTTTGGAGCGCTTCTTCCATATCCATCGCCAGCACGGTGCTGACGCCTTTTTCCTGCATGGTGACGCCGTAGAGCTGATCGGCCTCTTCCATCGTGCCGCGGCGGTGCGTAATGGCAATGAACTGCGTTTTTCCGCACATGCGGCGCATATACGCCGCGTACCGGGCAACGTTTTCCTCGTCAAGCGCCGATTCGATCTCGTCCATAATGCAGAACGGCGTCGGGCGGACACGCATGATGGCAAAATACAGCGCGATGGCAACGAACGCCTTTTCGCCGCCGGAGAGCAGGCTGATGTTGGAAACCGCTTTTCCGGGCGGCTGGATGCGGATATCGATGCCGCAGTTGAGCACATCGTTCATATCCTCCAACGAGAGCGACGCCTTGCCGCCGCCGAAGAGCTCTACAAATATCTGGCGGAACGCCTCGTCGATCTCCCGGATCTCGCGGACAAAGATTTCTTCCATCTGCGCGGTGATATCGGCGATGATCTTCAAAATCTCATCCTTGGATTTCTGCACATCGTCGCGCTGCTCGGAAAGGAAGGTGTACCGCTCGCTCACGCGCTTATATTCCTCGATCGCGCCGAGGTTCGGCGTACCGAGCGCGGACATGCTCCGGCGCAGCTCGCTGACCTGCCGTCCGGCCTTGGCAAGGCTTTCGACGGGCTGACGGACTTTTTCCGCTTCCGTGCGGCTGAGCTCGTAGCTGTCCCAGAGTTTTTCCACGATCTGGCGCTCTTCCATCTCCGCCGCCATTTTCTTCTGTTCGAGCTGGGCGCTGCTGCGTTCGAGATCGAGCAGGGCGCGGTTCTTCTCCTGCGCGGCTTTGTCAGCGGTGCTGCGGCGGCCTTCCAGCTCCATTTTATTTGCGGTGAGCTGCGTGAGCGCGTCCTTTTCCTGCTGCGCCTGTGCGCGCAGCGTTTCCAAACGCTCCGCGAGCGTAGTCTGCTGCTCTTCGAGCTCCGCTTTCTGCTGCTCCACGGCGCTCATAGCGCTGCGGCGCGCGCCGGAATCGCTCTCCAACTCGGCGCGCAGGCGTTCGAGCTGTTCGATGGCGAGAAGCACAGTGCTGCGCTCGGCGTCAAGCGACGCCTGCTGCGCGCGAATGGCGCTGAAACTCTCCTCGAGCTCCCGCCGGCGCGCTTCAAAGCTCTCGATGCCGGCGGATTCTTTTTCCATGTCCGCGCGGAGCGAGGCAAGCTCCTTCTCCGCCGCAGCGCACGTTTCCTGCAGTGCCGCCGTGCGGCTCTCGTTTTCGCGCCGTCGCGCGGAGGCAGAGCGGATCTCCTCGTCGAGCGCGTCGAGCGCATCCGCCGCTGCCGTGCGCAGAAGCTGCGCCTGCGCAACGAGGCCCTCCTGCCGCGCCGTTTCCTGCCGCGCCGCAGCGTGTTCTTCGCGGGCCGTTTCAAGATCGTAGCGCGCGCTCTGCAGCTTGCGCTCGGCTTCCCGCCGCTGCGATTCCGTCTGCGAGAGCTGCGCTTCCAGATCGCCGCGTTTTTCGCGGAGACGCTTGAGCTCGTTGGCGCGCGAGAGGATGCCGGTGTTTTTCCCGGCGCTGCCGCCGGTCATCGAGCCGCCGGCATTCAAAATCTGTCCGTCGAGCGTCACGATGCGGAAACTGTTGTTGTGCCGGCGTGCAATGGCGATGGCGTCGGTGAGCGTTTCCGCAACGGCCGTGCGCCCGAGAAGGCTCGCTATGACGGCGCTGTAGCGTTTATCGCAGTTTACAAGATCGGAGCACACGCCGACGTAGCCCGCCTCGCCTCTCGGCTCACCGTTCAGCCGCGCCGGACGGATCACATCCATCGGCTGGAGCGTTACGCGCCCGCCGTCGCGCCGTTTCAAGAGCGCGAATATATCCTTGCCGTTATCCTGCGTATCAACAATAATATCGCCGACGTGCGCGCCGAGCGCCGTTTCCACGGCGAGCGCGTACCGGTCCTCGGTACGGATCATTTTGCCGACCGGCCCGTGCACACCGCGCAGCGTGCCGCGCTCCGACTCCTGCATGACGATCTTCGCGGCCTTGCTGAAGCCCTCCAGCTCCTTTTCCAGTTCCGAAAGGAGGTGGATGCGCGAATCGCAGGAGCGCAGCTCCACGGTGAGCTTTGTCTGCCGTTCGGCGGTCTCCGCCGCCTTCTGCTCACGCCCTGCCATGAGCATGGAGTGACCGGAGATCACGTTGGCAAGGCTTTGTTCTTTTTCCTTTATCTCATTCAGGCGCTTCTTCTCTTCCGTGAGACGCGCCGAGGCTTCCTCGTCCTTCCGCTCCGCGGCGGCGAGCTCTTCCTTTGCCTGCACAGCGCGCTCTTCCATCGTCTCGCGGTTTTCCGCAAGAAGCGTGATTGCCGTGCGGCTCTCGGTAAGCGTACCGGTGAGCTCACTCTCATGCGCGAGCATGGCGGAGAGACGCTTGTTCTGTTCGTCCATGCCGGAGGCGTTTTCCGCCTCGCTGCGGCGGAGTTCCTCCGCGCGGTCGGCCAGCGCGCGCCGTTCGGCGGCGATGCTCTCGATGCGCGCGCGGTGCTCCCCGACCTGACGGGATAGCCCTCCGGCGCGCTCCTTCTGCTCGCCGATCTCGCGCTGCAGACGCAAAAGCGTTTCAGCGTTGTTCGCAAGCTGCGTGCGCACCACGGCGGCGCCGCTCTCGGCGTCTGCGGCCGCAGCCTCCGTCGTGCGAAGCTTTTCCCGAAGATCCTCGGACTTCACGTCCATTTCGCGCATGCGCGCGGCAAGGCGCTCACTCTCGGCGTACAAACGGTCCTGCTCCGAGCGTGCCGCCGTACACTCCACGACCGAGCGCTCATAGTCCGAGCGCAGCAGCTCCGACTGCTCGTGCAGCCGATCGAGGTTCGCCATCCAGAGCGATACCTCCTGTTCGCGGAGCTGGTCGCGCAGAACAAGGTACTTCTGCGCCGTGTCCGACTGCTTGCGCAGCGGTTCGACCTGTATTTCAAGCTCCGAGATCTTATCGCCGATGCGCAGGAGGTTGTCCTCCGTGCGGGCGAGCTTACGCTCGGACTCGTCCTTGCGGTGGCGGAAGCGGGCAATGCCCGCGGCTTCTTCAAATATCTCGCGCCGGTCGGTAGATTTGGCGGAGACGATCTCGCTGATACGCCCCTGCCCGATGATCGAGTAGCCGTCGCAGCCGAGACCGGTATCCATCAGCAATTCCGTTACGTCACGCAGACGCACCTGCTCGCGGTTGATGTAATATTCGCTCTCGCCGCTGCGGTAGTAGCGCCGGGCGATGCTGACCTCGTCGGTATCGAGCGGCAGGATGCGCGTCGTATTATCCAGCACGAGCGTCACCTGCGCAAAGCCCATGGCGCCGCGCTTTTCTGTGCCGCCGAAAATGACGTCCTCCATTTTCCCGCCGCGCAGCATCCGCGTTTTCTGCTCGCCCATGACCCACAGCAGCGCGTCCGACAAATTGGATTTGCCGCTGCCGTTGGGCCCGACGATCACGGTTATATCTTTTTCAAAGCTCAGCCGCGTCTTTTCGGGAAACGACTTGAAGCCCTGGAGTTCCAGCGCTTTTAAATACACGGTTTCTTCTCCTCAGCAATTAAAGATGCATCAAAACAATTTATTATATACTAAATCGTCTTTTTTTGCAACTTATATCCGGACGATCTCCCCGTCCGGTACGTCGGATGCGCAAACGCGCACCGACCGGAGCGCGAATCGCTCCTGAAGATACGATAGATTAGCACGATGCTGCCCTGTCATCACGGAAATACGGTTCGCCGAAACGCCGAGAACGACGTCCGCTCCCGGTTCGACGCCGGAGAGGATCGCCTCGGCCTTATCGCGCCAGAGCCGCGAACGCACCAGCTCGCCGAGCGCGGGATGATACGCTCCGCCGACGGCGGCGCCGCCGGAGAGCTCGTCCGAGGGGTTCAGCCCCAGACGGATGACCGGGATCCCGGCATTCTCAAATATGGGCAGAATACGCGCGCATACGCGCACGGCATCCTCCACGGTATGCTCCCGGTACTTCCCCGCCTGCCAGAGGTCACAGAGCGGCGTATCGCGGAGAATGACCGTCGGATAAATGCGCACGCCGTCCGGGTGAAGCGCGGCGATAGAGCGCGCCGTCTGGATATCGCGCGCATCGTCGCTGCCGGGAAGGCCGGTCATCATCTGCAGAATCAGCGTGAAACCGGCGTCCTTCACAAGTTTTGCCGCCTTCACGGTATCCTCGCTCATATGCCCGCGCCCACTGCGTAAAAGCACCTCATCGCACATGGACTGCGCGCCGAGCTCCACCGTCTCGACACCGTACCGGCGCAGGCGCGCCAGCTTTTCCTCCGTCACGGCGTCCGGCCGTGTCGATACGCGAAGCGCTGAAACCGCGCCGGATTCCCGCGCCGGGATCGCCGCGGCAAGGAGCGCTTCCTGCTCGGCTTCGGGTATGGCGGTAAAGCTGCCGCCGTAAAACGCCAGCTCATATCCGCTGCCCGGCTCGAGCACGGAAACGGCGGCACGCACCGTTTCCGCAGAAGCCGGAAGCAGGCTGCCGGAGATGCGTTTCTGGTTGCAGAAAACGCAGTCATTCGGGCAGCCTGCATGAGGGACAAATATGGGAAGAATACGGCGGCGCGGCGTCACTTCCGCAGCGCCTCCAGCGCGCTGGCGGCCGCCGTCTGCTCCGCTTCCTTTTTGGTGCGTCCGGTTCCGAGTCCGACCGGTTCGCCGTTCAGACAGACCTGCATGCGGAACGTCTTTGCGTGATCCGGCCCCTCCTCGCCGACAAGCTCGTAGGAGAGCACCTGCCCGCTTTGACGCTGCACAAGCTCCTGCAGGGCGGTTTTATAGTCGGTGAAGGACGGCGTTTCGATGGTGCGGACATCGTCCAGCAGGCAGCGATGGATAAATCCCGCCGCTGTTTCCATGCCGGCGTCGAGATACATAGCGGCAATGACCGCCTCCACAGCGTCGGAAAGGATCGACGCGCGCTCCCGCCCGCCGTTGTGCTCCTCACCCTTGCCGAGACGGAGATAGTCGCCCAGATGCAGCTCCAGCGCCACACGATGGAGCGACTGCTCGCAGACGAGCTCCGCGCGGAGCCGCGTCATGCGGCCCTCCGGCATATCGGGAAAATGCCGGTACAGGAAATCCGCGACCGTAACGCCGAGAACGGAATCACCCAAAAACTCCAGCCGTTCGTTGCAGACGATACCGGAAGCGCGGTTCTCGTTGGCATAGGAACTGTGCGTTACCGCTGTTTCGAGCAGCGCCCGGTTTCGGAACGAATAGCCAAGTCTCTCTTCCAGAGCGGTCATGCGCTTATTCCTGCGTTGCGCGGGACACGTAATCGGCAAGATCGCCGACGGTGTGGATGTTGGTCAGCTCGTCTTCCGGCGTGTCGGGCAGCGAGAAGGTCTCTTCGAGCGCCATCGTAAGCTCCACGACGTCGAGAGAGTCCGCGCCCAGATCGTCCACAAAGGACGTATCCGCGCTGATTTCGTTTTCGTCGATCATAAACTGCTCGGCGACCATTTTGATGATTTGTTCGAGTACCATGTCTTTTTATTCTCCTTCGTTCGGTGAAATACGCATATATGCAACATTCTTCTCGATGCTGCCGATCACGTCAGAATCGATGAATGTGATTGCCTGCCGGACGGCGCTGCGGATAGCGCGAGCATCCGAAGAGCCGTGCGCCTTAATGACGGGCTTGGAAATGCCGAGCAGCGCCGTGCCGCCGACCTCGCTCGGATCAAAGAGCGACTTGAGCGCGTACACATCCTTTTTGAGCACGGCAGCCGCGAGCTTATTGGCGGTGTTTTTATAGAAAATGCCTTTGAGACGCTTCATAAGCATCATGGCTGTGCCCTCAATGCACTTGAGCAGCACGTTTCCGGAGAAACCGTCACACACAAGGACATCCACATTTCCGGAGAAAACGTCGCGCGCTTCCACGTTGCCGACAAAGTTAAGACGCCCAGCTTCGTGAGCTTCCTTCAGAAGAGCATAGGTCTGCTTCTGAAGCTCCGTTCCCTTCGTCTCCTCCGCGCCGATATTCAAAAGACCGATGCGGGGATCTTCGCACCCGAGAAGATCGTGCGTGTAGAACTTGCCCATATAGGCAAACTGCAGCAGATACTCCGCCGTGCATTCCACATTCGCACCGCAGTCGATCAGAAGCGTACCTTTGCCGCCGTTCGGGATCACCGGGCCAAAGCAGGCACGGCGGATGCCGCGGATGCGGCGCACCGTGAGCGTAGCGCCGCTCAAAAGAGCGCCGGTGCTTCCGGCGGAAATGACGGCGTCGCCCTCGCCGCGGTGAAGCATCTGGAGCGCAACGGACATCGAAGACTCCGGCTTTTTGCGCGTGGCTGTGCTCGGGTCATCCTCCATGGAAATGACGTCCGGCGCGTTCACGATCTGAATATGTTCGCCGGGCATGACATCCATCTCGTTCAGACAAGCGAGGATCTCCGCCTCTCGGCCCACAAGCGCTACATCCACGTGAAACTCGCGCGAAGCTTCCACCGCGCCGCGGACGATCTCGCCGGGCGCGTTATCGCCGCCCATGGCGTCAATGAGAATACGCATTCCAAAGGTCTCCTTTCACCAGCTCGTCGATCTGCGCCAGCGAACGTGCCGAGATCTCCGCATTTTTATTTCTTTTCCCCTTGACCCGGTAGGTCAGCGGGGAAATGATGCCGAAATTGATGTTCATCGGCTGGAAATCGCCGATGCTGCCGTGGGAAATATACAGCCCCAGCGCGCCGATGGCCGTTTCCTGCGAGAAATCGACCGGCGGCAGTCCCAAAAGCCGCGCCGCCATTTCAAGCGAAGCGAGCATGCCGGAGGCGCAGGATTCCACATACCCCTCAACACCGGTGATCTGTCCGGCGAAGGCAATACGCGGCTCGGCGATCAGCCGGTAATACCGGTCGAGCTTTCCGGGCGACTGCAAATAGGTATTCCGGTGCATCACGCCGTAGCGGACGAACTCCGCTTCGCGCAGCGCCGGGATCATCGAGAAAACCCGCCGCTGCTCCGGAAATGCCAGATGCGTCTGGAAACCGACGAGGTTATAGAGCGTACCGTCGGCATTGTCCTGCCGGAGCTGCACCACGGCATAGGGCTCGTGCCCCGTGTGCGGATCGCGCAGTCCTACCGGCTTCATCGGCCCGTAGCGCAGCGTATCAAAGCCGCGGCGCGCCATGACCTCGACCGGCATGCAGCCTTCAAATACGCCGCCGTCGTCAAAGCCGTGGACCGCCGCTTCGCGGGCAGTCGTCAGCTCCTTCCAGAACGCGGTGTATTCCTCCTCGGTCATCGGGCAGTTTACATAATCCGCAGTTCCCTTATCATACCGGGAGGCGCGGAACGCGCTTTCCATATCGACGGAATCCAGCGATACGATCGGCGCGACGGCATCGTAGAAGTGCAGCCCTTCGCTGCCGGTGCGGCGAAGGATGTTCTCCGCAAGCGCGTCCGAGGTGAGCGGGCCGCTTGCGATGATGACTTCTCCGTCGGGAATATCCACCGCCTCTTCCTCAACGATCTCCACATTGGGAAGGGCGCGGACGGCCTCGGTCACGGCGCGGGCAAAGCCTTCGCGGTCCACCGCCAGCGCGCCGCCGGCAGCTACGCGGTGCTCATCGGCACAGCGCATCACGATGCTGCCGAGCCGCCGCAGCTCTTCTTTGAGAAGCCCCACGGCGTTGGTAAGCTCGTCGCTGCGCAGCGAGTTGGAGCACACGAGCTCCGCAAAATACGGAGAGACGTGCGCGGGAGTCATTTTTTTCGGCTTCATTTCGATCAGCCGCACCGGGATGCCCCGGATGGCGAGCTGATAAGCCGCTTCGGAACCGGCAAGACCGGCTCCGACAACCGTTACAGCGTTCATTTATCCTCTTTCGGTGTGTCTTTCTTTTCTGTGCTCTCCGCCGCCGATTCCTGCGGCTTTTCGGCCGTTTTATCCGCGGCGGCCTTGCGGCGGTAGCCGCGTTTTTCCTCCGGCACGAACATGTCACACTCGGGATTGACACAGAACGGCTTTCTCGCGCCCTTGCCCGAGAGCTTGAAGAGCGTTTTGCCGCAGGACGGGCAAACGTCCTTGACCGGAACGTCCCACGTCATAAAGCCGCACTCCGCGCCGCGCTCGCAGGCGTAATACGTATAGCCCTTCTTGGATGTGCGCTTGAAGATACGTCCGCCGCACTTCGGGCACCGGCCGGGCATTTCGATGACGATGGGTTTTGTAAAGTTGCACTCCGGGAAGCCGGGGCAGGCAAGGAAGCGGCCAAACCGTCCGCTCTTTACGACAAGATGACGGCCGCACTTGTCGCACACCTCGTCGGAGACCTCGTCGGGCACTTTGATATGCACGCCCTCGAGCGCCTTTTCTGCTTCGGTCAGTTCCTTATCAAAATCGCCGTAGAAATCTTCCAGAACGTTTTTCCAGTCGATCTTGCCGTTTTCGATCTCGTCGAGCCGGTCTTCCATATGCGCGGTGAATTTGAGATCAACGATATCGGGGAAACGCTCCTCCATGAGTCCCGTGACGACTTCGCCGAGGGACGTCGGCTTGAGGTACTTCCCTTCCTTGGCAACATACTCGCGCCCGGTGATGGTGCTGATGGTCGGGGCATACGTGCTCGGACGGCCGATGCCCTTTTCCTCCATGGCGCGGATGAGCGTCGCTTCGGTATAACGCGCCGGAGGCTCGGTGAAGCGCTGCTCCTTGTCGAGCTTTTTGAGCGTTACGATCTCGCCCTCGGCAAGATCCGGCAGCGGCTTTTTCCCGCCGGTCTCCTCGTCCTCGTTCGGGTCCTCGTATACCGCAGTGTATCCCGGGAAACGAAGCGAGGAATGATTCGCCTTGAAGCAGTGTCCGGCGCTGAGAGCATCGATCACCACGTTATCATAGACGGCGTTTGCCATCTGGCTCGCCGTAAAACGGCCCCAGATCAGGCGGTACAGGCGGTACTGCTCCGCCGTGAGATCCTTTTTCACGCGCTCCGGCGTGAGATTCACGTTGCTCGGACGGATGGCTTCGTGCGCGTCCTGCGCGCCAGCCTTGGTCTTATAGCGGCGGGGTTTGCCGTAATAGTACTCCTCGCCGTAAAAGCTGCGGATAAAGCTGCCCGCGGCGGCCATGGCTTCCTCGGAAAGGCGCAGAGAGTCGGTACGCATATAGGTGATAAGACCGACCGTGCCTTCGCCGGTGATATCCACGCCTTCGTAGAGCTGCTGCGCGATGCTCATCGTGCGCCGCGGCGAGAGCCCCAGACGGCGGCTCGCCTCCTGCTGCAGCGTGGAGGTGATGAACGGGGGCGACGGGCTGCGCTGGCGCTCGCCGCGCTTGACGGAGCCGATCTCCCACGCCGCCTTTTCCACGGCGGCGATGACGTCCTCCACTTCTTTTTCACTGTGAAGCTCTTTTTTCTTGTCTGCCGTGCCGTAATAGCGGGCAACAAAGCCGCCCTTCTTCCCGGCGCGGTCGAGATGCGCATCCAGATACCAGTATTCCTCCGGCTGGAACGCCCGGATCTCGTTTTCCCGGTCCACGACCATGCGGATGGCAACGGACTGCACGCGGCCCGCGGAGAGCCCCCGGCGCACCTTGCGCCAGAGGAGCGGGCTGAGCTTATAGCCGACGATGCGGTCCAGAATGCGGCGCGCCTGCTGCGCGTCCACCAGATCCTGATCGATATCGCGCGGGTTGGCAATGCTCTCCTGCACGACCTTTTTCGTGATCTCGTTAAAGGTAACACGGCGGGCCTTCTCGTCGGGGATCTTCAGAAGCTCCTTGAGATGCCAGCTGATCGCTTCGCCCTCGCGGTCCGGGTCGGTGGCGAGATACACCGTTCCGGCCTCTTTGGAACGCTTTTTCAGCTCGTTGATAACGTCCGACCGCGCGGCGACCGGAATATACTCCGGCGTAAAGCCGTGTTCGATGTCCACGCCGAGCTTGCTCTTCGGCAAGTCGCGGAGGTGGCCCATGGATGCAATAACTTTATAGTCGCCGCCGAGGTACTTTTCGATCGTCCGTGCCTTGGCGGGAGACTCCACAATGACAAGATCCTTTTTTGCTTGCGCCATAATATACTATCGTCCTTACTTCAGGTTCAAAGAATATCGTTTTCCCGGCAGAGGCTTCACTGCGCCGCGGATGGTGAGCACCGTCATGCACGCGAGTACCTTTGCCGCGGAAAAGCCGGTCGAAGCAGCCATTTCGTCCACATGGGTCTCGCCCCGCGAAATGCAGCGCAGAAGTGCCCGGTGGTCCTCCGTGTACTCCGTCAGACGGCTTTCGAGGTCACTATACGGTATCGTCTGCGGCTTGTCAATCTCTGTTTTTGCCGAAACCGATACCTTTTCCGCTCTTTTCGGCGGGGAATACAGCTCCGTATCGTATTGGATGCGGCCTGGATAGAGCCCTTCATACTCCGAAAGGATATCCTGTGCGCCGGTGATCGCCTTGGCGCCGTCGCGGATGAGCGCGTTGGTGCCGGTGCTGTTCGGGCTGTCGATATTACCCGGAACGGCGAACACATCGCGCCCCTGCTCCAGTGCGAGATTGGCGGTGATGAGCGCGCCGCTGCGCACCGGCGCTTCCACGATGCACGCGCCGCAGGAAAGGCCGCTGATAATGCGGTTGCGGCGGGGAAAGTTTTCCGGCTTCGTCGGATAGAGCGGAGGAAACTCGCTGATGACAGCCCCGGCAGATGCTACATCGTCGATAAGCAGCGAATTGGCCGCGGGATAATTGACGTCGATCGCCGTACCCAGCACACCGACGCACGGCTTGCCCGCGAGCAGCGCGCCCCGGGCAGCGGCGCCGTCCACGCCGAGCGCCATGCCGGTAACAACGCAGCCGCCGTAAGAAGTAATCTCCTGCCCAAGGCGGGTAGCCACATTGATCCCGTAGGCGCTCGCCTTTCGCGTGCCTACGATCGCGATCGTAGGCAGCTCATCGAGAAACGGGAGATTCCCGCGGACGTATAATACGAGCGGCGGATCAGCGATCTGCCGCAGACGGTCGGGATAAGCGGCATCGTGCAGCGTGAGAATGCGGATGTTCTTCTCCTGACAGAGAGCAAGGATCTGTTCGGTGCGCTCAAGGCTCCGGTCAGAGAGGGCGCGCCGCTCCTGCGGTGAAAGATCCTCGAGCTCCGAAAGCCGCTCTTCGGGCGCAAAATAGGCTTCCATCGCCCCGCCGAAGTGCTCCAGAACTCGGCAGAGCGAGATCGTGCGCACACCGTCCACGGAGGCAAGCCATACCCAGTACCGAAGCTGCGACATTTCCCTTCTCCCTTCCTCTGATTATCCGCGCTGTGTCCACATCTCCCACATAAGGATGGAGGCCGCGACCGCCGCATTGAGCGACTCACTGCCGGGCGTCATGGGGAGAATGATCTTCGTATCACACTTTTCCAGAAGCGCGTCGGTGAGCCCCCGTCCCTCATTGCCGACGGCGATGGCCGCGCGGCGGAGCGAAACGCATTTTACATCAACGCTCTCTGCCCGGAGCGCCGCGCCGCAGAGCGGAAGCTCCCATTCGCGGAGCTTCGCGCAGAGCGTGGAAAGATCGGTCTCCCAGAGCCGCTGACGGAAAAGCGCCCCCATGGCAGCGCGGACGGTTTTCGGGTTATAGGGATCGGCGCAATCGCCGAGGAGCACCACGAGCTCCGTGCCGAGTGCCGCCGCGGTGCGAAGCACTGTACCCACGTTGCCGGGGTCCTGCACGTTTTCCAAAACGATGACCCGATCGGGCCGGACGCTCTCCGGAAGCGGCTTTGCGCGAACGGTGAAAAGCGGGCCGGGGCTGTGCTCCAGCGGAGAGGCATAGTCGAACACATCCTCGGAGAGCGAATACACCGGAACCTCCGGCATATTCCCTGCCGGCTTTGCGCCGCGCAGGTATATCTCCGCGATATCCGCGCCGTTTGCGAGCGCCTCGGAGAGCAGCTTCTCTCCGTCGCAGAGGAAAAGCCCCTGCTCGCGGCGATATGCTTTGTTTCTGCCGAGCGCGCGCAGCGCCTGCACGCGGGAATTTTTCCGGGATGTGATCGTTTCCATAGAAAAAGGCGAAACGCCTGTCCTTTCCTCTTCGCCGGCCGGTGGAGCCGGTTTTCATTTTATCATATCGTCACGCAGGAGAAAAATCAATACAATATTTTATATATTTCCAAAGAGTTAACGAATAAAATTCGTTCCAACGCGCTCTTCCTTCTCCGGAAGACCGTATTTTGCCTTTCCGAGAGCGATGCTTTTCATCAGGAACGTCATGTTCCGCGCAAGAGTTCGCATCGTCTGGAGACCTTCGGCGTCCTGCGCCGCCTCGCCCGGCTGACAGCCGTGGACACTGTTCCAGTACTGGCTCGATACGACCGGCATGCCGCTGATGGTGAAGTACTTGTTGAGCTCATCAAACGTTGCGCTCGTACCGCCGCGGCGCGCCACGGCGACCGAGGCGCCGACCTTCATCGTGAGATCGTACGGTGCAGAGTAGAAAAGCCGGTCCAAAAACGACACGACCGTGCCGTTCGCGGAGGCGTAGTACACCGGTGTGCCGACAACGAGCCCGTCGCAGTCGCGGAGGATATCGGCGGCGCGGTTCACCACATCGTCAAAGCCGCATTTTCCTGTGCGGTGGCATGCATTGCAGGCAACGCAGCCGTGGATCATCTGCGTGCCGATGTTCAGCCGCTTCGTCTCCACACCCTCTTCGGCGAAGACCTTTTCCATTTCGCGCAGCGCGATGTCCGTATTGCCGTTTGCGCGGGGGCTGCCGTTGATGATGAGAACTTTCATGGATCGTTTTCTCCTTTGTTTTATTCGGTTATGATCTCCGCGCGGCTTGCGCCGTCCTTCGAGCGTTTGACGACGATCTGCCGGTCGATCTCGCGGCGGAGCTCGGAAACGTGGGATATGATGCCGATGAGCCGGTCGCCCTCGGAGAGCTCACGCAGCGCGCGCATGGCCTGCCGGAGCGTTTCCTCGTCGAGCGAGCCAAAGCCCTCATCTACGAAGAGCGTGTCCATCTGCACGCCGCCGGCGCTCGACTGGATCTCCTCCGAAAGCCCGAGCGCGAGCGAGAGCGAGGCAAGAAACGTTTCGCCGCCGGAGAGTGATTTTACGCTGCGCTCGCTGCCGTTATAATGGTCGATCACGTCAAGCTCCAATCCGCTCTGTGTGTTGAGCTTTGCCGCGCTCTCTCGGCGCTTGAGATCGTATTTCCCGCCGGACATCCGCATCAGGTGCGCGTTGGCGCGCGCAAGGATGCGGTCAAAGTACGTCATCTGCGCATACGTTTCCAGCGAAACGCGTTCTTTCCCGGAAAGCGCACCGTTCGCAGTGTCGGCCAGCGGTTTCATCCATATCCAGCGTGCGTTGAGTTCGCTGATCTCGGCGGTCTTTTCGTCTATACCGGCTTTCGCGCCCTCGTTTGCCGTGATGCGGCTGTTGAGTGCAAGCCGCTTTTGCAGTATTTCTTTTTTCTGCGCTGTGAGCCGCTCTTTTCCTTCCGCAAGTTCAGCCGGATCGGCTGAGGGTGCATTGGCCAGGAGCTTTTCCAGCTGCTCCACCCGCCCCTTTTCCGCAGACAGCTGCTGTTCGGCAGTACGGAGCGCTTTCTCTGCGTTTTCCCGCGCTGCGAGGATCTCCGTCTGCCGCGCGAGCGCGCGTGTTTTCTCCTTTTCGGCGTCCGCCGCGCTTTCATACTTTATGCCGGCGCGGAGATCATCCACTGCCGCCCGAAGCGCCGAGAGTGCGCTCTGTGCCGCCGCGTTTTCCTTCTGCGCCCCAAAAAGCGAAGCATCCATGGCAGAGAGCTTTTTTTCCTCTGCCGGGATCTGTTCGGCGAGCGCTTCATAGCGTGCAGCATTTTTCTTTTCCCGCACGATCTCGCTGTCCTTATCCGAGCACCGGCGCGCGGCAATCGTCTTTTCGGATACAAGATCAATGAAGCCTTTGTTGGCGCCGAACAGTTTTTCCTTCTGCTTCTCCGCTTCTATCTGGGCCGTTTCGCAGGCGGTTTTCGCGCTGCCGGAGGCGGCGCTCGCTTCGTTTACGTTCTTCTGCGCGGCTCTGGCCTTTTTTTCCGCATCTTTTACTGCTTTCTCGTCCGGTGCGTCGGGCGCGCACTGCGCGGGGTGCGGGTGCGTCAGCGCGCCGCAGACGGGACACGGCTCGCCATCACGAAGCGAGGACGCCAACACGCCCGCCTGCTCGTCGTTGAATCTCCGGCGCAGCTCCTGCGCCCTTCCGGAAAGCCGTTCCTCGACACTGCGTGCTTCCGTATAGGCCGCCAGCGCATCGTCCATCGCTGCTTCCTTCTCCGAAAGGGTCTGAAGCGCGATCTCGTATCTTCCGATCTCTTCCAGAAATTGGTCCAGACCGGCTTTCTCCTGCCGGAGGGTCACAAGCCTTTCCGTCGATGAGGTCAGCGCATGGTATTCCTCCCGCTCCCGGGAAAGTTGTTCCTGCAGTTCCCTGCGCGCTGCTTCAAGCGCGGAAAGGCGCTCCGCTGCGTCGTCCGCCGCTTTTTTCGCCGCAGCGGTCTCTGTTTCCTTCGCGCAGAGATCGGCGTGCCTTTTGAGTTCTTCTTCCAACTCCGAGAGCGTTTTATCCAGCGCGTCAAGCTCCGGCTGCCGCCCGTTCTCCGTCTCCAGCGCAAGGCGCGATTTTTTCACCGATTCTTCCGCCACAGCACGCGATGCTCCCGCCTCGTTAAGCGCGCATCGATTCTTTCTGTCCTCTTCCGCCTTTGCCGCGGCGGTGGTCAAAGCATCGATCTCCTTCTCGGTTTTTTCAAGCGCGTCTCGAAGCGCACCATCCGCCGCGCGATCCTCCGCGAGAATTTCCGCAAGAAAGGCCGACAACTCATCCTCCGGCGGAAGCTCCCGGCATTCCGGAAAATGGATACCTGAAGCGTATTGATCGAACGCCTTTCGCGCTTCCTCCCGTTTGCGGCTGAGCGCGAGAAAATCGCCCTTTACGCGCTCCTGAAAGCGCGTATACAGTCCGGTCTTGAATATATTGCGGAAGATCTCCCGGCGGTCTTTTGTGTCCGCCAGCAGGAGCTTTCGGAACTCGCCCTGCGCGATCATGGCGATCTGGCAGAACTGTGAGCGGTCCACGCCGAGTATATCGCGGATTGCTGCGTCCACCTCCGTGCGGCGCGTGATGACACGGCCGTCCGGCATTGTGAGCTCCGCGCGTGCAAGCTCTTTCGTTGTTCCGGCGCCGCGGGACTTGGGGCGCTCATACTCCGGGTTGCGCCGGACGATATAGGTCTTTCCGGCGTTGGAGAAGGTAAGCTCTACCTCCGTCGGCGTTTCCGGCGCGGCGAATTTGGAACGAAGCATGGAGCTTTCGCGTCCGTCGCCGCTCGGCGTACCGAAAAGCGCAAAGGCAATGGCGTCAAAAATCGTTGTCTTACCCGCGCCGGTATCGCCCGTGATGAGGTATAACCCCCGCTCCCCGAGCCGCCGGAGATCGAGCTCCGTTTTGCCCGCATACGCGCCGAATGCGCTGAGCGTCAAATGCAGCGGTCTCACAGCGTTCCCTCCTCCCGAAGCACGGAAAAAACGCTCTCGGCATAAGCGTTCTGCTCATCGCTCATCTTCTGCCCGTTCTGCTTTTCATACAGCTCGGAAAAAAGCTCCGCGCCGGTCATCGTCCGGTGGCGTTCCTCCGCGGCAATAACGGCGGAGGAGCGCGTGCGCAGGTTATCGTAATCGAGCTTCATCAGGTTAGGATATATGCTGCGCAGCCGTGCAAGAGCGTTCGGAATATCGTTTTCGTCCGTGAGGACAGCGTGGATATAGTCTTCAGTGTCCGTTCCGGCGTAGGAATCACGAAGCGTCAGCTCGATATACGTGCCGCGTATCTCGCGCATATCGCGCCGCGGCGTAAGCGGCAGCGAGGAAACGGACACATTCCCTTTTGCGCCCAACTTCACAACTGTGATGGACTTGATCTGGTCCTTTTCCGAGAAAGAGTATTTGAGCGGCGTGCCGGAATAGCGGAGCGTTTCGCGCCCGATGCTCTGCGCGCCGTGGAGATGGCCGAGCGCAACATAGTCAAAGCCGTCGAACACCGCGGCATCCACGTTGTCCGTGCCGCCGACCGTGATATCCTCTGACTCCGAGCGCACGCCGCCGGTGACGAACTGATGCGTTACGAGCACGTTCCGCGCCGACGGCTCAATATTCATATGCTCCGCGGCGCAGCGGAGCGCGTCGGTATAGCTCTCGATGACTGCGTCCGGATAAAAGCGGCGGACGGGCGCGGGCTTGATGAACGGGAGCAGATAAAAGCGCACCTCGCCATAGGTGTCCGAGAGCGTCACCGGCTCCACGCGCCCATTATAGACCGGCGAGAGATACACGCCGCTCGGCGCCATAAGTCCCGCGCCGAAGGCGATGCGCTCCGGTGAATCGTGGTTGCCGGCGATGGCGAGCACCGGAATGTGCCGCCCGGCCAGCTCGGTAAGGAAAGAATCGAAAAGCTCGACCGCCTCGGCGCTCGGCACGGCGCGGTCGTAAATATCGCCCGCGATCACGACCGCATCGGGGTGCCCCTCGTCCGTCCGGCGGAGGATCTCTTTGAGAATGTATTTCTGGTCATCGATCAGGGAAAACTCATAGATACGTCTCCCGAGATGGAGATCGGACAAATGAAAGAATTTCAATTTAGGCCTCCTGCTCTATATTATGACTTTATCTTACCCCCGCGGTTCCCTCTTTTCAACCTTTTTCCCGTTTTTCGGCGCGAATGCGGAAAAGGACAAAAAGTAACCCCCCAGTAAAACTGGGGGTTCTTCCTATGCGGGCAAAGCCCTCTGTTCCTCGCGTAACGCGCAAACGTGTAATACGGTCTGCCAGCTGCGCAGGGATTGTTACTTGCCGCCCGTAAACGGGCCAATAGAGGCTATCGTCATTTGTTCACCTAATTCGTCCTCTTTCAGTTGGTTCTTTATATACTCCGCAATTCGGGTCTCGTTCTTTCCTACCGTATCCACATAATACCCCCTGCACCAGAATTCTCTGTTGCGGTACTTGTAC
>ERZ857480.69478-NODE-107568-length-79049-cov-9.8801_pt1 | contig 79049 bp, 71 predicted proteins | sample MGYA00519767_ERZ857480 | MGnify/ENA primary metagenome ERZ857480 (study PRJEB31778, sample SAMEA3449210) | human gut metagenome | biome: human gut; feature: human-associated habitat; material: faeces | place: United Kingdom | collected 2010/2012 ...
GAGAATTGAAGCACTTTTCCGTTCCGCTCCGCTCCACTTCAAAGGGCTTCAATTCCTGTATCTTACCATATCTCTTCTGGAAATTATTCTTTTTGGGTCACATCTATTGACAACGCAGATTTTGAACGGGTATTGTCTCTAAAATTAGCTTGACAAAAATGATTTATTATGGTATAATAATTAAAAATATTGTTAAAAGTATGTCTTAAATAAAAATTCTTTCATAAGTAAGCTAAGAGGGAAAAATGAATACTAAATTAAAAAAATATGTGCGTTTGCCGTATCAGTGGTGTTATGTTCAAGTTTGTCTGTTGGCAGTTTAAATAATATATATGCGAATACTGTTTATGGTGCAGAGTTAAGCTTATATGATGGCAATATGCTGGCAGAAGTAAACAAGAAGTTTGACCTTGGTGCAAATGCTCAAAGTGGATTTACAAGCGTCAGTGCAAATGATAAATATGATAAAAACAAAGGATGCGGTTTTTCCGGAAATGATGTGAAGAACGTTACTGCTTCGGGTATAAATGAATTGAGTGATGCAGTTCAGTTTACAGGAAATACTACTTTTGACGTTGATCTTCCGAACGGACTTTACAAAATAAAGGTGACTCTTGGGGATACACAGCGTACAAGCATTTATATGGAGAATATGCTTCAAATTGTAAATATGACAGGAAATAATGCTGTTGATGAAATATTAATTCCTGTTACTGACAGTCAGCTTAATATTCGTGCAGCAGCAGGCAAAACAGGATATGCTTACACAATAAGCTCTCTTGAAATAAATAAGGTAGCTGATAATGCTGAACTTCCGTCGACAATATGGATATGCGGTGATTCTACAGTATGCAACTATTATCCATTGAATACAAGTAAACAGGCAGGTTGGGGGCAAATGCTCAGTGATTACGTTGACAATGGGTGGAATATACGTAACATGGCTGCCAGTGGACAGTATGCAAAGGGCTTTATAGATGCAGGACAGTTTGATGCTGTTGAAAAATACGGAAAATCAGGTGATGTCTATATTATTTCAATAGGTATAAACGATACAAATTATTCAAATAAGGAAGAATATTATAATACTGTAACCGATATGGTAAAGCGTGCAAAAGCCAAGGGTATGGACGTTATTCTGGTAAAACAGCAGGGACGCAACGGAGATGCTCAAAGAAATCCGCTTCTTAAAGGCAGGTGGTTTTCAGATCAGCTTGACCGAATAGGAAATGAACAGAATTGTCAGGTGGTTGACCTGTTTAATATGTGGCAGGATTATTGCATATCTGTGGGAGCTGATAAAACAACAGCCATGTATATGGACGGCAATCAGCTTCATCCGAACAGAATGGGGGCTGCTAAGTTAGCTGAACTTTTTGCATCAGAGTTCGGCAACGGACAAAATCCTGCAACCACACCGTTGGGCGATATAAATAATGACATGATAATTGATACATTTGATATGCTTTTTCTCAGAAGAATGCTTATGTCAGGCAACTTGGAGTCAGATGCAAAAAAACGTGCAGATGTTAATTCAGACGGAAATGTAAATATTTCTGATACTGTCGAGCTTCAGAAGTTTCTGCTTACAGGTCAGAAATTTGCAGAAAACGCAGGCAAATCAGCTGATATTGTTTATGCTGCTGATATGAAAATAGACTCAGGTGTAACGGAAAATATAAATGCAGGATTTAAAGGAAAATCCTATGTAAATCTTGATAATAAGGTTGGAAGCAGTATTGAATGGACTGTTAACGTGGTACAAAGCGGAAACTACCTCTGTTCTTTCAATACAGCTAATGGAAGCACCGCTAACAGAGTCATGAAAATTGAAGTGAATAATGAAACAGATTATTGGATGCAGGATTTTCTTTCAACAGGAGAATGGACAAATTGGAAAGAAACAGGAATTGTTCTGTCATTAAAAAAGGGTGAGAATAAAATTCTTATGACATCTGTTACTGAACAGGGCGGCCCTAATTTCGATTATCTTAAAACAGAGCTTACTGATGAACCTATTGCAGAAATTTATATTCCTCAGGATAATAACAATGATGACCCGAATGATAATAAAGGTGTTCAGACCATATATATTGCAGGTGATTCTACTGTTCAAACTTACAGAGCAAGCTATGCTCCGCAGCAGGGGTGGGGTGCTTTTCTTGGAGAAAATCTTTCAGATAAATATTCTGTATCAAATTATGCCATAGCAGGAAGAAGCTCTAAAAGCTTTTATGATAACGGAAGGCTTGATACAATTCTGAATTCTATGAAAAAGAATGATTATTTACTTATTCAGTTTGGTATTAATGATTCGGCTTCAGGAAATTCTGAAAGGTATGCTCCTGTTTGCGGAAATATTCCGGGAACAAACGGAAGTTTTGAAAGTTATATGGCAAAGTATATCGAAGGTGCAAAAGACAAGGGAGCAACACCTATATTAGTAACAACTGTTATAGGTCTTAAAGCATATAACAGTAAAACAGGTCAGTTCGAAAACAGTTATACAAATTACTGCAGTGCCATGAAACAGCTTGCATCATATTATAATGTTCCTATTATCGACCTTAATACACTTATGGTGAATTATTATAATTCTATCGGTTATGATTCTGCATATAAATATCATATGTGTTCAACGGGTTCTGCTGATATGACTCATTTTACAGAAACAGGAGCAAAAGCTATTGCCGGACTTGTAGCTGATGAACTTAAAAGGCAGGGACTTTGTTAGGATAACAAATTTAAGGCAGTATTACACATTTTTGTGTGATGCTGTCTTTATTAATAATGTAAAACAAATATTCAAAGAACCTGTATTTAGATACACTGAACAATGTCAAGTATTGTACTGTAATATTGCGGAGCATAAACAAAAACTCCATATATACATATAATAATCACTATAATATATTGGATTGCATAAAATAGTGTGGTTTTTCTGATATTATGATTTTTATGAGCGTTAATATCATATGTTGATAATTTGATCATTGGAATTAAAAAGACTAAAAAACCTAAGAAAAACGGGTCTAGCTCAATACAAGGTACCATATTATAAAGATGATAGCAAATATGCATCCATTTACTGCCATACGTCATAGAATAAATGAATCCAATTGTTTCGTCTAAAATTCCTTGTTTTTCATAGATATGAAATAAAAAAGACGTATCAGGATTTAATTCAAACTCGTCATACCACATTTTTTCAGAATGCAGAAACCAATCCAAAAGGGGAAAATTAATTAGTAAAAAGCAAAGTGTTATAAATGTAAAAGATATTTTGCAAAGCACAATTTTATGCTTTTTATGTAATTTTTTCATTTTACTCTCCAATTATAATTTGACATTGCTTTATAATGCTGTTCCTTTGACAGGAATAATGAATTTACTCTTATCATGTCCCTCTGATTCCAGCAGTGATATTTTATTTTTAATTCCTCCGCCGTACCCTGTAAGAGAACCGTTTGCTCCTATAACTCTATGACATGGGATAATCAGGCATATAGGATTCCATCCGACTGCACCGCCGATTGCTTGGGCGGACATTTTTTTGACGGCATGATTTTTTGCAATTTTATTTGCAATTTCTCCATAAGTAACAGTTTTTCCGTATGGAATTGAAAGCATGATGTCAATTACTTCTTTGCGGAATGGAGTAAGATTTTCAATTCTGTATTGGGGGATAAAGTCAGGAGCTTTGCCGCTGAAGTACATATCCAGCCATTTTGCCGTTTGAGTGAAAATTTTCAGTTCTTTTTCAATGCAGTTTGCTGTATGTTTATTTGAGTCTCGTGAACCGACAAACCACAATCCCGTTAAATATTCTCCATCACTTTTCAGAATAATATCTGAAAATTTGATTGGTGTTTTATAAAGCTGTGTATATGTCATTTTGTTTTCCTCGTCTTTCTTAAGGCAATACCACACAATTTTTGTGCGGTGTTGACTTAAATATTATTTGCCTGTTTTGATAAAATCAATAAGCGTTTCTACATCATCAAAATTATCATAATCACCGTTTATGCCTTTACGATGATATAAAATACCGTTTTTTTCATTTTGTTCCAGACAATCCAAAAGCTTTTCTACGCCATGCCTTTTAGCAAACTGAGTAAATCCATAAGGTTTAATTTTAGATAATAAGCCTTTTTTACAGTTTTCACTGCAATCATAGCAGTGTTCACAGCCTTTTTCTAAGGAGCATTTTCTGTTTTCGCACCAATCCTTATCAGGACATTCTCCTGAATTACAGCCAGCACATGACTCATTTTGAGAGCATAAACAGCAGGCAAGTCCGCATCTTGCAATCCCTAATTCACGTTTCATAAGGTATTCCTCCGAATTTAAGTTTCTAATAGTACACAAAGCATATTGAAAAAATTTAATATTCTGACCTTATTATACTATGTTTTTACATTAAAGTAAAGAAAATCTCTTATAAAAGTGTGTTAAGGATGAATAATTTAAGGCAATACCGCACGAAGCTTGTGCGGCAGAAACGCAGATATATTTTTCGTCAGATTGCATAGAATTTTTGAAAGCATACTATCGTATGGTGAGAAAATTATGTGTAATATGACGGAAAATTTGCAAGTTTATGACGTGCAAAGTCTTTTGACGTGCTTTGTACGGTGTTGCCTTAATAAAATAGGCTTCCAAAGGGTTTGCTAATCCTTTGGGCAGGTCAAGGGCTGAAAGTCATTACTGGGTGCGGGAGAGAGCCCCACTATTGCCTTATATCTTATATATAGAACCTATTGGCAGTCATAAAAAACAAATATATTGACTTTGCTCAATTGTGTGGTATAATTAAACAGTAAGCTTATGGAAGTAAAGGCAACACCGCACAAAGCTTGTGCGGTGTTGTCTAAAATCAAACGGAGGTTTATTTACATGAAAATTGAAACAAAATGTTTGCACGAAGGTTATCATCCGAAAAATACTGAACCAAGAGTTGTTCCTATCGTTCAAAGTACAACATATGTATATGACTCAACAGACGATGTTGCTGCTGTTTTTGATGATCCGACCAAAAGCTTGATTTATTCAAGATTTGAAAATCCAACAGTAATGGCTGTTGAGGAAAAAATTGCAGCCCTTGAGGGTGGTATCGGTGCTATGTGTACCTCCAGTGGACAGGCAGCATCACTTTGCTCAATTCTTAATATATGCGGTGCAGGTGACAGCTTTATATCAGCGTCAACAATATACGGCGGTACTATCAATTTGTTTGCCATTACCTTAAAGAAACTGGGCATTGAGTGCATTTTTGTTGATGCAGACGCTTCTGAAGATGAACTTCAAAAGGCATTCAAACCGAATACTAAGGCTGTTTTCGGTGAAACACTTGCAAATCCTGCATTAAAGGTTCTTGATATTGAGAAATTTGCAAGGGTAGCTCACAAAAACAATGTACCGCTGATTATTGATAATACTTTCCCAACACCTATACTTTGCCGCCCTATTGAATTTGGCGCTGATATTGTAATTCATTCAACAACAAAATATATGGACGGACACGCTGTACAGGTTGGCGGTGTAATTGTTGATTCAGGCAATTTTGACTGGACTAACGGAAAATTCCCTGAGTTTACAGAGCCTGATGAAAGCTATCATGGCACAATTTATTCAAAGTCATACGGAAAGGCAGCTTACATAGTAAAGGCGAGAATGCAGCTTATGAGAGATTTTGGCTGTTATCCGTCAGCAAATTCTGCATTTTTACTCAATCTCGGACTTGAAACACTTGCAATAAGAATGAAACAGTATTGCGAAAATGCAATGAAGGTTGCAGAATTTCTTGAAGCGTCTGACAAGGTTGAGTCAGTTAATTATCCGGGCTTAAAGAGCAGCAGTGATTATGAGCTTGCTCAAAAGTATCTCCCATTGGGATGCAGTGGTGTAATTTCATTTGTAATAAAGGGAGGAAGAAATACAGCTGTTAAATTTATGGACAGCTTGCAGCTTGCCTCAAATGTTGTTCACGTTGCGGACATCAGAACTTGTGTACTTCATCCTGCAAGTGCAACTCACAGACAGCTTACAGACGAACAGCTTGTAGCATGCGGTATAGACGGAGGAATGGTAAGATTTTCAGTAGGACTTGAAAATGTTGACGATATCCTTGACGATATTAAGCAGGCTTTTGCAAAACTTTAAATATAAAAAATGGGCATGCCTTATAAGTTAAGGCATGCCCTTATCTTTCGTATGTAGAAAGAATACTTAATGCGACTTCCTTACGGGTCTGACGTGTATCCATTGCCTGTTTTTCAATATATCTGTGAGCCTGAGGTTCTGTAAATTTAAGATACTGCATTAATGCACATTTTGCTCTGTTTATAAATCTCATTTCGTCAATTTTAGTAAGCAGCTTTACGTTCTCCTTTTTCAGTCCGAGCATTCTTGAACGAGTTGCCTGAACAAGCTTTACCGACTGATGAAAAATAGTTTTATTCAACGGCTTTGACATTACACAAACGCCGAAATCACTTACTTTATCGGAAATTTCATCGGAAATATCAGACTTGCATATTAAAATTATACCTGCTGTTGAGGATTCGGCAATCATAATTGAAAGCTCGTGTCCGAATTCATCACTCAGGGGCGTGTTTATAATTACAATATCATAATCACTTTTAGTTATAAGACGGCGGGCTTCACTTCCGCTTGATATTGAAGAAACATGGCTGTAGCCATAGGTTTTGATTAATTGCACTATGGCCTCCAAGCCTTTTTCAGAGCCGGAAACAATTAATGCTCTTTCCATTTTAAAATCACACCCTTTTATTAAATGGATTTAAAGTAGAAATCGTCCTCAAATTTATCTTTGTTTTCAGAAGCTTCATATTCAGAAAGCTGCTTATCAAGCTTTGCAAAGAGATTTTTTCTTATTTCTTCCGATAAATTATTTTTTACAAATTCACTTGACTTTGCAATTGAAACAGCTTCGCTGAGAGAGGTCGGCAGAGGCTGATTTCCAGAATTGTCGCAGTTTGTCTTTTTGGACGTATCAAACATACTGCTGTCTTTTCTGCTTATACCTTCAAAGCCTGCTGCAAGCAGGAGCTTAAAGGCTATGTATGGATTACAGCATGCGTCAGCTGAACGAATTTCAATACTTGGCGGCATTCCGACAGCATGAGTTATTCTTATCAGCTGAGAACGATTTTCAAATGACCAGTTTACATATTCAGGAGCAAAGCCTATGCCGAATCTCTTATAGGAGTTGGTTGTGCAGTTGAGAAACGCAGTTATTTCTCTTGTACGGCTGAGTATACCTGAAATAAACCATTTTCCCTCGTTTGATATTTCGTTTGCAGATGCACCGAAAATGCTTTTTCCGTTTTTCTTGACGCTGAGCGAAATTGCCAAAGCACTTCCATGTTCATTTTCAAGCGGCATCGGCATAAATGACGCAAAAAGTCCGTTTTGAGCTGCAATTGATTTAACAACTGTTTTATAATGCACCATATTATCAGCGGCAGTTACAGGTTCATTTGACTTGAAGTCGATTTCATTTTGTCCAGGGCCATGCTTATGACAGGAGCTTTTAGGGTTAAGTCCCATTTCCTCAAGTGAAAGACATATTTCACGTCTTGTATTTTCGCATTTATCCAGAGGAGCAACGTCCATATAGCTTCCATGGTCGTGAGGAAGCTTTGTAGGCTCACCGTTTTCATCAAGGTCGAAAAGATAGAATTCACATTTTGTACCAAATTCACATGAGTATCCGTTACTGTAAATAGCCGATATATCACGCTGCAGCGAGGTTCTCATATCGCCTATATAATCGCTCTCATCGAGATTTTTGAGGTTGCAGAAAAACCTTACAACTCTGCCGGACTTAGGACGCCAAGGAAGTACAGAAAGAGTTGTAATATCAGGTACGAGAAGAAGGTCGCAATATTCTGATGTAAGGCATGAAGCGTCAAATGGAATTCCATGCTCAAAGGCTCTTGGGAGTTCATCGGGCATTATTGCAATATTTTTAAGATTTCCGAACATATCGCAGAAAGTCAGTCTTATAAATTTAACATCGTTTTCTTCAACGAAGTCTAAAATTTCCTTAGGAGTAAAATTCATAAAAACCTCCGATTTTGTATATATTGAAATAACGTACAAGCTGTTTGGCATTGTACGGGATTATCACAGCTACATTAAATTATACTATAAAAAGTTAATTTTGTAAAGGCAATAACACAATCTTTGTGCAGTCTATAATTTAAGGGAACATTTCAATGCAGTACCGCACAGGAATTATACGGTATTGATTAAAAATGTTCCCTTGTTTTCAGCAATTTACTTAATGCATCTTACAACAGCATAGTCATATGCTGAAATATTCAGTCCTGTATCTGTTATCAAGCCTCTTAAAGCGACTGAAATGCTGTAGTCATTTATCAGTGAAAGAAAGCTGTCGATACTGCGGTTATACTCACTTCTGTTTACAAAGACAAGCATATCCTCGTCCTCTCCATGACGGATAAAGCCCATGATATCGTTATCTGTGTATATAAAACGCATTTCACCCTGCTTGAATGCCGAGCATGATTTGCGTATTTTTCCCAGTTCTCTGGTAAATTCGATAAGTTCATTATCCTCATCGCCCCACATATAACAGACTCTGTTGAATGGGTCTTTATAGCCCTGCATTCCTGCCTCGTCACCGTAATAAATGCTTGGAACTCCTGCAATAAAGAACATCAGAGCAAAGGCTGATTTCAGCATGTTTTTTCCTTTGGCATACTGTTCCTCAGTCAACTTTCGTCCTGCCATCCAGTCCTTGCTTTTACCGTCGCAGTTTTCTCCGCCAAAACGGTTTATTGCACGTTCAATATCATGAGTAGATACGAAATTCATAAGGACATCTATAGTCGGTTTAGGATAATTTTCAAGAATTGTCATAACCGAGAGAACAAAATCATTCGGGTTACCGCCTTTAATATAGCTGATTATAGCCTCTCTGAAAGGATAATTCATAACTGAATCAAGCTGATGTCCCAAAAGGTAGCGGCGTTTTACTCCGTAGCTTTCCTTATTGGAGGCGTCCTCCCATACCTCGCCTATGACGATTTTTTCCTTTCCATGGTTTTTTACGCATTTATTCAAGTCTTCAAGGAACTGATCAGGAAGCTCATCGGCAACGTCAAGACGAAAGCCTGCCGCACCTTGTTCAATCCAGTAATCAAGAACTCCGCCGTCACCGCAGATAAATTTTGTATAATCCGGGTTTGTTTCAACAACATTCGGAAGTGTATCTATACCCCACCAAGCCTCGTATTCATTTGGATAATTGTAGAATGTATACCATGGATAGTATGGACTTTCCTTTGAATTGTAAGCTCCGATGCTGTCATAGCGGCTGAATTTGTTAAAGTAAACGCTGTCTGCACCGGTATGAGAAAACACACCGTCAAGAATAATGGAAATACCATATTCCTTAGCGTCCTCACAAAGCTTTTTAAAGTCCTCGTTAGTACCAAGCAGAGGGTCAACCTTCATGTAGTCCGCTGTATTATACCTGTGATTTTCATGGGATTCAAAAATCGGATTAAGATAAATGCATGTAACTCCCAAATCACTCAGGTAACCGAGCTTTGAACGTATGCCCTCAAGGTCGCCGCCGAAATAATCATTATTCCAGACATGACCGTTTTCATCAGGCTTATAGTATGGAACTCCGCCCCAGTCATCACGAATTACACGTCCTGACGGAATGTTTTGGTGAAGCTTCCCGCTTTTGCAGAAGCGGTCGGGAAAAATCTGATACATTATGCCGCCTTTAAGGAAATCAGGAGTTTCATAGTGATTTGAGTGAACTGTGAGCTGAAAAAGGTTTCCGTCATTGATATGACCGATATGACCATCTTTTTTCTTTATAAAAAAGCGTGTGCCGTTTGATGTATATGAGAAGTAGTAGTAATGAATTCCTGAATACTTTGCGGAAAAGATTGTTGAATAAACATAGCAATCATCTGTTTCGTCGATTTGAGTCATGCTGAGAAATCTCTCCTTGAAGCCTGTTCTGAAAACAACAAGCACAGGAGCAAAATCAAGCTTTGTATCCTTTGACAGCTTAATTGTAAAGCGTATTGATTCGTCCCTTTTTACCGCCCCGAACGGCGATTTGTAGTCATTATTCCAACTATCATATATCAGCATATAAAACTCCGATCAATTATTTTATTTAAGGTGCCAGATATTTCTTGCATACTCATTAACAGCTCGGTCAGCAGAGAATATTCCTGCACCCGCAATATTATTTAGTGACATTTTTGACCACCTCATAGTATCCTTATAGCATTCTGAGCTGAATTTCTGTGCCTGTCTGTATGAATCGAAATCAGCAAGAACCATATATGGATCCTGAGTCTTTAATGAGTTGGCAACATCATTGAAAGTACAGCCGTTAATACCATTGTACATTCTCTCTATGCACTTTCTGATTGTTTCGTTGCTGTTATAATATACCTCAGGATTATAACCCTTTGATTTAAGTGCATTAACTTCATCGGTTTTCATACCGAAGATAATGATGTTGTCAGGACCTACAGCGTCACCGATTTCAATATTTGCACCGTCAAGAGTTCCCAATGTTATAGCACCGTTAAGCATCAGCTTCATGTTTCCCGTACCTGAAGCCTCTGTTCCGGCAAGTGAAATCTGCTCTGAAATGTCGCTTGCAGGCATAAGAAGCTCGGAAAGTGTAACACAGTAGTTTTCAAGGAAGTATACAGAAAGCTTTTGTGAGATTTTCGGATTTTTCTTTATTTCTTCTGAAATAGCCCAGATAAGCTTAATGATTTGCTTTGCAAGATAATATCCCGGAGCAGCCTTTGCTGCAAAGATATATGTCTTAGGCTCAAAATCTGCATCAGGATTTTCAAGTAGATAATTGTAATCAGCAAGGATATTCATTACATTAAGGTGCTGACGCTTATATTCGTGCAGACGCTTAACCTGAACATCGAAAATGCTGTCTGTATCAATAATAAACTGGCTTTGTTGCTTAACAAATTTTGCAAATTTCTCTTTGTTTTCCTTTTTGATTTTAACAAGAGCCTCAAGAACGTCCTTATCATTCTGGAATTCACGCAGCTTTATAAGCTCAGAACCGTCTTTAAGGAACTTATCGCCGATTTTTTCACGAAGCAGATTTGTAAGCCCTGGATTTGACTGATAAAGCCATCTTCTGTAAGCAATACCGTTTGTTACGTTCTTGAATTTATATGGATAATATTCGTATTCATTCTTAAATACAGAATGCTTGATAATATCTGAATGGAGCTTTGAAACACCGTTTACACTATGTGACGCAACAACACATAATGTAGCCATGTGAATCTGATTATCCTTGATAATGGACATACTTGTAGTTTTAGAGCTGTCATTGCCGTTTTTCTCCATAAGTTCACGACAGTAACGGTTATTGATTTCAACGATAATTGAGAAAATTCTTGGAATAATATGCTTTACAAGGTTAACGTCCCACTTTTCAAGAGCCTCAGCCATAACAGTGTGGTTTGTATAAGCAAATGTATTGATAACAACGTCCCAAGCCTTTTCCCAAGTATATCCGCAGTCATCAAGGAGAATACGCATAAGCTCAGGGATAGCAAGAGTCGGGTGAGTATCATTGATGTGAATAGCAACCTTTTCGTGAAGATTATCAAGTGTGCCGTAAACAGACATGTGAGTATTTACGATATCACCGATAGCAGCTGCACACATAAAGTACTGCTGACGAAGTCTGAGTGATTTACCCTCAAGGTGATTGTCATTAGGATAAAGTACCTTTGAAATTGCGTTTGCAACTGAGTTTTGTGCCAAGGCACTTGCATAATCACCGCTGTTAAACTTAGCCATATCAAAGCTCGGAGCCTGAGCCTTCCAAAGACGAAGAACTGAAACTCCCTCGCTGTTATAGCCTGAAACGTACATATCGTAAGGAATAGCAACAACTGTGCTGTAGTTTACATGAGAAACATAATGATACTGACTGTCCCAGTATTCCTTTAATTCGCCCTCGAAATGAACATCAATGGCAAGGTCAGGCTTTGCAGTAAGCCAGACTGAACCGCCCGGAAGCCAGTTATCCGGCAGCTCTGTCTGCCAGCCGTCCTCAAGTTTCTGTTTGAAGATGCCGTATTCATAGCATATTGAATGACCCATGGCAGGAAGTCCCTGTGTAGCAAGGGCATCAAGATAGCAGGCAGCAAGTCTGCCAAGACCGCCGTTTCCAAGACCTGCATCAGGCTCATAGTCATATATTTTATCAAGATTGATACCGTATTCACTCAGCATAGTGCGGACATCGTCAGCAATTTCAAGATTATAGATACTTGTTTTAAGTGAACGGCCCATAAGAAATTCCATTGAAAGATAGTAAACCTGTTTTCCGCCGACAGAATGAGTGTGATTAATGAAAGTTTGTCTTTTCTTCTTCAGATGACCTACGATAACATCTGAAAGTACCTGATAAACCTGTTTGTCAGACGCCTCATCAGGAGAAACGTTGTATATACCCTGAAGTTTTTCAAGGAAATCAATTTTGATTTTCTCCATTAATGGATTAGCGTAGCTTTTTAAAGTTTTGTTAGTATTTGACATATTCTTCTCCAATCTCCGACTTCAAATCTGCTTTTTGCTTTGACTGTATGACATAAGTATCATACAGCAATTAACGAGATATACTGTTTCAAGAGGTGTTTTTGTTGGTCAAAACCATGAAAAAAGTATAATCGCATATGCAAAGCTGCTGTTGTTTAATACAGCAACACTTAAATTATACTACTTTGCAAGGATTATTGCAATTGATTTTTTATACAAATATTATTAAACTATCTTGTTAATCAACCAAAAAACCACTTGAATTCATTAATTATACGCAAATTTTATACAAATAGTATTATGTCAGCTGTTGACTACATAAGGAATAATCAGAAATAAAAAGTCCTTTGAAATAATATTCAAAGGACTTTTACATATGTATTATTCTTTTTCTGTTGAACCTGTTGTATTAAGTACATTTGAAATACCTGTTGAAATTGAAGCATAATCGTTCTTCATTTCAGCAAGAGCTTTTTTACCTTCTTCTTCAAGGTGATAATAAATACGTGTTCTCTTTTTGCCAACAAGCTCGGAAGTTCCTGAAATATAATTCTTTTCCATCATTCTGTAAAGTGAAGGATAAAGCGTACCTTCCTTGATGATGAAAAGACCTTTACTTCTCTTTTCAAGCTCATGAACTAATTGATAGCCGTACATATCACGATCGCACAATAAATGTAAAACGACCATTTCAACTGCACCTTTTTTGAAATTTTCCTGTGTTTTCATATACATTACCTCGTTTTTTATCATTTTGCTTATTATAGCATAGTTTTAGATAATAGTCAACAACAAAAAACATATTTATTTATTTTCTGTAATTTTGACTAAAATAAAGACTGTTTCTACAGCACATTAGCCAAAAATGCTACAAAAAATTCATCTGCATTAATTATAAAAACAATTAAATAAAAACCAAAATATATGCAAAACGTTGTTTTATTATTAAACTATAAGCCTAAAATGGCTATAATACGTTGCTTTTAAATTTTAGTGACAAAAAATGGCGTTTAACGTCAAAACGCTTGACATTTACTTATATTAAATGCTACAATGAAATAAACTTCGTTTTATCATTTTATAATTTCATATTTCATCCTTTCTGAAAAGAGTCACCTGCATTTTTAGGTGACTCTCTTTTTGTTTTTAAAACTCAAGTTTATTTAAAATAACATTGCAAATTTCTTTTTTGTGGTCATTATAGTAAAAATGTCCGCCCGGAAATTGTATAACACTGCACCCTTTAGTTGAAAAGCTGCTCCAATTATACATATTGAAATTTTGCAGAAAGATGTCATCATTACCGTATAAAACGGTAATTTCACTGTTAAATCTGAATTGTTCAGGCAAAAGATTGTAGCCTGATGTCATGCGAATATCTGAACATAAAATTCCGGAAAACAAGCTGAATATTTCAGGGTTGTCCATTTTTGGAAATAGCTTATACTTAACAAAAAAATCAACTATTTCTTCGTCTGACATTACATTCGGGTTTGGAAAAATGTCGATGTTTTCATTTATAGCACATCTTCCGGAGAGAAAAACATGGCATGGTTCAGGCAGCTTTTTTGCTCTTATTTGTTTGGTTAGTTCACATATAATCATCGTTCCCATGCTGTGACCAAAGAAAGCGTAGTCCTCATTTTTTATAACATCTGCATGCTTATTAAGCAAATCTGCGGCACATAAAGGGATGCTGCCGAAGAAATCTTCTCCCATTCTCAAGCCATGTCCTGCACATTCCATGGGTATCAGCTGTAGTTCCTTCGGAAGATACTTTTTGAATGAACAGTAGCTTCTTGCACTCCCTCCTGCATGAGCAAGCATAAATAATACCATATAAGCTCCCTATTCCTCAATAGGAGTGCCTTTTTCGTTAAGCAGTTTAAACATATCTCCGACAAGACTTATTGATGCTACAAGAGAGAGTGGGATATTAAGTTTATATGTTTCTGTTATGTGAGTACCAAGACCGAAAAGTCCGAGCGAATCAATATAGAGATCTTCATAAATGTCTGTATTTTCAGTAATTTCAGATGCATCTGTACCGATATAATCTGAAATTACCTCTTTAAAATCATCCCAGCTTAGATTATTCATTTTATACTTCCTTTACTGCATATTGTTTTTTTCTAAGGTACTTAAATTGTATTTTTCCTACGTCCTTTGGAATTTCCTCTACAAGAACGACCTTGTCAGGCACTTTATAAGCAGAAAGTCTGCCGTCAAAGTATTTTGCAATTTCGCCCCTTGTTACTTTTTCGTCACCCTTTGGCTGAATATAGGCAGTAATCTGCTGACCTATTATTGGGTGATCCTCAGCAGTAACTGCTGCTGCTGCAATTTTCGGGTGAGTGAGCAGACAAGCCTCTACTTCCTCAGCATGAACAAGATTTCCGCCTCGTTTTATAATACGTTTACTGCGTCCTGCAAATCTCACTTTTCCGTTTGGAAGTTTGATTACAAGGTCACCCGTACAGAACCAGCGTCTGCCGTTTTCATCGGTATGGATTTTTTCATTTGAAAGCTGTGAATTTCCAAAGTAATCTGTAATAACAGCGTCAGTGAAAATGCATAGCTCTCCGATTTCATCTTCTTCAACCTCCTGCATATCAGCTCCGAGCACCTTAAAGTCAGTGAACGGAAGCTTGCGGAAGTCACTCGGGTCGCAGTCAAAATCACAGTCTGAATCCCACACAACCATGGTTGCCGTTTCAGATGAGCCGATAATATTTATAACTCTTATTCCAAGCTGATTTGCAAATACGTCTGCAAGCTCCTGTGGAAGAACCTCACCTGCAAAATAGCATGCCTTAACACTTGAGAGGTCATATTTATCAAAATCAGGTGCGGAGAGAAGCACCTTTGCAAGCGTTGAGGTAAGCTGTATAACAGTGACCTTGTATTTCTGCACAGTTTCAAGAAAGGTAATCGGATTGAACTGCGGCTGATATACCACAGTTCCGCCTTTTACCGTTGTTTGAAGTCCCATGCCGAATCCGCCCTGATGATAAAGAGTCATGCCTATCATCATTACCTCATTTTCAGAAAATTCAAGGTATGAACCCATATCCTCAGCAGCTTTAAGAAATCCGTAATACGGAACAGATAAGATTTTGGGGTTTCCTGTACTTCCCGAGGTGCAGGCAAGCGACATTATATGTTCATTTTCAGGAATATATGTATCACATGTATCCTGACAGAAATCCTCCTGAAATTGTTTTGCCGAAATAAAAATATCATCAAAAATATCACTGCTGTTTTCGGTAAAACAGATAATCTTATTAATGGTGACTTTTTCAGGAATAATTTTTTTCAAAACCTCAATTATAGGATTATTTCTGTATTTTTCTGCTGCAAAGCATATCTTTACCGTAGTGGCAGGGATAAGCTTGACAAGCTCAAATTCACCGCTTTGCGGGTCAAGCGGAACAGGCTGTGCACCGATTCTGACAGCTGACCAGAATATAAGATACCATTCAATGCTGTTTGGCATGATTATGCCTATTTTATCGTTCTTTTTTATATTGAGTTTTTTCATTCCCGAAGCAATTTCTGCAGTTTTATCAACAAACTCCCCATAAGTAAGGCTTTCATTGTCAATTCTCAGAAGCACTTTATCGGGATTTTTTTCAGCGTGTTCAAAATAATAGTCAAAAAAGTTTTTCATATATTGCCTCCAACAAGTCGTTTTGCGATAAAGTCGGCGGATTTATGCTTAATCCAGTGGAATTGTTCACCAACAGGCATAGCATGCATAATAGTTTCTTCTGAAACATAGGCAGGCTTTTCGTCAACAAAAATTTTCTCCTTAAATCCTGTTGCTTTTTCATAAAGTGATAAAGACGCATCAGTGGACATCCAGTTATCATATTCACTGTAAACCATAAGGAAGTCACAGCTTACATTACCCTCCTCAAGCATCTTTATTTCACTTAGGAACGTTTCACTTTCTCCATATTGAAGTGCAGACCATTTTCCACGCTTCATCCAGATAGGAATGGAGTCTATGTCAGCAATATTAATAAAAAGAGGAAAAAGACTTACACAGCACTTGCTTTCAGGTCTTTTTGAGGCAGCACGAAAAGCATACCCTCCACCCATGCAAAGACCGAAATGTCCGATTTTATCTGAATCAATGTCATCTCTGTTTTCAAGATAGCTGAAAGCAGCGTCAAAAGCGGATTCAAGCATTAAACCACGACATTTAAGGTCATGGTCAAAAAGTGCTGCTCCTGTTCCGGGCATATCAGGCGTAAGGACAGCCATGCCTCTTTCAGTAAGAGGATTAGCAAGCATTTCAAGCTCCTCCTTACAGCTTCCAACACCTGAATATGTAATAACGCAAGGCAGTTTTTCTTCACTGCCGTATGACAGAGGAAAGTGAAGGTATGCAGGCATTATGCCGTATTTTGTCGGAATTTCAACATATTCGATTCTGTTTTTGCAAAGCTTTGTGTATTTTAAGTAGCAGTCGGAAAGACGATTGTATATAGCTTTTTTCTGCGGAATGTCATCTGTATTTATCATATAGCAGGCATAACAGCATCTTACGGCAAGCTCTGTATATTCCCTTGCTGAAATAAGACTTCCTGATTTCAGAGCTTCTTCAGCAAAATCAAGGTATTTTTTGATTTTTTTATCCCACTCTCCAAGCCATACGCTTTGAATTTCCCTACCACTCATTTTTTCAATTTTATCAACCTTTTTAAGTACATATTCAAGGTCAAACGGATTTACTCCATATAGAAGTGAGCGTGTTACAACCGGATTAAGCAGTTCTCTTATTGGCCATTTCATTTTCAGTCAGTTCCTTTCATTCTGTATACTTCCAGGCTTCGTCACGCTTCATATGCGTAAACTGCATATAAACCCTGTGAGGTTCTGCTTTTGTGTATTTTTGAATGAGAGCGAACATTTTATCTGAAAGCTGTTTTAAAAATTGACTTCTTTCAGCTTCGTCCGCATATGATTTTACATATCGGAACTCACCAAAGCAAACAGTATCATTTGACTGATTCATTCGCATATAGTTGGTGTTTATCATTACCATTATTGCTTTAAGCGGCTTTTCAAGAAGTTCTGACAGAATTATTGCTGCTTCATCGGCAAACTTGTTTTTCTCATCATCATTTAATGGATAATTAGTTGCTATTTTACATATTGGCATTACTATAAATTTCCTTTCCTGTATTTGCTGAAAATAAGAGTTGCATTATGTCCTCCGAAACCGAATGAATTTGAGAGTGCCGCATCTACATGATGTTTTCTTGCAGTATTTGGCACATAGTCAAGGTCACATTCAGGAGCAGGCTCATCATAGTGAATCGTAGGCGGAATTATTCCTGATTCAATTGCCTTTATGCAGGCAATTGCCTCCAGAACTCCTCCTGCACCAAGTGTGTGGCCAATTGCGGCTTTTATTGATGAAACAGGAATATTTCCGGCATTGCTGCCGAAAACTTCTTTTATTGCAGCTGTTTCATAAGCGTCATTTAGTCCGGTTGATGTGCCGTGAGCGTTGATATAATTTATCTTTTCGGGAGCTATACCTGCATTTTCAATTGCAAGCTTCATTGATTCGACCATACCCTGTCCATCTGTAAGAGGAGCTGTAAGATTATATGCCTCATCATACATTGATGCACCTGAAAACTCACAGTAAATATGAGCATTTCTTTTCAGTGCCGATTCTTCAGACTCAAGTATTACAGCACCGCTGCCCTCGCCCATAATAAATCCGTCACGATTTTTTGTAAATGGACGGCAGGCTGTTTCAGGGTCAGGATTTGCAGACATAGCGAGAAGCTGATTAAAGCCTGTTATTGTTTCATGGCTGACGATATTTGAAATTCCGCCTGTTATGGCCATGTCATAAAGTCCTGATTCAATAAATTGCTTTGCAACAGCCATTGCGTAAGCTGATGAAGCACAGGCAGTTGAAATATTAAAGCTTGCACCGTTCAGCTTATATTTCATTGATATAAGAGCAGGGGCAAGACTCGGCATTTTTTTTAAAGTTACATTTGATGGGTAATCTGCATTTTCATGGTTAAAGCTGTTTTCGATTATTCCCATAATTACAGCTGTTTTTTTGCAGTTATACTCATTAAAGTCAACGCCACAGTTTTCAATTGCCTCAGCAGCAGAAGCAAGTCCCATTTGAACTGCGTCGGGAGCCGCATTCAATTGACGGCGTTTCCAGTATTTTTTTACAAGCTCCTTATATGTATCGTCAATTTCTGCGGCAACCTTTGTATCGTGATTGTCTACAGAAATTCTTGTGATTTTTTTTATTCCGCTTTTTCCTGAAATTAATCCGTTCCAGAAGTCAGAAGCATTGTTTCCTATTGAAGTAACTGCTCCTATTCCTGTTACCACAACTTTTTTCATTTATTTATCTCCCTGCTGTATAGTATTTGCACCAAAGATTTTCGGGTGAGGGCATAAAAAATTCAAATCCCGACTTTTCATATAAGTCGGAAAGTGCCGCCCTTAAATTTGCAAGTCCGTATTTTTTTATATAGTTTGACGGAGTGTCGGAGAGTCCGATTATATCCTGAACAGCATTTGTCAGGTCAGCAAAATTACAGTCACATTCCTCTGCCGCATTTATCATTTCATTAAGTATTGAAGCAATCATAGAGACATTTACATAATCCTTATCGGCGGCAGAGAAACTGCTTTTGTCATTTTCCTTCATAAAATCCAGAAAGCAGTTTGGTTCTGTCGGACAGCCTGATGCGATCCAATTATTCATTACACTTTTTCCATAACTTGAAATTAAGCTTATTCGTTCAATTGAAAAGCAGTCCGAACTGTTTGCAATGAGTTTTAATCCTATGCTGTCAAGAATTCCAAAAATTCCTCCGAAAGAAAAGCAATCGGAAAGCAATTTATCCGTTTCTTCAACGGAAATCTGATTGTTCTCCTTGATATAAATTGCCGTACATACAGCAGCATTCAGTATCTGGTTTAAGTACATATTGTATTTACCGCTGAAAAGTATGACCTTTTTTCCGCAGTCTGCCATAAGCTGTTTGGCTTTTTTTATTGAATTTTCCGTTGTTTCTGAAAGAAGGTTGATTTCGGCATATTCGGAAAGCTTAACGGGATAGAAAAAATGAAGTCCCATACATCGTTCAGGATTTGATATTCCGTTAAAAAGCAGAGAGAGATTTAGCGTTGAAGTGTTTGATGTAATCAGACATGTTTTATCTGTAATTTTATCAAGTTCAGCGAGAATATGTCTTTTTTCTTCGAGATTTTCGGAAATTGTTTCAATTATGATATTGCAGTCGCTTAAATCAGTAAGATTATCGGTAAAAATAAAGGAATTTTTCTTAAATTCATATTCTTTCTGTGTTATTTTTTTCCTTCGCAAGCTTTTGTCAAGTTCCTTTACTGTAAGTGCGGTAAAGGTATCTGTATCATGACGGCAGTATACTGCAATATTTGCTTCGGCAAGTTTACCGAATAAAAGAGAAAATATATCCCTGCCCATTTTCCCATATCCGACAATGCCTATTTTCATACTGCACATGCACCTCCTACAGCCTGAAAATGCTCAAGGTATTCATGGGTTTTGTTTTTATTGAAGTGTTTGTCATACCTGTTGATAAACTGTATAAGCTCCAAGGCTCTGCCGACGCTTTTTTTCTTTTCAGTTATTTCGTCTGCCCAGCCAATCTGATACGACTCCTCAGCCGAGAGAAGTTCACCCGAAAAAATCATTCTGAATGCATTTTGAAGTCCGCAGACTTCAATTGTTCTTGCAATACCTCCCAATGCGGGAAGAATTCCGAACGTAGATTCAGGCTGACCTATTCTGGAGTTTTTTTCGCAGATGCGATAATGACTGTTTACAGCAATTTCACTTCCCGAACCAATGCAGAAACCGTTTACTGCACTTACAACAGGAAAGGGGAGTTCATTTAAAAATGTAAAGCAGTTTTTCTGTTTAAAATGCTCTTTTGGAATGTCATTCTCATTTTCCATTTTTGTCAGTTCAGCAGATGACCTTTCCGATAAGGCGTTTACATCAGCTCCGACACTGAAATGCCTGCCGCCGCTGTGAATAACCAGTCCTTTTATACTGCTTTCTTCAGCGGCAGACGCAACTTCAGACATTATATACTCGTATCCGCTGAAAAAGTCATCTGTCATAAGATTGTTGTTTGGAGCATTCATTACAAGCATAAGTATTCCGTCGTTTTTTTCCAAAGTAAAAAATTCTCTTTCATCACACATTGCCGCAATCCTCCGACTTTTTTTTCATAAGCCTGTAAAATTGATATGATTCCTGAGCAAGAACGTCTTTTTTATTTCCTTTTCTTGCTGCGGCAAAGCATGAGGCAATTGCTGAAACCTGAAATTCTGATTTATCCTTTAGGATTTTGTTCATATAATCTGTAACTGATTCTTCAAAGTTATTGCTGTTGTTTATTGCGGTTATGCTGTCTGATTTATTGCAGACCGTTGAGCCTGACTGTGATAGCTTTATGTCAAAGAGTGAACGTACATTTTCAGAGAGCTTATCAGCGTCCTTTGAAGCAAGAACCGTAACAAACGGTGCATTTCTGAAATATGTATTGATTTCATTTTTTGTTTTCTCATCATCTGAAACATTAATTGTATTGTCTGTATAAACAAGAAGAATTGGTGGATTTCCTATTTTTCCACGATTCATATATATATCATACATAGAGTTTATACTTCTTATTTCTGTTCTGTTCTGGTTATAACTGATTTGCAATTGTATCACTCCCTATATATTATATTACTTTAGGCAAAACCGCACCAAGCATGTCATAAACCTGAAAATTTACATATGATTTTGTCGGCATACAACAGTATGCTTTCAAAAGTTTGCGGTGTTGTCTTTATATTTATTCAGTGCTGTTTTAATACTGTTTCAAATTTGCCTTTTGAGGCATTTGGTATACCGTTTAATGTCTGGTTAATAGTGTCGATAATACATTCTATTTGCAATTTGCTTTTTCCTGCTATAATTTCCTTTGTAAATTCAATTGCTTCCGGCAGGGCGTCCTTTTGAGCCGTAACGGAAGAAACGAGATTATACTCCAGAGCTTTTTGAGCTGAGAGAATTTCTCCAGAAAGACACATTGAAACTGTTTTTTCCTTGCCTATCAGCTTTGCAAGTCTTTCAATTCCTGCCATGCCCGGAATTACTCCATGCGTAATTTCAGGAAGTCCGAGAAAGGCTTTGGGAGAGCATATTCTGAATTGACAGCTTAATGCTGTTTCAAGTCCGCCGCCGAAACAGCCGCCGTTTATGGCAGCAACTGTTACAATTGGCAGATTTTCTATTGTATCAAGAAGTTTTTTTGCATTTTCAAGCTTTTCGGTTATATTGTCACTGCATGAACTGTCGGAAAATAAAGAAACATCAGCTCCATGCGAAAAGTGACGTCCTTCACCTGTTATGATAAGAGCTTTGATTTCTTTATTTGATTCAAGCCATTCAGTAAGAATTTTTCTGTCAATAAATTCAGGTTCTGTTAAAAGGTTTTTCGGACCATTTGAAAGCTTGATAAATGCAATGTCGTTTTCAGCGTAAAGCGTTGAGATATTTGAATTAATCATGACTTTATACATTTACGATTTCGTTTCCGAACTGATAGACCTTGCAGAATACATCAACAACATCGGACATTGTGTTGAGCGGAGCTTTAAGCATATATTTTCCGATGCTTTGCAGCTTTATATCCAGATCGTATTTTTCAGCAGTCATTTCAATAAGTTCAACGAACATAAGGGAATCGCCGCCAAGCTCTTCCTGTGGGTTGGTATCCATGGTTATGTCTGATTCATCAACCTCACATTCTTCTGCATAGTAAGAAAAAATCATGTCCTTAATTTCTTCCTTGATTTCATCTGTAATGTTTCTCATAAAAATTCCTCCGTTTTCTGTATATATTTTAGTTTTATTGGGTTTAATATATTTGGTTTAATGTGTATATTCTGCACTTTTTTTTATTTATTCTGGAAAATTTACTTACAGCACCATCTGCACTCATGTCATAAAATTCAGTAACTCCAAGCTCCATAAGCTTTTTAATGGTGAGGTCCCAACGGATAGGAGTTACAATATTAATTTGATTTTCATGAAGAAGATCCTGCTTTTCTGTAATTATGTGCTGGTCAAATGCGGAAATTATGGGATATAGCGGTGATTTGAAATCCATTTGACAGCAATAACTGACAAAAGAGTCAGAAAAGCTCTTAATAATGCGGTTATGAAAAGCTATGCCGATGTTATACTTGATTACTTTTAAAGCACCTTCTTCGGATGCTTTGTAAAGTATATGCGAAATGCAATCGTCTACTCCGCATATCATAACGCTTACAGATGAGTTGACACTGCCTATTTCAACACTGTCTTCAGCTTTTTCGGAATTTATAAGATTTTGTATACTGTCAAAATCCATACCTATGATAATTCCGATATCAAGTTTCCTATTGCTTTTCTGCAAATTTTCCAAAATGTTTCTGCATTTTAATATTAACTCATAAGCTTTATTGAACTGAATTGCTCCAAAACATGCACTTGCATTGATAAGACCTATGCTGTGACCCGCACCAAAATCAGGAACGATACCTTTTTCAGTATAAAATTCAAAAATAATTCTGTCGCAGATACAAGAGGTAATCCATTCTGCAATTTTTCTGTCAAAATAATTGTTTTTTGACAGTTCCGTACTCAAATTAAATTGGTTAAATATATCATTTTGATATATTAAAAATTTTTTGTACAAGTCATCGGTAAGATTTCTTAAATTTTTTTCAGGGTTAGTACCTATTCCATTAAATAGAAATGCTTTTTTTGCAGCTGCCACGATTTTATCCTCAGATCAAAAATAGTTAATTATAAAAAATACAAAATTGAAACCAATTTATGAATTAATCAGATTTTATCATATAATTTCCAAAATGTCAATATGTAATTGTATATTTTTAACATTTTGTTAAAGAAAAAGAAAAAAGTTAAGAACCGATTTGGATTTTGTAAAGAAAATAAGCCGTTTTTTTAACTATTGCATTCAGTTAACATTTTGAGTATAGTAATTTCTGTTTTTCATGGTAAAACAAATTAAGAATGTTTCGTTATTTTTTACAAAAATATTTGTTAGAAATATTTAATCCGCATTTTTTTACACAATAAGACAAAATACGACAAACAGCGATTGTTCACATTGTATTCACAAAATGTTAACAAATAGATCGCGGATTATGCAGTTGAATTTTTAATGTAATATTGCAGTACCAATTCCGTATGGCGAGAATCGGCATCTTTTTCTTGACATTCCATATTTTCTTTGATATAATTTAAGGCAACACCGCTGAAATTCAGTTCAGACGTGTTCAGGATTATTGGAGTTATATAATATAGTTGTATGCAAAGGAGATTGTAATGCATATAGATGTTGAAAAAAGAAATAAAGCGCTAAAAAAAATGGTATTGTTTACTCTGATAATGGCTATAATATGTTTGATATATATGCTTGTCACAAGCTATTTATCAGAAAAATCAAAATTTGTTATTGATTTGAGTACGCTGGAGCTTGTACAGCTCGAAGAACCTGAGGACGGCGATCCGATTGCTGTTATAGATACAAGTCTGGGAGAAATCAGAGCTGTTCTTTATCCTGAATATGCTCCGAATACGGTTGCTAATTTTACAGAATTGGCTGAAAGCGGATACTATGATAATACATATGTATTCCATTCAGAAAAAGGAGTTTATTCTGCGGCAGGATGTCCGAATAAAAATGGTGACCTGCCTGATGATTTTGATAAGTCCAGAGAACTGGTTGAAAGAGAGCTGCATCAGAACCTGTGGCCGTTTAAGGGAGCCTTGTGTTCAATGACTACTACATTTAAGCAGAGTTTTGGTCAAAGGTTTACCGGCGGAGGAACTTATTACTGCGGAAGCCGTTTTGCTCTTCTGAATACAGTGGACATTACAGATGAGATGAAACAGCAGATTTTTGACCTTTCAAATAGTAAAAAACTGACTGATGCTTTTGCAGAAAAAGGCGGAGTTCCGAATTTTTCACAGCAAATAGTAGTATTCGGTCAGGTATATGAAGGATTGGATATCGTTGAACAGCTTTCCGAACTGAAGGTTGAGGAGAATGAGGGTTCTACTAAAATTCCTGTTGATGATGTAATGATTAATTCAATAAAAATAGATAAATATTCTTCCGAAAAAACAGAAAAAGAAGCGGTTGAATAAATTTTTATGTGATTATTACTGTGCTGAAAACAAACCGTTTTAACTGTATTTTTTTTCAAATTATGAACAAAAAAATGTATAACTCTTTACAAAATGAAACTAATGATGTATAATTATAAAGTTAGATAAATTGCATGGGGGATTTGTTCTTGTTTTGAGTGTGTTCATTTATTTTATGTGAGCATACTCCGAAATTAAAATTTAAGGAGCCATAAACTATGCTTATAAAAAGAATTGCGGCAGCTGTTATGTGTACAGCTGTTATGTCAGCAGTGCTGACTTCATGCGGAAAAGAAATTAAACTGGAAGAAAGCAGCAAAGCTTCAAACGGCAGCAGCAGTGCTTCTTCACAAGGTTATTCTGATATATTGAATTTTACTGAGCCGGAAAAAGGCGAACAGATTATTATTATGACAATTAAAGGTAAGGGCGATGTTAAAATCAAGCTTTTCCCTGATTTGTGCCCAAAGGCTGTTGAAAACTTTGTGGAGCTTGCTAAGCAGGGTTACTATGATGAGCTTATTTTCCACAGAATTATAAAGGATTTTATGATTCAGGGCGGTGACCCTAAGGGCAACGGTACAGGCGGAGAGTCAATTTGGGGAGAAAAGTTTGACGGCGGCGTTTCAGATAAGCTGTGTCATGCGGCAGGTGCTGTAGCTTATGCAAACAGCGGTTCAACTGCTACAGACGGCAGTCAGTTTTATATTGTAACCGGAGAGGTGTATTCAGAGGACGACCTTAAATCCTTGGAGCTTCGTGGAATGAAATTTACTGACGAGGCAAAGAAGATTTATTCAACAGTCGGCGGAACACCTTGGCTTGACGGCGGATATACCGTTTTTGGTCAGGTTTTTGACGGACTTGATATCATATTTGATGTTCAGAATGTTGAAACAGATTCAAATGATAAGCCATATGAATCTGTTGTTATTGAGTCAATGAAGGTTGCCGAATATGACGGCAGCGGTGTTAAGTGGTATATAACAGATTATAATTAGTATAGATTATTTCAGAACCTTTTTCAGTCTTTGAATGTAATGCACTTATTTTTCTTGATTTTATTCTGTTTCTTACAGACAATCATATGATTGAATAGGTATAATATGTGTAAGTATTTATCTCTGTAATCCTTTACAGAGCAAAAGAAAAGTTCAGGAACAACAAGAGATAGACACAATTTCCTGAAAAATAAGGAGAGAAAGCTTTGGAGAAGTTTGTTATAAGAGGCGGCAGACGCTTGACCGGCGAGGTTGAAATAAGCGGAGCTAAAAATGCGGCAGTTGCAATTATTCCGGCGGTTATTTTGTCAGATGAGCCTTGTGTAATAGAAAATGTTCCTGCTATAAGCGATGTTAATATATGCCTGCGTATATTAAGGGAAATGGGAGCAGATGTTCAGAACTTGTCAAGAACATCATATAAAATTGATGCTACTAAAATTCAGAAATTCTGTGTCCCATATGAAACTGCAAGAAAAATGAGAGCTTCATATTATTTCTTGGGAGCTTTGCTTGGAAAGTTTGGAAAGGCAAGAGTTTCAATGCCGGGCGGATGTCCGCTTGGCGACAGACCTATTGACCAGCATCTTAAAGCCTTTTCGGCACTTGGTGCAAAATATAATCTTAATCAGGGTATGATTGACCTTACTTCAAACGGACTCAGAGGAGGTCAGATATTCCTCGATGTAGTGTCAGTCGGAGCTACTATGAATGCCATGCTTGCGGCTGTAAGAGCAGAGGGACTTACAATTATTGAAAATGCTGCAAAAGAGCCTCATATCGTTGACCTTGCGAATTTCCTCAATTCAATGGGTGCAAATATTATGGGTGCCGGTACTGACGTTATTAAAATCAGAGGTGTAGACAGTCTGCATGGTACAACGTATGCTGTTATTCCCGATCAGATTGAAGCAGGTACTTTTATGGTTGCAGCAGCAGCTACAAATGGTGATGTCCTTATTAAAAATGTTATTCCGAAGCATCTTGAATCGATTACAAAAAAGCTTGAAAAAATCGGTGTAAATGTTGAGCAGTTTGATGATAGTGTAAGGGTCTGGGTAGACGGACCGCTTGTAAAGGCAAGCGTTAAAACAACTCCTCACCCCGGTTTCCCGACTGATATGCAGCCGCAGATAGCTACACTGCTTACTCTTGCAGAGGGTACGAGTATTGTTACCGAGGGTGTCTGGGAACAGCGTTTTCGCTATGTAGATGAATTAAGACGCATGGGCGCAGATATTTCAGTTGACGGCAAGGTTGCTGTAATAGAGGGTACAGGCAAGCTTATGGGTGCTCCTGTTAAGGCATGTGACCTCAGAGCTGGTGCAGCACTTATTATAGCAGGACTTGCAGCAAGCGGAGTTACTGAAATTGAGGATATTTTCCATATTGAGCGTGGATATGACTGCATGGAGGAAAAATTGAGAGCACTTGGTGCTGATATTGAAAAGAAAAGTTTTCCTGATGAAATTGCGTCAACTGAAAAGAAAAAAGCTGTAATAGCGTAAGAATACAGGGTGTCTTTTTAGGCACCCTCTGGTTGTTGATAGAATTAAGGCAACACCGCACAAAGCACGTCAAAAGGCTTTGCACGTCATAAACTTGCAAATTTTCCGTCATATTACACATAATTTTCTCACCATACGACAGTATGCTTTCAAAAATTTTATGCAATCTGACGAAAAATATATCTGCATTTCTGCCGCACAAGCTTTGTGCAGTATTGCCTTAAATAGAGAAAGGGAACGCCCTCTCTTGCAGGGCGTTCCCTCTTAAAAACCAGTCCTGCGGACTGCTTTTTAATTCACCATACCAAAGGCTCTGCCTCTGGACTTCGCCAAAGGGTTAGCAAACCCTTTGGAAACCCATTATTAATTACTTAATTATATTTTCGACAGACTCAGGGTGTCTTTTTAAGACACCCTAATAATTGTTTATAGGAGTATGATATGAGCATTTTTGATTTGTTTGATAAAATTTCAACGCAAAGTTCAGGCGGAAAAGTCGAATATGTCATTGCAGGTCTTGGAAATCCAGGACTTCAATACGAAAACACACGTCACAATGCAGGCTTTATGACAATAGATAATTTGGCAGAATCGCTCGGAGTTAAGATTGATAAAATGAAATTCAAGGGACTTTACGCTGACGCTGATATAAATGGAAAACGCTGCATACTTTTGAAGCCGACCACATATATGAATAACAGCGGAGAATCAGTAACTCAGGTTTTGAATTTTTATAAGCTGTCATCAGAAAATCTGATTGTTATTTATGACGATATTTCACTTGAACCCGGTAAACTCAGAATTCGCAGAAAGGGAAGTCATGGCGGACATAACGGAATGAGAAGCATAATTGACCTGCTTGGTACAGATGAGTTTATCAGAGTAAAAGTAGGAGTCGGGAAAAAGCCTCATCCGGACTATAATTTGGCGGACTGGGTGCTTGGACATTTTACAAAAGAACAAATGAATCTTATGAATCAGTCTATAGAAAATGCGTCAGAGGCAGTAAAACTTATTGTGCAGAACAAGGTTGACGAAGCAATGAATAAATATAATTAATGGTTGATGTAAAAGGAGGAAATATGGATATATTAAAAAGTCTATTCAAAGAGCTTTCAGGATATAAAGGAATTGAAGAAGCTTTAAAGAAGAATATTTCTCCTGTTTCTGTAACCGGACTTTCACATATTCATAGGGTACAGCTTATTTATGCCCTTGAAAATTCCGAAAAAATATCCCTTGCCATTACAGGAAGTGAAGCAGAGGCTAAAAAGCTTTGTGATGACATAAATCAAATGGCAGAAAGGGAATGTGCTGTGCTTTTTCCGTCAAGGGAGCTTATGCTGACTTATGCAGAGGGAGCAAGCACGGAATATGAGCAGATGAGAATTTCTGCACTTACTAAGGCGGCAAACAGTAAACGTTCAGTAATTGTTGCAGGAATTGAGGGCGTAATGCAGCCGACAATTCCACCTGACAGGCTTATAGACAGCATTATAAACATCGAAAGCGGCACTGAAATTGACATATCAGACCTTTGCAGACGACTTTCAATTTGCGGATACGAACGCTGTGAAAAGGTTGAAGGTGCAGGACAGTTCTCTGTAAGGGGTTCAATTGTGGATATTTTTCCTGTGCATTATTCTAAACCGATAAGAATAGAGCTTTGGGGAGATGAAATAGACACGATTTCCTATTTTGACTGTGAATCACAGCGAAGAAGCGATACGATTGAAAAAGCTGATATTTCTCCTGCATGTGAAGTATTGTATGACAATAATGATTTGGCAGAAAAAATAAAAAGTATGCTGAAAAATCTCAGGGGTAAAAAAGCTGATTTGGTAAGGGAGAATTTAAGCGGTGATGTAAGCCGTCTGGAAAGCGGAGAAATCCTTGCGACAGGTCATAAATACTATCCGTTGATTTATGATAAGCCATCATCTGTTTTTGATTATATTAATGGTACTGTATTTTTTTGTGAATATTCAGAGATAATGGATACAGCCTCAGGAGTTCTTGCCCAGCATAAGGAAGATATTAAAATTCTTATTGAGGACGGTCAGCTTTGCAAGGGACTTGATGGTTATTATTTTGAAATGCCGCAGATTCACAGCTTTGCAGAAAATAAAAATCAGCTTTATGTAAGCTCGTTTATGCAGGGCGGAGAAAGAATAGAATTTAAGCGGCTGATTAGCTTTGAGGCATTGCAGACTGCTGCATGGGGCGGAGAAATGCGTCAGCTTAATGAGGATCTGGAGGCTTACTGCAAAAACGGTTATCGAATGATTCTTATGGCAGGAAGTGAAAAAACTCTGCCGATAATCAAGCATGACCTTGAGGAAAATGGCATTTACTGTAAACTTGCCGGCGAATCTGATGAAATAAGCAAGGGACAGGTACTTCTTACAACCGGAAGTCTTAGCGGAGGATTTGAATATCCTGAAAATAAGACAGTTCTTATTACTCAGGCAAAAGCAATGAAGTCCTCGAAAAAGACTAAAAGAAGAAAAAAAGGCGAGGAAATAAGAAGTCTTGCCGATATAACAGAAGGCGATTTGGTAGTCCATTCAAGCCATGGTATAGGACGCTTTATAGGTATAAAAAAGCTGGAGTTTGATGATGTTGTAAAAGACTATATTACTATACAATATGCAGGAACAGATAAGCTGTATATACCGGTAACTCAGCTTGACATGGTTTCCAAATATATCGGACCTCGTGATGATTCGGGAGTAAAGCTCAACAAACTTTCCTCTAATGATTGGCAGAGAACAAGAAACAACGTAAAACGTGCTGTAAAGGATATGGCACACGAGCTTATTGAGCTTTATGCCAAAAGAGAGCAGAGCAAAGGATTTGCTTTTTATGCTGATGATGAAATACAGCGTGATTTTGAGGAACGTTTCCCTTACGTTGAAACGGACGACCAGATGCAGAGTATTAATGAAATCAAAGCAGATATGGAGCGTATTCGTCCTATGGACAGACTTCTCTGCGGAGATGTCGGCTTTGGTAAGACAGAAGTTGCTCTCAGGGCAGCGATGAAGTGTGTTTTAAGCGGAAAGCAGTGTGCAATTTTAGTTCCTACGACCGTTCTTGCGTGGCAGCATTATCAGACTGCATTGAGAAGATTTGAGCATTTTCCTGTTAATATTGAACTTTTGTCACGTTATAGAAGTCCGAAACAGCAGACTGAAATTATAGAAAAGCTTAAAAAAGGTTCAATTGATATTCTGATAGGAACTCATAAAATAATTCAGAAAAGCGTTGTGTTCAAAGACCTCGGACTTGCAATTATAGATGAAGAACAGCGTTTCGGAGTTGCACATAAGGAGAAATTCAAGCAGACTTTCAGCGGCATTGACGTTCTTACACTTTCTGCAACACCGATTCCAAGAACGCTCAATATGGCTATGAGCGGAATAAGAGATATGTCTGTAATAGAAGAACCGCCGCAGGACAGACATCCTGTACAAACGTATGTTGTTGAATTTAATCAGGCTGTAATTTTGCAGGCTATTGCTCGTGAACTAAAACGAGGCGGACAGGTTTATTACATCCATAACAGAGTTGAAACCATACAGTCATGTGCTTCAAAGCTTTCACAATTGCTGCCTGATGCGAAAATTGCATTTGCACATGGTCAGATGCCGGAGGAGCAGATGTCTGATATATGGCGGCAGCTTGTTGAGCATGAAATAGATATTCTCGTCTGCACTACAATTATTGAAACAGGCGTTGATGTTCCAAATGTCAATACGCTTATTATTGAAGATTCTGACCGCTTTGGACTTTCTCAGCTTTATCAGCTCAGAGGACGTGTAGGACGTTCCAACAGACGCGGGTATGCATATTTTACGTTTAAAAAAGACAAGGTGCTTACAGAAATAGCTACAAAGCGTCTTAATGCAATGAGGGAGTTTACTCAATTCGGAAGCGGTTTCAGGATTGCTTTGCGTGACCTTGAAATCAGAGGGGCAGGAAGTATTCTTGGAGGAAAACAGCATGGCCATATGGAAGCAGTCGGTTATGATATGTACCTCAAACTGCTTTCAGAAGCCATTTCGGAGGAAAAAGGTGAAAAGCCGGAAAAGGCACTTGAATGTACAGTTGATATCCAGATTGACGCTCATATACCTGAAAACTATATTTCAAGCCTTAATCAGCGAATAGATGTATATAGAAAAATCATGCTGATTACTGAGGATAATGACCGCATGGAGCTTATTGATGAACTTATAGACAGATACGGTGAACCGCCGAAATCTGTAATCGGACTCATTGAAGTTTCACTTTTGAGAAATAAGGCGGCACATCTTGGAATTACAGAGATAACACAAAGAAACGGAGCGATGTATTTCTACATCGAGCATCCGAATATGCAGCAAATTTCTGCACTTTCCGCTGCGTATAAGGGTATAATTACGTTCAACAGCATATCTGTTCCATATATTTCGGTGAAAATCAAGCCAAAGGTACGTCCTTTTGACATGATGAAGAATGTGGTTAATATAATGCATGGAAATGCAAATGAAGCTGCTGAAAAAAATAAGGAGTGATGCAAAGCATAATTGCATCACTCCCAAAAAGCAACACCATACAAAGAATGCTAAAAAGACTTTGTATGGTGTTGTTTTATTAATGTCTGATATATCTTGATGTTTTTTTTCGCTTTTTTTCTTCGTACATAACTTCATCAGCCTTTGTTATAAGCTTGAACATAGGAGTATCTTCGTCAGCTTCGGTTATATAGCTTCCAAGACTTGCTGCAATCTGATACGGTTTATTTACAATTCTGTTTATTTCATTGAGCTTTGTGATAAATCTTGCTCTTAATTCGTCAGCGTCATCTTCGTCCATATCATATCCGAAAATTAGAAATTCGTCACCGCCGAATCTTGCACAGGTATTATTAGCCATACAGCAGTCACGAATTACTTCCGCAAGACGCTGAATAGCAAAATCACCCTCTTTATGACCATAATTGTCATTTATTATTTTCAGACCGTCCATATCTATAAACATAATCATAATTTTGCGGTTTTCTGCGATACACTGTTTGAAGATTTTATCCGTAGCACGAATAAAACCGTTTCTGTTATAAATATTGCACAATGGGTCAATGACATAGAGCTTATCAAGTTCAGAAATAGCTCCATTGAGCTGATGAAGCTTTCGTATATTTTCAATGGAGTTGCATATGTTCAAAAGAAGCGAGTGACACAGCATACTTTTAATAGGAAATTCACTGTTGACAAAAATGCAGTATCCAAGACATCTTTCACGAAAATGTATAGGGAAGAAATAGCTTATATTACCGCCATGTTCAAATTTTTCAGGAAACATTTTTTTGCTGCTGAAAAATTCAATCTGCTTTTTGATTCCGTTTTCCCACACAAGAGGAGCACTCATACTTTTGGTATAGCCTGAAATCTGATATCCGGGCTTATTGAGAATAACTTCGTCCTTTGAACTGATTACACCACCCTGCCAGTCAACGCAAAGGCATATATAGAATTTTTCACATTCAAGCTCTGAGATGAAATTACTTATGGAATTCATAACTTCATCTATACTTTCTGTATCGACCAGTGCAGTTGTTAAGCGGTTAAGGATGGAAATATCAACTCCGCAGTTATCGAGCTTTTGATAAGTAGTTTTTTTGTAAAGATTGAAATCCTCAACCATTTCTTTTTCCTTGCATTTACAGCTTTGTGAAAAAACAGGAGAAGCCTCAAGAACAACATTTTTATCAACAGAATCTCCGCTGATTATTTTATGTATCATTTCGCAGGCTTTGTATCCCACTTCAAATAACGGACGCTTTACAGAAGTAAGCTCAGGAATAAAATTGCGTGCCTTGTAGGTATTGTCGAAGCCTGTAACAATAACGTCGTCAGGGACGTGTATGCCATTTTTTTCGAGTTCTGTAATAGCGGCAAGAGCCATTGCGTCATTCGCACAAATGAAAGCGTCAGGAAGCTCTATTCCGTCAGATAGAAATTTATCAATTGCATTTTTTCCGTCCACACTGCGAAATTCACCATAATATATGCGTCTGTTATCAACATAAAGACTGTTTTCCTTCATAACGCTTAAAAATGCATTGTAACGGTCGAAAGCCTCCGGATTTGCAAGAGGGCCTGAGATGTAATTAATGGTTTTTGCGTTATGCTTTTGAATAACGTGTTTTACAATATCGCTCATAGCCTTAACATTGTCAATACTAACATTGTAAAATTCCGGATAATCACCACAGTCAAATACAACTGCCGGAATGCCAGATTCCTTTACCCTCTCAATAATTTTTAATTTTTCATTCGGAGCACTTATGGTATTTGTCATCAACAGTATACCGTCAAACTCGCTAATATTAATAAGGTTGTAGATATTGTATTCACCTGCATCATATCTGCTGTTGCTCAATACCCCTCCGAACGTGGCAAAATATGAAGTATTGATTTTACTTTCTCTTGTATATTTATTAATTCCACATATTATATTATTCTGATATTCTTCATCAATACCTGCTACTACTACAGCAATATTAATAATATTTTCAGTCATACTTCGTTCATCCTTTTCTTAAGATTAAAGGCAGCACTTAAGGCAATACCGCACAAAGCACGTCAAAAGACTTTGCACGTCATAAACTAGCAAATTTTCCGTCAGATTGCATATAATTTTCTCACCATACGACATTATGCTTTCAAAAATTATATGCAATCTGACGAAAAATATATCTGCGTTTCTGCCGCACGAGCTTTATGCGGTATTGCCTTAATAGGGTGTGCCTTAAAAATGCTATATGAAAACTGAGATTTAAAATTTATGCAAACTACATTAAATCTTTTAATACATTATAGCATTATTTTACAAAAAGTCAAAGGGAATAGAAAAAAATAAGCGTTTGTTTTAAAAATTTGTTCATATGCACATTGTTAGGACTGATATTTTGTACAGAATGTCAATTTTTAAGCTGCTTTCTGTAATTTGAAATGTTATATTGTTGCTGTTGCTTTAAGTTTAATTCACAAATTTAAATATAGTATTATATGAGCAATTTGTTGATTTATTGGAAAAAGGAGTTTTTTGTTGACTTTAAGAAAGAGGCATGCTATAATAGTAAACGGTATAGCTTATTGCAGATTTTTTGAACATGATTAATTATGTTAAGGCAATAAGCATATTTTTAGTTTACAAAGCAAAATGCAGTATTTTTATAGAACTTTAAATATACGGGGGATTAATAATGAAAGGTATAATTCTTTCCGGAGGCTCAGGAACAAGACTCTATCCTTTGACGAGAGTAACTTCCAAACAGCTTCTTCCTGTTTATGATAAGCCAATGATATATTATCCGATGTCAGTTCTTATGAATGCCGGAATACGTGACATACTTATAATAAGTACACCAAGTGATACTCCAAGATTTCAGGAGCTTTTGGGTGACGGCAGTCAGTTCGGAATATCTCTTTCATATAAGGTTCAGCCGTCACCGGACGGATTGGCTCAGGCTTTTATAATAGCTGAGGATTTTATTGGTGAAGACTGTGCAGCAATGATTCTCGGAGATAATATTTTTGCAGGACATGGCTTGAAAAAAAGACTTCGTCAGGCTGTTGAAAGAGCAGAAAAACAAAATCTTGCAACAGTTTTCGGTTATTACGTTGATGATCCTGAGAGATTCGGAATTGTTGAGTTTGATGAGAACGGCAAGGCAATTTCAATTGAGGAAAAGCCTGAAAAGCCAAAGAGCAACTATTGCGTTACAGGACTTTATTTTTATGATAACAGAGTGGTTGAGTATGCAAAAGGACTTAAACCCTCAGCAAGAAATGAACTTGAAATTACAGATCTTAACAGGATTTATCTTGAAAATAACGGACTTTCAGTAGAACTTCTCGGACAAGGATTTACCTGGCTCGATACGGGTACTCACGAAAGCCTTGTAGAAGCTTCAAATTTTGTGAAAACCGTTGAAGACCATCAGCATAGAAAAATTGCTTGTCTTGAGGAAATAGCTTATCTTAACGGCTGGATTACAAAAGATGATGTGCTTGCCGCTTATGAAACCTTGAAAAAAAACCAATATGGTCAATATCTTATGGACGTAATCAGCGGCAAATATCTTGATGTTCTTCACTAATAACAGGGGAGTAGGAGTATTAAATGAATATTATCGTTACAGGCGGAGCCGGTTTTATCGGCTCGAATTTTGTATATTATCAGCTTGAAAATCATCCTGAGGACAGAATAATTTGTCTTGACAAGCTGACTTATGCGGGTAATCTTTCAACACTTGAAGCAGCAATGAAGCTTCCGAACTTCAGATTTGTAAAGGCTGATATTGCGGACAGAAAAGCAGTTGAACAGCTTTTTGAAGAAGAAAAGCCTGATATTGTCGTTAACTTTGCGGCTGAATCTCATGTTGACCGTTCTATTGAAAATCCTGAAATTTTCCTGCAAACAAATATTATGGGAACTCAGGTTCTTATGGACGCTTGCCGCAAGTATGGAATAAAGCGTTATCATCAGGTGTCGACTGATGAGGTTTACGGTGATCTTCCTCTAGACAGACCTGACCTTTTCTTTACTGAGTATACGCCTATACATACAAGCAGTCCTTACAGCTCATCAAAGGCAGGTGCTGACTTGTTAGTACTGGCATATTACAGAACGTATAAACTTCCGGTTTCTATTACCAGATGTTCAAACAATTACGGCCCGTATCATTTTCCCGAAAAGCTGATTCCGCTTATGATAAGCAGAGCTTTGGCTGATGAGTCACTTCCGGTTTACGGAAAGGGTGAGAATGTTCGTGACTGGCTTTATGTTAAAGACCATTGTAAAGCAATAGACCTTGTTATGCGTAATGGCAGAGAAGGTGAGGTTTATAATGTCGGCGGTCATAACGAAAGGTCGAATATTGACGTTGTAAAAACTATTCTTAAAGAACTTGGAAAGCCTGAAAGTCTTATAACTTATGTTACGGACAGACCGGGACATGATATGCGTTATGCAATTGACCCTGCAAAAATTCAGAGTGAGCTTGGCTGGACTCCTGAAACATCTTTTGAAGAGGGAATCAAGCTTACAATAAAATGGTATCTTGAAAATAAAAAATGGTGGCAGGACATAATTTCAGGTGAATATCAGAATTATTTTGACAAGATGTATAAGGATAATGGCCGTATAAGCTGATTAAAGGGAAATATGGACATGAAAAGATATAAAATTGGATACACTCAGGGCGTATATGATATGTTTCATATAGGTCATTTGAATTTAATAAATTCTGCAAAGCAGTATTGTGATTATCTTATAGTCGGAGTTAATGCAGACGAGCTTGTGCAGAGCTATAAAAATAAAGTTCCTGTAATTTGTCAGGAAGATCGCCGAAAAATCGTTGAAAATATTAAAGCGGTTGATAAAGCGGTTGTTGTATCCACTCTTGATAAGGTGGAGATATTCAAAAAACTTAAATTTGATGCAGTTTTTATCGGTGATGACTGGAAAGACTCGGAACGCTGGAACAAGACTGAATCGGAGCTTTCGTCTTACGGGATAGATGTGGTTTATCTTCCGCATACTCCTGATATATCTTCAACCGAACTGCGTACCGTTAAAGAAAATAAAGTCAGCGGATAAGTGATTCGGAGGAAAAATGAAGGTTTTTGTAACAGGAATAAAGGGACAGCTTGGCTTTGATGTTATGAATGAGCTTGAAAAAAGAGGACATGAAGCTGTCGGAACTGATGTTGAAGAATTGGATATAACTGACGCTGAAGCTGTTGATGAGTTTATCAGCAGGGTAAATCCGGATGCGGTTATACATTGTGCAGCATGGACTGCTGTTGATGCTGCTGAAGATGAAGAAAATATTGATAAAGTAAGGGCTGTAAATGCGAGCGGTACTGAAAATATTGCTAAAGTATGCAAAAAGCTTGACTGCAAAATGATTTATATTTCAACTGACTATGTTTTTGACGGTCAGGGTGAAAATCCGTGGAAACCTGATGATGAAAGAAGTCCGCTGAATGTTTATGGTCAGACTAAGTATGAGGGTGAGCTTGCTGTTGAAAAAAATCTTGAAAAGTTTTTCATAGTAAGAATAGCGTGGGTTTTTGGAGTAAACGGCAAGAATTTTATTAAAACAATGCTTAATCTCGGAAAATCAAGAGACTCCCTTACTGTAGTAAATGACCAGATAGGAACGCCTACATATACTTATGACCTGGCAAGACTGCTTGTTGATATGGCAGAATCCGATAAGTACGGACGTTATCATGCTACAAACGAGGGTGGATATATAAGCTGGTATGATTTTGCCTGCGAGATTTTCAGACAGGCAGGAAATATAAATCCGATTTATAAAAAAGTCAGTGTAAGTCCTGTAAGTGCGGACTGTTATCCTGCAAAAGCAAAACGTCCGTCAAACAGCAGAATGGATAAAAGCAAGCTGACTGAAAACGGCTTTGAGCCGCTGCCGTCATGGCAGAATGCTCTTGAAAGATATTTAAAGGAGATAGAGGTCTGATGGGACAAATAAAGGTTGAAAAAAATGTCGGAGGCATAAACGGCCTTTGTATTATAGAACCTGCGGTTCATGGAGATAACCGAGGCTACTTTATGGAAACATATAATCAGAATGACATGAATGAAGCCGGTCTGGACATGGTGTTTGTTCAGGACAATCAGTCATGTTCCGTCAAAGGAGTTCTCAGAGGACTTCATTTTCAAAAACAGTTTCCTCAGGGAAAGCTCGTTCGTGTAATTAAGGGCAGTGTTTTTGATGTTGCTGTTGACCTCAGAAGTGATTCTGAAACCTACGGCAAATGGTTTGGTGTTGAGCTTACAGAGGAAAATAAAAAGCAGTTTTATATTCCGGAGGGCTTTGCACACGGTTTCCTTGTTCTTTCTGATATTGCTGAATTTTGCTATAAATGTACTGATTTCTACCACCCCGGTGATGAGGGCGGACTTGCATGGAATGACCCTGAAATTGACATTAAATGGCCGCAGCTTGTTGGAGAATACAGCGGAAGTGCTGATTCTGAGGGATATATGCTTTCCGATGGCACAAAGCTCAACCTTAGTGATAAAGATAAAAAATGGGTTGGCATTAAAGATACTTTTAAGTTCTGAAAGAGGAGTAAATTGCTTTGAGTAGTAATGATAATATACAGCATGTGTTTATAGTGGGATGTAAGGGGATTCCTGCTAATTATGGTGGATTTGAAACGTTTGTTGATAAACTCACAGAATACAGAAAGAGTGATAAAATAAAGTATCACGTTGCATGTGCAGTTGATGAGGATAAAGCCGAATTTACATATAATAATGCACATTGCTTTAATATAAAGTGGAAAAAATTAGGTGCTGCAAGAGCGATTTTCTATGATACAGACGCTCTCAAGTATTCTATTGAATATATTAAAAAGCATAATATCAAGCATCCGATTGTATATGTGCTTGCCTGCCGTATAGGCATATTTGTTGCAAAATATAAAAGACAGATTGAGCAGCTTGGAGGAAAGCTCTATGTAAATCCTGACGGACACGAGTGGAAAAGAGCAAAATGGAGCAAGCCTGTCCGCAAGTATTGGAAGTATTCAGAACAGCTCATGGTTAAGCATGCTGACCTGCTTATTTGTGACAGCAAAAATATTGAGAAGTATATAAAAACAGAATACAGTCAGTATAATCCAAAGACTACGTTTATTGCTTATGGCTCTGATACGGTTAAGTCAAAGCTTGCTGATGATGATGCAAAGCTCCTTGATTGGTATAAATCAAAGGGACTTAAAGCTAAGGAATATTATCTTGTTGTAGGACGTTTCGTTCCTGAAAACAACTTTGAAACAATGATAAGGGAATTCATGGCATCGAAAACAGAGAAGAATTTTGCTATAATTACAACTGCTGACGATAAATTCCTTAACGAGCTTAATGAGAAGCTTGATTTCAGCAAGGATAAAAGAATTAAGTTTGTGGGAACTGTTTATGACCAGGAACTGCTTAAAAAAATTCGTGAAAATGCGTACGGATATTTTCATGGACATGAGGTTGGCGGTACAAATCCGAGTCTGCTTGAGGCTCTTGGTTCAACAGACTTAAATCTTCTTCTCAATGTCGGATTTAATCGTGAGGTTGGCGAAGATGCGGCATTATACTGGGATAAGCGAAACGGAAGTCTTGCAAAGCTCATTAATTCTGCTGACGCTATGAGTGAAGAACAAATTGCATCATATGGTGCGGCAGCTAAAAAGCGTATTGCTGATTGGTACAGCTGGGACTATATTGTTGATGAGTACGAGAAGGTTCTGGGTAAAATATAATGGGCAAAAGAAGTTTTGGAAACAAGCTTGTTTCAGGTCTTATAAGCAGGATAAAAAAGAGTGACTACAGTCTTGACGAGGCTATAAGCGGCGGAGAATTGCTCGGAATTATATCTGACAGAGGCTTCATGTTTATAAGAGGAATTATAAGAAAACCGTTTTTGAAGAAATCGGACGGAATACTTTTTGTAGGAAAGTCTGTAAAAATTCAAAGCGGTAAAAAAATCAGGATAGGTTCAGGCTCAACTCTCCATTCAAGATGCAGAGTGAACGCCTTATCAAAAAGCGGTATTACTATTGGACGCAACTTTACATTAGGGCCTGACTGCATTATAGAATGCAGCGGAGTTATAAGTGAACTCGGAGAAGGGCTTGTGATTGGAGATAACGTTGGTATATCGGCAAAATCGTTCATTGGTGTAAGAGGCAGTGTTTCAATAGGAAATGATACAATTATTGGACCATATTGCAGTATTCATGCTGAAAATCATACATTCAGGGATATGGATACGCTTATAAGGCAGCAGCCTTCTTCAAGAAAAGGCATTGAAATCGGCTCAAATTGTTGGATCGGTGCAAAGGCTGTCATTCTTGACGGTGTAAAAATCGGAAACGGCTGTATTATTGCAGCAGGTGCTGTTGTAACAAAGTCTATTCCTGATAATTCGGTTGCGGCAGGAGTTCCTGCAAAGGTTATAAAGGTTCGCAGTAAGGACAGTACAGCATAAATTTAAGGCAGCATCGCATAAAATCTGTGCGGTTTTGACCTGACTCTAAATGAAATAACCGGCATGTTTTTGTCAGTCAGCAGGTTGTGGATTAGTATAAAATATTTTTTAGGAGATAAGAATGTTGGTTGATTTTATAAAGCTTTTAATGTTTTGGATTTGTCGTGCTTTTTTCTGTATTTTTTATATATTTCCAATAAAAAACAACAGAATAGCATTTATAAGCTATAAGGGTTCGCAGTATTCATGCAATCCAAAAGCAGTTTCAGAGTATATTTTAAGCAATTATCCTGATAAATTTGATATTATCTGGGGACTTGATAACCCTGAAACATACGATGGAATAATAAACAAAAATGTCCATGTAATTAAGCATGGCACAATGAAGTTTTATAAATATCTTCTTACATCTAAAATTATTGTGACAAATGTTGACTACCTTTCCTATGTCAGATTCCGCAAGGGACAGTATATAGTGCAGACATGGCATGGCGGAGGTTCATATAAAAAGGTTGGGAACTGTACTAAGAACGTAAGCAAGCTTGTATTAAAGCGTCGTTCCTATTTTAATCTTAGAACAGATGCATTTATTTCAAGCTCTGCTACATTTACAAACGATACTATTCTTGGTTCGTTTTCATACAAGGGCAGAATTGTTAATTCAGGTATGCCGAGAAATGATGTTCTGTTTACAGAAAATAATGAAAAGGCAAAACAAATAAAACAAAAAATAGGTGTTCCTGAGGATGCAAAAATCCTTATTTATGCACCTACATACAGACAAATAATTAAATACACTGATTATCTTCTTGACGAAAAGCGATTAAAGCATTCTCTTGAGGAGCGTTTTGGCGGCAATTGGGTTATCCTTTACAGACTTCATCCAATGCTGAAGTGTTCTTTTGATTCCGAAAGCCACGACGTAATCAATGTATCTGATTATAATGATATGCAAGAGCTGTTATGGGTTTCAGATATTCTTATGACTGATTATTCATCAAGTATGTGGGATTTCTCCCTGACCTATAAGCCTTGCTTTTTGTTTGCTACCGACCTTAAAGAATATCAGAATGAAAGAGATTTTTACAGTGATATACATACATGGCCGTTTATACTGGCTGAAAATAATGACGAGCTAAATGAAAAAATACTGTCTTATAATGACGAGGAATATCGTCAGGCAGTAAAAAAATATCATGAGGATATGGGAAGTTATGAAAAGGGCAGCGCTTGTAAGCAGATAACCGATATTATAATGAGCGAATGCGGTAAATAAGGAGGATGAAAAATAATGAATATAGCCATTATATTTGCAGGCGGGACAGGGCAAAGAATGACGTCTGCGGTTAAACCTAAGCAATTCCTTGAAGTTCACGGGAAACCGATTATTATATATACATTAGAGCATTTTGAACACCATTCTGATATAGACGGTATAATTGTTGTATGTCTTGAAAGCTGGATAGGGTACCTTGAATCTTTGCTTCAAAGATATGGCGTAACCAAGGTAAAAGCTGTTGTAAGCGGAGGTGCAACGGGTCAGCAGTCAATTTTTGCAGGTATTTCAAAGGCACATGAGCTGTATGATGATGATACTGTTCTGCTTATCCATGACGGCGTAAGGCCGCTTATTGATGCAGAGCTTATTTCAGCAAATATAGAATGTGCTAAGAAAAACGGAAATGCCGTTACAGTAACTCCTGCCATTGAAACAATTGCTTTAAAGGATGACAATACTATACATAACATTATGAACAGGCAGAGCTGTTGGATTGCAAAAGCTCCTCAGTGCTTTAAGCTTGGCGATATTTATTCTGCTCATTTAAAGGCTCAGGAGGAAGGCAGAGATGACTTTATTGATTCTGCAAGCCTTATGCTGAACTATAATACAGCAATATTTCCTGTGGAGGGCAAGCCGGAAAATATCAAAATAACTACACCGTCTGACTATTATATTTTCAAGGCAATTCTTGATGCAAATGAAAGTTCGCAGATATGGGGTTAAGTATTATGAGTAATACAAATATCATAGTAGACGAGGATATTAAAAATATCTGCTCTGATAATAATATTGATTGGAGCAGATTGACTGGAAAAACAATTCTCGTTACAGGTGCAACAGGTCTTATTGGGCAGCTTCTTGTTAAAAGTCTGCTTAATTTCGGCAAAGTTAAGGTTGCTGCAGCTGTTAGAAATGAAGAGAAAGCGTTAAAGCTTTTCGGAAAAAATGAAAATCTGACATTTATAATCGGGGATATTGTTAATATGCCTGAAATAAATGGACATATTGATTTTATTATCCATGGAGCAAGCGTAACAGACAGCAGGATGTTTGTAAATAATCCTGTTGAAACATTTGTTACTGCTCTTGACGGAACGAGAAAAATGCTGGAGCTTGCCCGCAATAAAAAATGTGAGAGCATGGTTTATCTTTCAAGCATGGAGGTTTACGGAGCTCCTGAAACTGATGAAAAAATCAGCGAAACTGCCGCAACTAATCTTAATACAATGGCAGTTCGTTCATGTTATCCGGAAAGCAAAAGAGCTTGTGAGAACTTATGCTGTGCATATGCATCGGAATATAATATTCCTGTAAAGGCTGTTCGTCTTACTCAGACATTCGGTTCGGGTGTTAAGTATGATGACGGCAGAGTTTTTGCTGAATTTGCACGATGTGCAGTTGAGGGCAGGGACATCATTCTTCATACAAAAGGTGAAACAAAAAGAAACTATCTTTATGTTTCAGATGCAGTAAGAGCTATTCTTACCGTGTTGCTTAACGGTGAAAACGGTACTGCATATAATGCGGCAAATGAAGAAATATACTGTTCAATTTACGAAATGGCACATCTTGTAGCTGATAATTGTGCAGACGGTAAAATTGACGTAAAGTGTATAGTTGAGGATACAGCAAAATTCGGATATGCTCCGATCTTAAAAATGAATTTGGATACATCGCTGCTTCGCAGTCTTGGCTGGAGGGCTGAAACAGGTCTTTCTGAAATGTATAAGCGTATGATTGCAGCATGGAATTTTGATAGTAAGGAATAAATTTTGGTTTATGAAAAAAGTAATTGTTTTTGATACTGCAATCGGAACTTCTAATCTGGGGGACATTGTAATTCTTGAAAGTCTTGAAAATCAGCTTGATTTTCTTCTTGAAAACTGCTTCGTGGTAAGGTATGCCACACATTTAAAGAATTTCAATTTTCTTACATATTTAAGACTTCGTGCAAAGAGAAGATATGCAAATGAATGTGACTATAAATTCATAATGGGCACAAATCTTCTCTCATATGATATTTTCAATACAAGACGTCAATGGCAGATAGGTGCATTGACATGGCCTTTATATAAAAATGTTGTTGTTGCGGGAGTTGGTACAACACAGGGTAAAAGAAAGCCCACTCTTTATACAAAGTGGATTTATAAAAAGGTTCTCAGCAAGGATATAATTCATTCGGTAAGAGATGATGAAAGCTGCGAGCTGCTTCAGAGTATGGGATTTAAGGCAATAAACACAGGCTGTCCGACATTATGGAAGCTTACTCCTGAGCATTGCAGTCAGATTCCGCAAAATAAGGCTTCAAGAGCTGTATTTTCACTCAGCGGTTTCAAAGACCAGCTCGACAGAACTCAGGACGGAAAAATGCTTGAGATTATCAGAAAAAATTATGATAAAATATATTTCTGGTGTCAGACAACAGAAGATGAAAAGTATATTGATACATTTGCAGATACAGTAAAAATTCCGAGAATATACAGCCTTGATGTTTTAGGCAGACTGCTTGATGAAGGAGATATAGATTATATAGGAACACGTCTGCATGGCGGTGTTTTTGCAATGCAGCACAAGGTACGTTCAGTTATTATTTCCATAGACCACAGAGCAAGAGGTTTTAAACAGACAAATAACATTGTTACTCTTGAACGAAGTGAGATTGAAAAATTAGATGAAATGATAAACAGCAATTTTAAAACAGAAATTGTGCTTAATCAGAAAAATATTGATTTATGGAAAAGTCAATTTAAGGCGGCATCTCAAAAATAAGGAGCGTTTGATTTTTGAAACAGGAGAAAATAATTTCAATTGTTATTCCAATATATAATGTTGAAAAGCACCTTGAAAAGTGCCTTGACAGCGTTTTAAATCAGACATATAAAAATATTGAGCTTATTCTTGCAGATGACGGCTCAACCGACAGAAGCGGAGAGATTTGTGACAGATATGCGGCAAAAGACAGCCGCATAAAGATAATCCATAAGGCAAACGGCGGCGTATGTTCAGCAAGAAATGCCGCATTTAAATATGTAACAGGAGATTACATTACATTTATTGATTCTGATGATTATATAGACAGCAATGCTTATTCTGAAATTATGGAGTACATGAACGAAAAAAATGCAGATGCATGCTTTTTCGGCTGGACTCGTGAATATGAATCAGGAAAAACAAGCGGTTTCGTAAAAAGAAAAGACGGTGTTGGTGACGCAAGTGACGCAGTCAAGCAGATATTGAAAATCAACAACGGTTATGCGGGACAAATCTGGAATAAAGTTTTTTCTACTGAAAACTGGAAGAAAAACGGAGTTATCGAAATTCCTGAAATGAATACAGCTTATGCAGTCGGTGAGGACTGTGAATGGCTGATGCGTATGATGAAGCCTTATAAAAAGGTTGCATATACTTCAAAATCATATTATCACTATATAATAAGAAGTGACAGTGCGATTAATATTGAAAGCTTTACTAAGGCAAGACTTTCTGAAATATATGCTCGTGAGGCAGTAGCAGAACAGGCAAAAAAATTCTGGCCTGAGGCTGTTAAGCTTGCACAGGGAAAAGCATATATAAGACTTATAAAAAATGCTTCTCTTGCTGTTAAAATCGGCGATAAAAATGCCCTGAAGGAAATAAGAACACATATTATGGGAAATAGAAAATCTTATTACGGCTTGAATGAAATTTCCAAGAAAGAAAAAATAAAAACAAGGGCTACTGAAACAATGATAAATAATTATCTTTTCAGAAATATTTTCAGATTCGCATGCGGCAAAAAGAAGTCAGGTGTATAAGGAAAGCAATATGACGATAAAAACTTTGAAATTTAAAGAAAATGAATTTTTATATTTGATGACATATGCTGTTTTTATTTTTGCAACAATTGCGGATTCATCATTGTTATCATTGGGAATACTTAAAACCGTTATAAACTACGGTTCAGTGCTCATAATGATATTTCTTGCTCTTTTCAGAAATTTAAGTATAAAACAGCTTATTTTTTATGTAGTATTCTGTTCGGTTTTCTTTATATCCGCATTTATGACTGACCGAACGTTTCTGATGGTTTATGCTGTACTTTTAATAAATGCAAGATGTACAACGTTCAGAAGAATAGTACAGACCTCGCTTATTACTACAACCATATCTGTTGCAGCAATTATTGCATTATGCAAGGTTGGTGTTATTCAGGATTATGTATATGATCATGATGGCATTGTAGCTCACTCGTATGGATTTGGACATTACAGTTCAATCTCGTATTTTGCTATGTATGCAGTTATTATGTATATGTATCTCCAGAAGGAAAAAATGGGCTGGCTGAAAATAGGCTTTTTGGCAGCAATATCATATGGTGTTTACAAGGTTACAACGACAAGACTCAGCTTTTTGCTGACTCTTTTTGCTATATTCCTTTATATAATATTGATAAAGTACGATTTAATTAATATAAGAGCAAAATTTATAGTATTTCTTTCGGATATTTCATTTGTGCTTGTTTCAGCATTTTGTATGTTCTTGCATTTCGGCTATAATGAGCGTAATGAAATTATGGAAAAACTTAACGATGCTCTTGCTAACAGACTTCTTATGGGAAAAACAGCTATTCAGCTTTACGATATAAAGTTACTTGGGCAGAATATCAAAATGGTAGGCAATACAACAGTTCATTTTGATGACAGTAACTTTGAGGATTACTTTTATATAGACTCAGGCTATATTTACGGTATACTGGGTTATGGACTGCTGTTTTTCATAATGCTTATAGCGGCATATACTATTATTATCAGGTATTCAGCTGTAAGTGCAAATAAAATGATTATGATATGGTCGTTATCAGTTTTGATTTTCAATGTTTCAAACAATTCATGGGAAAGTATAACATATAATCCATTACTTCTTATGCTTCCGTTTGTTCTTGTTTATGACTGGAAATCTGATAATCTGCTTGAACGAGTCATGTTGGATTATGATATAGAGCTGTAATTTATGTGGGATTATGCAAATCATATTTAGGAGGTATGTGCATGAGCAGTTGTTCAGCCCTGTTTGAAAAGGTATGGCATAAGGGCATGACAATAGGTTATGAATTTTACGGAAACCATTTTGTAAGTGTTGATGATTCACTTATTGTTTTTTCAAGTGAACCTGATTTTTCAGATAATGCATTTGTTTTGTTTGAATATATGCAGAAAAACGGATATGCAGAAAAATATCATTTTGTATGGCTAGTTTCAGAACCGAAAAAGTTTTCTGAGGAACAAAAAAAGTATAAAAACACTGTATTTGTTCAGTATCGTGACAAAAATAAAAGAATGTGCTTTAAGGCAATGGAAAATCTTATGAAAGCAAAATATTTCATGGGTACTCATGTAAGGCAAAGCAGAGTAAGAAAACGCAATACAGGTCAAACAATAATAAACCTGTGGCATGGCTGCGGATATAAGGATACTCAGCACCTTGCTTGGAATGATGCGTTTGATTACTGTCTTGTTCCGGGAGATGTCTTTGTTAAGACTAAATCTGAGTTTTTCGGATGCAGTGAATCGCATTTTCTTCCTATAGGTTATCCGAGAAGTGATTTGCTTTTTTCAAATAATCCAAAAGCCGCAGAGGCGGCAGAAAATTTGAAAAAGGACAGCAATACAAAGCTTATTATCTGGATGCCCACTTTCAGAAAAACGGGAAAAAATAAGTATCCTGAAGAAAATATAGAGTATAAATTTGAACTTCCTATTTTTCAGTCTGTTGATGATATGCACAGGTTTGACAGCTTTTGCAGAGAAAACAATATAATAGTTCTCATAAAAAAGCATCAGTATCAAGTGGATTTTGCCAATAAGAGCAAGGATTTTACCAATATACTTATGATAGGAAATGACTTTTTTAAGGAAATCGGCGTACAGATGTATGAGTTTCTGCCTTTCACTGATGCTTTGATAACTGACTATTCATCAGCTGCAATTGACTATTTATTAGTTGACAAGCCGATTGGTTTTACGCTGGATGATTATGAACAGTATAAAAAAACAAGAGGTTTTGTTTTTGAAAATCCTCTTGAAAATATGCCCGGTGAGCATATTTTTGATTATGAAGGACTTGAAAGCTTTGTTTCAGACCTTAAAAACGGAATTGATAAATATTCTGATGACAGAAAAAGAGTAAAGTCAGCAACAAATAATGAATCCTGTGACTTCTGTAAAAGAGTTCTGGAAAAGCTGAAAATATAGCTGTAAATTATTGTTTGAAAGGGTGGATTTGCTTTTTGGAAAATCAAAATATTATAAAAAAAGAGAGAATAGCCTTTATTGATTACATAAAGGCTTTTGCAATTATTTTAGTAGTTTTAAGTCATATAAATGCCTATAATGAGAATTTAAAAATATGGACAATGTCATTTTCAATTCCATTGTTTTTTATAGCTCATGGTATGGTATACAAATGGAGAGTGAAAAAGCTTTCACAATTCGGAGAATTTCTGAATAAAAAGTTTGTAGCTTTTCTTATTCCGTATGCAGTATGGGCATTTATTTATGCAGGCTACAGTCCTGAAAATGTCGTAAAAATTGCTTATGGAAGTCATGAAAGCTTGTCGCTTGCAGGCAGCCTGACTTCATTGTGGTTTTTGCCATGCATTTTTACTGTTGACGTTATTTTCGAGATAATTCTGTTCATCTCTGCAAAGTTAAAGAATCAAAACATATTTATACTGATTTTTACAATACTTGCTCTGGCAATAACAGCTTTTATACCTCATTTGTCAAAGGGGTGGCCGTTTGAGCTTGATGTGGCTGTACAGTGCTTTGCTTTTACTTCAATCGGTTATCTCGTATTCCCAAAGATAAAGAGTATACGGGAAAAGGCTGAAAAGGATAAGTTTGTATTGGTAATTCTGGGAATGGTTACTGTTATATCTGCTGCATTGACTTCTCTTGCTTACAAAAATGTAAGTATGCCCGGCGGCTACGTTATGTCTGCTGAGGCAAGGTATGGCTTTTATCCGATTTACCTGATTTGTGCAGCGGCTGGTTCAGTTTTATTTATATGTATATGCCTGCTGCTTGAAAAAGTAAAAATAAAGTCATTCCAAAAACTTATGGCTTTTATCGGACAGAATACAATGATGATATTTATATTGCAGAAGCCATTTATTCACTTAATGCAGCCATTGTGTAAGCGTATTAATTTAAACGGCATTATTGCATTGATTTTAATACTTGCAGTAACTATAGCATTATGTCTTATCGCTTCTGTATTTGTCAATGCATATATACCTGTACTTTCAGGACGGGGTAAAGTTCCATGTAAGAATGTGGGGGATAGGAGCTAATGAGCAGTACAAAAAGAAATGTTATTTATCAGACAGCCTATCAGATTCTTGCACTAATCCTGCCGTTTATAACTGCTCCATATGTATCAAGAGTTCTTGGAAGTGAGAATGTCGGCATTTACTCATATACATATACTAATGTAAACTATTTTATGCTTGCGGCACTTCTTGGTATTGAAACATATGGTACACGAACCGTATCAAAAGTAAGAAATGATAAAAAGCTTACAAACGAAGCATTTTCCAGTATCTTTTACTGTCATTTGATTGTTTCGGCAGTCTGCCTTGTTGTATATTTAATATATGCTTGTTTCATCAGCAAGCCGATTTACAGAGTTTTTGCTTTAATTCAGACATTATATATTATAGCGGAAATATTTAATATAAACTGGTTTTTCTTTGGAATGGAGCAGTTCAAGATTACCGTTACAAGAAATATGGTAGTTAAGCTTTTGACGATTGCTTCAATTTTCCTTTTCGTAAAGGATAAGGACGACCTTGTTGTTTATATAACTATAATGGCGTTGGGAACATTTATAAGTCAATCATTTGTATGGATATTCCTTAGAAAGTATGCAAGATTTGTAAAGGTTCCGTTAAAAGAGGTTTTAAAGCATTTTAAGCCTATGTGTGTGCTTTTTGTATCTGTAATAGCAACAAGCCTTTACAGAATGATAAGCAAGACAATGCTTGGAATGACAGATGCACTTTCTGACCTTGGCTGTTTTGAATATGCGGATAAAATAATCCGTATGCCTTTGAGTATTATTACCGCAGTCGGAATGGTAATGCTTTCAAAGACTTCAAATATGTATAATAATGACAGCAAGAAAAATGTTCATTCATTAATACAGAAGTCAATGGAGGCCGTAATGATATTTGCATCAGCAATTGCTTTTGGACTTGCGGCTGTTTCCGATAACTTTTCTGTTTTGTTTTACGGAAAAGAATACGAGTTTACAGGAACATTAATTTTATCAATGAGTGCATCATTGCTGTTTATGTCGTGGAACAATGTAATCAGAACACAGTATCTTATGCCGCAGTGCAAAGACAAGGAATATGTTAAGGCAGTCTGGGCAGGTGCGATAGTCAATGTTGCACTCAATCTGGTTCTTATTCACTTTATTGGAGCTTTAGGTGCGGCACTTACGACAAATGTTTCTTATTTCGTTGTTTCGCTTGTGCAGACCTATTATGCAAAAAAAGAACTTCCTGTTTCTGTGTATCTGAAGGGTGCGTTGATTCCGTTTTTAACAGGAGCTGTGATGTTTGTTATAATCAGAGTTATTGGTCACTATATGACTTGCAGCTGGGTGACTTTGTGTATTCAGATTGCATGCGGTGCATTATTCTATTGTGCTGTAATGGTTATCTATCTCAAACGCATAAATTCTCCTGTGCTTAAAATGGTTATGGGACGCTTTTACAGAGGAAAGAAAATTTAAGATGATTTATATATTATTTTGTAACTAATTGCTTTTTATTTGTTCTGTAATTGAAAGAAAATGTTTAAAAGGTAGAAAAGAAAGCTGTTTATTTACTTTTTAAATCAATATGGTATAATAAAAAAGGAATTGTCTTATTTAAGCATGAAATAACGTCTTTAAAAGGCTTTTTTGGTGATGAATAAGAAATTCAGAAAAATAAAAACAGCAGTATATGAGCTGTTTAAAGAATATGGAGTTGTAAAATGGATAATAAAAATATTAATATTACTTTGCAAAAAGCAAATGATAAGAAACACGAGCTTACCATTTCATTCAGAGATATTCTCGGAGGACTGAAAAAATACTTTTTAACATGGGTTCTTGCAGTTGTAATTTCAGGCGTCCTTACACTTGTAGGTACTGCACTTTTTGCAGGTGATGAGTATAAAACAGTTACTTCATTAGTAAGCTTTACTTATAAGGGCATTGAATCAGGCAAAGACCCTGCCGGAAGAAGCTTTGATGTAAATACATTGAAAAGTCCTACTGTAATTGAGGCTGCGTTAACTAAACTTGACCGCCCACTTGAAGAACTTGAAAACATCAGAAAAAATATAAGCATTGAGGGAATTATTCCAAGTGATGCAATTGACAGAATTACTACATACAAAAGCGTTTATGAGGCAGCAAGCACAAACGGCTTGTCAGCAGCTCAGGCTATGCTTGATGTAACTTATTACCCAACACAGTATAAGGTTACATTTAATTATGCTGATACTGATTATAAGTCATCTGAAGCTATAGAGGTTATCAATACAGTTCTTGAATCATATCGTGATTACTTTTTTGAAGAATACGGCTATAATAAAGCACTTGGCAGTGCAGTTACTGCTATTGACTATAATGACTATGATTATTCTGAGGCACTTGATGTTTTCAGTTCAACAATTTCCTCATTAAGAAGCTATGTTTCTCAGCTTGCAAATGATGACAGTACAAGATTCCGTTCAGTTGAAACAGGATATACATTTTCAGACCTTTCAGAAGCTCTTAAAACTATCCAGAATATTGACCTTGATATGATTTCATCATACATCTCTATCAACAACATAACAAAGGATAAGGACGCTTCAATAAACTATTATCAGTACAGAATAGAATCCCTGACAAGAAGTAAGCTGATTGCAGAAGAAAAGCTTGCAAGTATAAAGGAGTCATTTGATTCATACGAAAAGGATACTGTTATGGTATTCAGTGACAGCATGGAAACTAGTGCAAATCAGTCCTCTGAACAGTATGATGCACTTATTAAACAGAAAATTTCAACTCAGGAAGATGTTTCAACTGCCGCACAGCAGATTGATTATTGCAACACAAGAATAAAGGCACTTCAAAGTAAACCGACAGGTTCAGATCAGCAGAAGGAGAATGTTGAAGCAAAGCTTGCAGCTGTAAATGAAAAGATAAATAATCTTCTTGAAAAAGTAAATGTTACTGCTGAAGAATACTATGAAACAGTTTCATTTGAAAATGCATACAATATTCTTGTTCCTGCAACTAATTCAGCAACAGGATTTATTATGAATCTGATAAGCAGTGCTTTAAAGCCTGCATTCATAATTGAGGCTCTTATCTTTGTAATTTATATTTGTACTGCCGTTGTTACTGCTTATTCAAAGAAAAATTCCATGCTTGAAGAAAAAGATGCTGACGACAGTGACGATGAGTCAGAGGACAACAAAAAAGAGGAAGCAGAGGATAAAAAAGAGGACATTTCAGAAAAAAAGGAAGAGTCAGAACCAAAGCAGAATACAAATAAGAATAATAAAACAAAGAAAAAATAATAGAAAAATCCCTGAACTGTAAAGTTCAGGGATTTTTGATTTTCACAGCATTTTAAAAATTAAGACCGATTACAAAAGCAGTCGGTCTTGATTTTTATTATTGAGTTTGTGTAAAAATCAGCGCAGGATTATTCAAAATCGAGCTTAAACGGAGAGTAACGCTTATATGACTTTTCATTTTTTTCAAAAGTATATGTGTTAACAATTTCATCAAGATAATCGCCGAAATCCTCTTCATAATTAGCAAGCTGCAGCTTTTGGATTGTGTTTTCATTCCACAGGTCATCTGCATTCATTCTCTCATAAAGGTCAGCCTTAAAGATTACATATACAGCCTCTGCTTCTTCTACAACTTCTGCAACGCCAATTTTTGCCTTGTTGAAAATGAAGTCATTAGTTACCTTGGAAGGAACATAGTTTACTTCACTTGCAGTTGTAGTTGTTTTGGTTTCATCAGCTAAATCATTTTCATTCTGTTTAGCAGCAGTTGTGGACGCTTCGGTTACAAGCTGAATAATTGTTTCATTTTCATATGGATTTGTCGTTGTAGTTACAGTTGTCTGACCAACGGAAGTTGTAACAGCGGTGGTTGTAGTAGTTGCGGCAGTAGTTTCGCCTTTTGCTTCAGCTTCTTCAGCTGCCTTTTCTTCAACGTAAGTGTCATATTCTTCCTTAACTTCATTCATTTCATAAAGCTTGTCCATCTGTGAGGACTTAGCATTAACTTTATCGGCATAACTGTTTGCAAGCTTTATAAGTTCGTTTTTATCATCTCCTTTAAGGAGATTTCCGTCAGAATCTTTAAGGTCAATTTTAATGTATTTAACACGAGCGTAATTATCATTATAATAATCCTTGAGTTCATCTTCACTCATGCCTTTTTCGCTGTCAAAGCCATAATAATAATCAAATACATACTGCCATTTATGCTCGTATTCAAGAATATCTCTTAATGATTCTTCGCTTATACCATTGTTTTTGCAGAGATCTTCATTTTTTTCAAGGAAATAACTGAGCGTACTTTCTACTTCGTCCTCATCTTCCTCGGAAAGCTCTGCACCTATTTCATCAAACTTTCTTTCAACAGCCACAAAATCCTGACAGTATTCAGTTGCTTTATTCTGAATCCACTCAGTAGAGGAGATATTGTCAATCATTGCATTTTTTACATTGTCAATATTGCTTACATCAGTACCGTCTTTAGATATAATTTCAGTAGCTTCATAATATGAAGAAATAGTATAGAAAATAAATATACCTGCTCTCACTTCATATCCGTCAATTGTCATAGCATATTTTGTATTACTGCATGAAGCAAGCATAGAACCGGCAAGTGCGGCAGATGTTGCTAAAGCAGCACACTTTTTAAATAACTTCATTATTTAATCCTCCGTAATTTAAGGCAAAAAACCGTACAAGACAAATTTACACCGAGCGTTATACGGCGTCAGCCTGATTTATTCAAATTCTATACTATTATACTATATTATTTTAATAAAGTCTATACCTTACAAAAATTTTTTTCTTTTTATCACAAATGTTACAAAAAATCCGTAGATTTTATTTATAAAATGTGGTATAATTAAATTTAAGGTAACACCGCACAAATTCTTTTGATGTGTTCTGTGCAGTGTTTAATGAATAATGGAGGGAATATACATGAAGGCACTTATTACAGGAGCTACATCAGGAATTGGAATGAGTATGGCAAAATACTTATGCAGTATGGGTTGGGAGCTTGTGCTGACCGGACGAAATAAAAATGCTCTTGAAAATCTGAAGTCAGAATTGAACACAAATGTATATATTATACCTGCCGACCTTTCTGAAAAAGAAGAAGTTTTCAAGGTATATCATTACTGTAAGCTTCATGATATAGATATGCTGATTAACAATGCAGGCTATGGCATTTTCGGAAGATTTGACGAAACTGATATTGAAGATGAACTGAATATGCTTAATGTAAATATTACCGCACTCCATATTCTTACAAAGCTGTTTCTTCGTGACTTTAAGAAAAAGAACAGGGGAATAATACTCAATGTTGCATCAAGTGCAGGCTTTATGACAGGTCCGCTTTTATCATCATATTATGCGTCTAAAAATTACGTTGTTCGGCTTTCACTAGCGATAGCACAAGAATTGAAAAAAACAAAGTCAAAGGTTAGAATATCAATTTTTTGTCCCGGACCTGTTGATACAAACTTTAATAACAGGGCAGGTGTTGTGTTCAGCGTAAAGCCGATTTCTGCTGATTTTGCCGCTAAATATGCGATAGACAATGCTTTAAGCGGAAGAACTGTAATTATTCCTACATTTAAAATGAAGCTTGGTGTTCTTGGAGCAAAGCTTGCTCCTGAAAAAATACTTTCATCTGTAACATATACAATTCAGAAAAAGAAGCTTAAATAAAATGAAAAATAATGTCTATAAGGTGGCACTGGGCGGAGTAATGTCCGCATTATGTCTTATGTGTATGTTTCTTGCAGGCATTATTCCTGCACTCTACCTTGCACTGCCAATGATTTCAGGAGTGCTTATGATGATAATTGCCGATGAAGTAAATACGTCATGGGGATTGCTTACTTATGTAACTGTAAGCATTTTATCATTATTTTTTACTTTTGACAAGGAAGCTGCATTGATTTTTATTATGTTTTTCGGACATTATCCGCTTATCAAGCCGTATTTTGAAAAAATCAAATTTTTTCCACTAAGGATAGCGGTAAAGTTTGCAGTTTATAATGTATGTATTTTATCGTTTTTCGGACTTACCGTTTATATTTTCGGATTTACTGCAATGCTGGATGAAATGAATGAATTTGGCAAATACGGCGGCTTATCGTTATTAATTCTTGCTAACCTTTTCTTTCCGTTTTATGATTTGGACTTAAAAATCTGCAAATTATTATATATCAAAAGGCTGAAGCCGATTTTAAAGGGCAGAGGCTAGAAATTGCCTTTAATCAATTTGAATTTCCCTATGAGGAACGGGTGTGGAAAATACGATTTGAGTTGATGTTTTCCCAAAACGCTGGAGCTCACCGATAAAATTATCAAGCTCCTGTGTACTCATAAATGCTACTTTTATAAGCATTGAGTAATTTCCGGTTACACAATTACATTCAAGAACATTAGGACACTTAGTAATAAAAGGATAAAATTCAGGCTTTTGATTTGCAGAAAGCTCCAAATTAATAAAAGCTGTTATATGGTAACCAAGCTTTTGTTTGTCGATTTCCGCATTATAGCCTAAAATCACACCTTGCTTTTCAAGCTTGTCAATTCTTGATGAAACTGCGGGGGCAGACAAATAAACCTTTGATGCAAGCACTTTTAAAGGAGTACGGGCGTTTTTTTGCAGTAAACTGATAAGCATTGAATCAATTTTGTCCATAACATTTAACCTCCATAAAAAAGGCGTAGCTATACTGACTTAATGTTAGTAATAGCTGCGCCTCATTGCGTTATTTAATTGATGATATAATATCATATATTTATGAATATTATATTACTGAATTCTTAATTTTCTGTTTCCCGACTTAAAATAATAAATATAAAACGGCTTTACGGCTTTAATTTATGGTTCCTGTAAATGTAACAATGAAATCAACCAGAATTGTTATCCAACATATACTGCCGATTATAGATATTGTTTTCTCAGAATGCTTTTTTGCAAATTTATCAACTGCCGGATGTACGACTTTTATTAATATAAGACTGAGCAAACCAAAAATAAGACTGCTGTAAAGTGCAATTCTGCCTTCAAAGAAATTAAAGTCCCACGAGCTGTAATTCCATAGTCTTTTATGAAGTATCGCCTCAATAAGATAAGAACTTATCAGTTCAAGAACAGTAGTTATTGCCATGCTGCCAAAGAAAACTGTAAAAAAACCGTTATGCTTTCTGAAAACAGGCAGCAGCAGAAAAGCAAAAACTCCATAAATCGGGAGAACGGGTATATGCAGAAAGCCTCTTTCGGCATATTCACCCCACAAATATGATGTAAGCAGAGTTTCGTATATCCACCCGCAAATTCCGCATAATGTAAATTCAATAACATATCTGCAAAATATCGGGTATGATAATTTATATTTTGTCATAATATCAGGTGTTGTATGATTTTATTATTTCTTAGATGCAGAAAGTCTGCTTTTTACTGATTTTATTTCCTGAAGGTTCTTGGTATAGAAACTTTCGGTTTCAGTAAGCATTTTTGTAAGTGAAGCCATGGCAGTTTTCTGAATATTCTGAGCAGTCTGCTGAGCCTTTGTGATCATGTCAACAGCTTTTTTCTTAGCTTCAACAACGATAGCTTCCTGTGATACTATCTGAGCCGCTCTTTCCTCTGCTTTTCTGATGATTGCTTCTGATTTTGACTTTGCCTCGTTCATAATACGCTGACAGTCAAATTCAATTTTCTTTGCTTCTTTAAGCTCGTGAGGGAGATTGAGTCTTACATCATTTATAAGCTCTCTTAATCTGTCGCCGTCAACAACCTTTTTATGTGCTATTAAAGGCATAGATGATGCTTTGTCAAGAAGTTCATCCATTTCTTCAAGAATTTCATCAATACTCATCGTTAATTACCTCTCTTTTACTAATCTTTCTTTTATATCATCTAAAATACATTCCGGAACAAAATGACTTATATCTCCGCCGAAATATGCGATTTGTTTTACTACACTGGAGCTGAGATACATATTTTCCGCACTTGTTGTAAGGAAAACTGTTTCGGCTCCTGCATAAAGCTTTTTATTGGCGAGTGCCATTTGAAATTCATATTCAAAGTCGCTTACAGCTCTTAGACCCTTAACAATGGCTATAGCATTTACTTCACGAACGTAATCAGCCAAAAGGCCGTCAAGGATATCTATTACCACATTATCAAGACCTTTTGTTGCAGACTGAATCATAATCATTCTTTCCGTAGCAGTAAAGCTTGGCTGATTTTTTCCTGCATTTCGGGAAATAAGTACAATAACCTTATCAAACAGCTTAGAAGCTCTTGTTATTATGTCAAGATGCCCAAGCGTTACAGGGTCAAAGCTTCCGGGGCAAACAGCAATTCTTCTCATTCTTCTTCGTCCTCCGGAAATGATTTGCATAATATCGTAACACTTATTTTTCCGTACTTATATGTTTTTCTAAGAACAAGACCTTCAGGTACGGCAGGGTCATCAGCTTCCTTTTCATATTCGCAGACAATAAATCCTCCGTCATTCAGCTTTGCAGCAGCAAAAGGCAGGATATTGTCAATATGATTATGCCTGTACGGCGGATCAAGTATAATAATGTCAAAAGAACGGGCAGTATGCTTAATATAATCATAGCTGTCACGATTAATGACTTCTGAATACTTTTCCAATTTAGTAGTTCTCAGATTTTCATTAATTGCTCTGATTGAACGCTGTGAGCTGTCAACAAAAACACAGCGTGAAGCACCTCTGCTCAAAGCTTCAATACCCATTTGTCCGCTGCCTGCAAAAAGGTCGAGGACATAGGTATTTTCCAGCTCAAACTGGAGGGCAGAGAATATTCCCTCTTTAACTTTATCTGTAGTTGGCCTTACGTCCAAGCCGTCCGGAGCGATAAGACGTCTTCCTCTTGCAGAACCGGTAATTACTCTCATTTTACTCACCTCAGAACATAAATACATGCAATTAATGTGTATTTCATTATAATAATACATCTTTTATTATTATAACCTATTTTTTTGATTTTGTCTACAATTTTTTAAAAAATAACCGCATAAAGTAACTTTGAAATGATTTTCTATAGCAATGCAACAAAAAATGCTGTATAAAGGCAATACTGTACAAAGCACGTCAAAAGACTTTGTACGGTGTTATCTGAAATTTATAAGGTTTATAAAGGACTGCCTTAAATTGCATTTTTTTCTATAACAGCATCCTCTTTTGGAAAATGTTTTCGCATAAAGTAATAGCATATCAGGTGTGCAAGGAAAGTAATTACCCATGTGACAGGGTATGATAAGAACAAAACAAATTCATTATGAAATTCGGTTATTCTGAAAATTGTAAAAATCCAGATAATTCTCAAACCGCAAGCACCGATAAGAGATACAATTGTTGGAGTTACAGCGTATCCCATACCTCTGATGTTGCCGACAATGCAGTCCATAAGTCCACATGTGCAATAGAAACAGCATACAAGTCCCATTCTTATAAGCCCTGCATCAATAACCTTAGGACGTGAATCGTATATGCTTAAAAGTGGAGTGCCGAACAGATAGGCAAGATTTCCTAGAATCAATCCTGTAACCGCACTGCAGGCACAGGTTATAATTGTAATTTTATTTATTCGGCTGTATTTTTTTGCACCTATGTTCTGACTTGTAAACGTTAAAGCTCCTTGTGAAAATGAATTCATTGATACCCATATAAAGCCCTCTATACTTGCCGCTGCAGCACTTCCTGCCATAACTATCGGGCCGAAACTGTTTATCGAGGATTGTATTACTACATTTGAAAGAGAAAAGACAACTCCTTGAAATCCGGCAGGAATGCCTATTTTCAGTATTCTTACTGCTATTTTAGTATCAAGCTTTAACTTTTTGAATTCAAATTTAAATGGCTCTGATTCTTTTATAAGACAGCGTATGATAAGAAATGCTGAAATGCACTGGGAAATAACTGTTGCAAGAGCAACACCTGCAACGTCCATTTTAAATAAAATTACGAATATTAAATTTAAAATAATATTAATTACACCTGCAAAGGCAAGAAAATAAAGCGGACGTTTTGTATCACCTTTAGAACGAAGTATGGAGCTTCCAAAGTCATATATCATCATTGCAATCATACCTGCAAAATAAATTCTCAGGTAAAGTGTTGAGAGATGCAGCGTTTCGGTAGGAGCTTTCATAAGAATAAGCAGTTTATCAGCAAAAACAACTCCTATAACAGTCATAATCAGTCCGCTTACAATGCTTAAATATATTGATGTATGTATTGTTTTGTTTACTCTTTCATTTTTTCCTGCACCCATAAACATAGATGTAAGGACGTTTGCACTTGTTGAAAGTCCAAGAAAAAGATTGGTCATTAAATTTACAAGTGCTGTTGTAGAGCCTACTGCTGCAAGAGAATTGTCACCTGCAAAATTTCCTACAACTATTATGTCTGCTGCATTGAAAAAAAGCTGCAAAACACTTGAAAGCATAAGCGGCAGTGTAAGTTGGAGGAGCTTTGGCAAAATAGGGCCGCTGCACATATCAATTTCATGTTTTTTGTTTGCCATATAATCATTTACCTTTCATAAAAAACATAATCAAGACAACATAAGTCATTTGCTGTATCGCCTTAAGATATGTTCAAGTATACGCTTAATTTTTTTAAATGTCAACATATTGAAATCCGAAAATCATTGTGATATAATGATTTAAAGTAGCATCGCATAAGAACTTTGCATGTATTGTCTGAATATAGGAGGTAAGCTATGAGAAGAAAGTTGCTTTGTTTAATATTTATATCATTAATATGCAGTGGTTTTTATTCTTGTGATAATATTAAAGATTCTAAGAATAATTCTGAAACATTAAACAGCAGTATGGCTGACAGCAAAACAGAATATGAAGTCTCAACTTCTGAAACCGGTTCTGATGATATTTCTGAAAACAGCAGTCAAGATAATGCAGTCTGTGATGCAATTGTTCAGGCTGTAATGGATGGTGAGGACGTATGGCTTAATGATGCAGGCAGTATATCTTCTAATGGATTTAATGAGTGTTGGTTTCAGGATATGAATATGGACGGAACTCCTGAATTTATTGTTGGCGGAGCTTCATTGGGAGCTCATGATTCCAGAATTTTCAATATATACAGTTATAGAAATAATCAGCTTGAGCATATGAAAAATGTAGACGGCAATGGTGAGCTGATGTTCTGGGGAACGGACCTTGAGGGTGGACATGGTGGATTCAGCTGTCAATTATATAAGAATACTGCCGGCAATTCATTTGTTTATGTTTATCCTGTAACAGACGGAAATGCGTCCGGTACAGATTATTATATAAGTGAATTTGTAAAAACAGGTACTGCGTCATTTGCAATAAATGATATTTTTTATTTTAAGGAAACTGCTTCAGGATTTTTATACGAGCCTGATTATGAAGGTTCAGATGAGGTAAGCACTGTAACTCGTGAAGAATTTTTGAAGAAGTATGACAGCTATTTTTCGTCATTGGCTCTTTGCAAAACAAATATAAAACCAATTCCATGTACAAGTGCATCAAGTAATATGGACGGCTTTTATGACAGCTTGTCTGACAACGAAAAAAAGAAAGCACTGACAGACAGCTTTAATGCATGGAGCTATGAGGAAAGCTCAGAAAATAAAATGCCGTTTGGTGATATAATTGAGTCAATTCGTTCGGTGTTGCCTTAAGTTTTCACAAGTCAGCAAAAAATGTCAGGAAATAATCTTTGTTAAATGCTAAAATATAGACAACGGAGGGAAAGAAATGGATTACATATCAGGTATTCAAAGGGCAATTGACTATATTGAAGCTAATTTAACAAATGAAATAAGCTATGAAACTGCTGCAAAATGTGCATATACGTCAAGCTTTCACTTTCAAAGACTTTTTTCAATTTTATGCGGCTTTACACTTGGTGATTATATAAGATGCCGTCGTCTTTCATCAGCAGGTGAGGAGCTTATAAAAAATCATTCAAAGGTTATTGATATTGCACTTAAATACGGCTATGAAACTCCTGAAAGCTTTACCAGAGCATTTACACGTTTTCATGGTGTAACACCTAAGGAAGCCAAAAACGGAGCTAAAATCAAATCCTATTCCAAGCTCTCCGTAAAATTAATTTTAAGCGGAGGAAATACGATGGATTACAGAATTGAAAAATTGGATGCACTCAAAATAATATGCAAAAGAAAAGAATTTGCAAAGCCGAATGAAGAGTATACCAACAGCAAAATTCCGATTTTTTGGAATGAATGTCATGCAGACGGAACTATAAAGAAGATAGTTGAGCTTATTCCTGAAAAGCCTAAGCTTTGCGGACTTTTGGGTATTTGTTTTGATTTCGCTGCAACAGCTGATAAATTCCCATACGGAATAGGTACAGAGTATGATGGAGTATCTGAAGTACCTGACGGTCTTGAAATTATTGATATTCCTTCAAATACATATGCTGTATTCAGTGTTAAGGGCAAAATGCCCGATGCATTTGCAGAAACATATAAGAAAATTTGTACTGAATTTTTCCCGCAAAGCGGTTATGAGTATGGCAATGGTGTGGAATTTGAAGTATATCCGTCAGCAGATGTAGATAATCCTGATTATTATTGCGAAATATGGATTGCTGTTAAATAACTTTAGGGCAGCTTACTTTTAAACCGTTCAGTAAAGGTAAAAATCACCTCTGATTTTTTTAATAATCAGAGGTGATTTTTTAAGGTCATACCACACAACAATTAGCGAGTTTATGACTTGCAAAGTCTTTTGATGTGCTTTGTGCGGTGTTGATTTATTGCATTGCTATAAATATTTTTAATCCTCAATACCAAATCTTGCTTTGGCTTTTTCTTTAGCGTCAGGCTCATATTTCAGAATGATTTTTTCAATTTCAGGGTCATTGGTAAGTCCGAAAAGAATTTTAAGGTAAAGAAGTGCCTCGGTTGTATCATTATTTTCAAGTGCATTGTTTGCAAGCTGTGCGGCAATGCTGACAAGAACCTCATTTGGACCTCTTTGAACGTTATACTTCTTGAACACTCTGTCGATATCAGCTTCTGTCGGAGGTTTCAGTTCCTTATGAGTACGCTGTGCAATGTTTCTTAATTCCATCTCTACAGCAGGGTGAGGTGCAAAAAGCAAACTTGAATAATAGAAAACAGCAGCACTGTCAAAATCACCGATATTGAAGCAATAGAAACCCAGATTGCAGTAACAGCGTGAAATAGCATAAGGCGATGATGCAACCTTCAGTGTTTCTTTAGTGATTGCTAAAAGCTCATCATTTTTTCCCATAAGCTTATACGCTTCTGCAAGCTCAAATTTTGCACCGCAGTCAATCTCATTGTATTCCATAGCCTTATTAAGAACCTTGATCGCTTCATCGAAGTCATGACAATCAACCAGGAGATAACCATAAGTTGAAATCATGGAAACGAAATCAAAAGGAGCAATTTGCAGTACCTTTTCAGGCTTGAGAAGAAATTGATAAACGTTTTCTTCAAATTTATTTCTCAGGCTGACAAATTTGCTTTTTTCGTCCTCCTGATAAACTGAAATAATCTTTTCATAAAGAGCTTTTGCCATTTCTCTTGCTTCATCTTTTTTATTTTCTTTTATTAATGCTCTTAGTTCATTATAATATGTATCAAGACGTTTTCCGTTTATGTAAACATAATTTTCAATCTTCTTTTTTTCTGAGTCAGGCATTATTTCAAAAACCAATTCAGCAGCAGCGTTTGCACCCTCTCTATTGCCTTCTGCCATCATTTTTTCGCTTTCACTTATAAGAAAAGCTCTGTCTTTTTCGTAATTGCCTGTAAGTTTAACTTTCAATATTTCTTTAGCGGTTAAAAGTGCCATTTTAATCCTCTTTTCCGTAATCCTTCATGTTCCGGAAGTCTTACATATAACATTATAATAATTGCTAAAAACCTCTTTTAGCAAGGTCTTTTTTAAATTTAGCATCAATTTTGTCCTGCTTTTTGCGTCGCTTGATTTCAGCTTTTGTAAGCGGTCTTTCAGGTCCTTTCTCTTTATTTTCTTTAGGAAGAGTTCTTGGCGGATTTTTCGGCGGAGCTTTATATTCCTCAAATATAGGAACTACTGTGTCCTGCATGGTTTGCTCTTTCTTTTTTACATTTCCGCCCATTTGTGAAAGAGCATCTTCAATTGAATCTATAACGGGCATTTCAATACCCTGCATGTCAAAAATGTTAGTCTTTTGTTTTTCTCTTGATTTTGCCATAGCAGAAGCTACTGAATCAGGAATTTGCTTATTATTATCTTCAACGGTAGAAAGATGAATTTGCTCAGGGTGTAATTCTGTTATATTACTACGCATTGGAGTGCCATTCTGCATAGCCTCTACTGCTTGTTCAATAGTTTGCGGAATCTGAATTTCCTCAGTTTGCGGCATTTGAACATTGCCGGAAGTATGTGCTGTTCTTGTAAAATCAGCATTTTGCAGGTTTTTGGTTGGCTGGACAGGTTCAATACTCTGCATTGGAGCAATATTCTGAACAGGTGGGACTGTATTTTGAACAGTCTGCTGAACAGGTTCAATACTTTGCATTGGAGCAATATTCTGAACAGGTGGAACTGTATTTTGAACAGTCTGCTGGGCAGGCTCAATACTTTGCATTGGAGCAATATTCTGAACAGGTGGAACTGTATTTTGAACAATCGGCTGAATAGGTACAGCATTTGGCATTGGTGAAATCTGCTGAACAGGTGTTATCTGCTGCATTGGCTGAATTGGAGCGAAAATGGGCTGACCATTCTGGTCATATCCGACAATAGGCTGTTGGACATATGCATAAAGCGGCTGACCGTTAGGGTCATATCCAACTAACTGCGGAATTGCTGCAAATTGCTGCTGTGGCATAACAGGCTGTACAGGAATATTTGGTATGTTCTGAGCTGTATTAACGGTGTTTTCATTATTAAATGTATTAGGAATTTTAATTTCTTCCATTGGTGAAGTGTTTACTTCATCAGGAAATACAGGTGCAGTATACCTATGAATATCAGCAGCTTGTGTTTGATGTTCTGTTTCCTCAAATGGAGAAGTGTAATGATATTGATTTGAATTTGTTTTTGGAATTTCATTGATGACAGGCTCAGAATTTTCATAAGTTTCTGAGATATTATCAATTTCAGAAATTGTTGGTTCTTCAATGACTTCTTCTGGAATTTCTTCTGCAATCTCCGGTTCTGCGATTTCACTGTCAACAGAATCAAAACCGCTTAATGTCGAATTAATTTCATCATGAGCAGGCTCATCATACTGTGAATTTAATTCATTATTTTCTGAAATTTCTGATGCAGAAAGATTATCGGCTGACTGAATTTCATCATTAACATTAGAAACAGTTGAAGTATTTTCGGTTTCTGTATAGTCATTTCCGCTGAAAAAGTCGCTTGCAAATGCTTCCCATTGGTTTTTGATTTCAGCCAAGTCATCTTCAATAGTGTCTGAAATTTCTTTAACCGATATATCGGAAACAGGCTTTCCGTTTATATGTGTCATTTCATCAATATCCACAACTTCATCATCATTATAATGTGTAGTTTCTTTCGGAGTTTCACCAATCACTTCAATATCATTATCAATGTAATTTGAATTTGGAACTGTATTAATGCTTGCTGTATTTGTGTTAGGATTTGGAATTGCAAATTGAGCAAGAGTATCATTCATATCAACACTTGTATTATCTTGTGGTGCAGGCTTCTGAATATTTGATTCTACCTTAAAATTGTTCATTTGCGGAACAGGTATAGCAAATTGTGCCAAAGCCTCATCTATATTTGAAGCGATTGGCTTTGATGTTTCCGGTGGAGTATCATTTACAGCTTTATTCGGAGAAGGTATAGCGAATTGTGATAACACATCATCAGCTTTTTCACTGTTGCTTGGTGTATGTACAGGCTGTTGTGCATTTGGTGAAGGAATTGCAAATTGTGACATAATATCGTCATGTTGAACTGAATTATTATTTGATGTAGGTGATATTGGTGTATTTACAGAGTTTACTGTATTTATGGGTGCAGATACTGAAGCTGCTGTGCTTTTCTGATATGTTTGTGCAGGACTTGAATAATTTAAACTGTTTTCCGAGCTTCCTGTGATTTTTGCAGATGTACCGCCGAGAGGAACAATATTTTCATCAATAATTCCTCTTTTTTCAAGCATTTTCTCCTCTCTGAGAATCCTTGCTCTTTCCTTTTTATCAGCCTTGATCATTTTTTTAGCAAGAACTTCTCTGCATTTTTCACAGTTCATATCTATAAGGTCAGTCATTACTCCGTTTGGAATGTATCGGCCAATATTTTCAGGTTTGGTAAGGTTAATTCCACAGCCGGTTTTTTTATTATTTTCAGTACCATGGATTTCATTACCGTTAACAGATTTTATCAGTGTAATTTCCATCTGAATCCTCCCAATCATAATTAAAATTAACCAAACAATATCGAACAATAAGTATTCGTAAAATCATTACACAGATGTAGAGAAAAGCAGCTGAAACGAATGTAATAAAACACCAAAAAATGCTAGCGTGTGGAATGATTTTATATAAGATACTTCTATTATACATTATGCTGAAAGAAAAATCAACACTTTATTAAAAATTAATGCCGTAATTTATACGTTTTTTAATTTTTTATCAAAATACAACAAAATGTTAATTGTATTTTTGTATGATTAATAATGCATATTATAGTCATCACTGCACAAAGCACGTCAAAAAAGACTTTGTGCGGTGATGCTTGTAATTCAAACTTATGCAAAAATTAACTTTATAAAAAGTTACAAGACCTCAAAATCTAAAAATTTCACTTATAAAAAGAGAAAACTGATAATTTACTATTGCATTATTTGTAATTTTGTTGTATTATTAGTAGTGTATTATTTATGTTAGGAGGAGTTTGATGAAACTCGTTTCAATAGTAGTTCCCTGCTACAACGAGGAAGAGGTTCTTCCTTTATTTTATGATGAGATTACAAGAGTCACTAATGAAATGAAAGCTGCTCATAATGAACTGGAGTTTGAATTTCTCTTCGTCGATGACGGCTCTAAAGATAAAACACTTGAGGGATTTCATGCTCTTGCAGATAAAGACTCCAGAGTAAGATTTATTTCTTTTTCAAGAAATTTTGGAAAGGAAGCCGGAATGTATGCCGGACTTGAAAATGCAAAAGGCGATTATGTTGTTGTAATGGACGCAGATTTGCAGCATCCGCCTTCATTCCTTCCGAAAATGTATGAATATGTGATGAACGGTGAGTATGACTGTGCAACTACAAGACGTGTAAGCCGTAAGGGAGAATCAAAGGTACGTTCATGGTTTGCGAGAAAGTTTTACAGTATAATGAATAAAATTTCTCAAACGGAAATTGTGGACGGAGCACAGGATTTCAGGTTTATGACAAGACAGATGGTTGATTCCATTCTGAAAATGACAGAATATAACCGCTTTTCAAAGGGCATATTCAGCTGGGTCGGATTCAGGGTAAAATATATAGAATATGAGAATGTTGAACGTGCAGCAGGTACAACCGCATGGTCATTCTGGGGACTTTTCAAATATTCTCTTGAGGGAATTATGGCATTTTCCACTGTTCCGCTGGCAATGGCTTCACTTCTTGGAATAATAAGTTGTATTATTGCATTTATTATGGCAATTGTTGTGGTTGTAAAAACACTTGTTTTTGGAGAGAGCGTTGCGGGATTTCCGACAATTATATGTGCGATTTTCCTTGTGGGAGGACTTCAGCTGTTCTGCACAGGCATACTGGGACATTACTTGGCTAAAACATACCTTGAAACAAAATCAAGACCGATTTACATAACAAGAGAAACTGAAGAAATATACCGAAACAATAAGAATAAAGAGAAATAATTTCAGGAGGTGCGGAAATCAGTGAATAAGCATATTAAGCTGTTGGTTTCTGTACTTTTCATTGCTATAATTATTCTTGCAATAGGAATTACAAGCTTTAATTTTGATACATCTCAAAAAACCGGAATTATTGCAGAACCTGATGAAATTGTCAGCTTTACTGATACCGATTATTCAGGGAACAGAATATTTAAAAATGATGACGGTTTATTTGGCGTTGCAGACAGAAATGAACGCATTATTATAGAGCCTCATTGGAAAAAGCTGAGTTTTGCAGGTAATAACATCTGCATTGCATCAGGCTTTGTGAATGGAAAGCTCCTTACAGGCTGCCTTGATTTTGAGGAAAATATTGTAGTTCCTTTTGTTTTCAATAAAATAGAAAACAAAAATATAAATGATACTGTATACTACATTGCTTCTGTAAAAGAAAGTGAATGTTACATTATTTATAATGAAAATTTTATTCCATGTTTTAATCGTACATGGCAGTCGGTTGACATAGAACAAAATAAGCTTATTTTGTCTTATAATGACAACACATATGTTTATGCTGTAAACAGCAATGGTATGATTTTAAAAAATGCCTCCGTCAAGGGACAGGCTTTGGATACAGACTATACTATTAATTTGTCAAGCAGAGTTATGCTTTCTAAACTGAATTTTTCAATGCTTGAAAAAGTATCAGATAATCTTGGTGCTTATATATCATATGCATTTACAGATAACTTTTCATTTATTCTGGATAATGCTGATAATTCATCTCAGCCTGCATATAAGCTTTTTAAACCGGATTCGCCTGTCTACATAAGTGCATTACCTGAGAAAATAAGCAATATAAATGTGTATAATTTAAAGGAAGCTGACGGTTCACAATATCTTTATGCTTCTGCTGTTATAAACGCTAAAGTGAAGTATGATGAAAACGGAGCTGTGAAAACTGCGTCCAGAGATTATAACTTTAAAGTAAAATTTAAATATATTAATTCCACGATAGGCATGATTTCAGGTGATATTGAAAACATGACATTTATTCCGGATATTCCTCCGGAAGCAGTTACTAAACCTGCTGATAACGAGAACTCATAAAAGCCGCAAATATGAGTTTGATTTATGATAAATATATTTATTACTGCGGCAGAACGGAGATTTTTTATGTCTAAAAAAGTAGCTATTATTATGGGCAGCGACAGTGATTTTCCTGTTGTAAAGTCAGCTCTTGCTGAACTTAAATCATATGATATTCCTTTTGAATGTCGTGTAATGAGTGCTCACAGAACACCTGTTGTAGCAGCTGATTTTGCTGATAAAGCAAAGGCTGAGGGCTTTGGTGTTATCATTTGTGCAGCAGGCATGGCGGCTCATCTTGCAGGAGTAATTGCAGGGCACACAACACTTCCTGTTATAGGAATACCAATGAAATCATCAGTTCTTGACGGCATGGATGCACTTCTTTCTACTGTTATGATGCCGCCGGGAGTTCCTGTTGCTGCAGTTGGGATAAACGGAGCTAAAAATGCTGCAATTCTTGCTGTTCAGATACTTGCTGTTTCAGATGAAGCACTTGCTGAAAAGCTTGCTGAGTCTAAAAAGGCTATGGCTGAAGGTGTAAAAGCCAAGGATGCTGCATTGCAGGAAGAAATCAGCAAAGAATTTAAATAAACTTACATAGTGTTGCACACTTATTGTGCAGAGCTTTCTTATTGCAAAATCCCCCGCATTACAGGGGTTGATAATACTATTTACATATATAATTCAGGAGGTAAAACAATGGAAAATATTGTTAAAAAGGAACAGCTTTATGAGGGAAAGGCTAAAAAGGTTTACGCTACTAATGATCCTAATCTTGTTATTGTTGATTACAAAGATGATGCTACTGCTTTTAACGGCGAAAAGAAAGGTACAATTTCAGGCAAAGGCGTTATAAACAACAAAATGACAAATTATATGTTTGGTCTTCTTGAAAAAGCAGGCGTTCCTACACATCTTGTAGAGGAAATCAGCGATCGTGAAACTATCGTAAAAAAAGTAGAGATTGTTCCGCTTGAAGTTATTGTAAGAAATGTTGCAGCAGGCAGTTTTTCTAAAAAACTCGGTATTGCTGAAGGTACTCCTCTTAAAACTCCTACTCTTGAATTCAGCTATAAAAATGACGATCTCGGCGATCCTTTCATTAATGATTACTATGCTCTCGGACTTGGTCTTGCTACTAAGGAAGAAATCGACACAATTTCAAAATATGCTTTCATGGTAAATGATTTTATGGTTGATTTCTTCAAGAAACTTAACATAGACCTTATTGACTTCAAGATTGAATTTGGTAAGACAGCTGACGGAACTATTATTCTTGCTGATGAAATTTCTCCTGATACATGTCGTTTCTGGGACAGCACAACACACGAAAAGCTCGACAAGGACCGTTTCCGCAGAGATATGGGCGGCGTGGAAGAAGCATATCAGGAAATTATGAAGCGTCTTTTAGGAGAATAATTTTATGGGTGGATTTTTTGGAGCAGCCTCTAAAAATGACTGCATAGCTGATGTTTTTTTCGGTACTGACTATCATTCACACCTTGGCACAAGACGAGGCGGCATGACATCTTATTCTGATGATAAGGGATTTCAGAGAAGTATACATAGTATTGAAAATTCACCGTTCAGAACAAAGTTTGAACACGATATTGAAACAATGTCAGGCGGACTCTGCATCGGCTGTATAAGCGATACTGATCCTCAGCCGATTATGGTTCGTTCAAAGCTTGGTCTTTATGCTGTATGCACAATCGGAATCATTAACAATGCAAGACAGCTTGAAAATGAACTTCTTGACAGCGGATGTGCCAGCTTTGAAACAATGAGCAGCGGAAAAATAAACTCCAGTGATTTGGTCGGAGCTTTAATTGCTCAGAAAAGTTCTTTTAAGGACGGCATTGAATATGCTCAGGATAAAATTGACGGTACTGTTTCACTTCTTATTCTGACTGATAACTGCATTATTGCAGCTCGTGATAAATCAGGAAAGCTGCCTATTATCATAGGTAAGCGTGATGACGGATATTGTCTTTCATTTGAGTCATTTGCTTTCCAGAAGCTTGGATATGAAACCTGTTATGAACTTGGTTCAGGTGAAATTGTCAAGGTTACATCTGACGGATATGAAGTTCTTGAAGGCAAAAATGATAAAATGAAGATTTGTTCATTCTTATGGACATATTATGGCTATCCAAACTCAGTTTATGAGGGAGTTACCGTTGAAACAATGAGAACACGCAACGGTGAAATAATGGCGGAGCTTGATATGAAAAACGGCAAGCTGCCTGACGTTGACTACGTTTGCGGAATACCTGATTCAGGAGTTCCTCATGCAATCGGTTATGCAAATAAAAGCGGTATTCCTTTTGCAAGACCTTTCATTAAATATACTCCGACATGGCCGAGAAGCTTTATGCCGCAAAATCAGTCTATAAGAAATCAGGTTGCGAAAATGAAGCTTATTCCTGTCCATGAGCTTATCGAGGGCAAAAAGCTCCTCTTTGTAGATGACAGTATTGTAAGAGGAACTCAGCTTAGAGAAACAGTTGAATTTCTTTATGCAAACGGTGCAAAGGAAGTTCATATGCGTTCAGCTTGTCCTCCGATAATGTACGGCTGTAAATATCTTAATTTCTCAAGAAGCACCTCCGAGCTTGAGCTTATTGCCCGTAAAATTATTGATGAATTTGAAGGGGCTGAGGGCGTTAAATATATTTCCGAATACAGTGACACAAATACCGAAAGAGGTCAGAAACTCAGAAATGAAATATGCAGGCGTCTTAAACTTACATCATTGGAGTTCCAGTCACTTGAGGGTACAGTTAAGGCTATCGGTTTGCCTTCATGCAATTTGTGCAGCTACTGCTGGGACGGAAATGAATAAATTATATTGATTAGAAATCACCGTACAAAGACTTTTGACGGTTTTTGTACGGTGTTATCCTGCAATTATAAATACGGCATACCGCTGCCGAAAAGCGGTAACTGTATGCAGTATGCATACAGACTGGAGATGAAAAATATGAAAAGCTATTCTGAAAGCTATAAAAAAGCAGGCGTTGATGTAACTGCCGGATATAAAGCTGTTGAGCTTATGAAGTCACATATCGCCAAGACAATGACAAGCGGTGCTTTATCAGGAATTGGCGGATTTGGCGGACTTTTTGAGCTTGATATGACAGGAATCAAAAAGCCTGTTCTCGTTTCGGGTACAGACGGTGTTGGTACAAAGCTTAAAATTGCATTTCTTATGAATAAGCATAATACAGTTGGTATTGACTGTGTTGCAATGTGTGTAAACGACATAATCTGCTGTGGAGCAAAGCCGCAGTTTTTTCTTGACTATATTGCAGTAGGAAAGAACTATCCTGAAAAAATTGCTGAAATTGTTTCAGGTGTTGCTGAGGGCTGTGTACAGTCAGGCTGTGCATTAATAGGCGGAGAAACTGCTGAAATGCCGGGTTTCTACCCTGTAGATGAATATGACCTTGCAGGATTTTCAGTAGGTGTGGTTGATAAGGATAAGATTTTGCAGCCTGATACACAAAAAGCAGGTGATGTGCTTATTGCTTTGAAGTCAAGCGGTGTTCATTCAAATGGTTTCTCACTTGTAAGAAACGTATTTACTGTAAATGAACAGAACCTTGCAAGACATTTTTCAGATTTGGGTACAACACTTGGCGACTGCCTGCTTACACCAACAAAGATTTATGTTAAAGCTGTTATGAGTCTGCTTGATGAAGTAAAGGTAAAGTCTATTTCACATATTACAGGCGGCGGATTTTATGAAAACATCCCACGCTCACTTCCTAAAAATCTTGCAGCAAAAATCGAAAGAAATGCAGTTCAGGTTCTTCCTATTTTTGACCTTATTGCAAGAACAGGCAATATTCCTGAACGTGATATGTTCAACACATTCAACATGGGTGTAGGCATGATTGTTTCCGTTGATAAGAATGATGTTGATAAGGCACTTCAAATTCTTAATGCATCAGGTGAGGAAGCATATATTCTCGGTGAGCTTGTTGAATCCGAAGAAGGCGTTATTATCTGCTAAGACCTGTATTTACTGAATACAACAGTCTATAATTCTGCGAAAAACTTTAGGCAGCATCGCACAAAGCTTGTGCGGCAGAAACGCAGATATATTTTTCGTCAGATTGCATAGAATTTTTGAAAGCATAATGTCGTATGATGAGGGAATTATGTGTAATATGACGGAAAATTTGCAAGTTTATGACGTGCAAAGTTCTTTGACGTGCTTTGTGCGGTGCTGCCTTTATTTGCAGAATATGGAGGAATACAATGAAAAATATAATTGTACTGGTTTCAGGCGGAGGAACTAATCTTCAGGCACTCATTGACGCTGAAAAGTCAGGAGCTATTCAAGGCGGAAAAATTACCTGTGTAATTTCATCAAATCCGAATGCTTATGCTCTTGAACGTGCAAAGAACAATGGTATTGCAGCAAGAATTATTCCAAGGAAAGAATATTCAGATGCAACATCATACAGTCAGGCAATTTTGAATGCACTCAATGAGGAAAAAGCAGACCTTATAGTGCTTGCAGGCTTTATGACTATTTTGGACGAGTGCGTTACAAAAGCATACGCTTACAAAATAATAAATGTCCATCCTGCATTAATTCCGTCATTTTGCGGAGAGGGCTATTATGGACTTAAAGTTCATGAGGCAGCATTGGCATACGGTGTAAAATACAGCGGTGCAACTGTCCATTTTGTAAATGAGGAGGCAGATGCAGGAGCAATTATCCTGCAAAAGCCTGTAGAGGTTTTGAGAGATGATACACCTGAAATTCTGCAAAGGCGTATAATGGAACAGGCAGAGTGGAAAATACTTCCTCAGGCAGTTTCGCTTTTCTGTCAGGATAAAATTGAAATCTCAGATGGAAAGGCATATATAAAATGAGCGAAAGTGTAACAAAGCAGAACCAACCTGTTAAGAAGCTGTTTATATGTTTTTTGATATATGCCGTACTAGGCTGGTGCTATGAGGTTATACTTGAAACTTTTATATATAAATGGGGATTTTCAAACAGGGGTGTGCTGTTTGGGCCGTATTGTCCAGTATATGGAGTAGGAGCTTTAACTTTTATTTTGTGCCTTGGAAAGCTTATGAGCAAAAAGGATATAAAATGGCTTAATATAATAAAGCCTGTTCTTATTTTTCTTGGCTGTATGGTTATTGCTACAGCAATAGAGCTTGCTGCAAGCTATATTCTTGAATTGCTTACAGGCTCATGGCCATGGCAGACGTATGCTGAATACAAATATAACTTCCAAGCCAGAATTGCTCTTTCAACTTCTTTGAGATTCGGACTTGGCGGCACAATTTTCCTATATGTAATCCAGCCGTTTCTGGACTGGATTCTCTCAAAAGCAAGCAAAAAGGCAGTTAATATTATCTCCGCAATTTTGCTGATAGTTATAGCAGCGGACTGCTTTTATACATTTATCTTAAAATGATGCTGAAATTTATATTCCCTGTATAATCAGTTTGGGAATGATTTATTTTCAAAAAATAATGGAGGTAACACCATGGTTAAACTTGATATAGCTAAGGAGCTTAGCAGCAATTCTTATCCGGGCAGAGGAATAATTATAGGCAAGTCTGAGGACGGTTTTTCAGCTGTAACTGCTTATTTTATTATGGGCAGAAGTGAAAACAGCCGCAACAGAGTTTTTACAAGAGACGGCAAGGGACTTCGTACAGAGGCTTTTGATCCAAGCAAGCTTGTTGATCCGAGTCTTATAATTTATTCACCTGTAAGAGTTCTTGGAAATAAAACTATAGTTACAAACGGTGACCAGACAGATACAATTTATGAGCTTATGGACAAGCAGTATACTTTTGAGCAGGCTCTCAGAACAAGAGAATTTGAGCCTGATGCTCCAAACTATACACCTCGTATTTCAGGTATTATAAGACTTGAAGAAAACGGTTTTAATTATGCAATGTCTATTCTGAAAAGTGCAAACGGAAATCCTGATTCATGTCAGAGATATACATTCTCATACAATAATCCGATAAATGGTGAGGGTCATTTCATTCATACATATATGGGTGACGGAAATCCTCTCCCAAGCTTTGAGGGTGAACCTAAGCTTATCGGTATTCCAAACAAAATTGATGATTTTACCAATCTTTTATGGGATAATCTTAATGAAGAAAACAAGGTTTCACTTTTTGTAAGATTTATCAATATTGCTGACGGTACTGAAGAAACCAGAATTGTAAACAAGAACAATTAATATAAGGAGGACATAATTATGTCAAGTGAAATGCAGTTGAAATATGGCTGTAATCCAAATCAGAAGCCTTCAAGAATATATATTGAAAACGGTGAGCTTCCTATTGAAGTTTTAAACGGAAAGCCGGGATATATCAATCTTCTCGATGCTTTTAACGGCTGGCAGCTCGTTAAGGAGCTTAAAGCTTCAACAGGTATGTGTGCTGCAACATCATTCAAGCACGTTTCTCCGGCAGGTGCAGCAGTAGGTGAGCCTCTTTCAGATACGTTAAAGAAAATATATTTCGTTGATGATTTGGGTGAGCTTTCACCTTTAGCTTGTGCTTATGCAAGAGCAAGAGGTGCTGACAGAATGTCATCATACGGTGACTTCATTGCTCTTTCCGATACTTGCGATGCTTGTACAGCAAAAATGATTCAGCGTGAAGTTTCAGACGGAATTATTGCTCCTGATTACACTCCTGAAGCACTTGAAATTCTCAAGTCAAAGAGAAAGGGAACATACAATATTATAAAGATTGACCCGAATTATACTCCTGCACCAATTGAAACAAAGCAGGTTTACGGAATTTCTTTTGAACAGGGAAGAAATAAACTTAAAATTGATAATGAGATGCTTGAAAACGTTGTTACAAATAATAAAAATATCCCTGACGATAAGAAACGTGACCTCGTTATCGCTCTTATTACATTGAAATACACACAGTCAAACTCTGTATGCTATGTAAAGAACGGTCAGGCAATCGGAATCGGTGCAGGACAGCAGTCAAGAATACACTGTACACGTCTTGCAGGAAATAAGGCGGATATCTGGTGGCTCAGACAGGCACCGCAGGTACTTAACCTCAAGTTTGTAGACAATATCAGACGTGCTGACAGAGATAATGCTATTGACGTTTATATTTCTGATGAATATATGGACGTTCTTGCTGACGGAACATGGGAAAACATCTTTAAGGAAAAGCCTGCTGTATTCACTAAGGAAGAGCAGAAGGAATGGCTTGCTAAAAATACAGATGTTTGTCTTGGTTCAGATGCCTTTTTCCCGTTTGGCGATAACGTAGAAAGAGCAAAGAAAAGCGGTGTAGCATATATTGCACAGCCGGGCGGTTCTATCCGTGATGACAACGTAATTGAAACATGTAATAAATACAATATTGCTATGGCATTTACAGGAATAAGACTTTTCCATCATTAATTCGGAGGTTTAGCTGTGAAAAAGTTAATTGCATTTTTCCTTTCAGCGTCCATGCTTTTCACATTTGCTTCATGCACTGAAAAGGAAACTGACAGCAAGGGTAATCTGACATCTGTTTCAGAAGGTCAGAAAAACTCAGGCTATACATATAAGGGAGATACATTTACCATATCAGCGAACAGCAAGTGGAGTCATTCGGAAGATGATGAAAGCAGTGAATGTACCTTTAAATATAAAGAAAAGGTAAACGGCAAGGAGATAGACACAACTGTCGGAGTAACTGTTACAGATATGCCGAGCGATATTACTTTTCAAGAGCTTATAGATCAGACTGTTGCAAGCTATACAAACAGCTATGAGGGCTGTGAGGTAAAGACAAATGAAAAAACAACTCTTGATGGTATTGATTGCTATAAACTGCTTGTAAGCGTAAATATTTCTGATGTGTCAACGTATTTGCTGCAAATGATTGCGGAAAAGGAAAATAAAATTTATATCATAAATGCCACTGTTCCAACTGAAAATTATGATTCACTTATTGATGATATTAATGAGGTAATTGACTCATTTAAGTTCGTCTGATAAATTTACGGCGGATATTATCCGCTTGCAATAGGAGGTTATTTCTCTGTGAAAAATGTACTTGTAGTCGGCGGCGGCGGACGTGAACATGCTATAATCATGAAGCTTGCAGAAAGCAGGCATATAGGTAAGCTTTACTGTACTCCGGGCAATGGGGGAATATCAAAATATGCAGAATGTTTTGATGTGAGTGCAACTGATATAGACGGTGTAATTGCTCTTGCAAAGAAAATAAAGCCTGATATGGTTGTGGTTGCTCCTGATGATCCGCTTGTTCTCGGTATGGTTGACGCTCTTCGTGAAGAAGGCTTTATGACTTTTGGACCTAAGAAAAATGCCGCTATTATAGAGGGTTCAAAGGTTTTTTCAAAGGACCTTATGAAGAAATATAATATTCCGACAGCTTTTTATGAAGTCTTTACAGACAGTGAAAAAGCTATAGAATATCTCAAAAAACAGAATACTTATCCTGCTGTAATTAAAGCTGACGGTCTTGCGTTAGGAAAGGGCGTTATTATTGCTCAGAATGAGCAGGAGGCTGTTGATGCTGTAAATTCAATGATAAATGACAAGAAATTCGGAGAAAGCGGAAGCCGAGTTGTTGTTGAGGAATTTCTTACGGGTCCTGAAGTTTCTGTTCTTGCATTTACAGACGGAAAAACTATTGTTCCGATGATTTCTTCAATGGATCATAAAAGAGCATATGACAATGACGAAGGACTTAATACAGGCGGTATGGGAACTGTATCGCCAAACCCATACTACACAAAGGAAATTGCTGCGGAATGTATGGAAAAAATTTTTATTCCTACAGTAAATGCAATGAATGCTGAGGGCAGAACATTTGAGGGTTGTCTTTATTTCGGTCTTATGCTCACTCCGAACGGTCCAAAGGTAATCGAGTATAACTGTAGATTCGGTGATCCTGAAACACAAGTAGTTCTGCCGATGCTTGACGCTGATTTATATGAAGTTTTTGAAGCAATTTACAATCATGAGCTTGATAAGGTTAATATCGGCATAAAGGACGGAAGCTGTGCTTGTGTTGTAATGGCAAGCGGAGGATATCCGCAAAGCTATCCAAAGGGCATAGAAATGTTTGGATTTGATGAAAAGGGACAGATTGACGGCTGCTTTGTATATCATGCAGGCACTAAGCTTTCAGATGACGGAAAGTTTCTTACAAACGGCGGACGTGTTATAGGTGTAACAGCAAATGCGGAGAATTTACAGTCAGCATTGGATAAAGCTTATGCAGGAGTAAGCAAAATCAGCTTTGAAAATGCTCATTACAGAAAAGACATTGGTCAAAGAGCATTAAAGGCTCTTAACTAAGAGGTAAATTATGCATGACAGACTGCCGAGCTGCTTTAAATACGGATTGATCGGCAATTGCTTTTTTGTTTTATTCAGCCTTATATGCTTGTTTTATTATGCAGCATACGGTGACAAAAATACCGTAGTTGTATGGATTGAAGCATTGGCGTATACATCAGAAGCAATGGGATTTTTCTTCATGATTGTTATGATAGTTGAGCTGTGTCACGTTGTACGGCACAGAAGGATTATGAAAGTAAGCTTCAGTATATATATTCTTATGGAACTTGTATTCATGGTCTTAGAGCTTAATTCATTTAAACTTGATTTTTATGAACCATACTCTTTGCCGCTTGCTATTGTTCATTCAATTATATCAGCAGCCGTATGTTTTTCATTTTTATCACTTGATCCTTCACAAACACAGCTTGAAGTTGTAGTTATTATATCTGTTTCAATTATGCTTGCAGGAATGTTTGGAAACATTCTTGGAATAAGGATATATTTCAGTATATTGATAAATGCAATTTCTTATATTTTCATGTTTGTGTCAATAATACGCTTGATAAGCAAGGAAGTTCTTGATATTGACTGCAAGGGCGATAAAGCAACCGTAAAGGAATATCGGAGTTCATTTTTTGATTAATAATTTGCCTTAAAAAGCATCTGCATTTTTGCTTGAATAGTGTACAAAATAAAATTGGGCGACATTAAGTCGCCCAAATTTCTAATGCAATATAAAAATTTCGTATCTGTCTGCAAGGAGTGAATAGCTATGAATCCTCGTTTACCATTTTTGCGTGACAAAACATCAAAATTAACTGCATCTCCCGGCGTGTATATCATGAAAAACAAAGATAAGAACATAATATACATTGGTAAGGCAAAAAACTTAAAAAACAGGGTTACAAGCTATTTCCGTGAAAATCCTGACCATACGCCAAAGGTTGCCGCAATGGTTTCAAATGTTTTTGACTACGATTTTATTGTAACAGACAGCGAATATGAGGCTTTGCTTCTTGAATGCAGTCTTATAAAACAGCATAAGCCTAAATATAATATTTTGCTTAAAGATGATAAGGGCTACCATTATATAAGAATATCAGATGAGAAGTATCCACGCATTACAGCAGAAAAAAACACGCTTGATGGCGGTACTTATCTTGGTCCGTATACAAGCGGTTTTATAACTAAAGAAACTGTTAATGAAGTAAATAAAGTTTTCATGCTGCCAACGTGTCATAAGCATTTTCCGCAGGAATTTAAAAAAGGCAGACCTTGTCTTAACTTTCATATAAAACAGTGTATGGGACTTTGCAGGGGCAAAATAAGTCTTGAATCTTATAATAAAACTATTCAGCAGGCAGTTGATTATATAAAAAACGGAAGTAATCAATCGATAGAGAGAATGAAAAGTGAAATGCTTGAAGCGGCAGAACGTCTTGATTTTGAAAGAGCTGCAATTCTTCGTGACCGTATTAATGCAATACAAAAGGCTGCCGAAAAACAGAAAATCATTAATTCATCAATAAGTACAGCGGACGTAATAGCCGCAGCTGTTTCGCCTGACGGAATATGTATTTCAGTGCTTATGTATCGTGAAAGCCGTCTGTTTGATAAAATGGCGTTTAATTTAAATGACATTGACAAAGAGGAAGATGTTTTTTCATCGTTTATAAAGCAGTTTTATC
>ERZ857480.25216-NODE-38742-length-78100-cov-9.9954_pt1 | contig 78100 bp, 73 predicted proteins | sample MGYA00519767_ERZ857480 | MGnify/ENA primary metagenome ERZ857480 (study PRJEB31778, sample SAMEA3449210) | human gut metagenome | biome: human gut; feature: human-associated habitat; material: faeces | place: United Kingdom | collected 2010/2012 ...
GAACGGTATAAATATGCGTGAAACAGAATGATATCATCTAGCGGTACTTCGTACCGTTAAAAATGGAATAGCCGTTCCGCAGTAGCGGAACTGGCATTCCGTTTGAGCGTAATTTGCAGTTGGGATGATAACATTTCAACCTCCGACAATTATGATACCTTAATTATATCAGATATATGATTTTACGACCACTTTTTCAGTGGCGTCCTTCTTAAATGAGACAATTACGTTATACAAAAATTTCAGAAATTTCTCGCTCTGGATTTCATTCAGAAAATTTTCAATTTCTTTTTTATAATCCATGTTATGCCTCCACCACTTTCGTATTATCTTTTATTTTCTTTATCATCAGATAATTTGCAAGGTTATGTACTCTCTTAAGGTCTTCCAGATCATTCATCATTAAAGCATCCGTAATCAGCCAGAAACGCTCCTGATCTTCCTCTGATAATTCCATAAAGGCTTCATTGCTGGAACAAGCTATCCGAAAGAGTTCTGCCAGCTCATAGATGTGCTGTAATGATCTTCTATCTTTGTTAGCCTGGACAACGTCCATTATTGCCTTTCTGCAAGGGACCTGAGTTAAATTACACTTCTCCATTGTTTTCTGCCTCCTGTTCCTTTTTAATCTGCTGGTTATAGCATCCTCTAACAAATCCAAAAGCTAAGTCTAATAGTTCTACATCATCCATCCTTAACGCCATACTAATAATGTCTGACTGTCTGGACAGTACTCGAACCTGCTCACGACACACATTCCAACTTTCTTCCCAGTCTTTCGCCTCTTCCTTTGCTTCCTCGAGCTGTTTCTTGAGATCTGCGATAATCTCTGTTGCAAGAGCTGTGCTTACTTCTTCTGTCTCCTGTGCCGGAACACCTATGGCCTGCATCACTTCTGTTTCTTCTGATGTTCTCAATGTTTTTTCTTTACTCATGCTTCATTCTCCTCTCGTTCTAATTCGTGTACATAATCACATACTTTAGCAGATATAAATCCACCTGCAAAAATCATAAGAACGTCCATTACTGATATCATTCTGTCCATTCCTTTCTTTTGTTGTCTGAGGGGAATGAGTATGTTATAATACGCACAGCCCCTCAATTTTAGTCGGTTGTCGGGTTACTTTGCCTTTATCAGAGTTGCCGCTCTGGTAAGGGCTTTTTATTAAATTGTTTCTACCTGAGACTTTCCAAAGAAACTTGCCTTGTATTCTGCGCCGTCTCCCCTGCTTCCCCAGATAAGAGAACATCCGAATAATGCCTTGGAACCATGAACCACTTTATATCCCAGTTCTTTCCATTTAGCAAAAGTATTCGTCTCTTCAGTGATTCCTGCTACCTGTTTCGCACTTTCGATACGTTTTGCATTGATTTCCTCAGCCTTTGCGCTCAACCATGCTCTATGAAGAGCTTCTGCAAAGCGGATGTCCTTTGTCCTGCGGTAAATCTTCCATGCTTTCAGCATGATCTTTGATAAGTTGTACTTCATGTTCTTATCCCTCCTTTTATCGGAATTCCCAACAGCCCCGGCAGGCTTTAAACATCTAGCGTTCTGCTCAGTGCATCTCAGTCTCTCTTATCCTGCTTCCCGGTGTTCTGTCGCCGTCTTACTTTCCCTTTCGATACTCCTATCAACTTTCGCTGTTGTTCTGTTCCCTTAAACTGATTATATTATATGTCTATTTACACCAATAGTCTATTGACATTTTAGCTATATTTACATCAATATATTTATGTATTTTCTATATTTACATCAATAGACTTTTATGATATACTTCGGTTATGGTGGAGAAAGTGAACCTATATCTACCATCCTTTATTATTACTTAGAAAGAGGTGCAAACATGCCAGAGGAAAGTAAAGTAAGTAAGGCTCAGCAAAAAGCTGTAAATAAATATGTAAAAAACAATTACGATCGCATTAATGTAACCTTTCCTAAAGGACAAAAGGAAATTATCATGCAAGCAGCAGAAGCCGCTGGAGAAAGTGTAAACGGATATATAAAAAAAGCAGTAGATCAACGGATGGAACGTGACAACGCATAACTGATATTATTCATGAAAGGATGTGCTCTCATGGCAAAACGTTTATACACCTATGATGATATTATGAATCTGCCTGATTTTATCCGGGTAGAATTGATTAACGGTGTAATTCATACAGATGACTGGACAAATCTGGAGGTTGATGAGGAAGTCTTTCAGAATCCACCATCTGAAGATCATCACGTCACCTACCGCCTTTCCATCGTAAAAAAATAAAACAATACCTGATATTTTACTGTTCTATTTGCATAGGAGGATTCCATGAGCCTTTTCAATAAAATTAAAAGTGTTTTCAATTCATCATCCGATGATGTTCCTGATGCTCAAACCATCTATTTCAAAAATGGAGAGATGTACAAAGTATATCCCACTGATAAAGAAAGCTGGTACGATGCCAGATATCTGGTTTCAGATGGGGTAAAATATGATCTGGAGAATCTGGACGATTTAAAGCGCATTCCTGTACCAAAATTCCCAGCACATCAAAATATAATGGATGGATATGGCGTTACTGGAAATTTAGATTATGTTTTAAGGATGAAAGCCGGAAGCTTTTATAATCGCAAAGATAAAATAAGATGTTCAGCCTGTTTATGGAAATGTACTGAATTAATGTTTGCTCATCCTTTTTTATCTTGGGACGAAAGCCACTTTTACCGGATAGTACAATGGCACGTAGAAATGGGAATGTTTGACGAAGCTGACGAGGCTGAGAAATATATATATTCTGTACTTGATCATGATGCAAACTATCAGCAATTGATCAATCATATAAAAGATAATCCTGAGTACATAAAACAGCAGGAGGCATTTCATAAGAAAAATCTGATGCGTAAAGAATACTATCATATTTTTTATGAATTGCCTGAACTAGCCCCCAAATCTTTTAGTGCTTATAGCAGAATGAAAAACGCTCAAACAAAAAATTTTCTCAAACTCAAAGAGCAGGCAATAAAACATGGGATTTCAATAAGCTAAAACTGAATATAGTATATTTATCCAGGCAACCAGTAGAGCGGCTGTGGTTCCCCTGATCCTGAGCCTTGACAGGAGGGGATGCTTATGAGCGATTACGAGATATTTATGATAATCCTGACAACAGCCAGCTTAATTGTATCTATCCTTACATACACACATAAGAAATAGCCGCCCTGCTCTCTGGTAAAGAATAGGCGGCTACATCTTAGCTAAACATATTTGCCAGGACGGGGAGCCCAACCTCCCTTACTGGCTGTCTTGATAAGTATATTATATGCCTACTTCAGGAATTTGTCAATTTGCTATAAACTGCTGCCTTATTCATTTTTCAATATGTTCTTCAGTTCTATTTGTCTTTCTTAACGCTTCTTTTCCTCTCCAAACATGTCCTGTTACCTCATAGACTTTTCTCGGAGATATGATGTATGTTATCCGCCCACCGGAAAGGCTTTTTGCTGGTTTGTTGTTCTGCACAGCCACGCCAATCGGCAACCATCCGTACACAATCCCTGCCCGGATTGCTGTTGCAGGGAGTCCGATCAATTGACTTGTGTCGGCTACGGTCATATTCTCTGAAGAGAACTCTGGCATCTGTGGAATGCCTGATACGATTCTTGCCACCTCTGCGGCGAACTCATGTACTTCTGCACTTTTCTTAACGTAAACTCTTACTTCTTCTGGGGTCATGTGTTATTGCTCCTTTCTACTATACCGCTTCCAGATACGCCAGGTCTTTCACCGTCTCAAGACGTTCCTTGCAGTCTTTATATATTTCCTTATAGTGTTTCCCTTTCATGATTCCCATATCAATTTCATGCAAGATAATATTCTCCATTAAAGACAGATTATTTAACTGCATCACCGTAGCTTCATCTCTTTTACTGATTCCAGCCATTTTATTTGCAAGTCTGGTATAAGTCGCATAAAGCATTTCCGCATGGAAGCTACCCTGCTCCTGCGCATAGGATACAAGCTTCTGAATAGCATCGGTTTCTGCTTTTCTGGTAAACTTGCCTGCTTTCCGGGTTTCAATCCATCTCTGGGTTGATTTCTCACGAATGAAGTTTTCCATCTGCTTAAACGCTCGAATATATTGTAATTTCCATTCAAGGGCATTCTTTCCGGTAAATCCCATTACCAAGAGAGAAAAGCCGTCACGGTTCATCAGGTACATTTTATGATACTGTCCATTATCTGCTTTTCGTTTACTGACAATAAACATGTTTGAGGACTCCTCAAAATTGAGGAGTGAATCCAGCAAATTATCAATAGCACGTAATACATTGTCATGTCTCATTTCAAATTTCTCAGCAACCTGTAAACTATTACATACCGCCTGTTCATTTTTAAGATATACTAAATCGTCTATAACAACGCTCCTTTCCGCTCTGCAATTATTTTCCGAGCTATATAAGCCAATACTTCAAGTTTTTTCAAGTTCTATCTTGGAAATAACTGTATTGTTATGGGGCTACATATAAAAAATCTCAACATTTCTCAACAACCATGAGTAAATATGTTATTGCTTTTCGGCTATATATGCTAAAACACCATCATTTTCTACCATAATGCTGATTCTTCACGATTTCCTCACGCTTCGTTATCCATTCGCGCGTATTATATACAGCCCCATATCCTTACAGTACCGTAATATTTTCACCTAATTTTCCATTCTATTGCTAAAATGGATATCTTCCGCATGCCTGTAGTGCAGATCTGAATAATGCCAGTGTTTTTCGTTTGTATCCATAAACATCTGCATGGCATTTGTAATTCTGATCAATCCCTTTTCTGGCAAGGACCTGAAATGCCACGCCCTTGGATATACTGTAGAAGAGATCATCTTCAACCATAGGATTGCATTCATGCGCACATTGTAGCAGCAGAAGCTTGTCCGGTAGTTCCAGATCCAGACAATACTGCTTCAGCTGTTTTTCCTCTCCCTTTTTAAATCCATAATCTGTATAAGTTGCTTCTCTGGTTCGCATAATTTCTTCCTTTCTTTGCTCCGCTTTAAGTTGTTCCTGTGCCCCATTTTTCTTTATGCTAACTCAAATGGGTTTTTCCCATTTCTATTTCTTCTCATTTCAGCTTCACTGATAAAAATATCTAACAATTTTCTGCCAGATGCATTAACTGTAACATTATAGGTATTTCCGTCCCCCTGTCCTTTTCCTGATTCCTCCCGGACGATCTGACGCAACAGGCTTTCCGGTGTTTCCAGGTTATTACCTTTCTTCTGGTCACCTAATACCGCAAGGAATTCGCTTCGTGGTGGAATAACTGCGCCACTGGCCAGATAAGGAACTGTATTAACACGTGGCAACGTCAAATGATAATTTCCAAATCTACGCCCACCGTTTGGAAGTTGTACATTATAAGAGAATGTAAATCCGCTTTCGATTCCGGCAATAGAATTATTAATGTTGCCAACCATGCCGTTCACTCTAGATATTATGTTATTTAAACTTCTTATAATAGAGGTTTCAGCTCCACCGATAGCTCTAACAAGATTGTCCGCCATTTGCTTTCCGTAGATATCCGCACTACCTGCCATGTTTGATAATTCTTTGTCAACTTTTCGGCTCATCGTCTCCCAAGTTAAATTGGTATCAATAACTACTGATTCCCAATATGACTGAATATATCCCATGATATTTTTCATGGCTTCCAACGTATCTCTTTGCATATCTTCCAGAGCGTCTTTCACTGCCCCATAAGATTCTTTCCACTCAGATTTAGAGGTTTTGGTTACTTCCTTAAACGAATCGTCAGTATCTCTTTTTACACTTTCAGTATTTGTCTTTGTATCGGATGCCATACTGGATGTAGCATTCTCTACATCTGTTTTTGCTGTCTCCATAGAAGATGAAATCTTCTCCTGCGCTCCGACAATATTGGTATCTACTGCTGTGGTAACCGCCGTAGTTGCAGCCGGAAACTCTGCCCCTAATGCTGCATTCAGATCATCCAGTGGTACACCTGCATTCTTCAAAGCAGTGTAAACCATGTTCAAAGCATCCTGCGCACTCTTGGCACTTCCGCCAGTGTCCTGAAGCTGGCTTCTGACTCCCTGATAGGTTCCGCTAAATTCGTTCCCTTTCAGACTTAATGTATAAAGAGTGTCCGATAAAACACTAATTGCTTCTTTCGCGCTCAGCGAAGAGAGGTCAATCTGTCCTGCACTTTCAGAGAATCCCTGTCCCAATGCCAGCACTTTATTGGTCATATCTTCTATGAAGGTACCTGTTACGCCTGCCTGAGCACCATATTGTTCAAGTATTGCTTTCGCCTGCTCAGCAGATATGCCATATTCTGCCAACTTATGGATAAAACTGTCATACATTTCAGCATTGGATTTTCCCGCACTTTCATCGGCTTCAATCAACTTCCAGAGGTCTTCTGCCTGCTTTTGGGTTATTACATTCGAGGAACTCATTGCCCCAGCATAATCATGCAGATATCCACCCGCCTGTGTCAGAACACCGTTTCCACCCTGTAAGGTTTCTATAAATCCTGCCAGCTTTTCTGTTCCTACAATTGCCGCCGTAGCTACCGCTGCGATCAATCCCGCTGTTCCTACCAATGGGGCAAGAGATGAAGCAAGGGAAGTAAATCCGCCCGCTGCCGCACTGGCAGCTTTTCCCAGTACAGATGTCAGACTTCCAGAAAGAGCCGCTACTGCTTCAGATCCGATTATCTTCTTTCCTATTGCTCCAATCAGCAACTTTACCAGACTGCCAATCCCTGTTATATCCGCAATCTTTACAGCAATAAATGCTTTTCCGAGAAAAGCTGCTATTTTGCCGGCTGTACCGCCCTCTTCCAACCCATCAAACAGACCTCCAATCGTTGTTTTGATTGCTTCAATGACCTGCCACAGATGTTTTCCCCAATCAATCTGGCTTAAGAATGTTCCTATTCCTTTCCCGACTTCTTCCCAATTTGTTTTTTGAGCCAGTCCAACCAAAGAAGTACATAAATTGTTCAGGAATATTTCCAGTTTCTGTCCATTGCCTTTCCAATCAAATTTTGATACAAAAGTATTGATTCCGCCCGCAATATTATCAACCATCTGTTTCCAGTTGAAATTGACAGCAAAATTGTAAAGAGTTGTAAACGCACCGTTAAGTCCAGTAGCAAGTGTATCTCCTATCTCTGAAAATGAAACAGTCGAAAAAACACCGTTCAGTGCATCCGCAACCGCCTTTCCAATATCAGCATAAGGAAGATTATGAACAAATCCGCTGAATATCTTCCAGGAAATCATGAACATGTTGCCAAGCAGCTGTCCAAGATTATTCCAGTTTACCTCATGAACCAGACCGGTAATACCTTCTGCAAATTTCTTTCCAAGATTCTTCCAATTTATTCCTGTGATCAGAAGATTCATAGTATTCACAAGAGTATTAATCCCAGCCCCTACAGTACGTCCTAACAAATCCCAATCAATATGATCAACCAGGCTATTAAATGTTCTTGTAAAAGCATCACAGAATTTTGTAATCTTGGGTCCAACATTGTTCCAGTTAATCACATCATAAATTTTCTGCAGGCCTTTATTAATGCCACTGGCAATATAAGCCCCCAACCCTTCCCAGTCCTCTTTTTTGATGAGCTTTCGGATCTTATCAGCAATTCCCTTTATAGAACTCGTGATAGGAACTTCTTCAAACATATCACCGGCAGATGGGTCAGTGTATTTGTTCCCGCCGATTGTTCCTGCACTGTTTACGCCATCATCATATCTATTAAGTTCATCAATCGGGCTAAGATAGCCTTTTATTTCCTTTGCGGCTTTCTTGGCACTATCCGCTGTTTTATCCAAGCTGTCAGCATAGTCTTCCTGAACGCCTATTGCTTTTGTAAAAGTTTTTTGCCCGGTTAATGCTGCAATCAGCATGCCTACGCGGGTAACCGCATCTGACATAAGATTAATAAACTTGACAAGAATCGGTGCGACTGTTGTCAATATTGGTGCGAATGCTGTTGCAAAAGAATTTTTTAATCTTGTCATACTGGACATCAATGAAGACATTGCTGTGTTTGCGGTATTAGAATACTCAGCAAGATTCTGAATTCCCGTCTTTACTCCGTCACCAACAGCATTTATAGCCTGGGACATGCCCGAAAACAATAGTGATATTCCCAACACCTCATCCAGACCTGCCTTAGAACATTTTGCCTGCTTATCGAAATTAAACATAGATTCCACTGCTTTTTTCATAGCAGAGACCATGCTTTTTACGGCTGATCCTGCGCTCTTTAAAGCAGAGCCAATGTTCTTCATGACTACACCTACACGTGCAGCAGCTTTCTGTAGATTCTGCATTACCAGAACAAGCTTGTTATTCTTTTCCTGATATTCCTCTACTTTTTTCTTCAGATTATTATATGAAGAATATAGCCTTCCGTTTATACGTTCCAGTTTCTGTGATTCCTCATCGTACTTCTGCAATGTATTTTTATAGGCATCTGTCGATTTAGGATCTATGTACGCACTGCCGGATACCTGCATCTCCTTCTGTTTGTTCTGCAGTCTCTCCATGTCTGCCCATATTTCATCCAACTGCTTATCTAGTTCTTTAACAGGCCCAGAATCAACTGGAAATCCCATATCAATCCATTCACGCTGTTTAGATTCTATTTTTTCAAAGTCTGTCTCAAGAGCCTTGATCTGATCCGAAATCTGCTTGTATTCTTCTGTTTCTATTTTGCTTTTACCCAGCTCATCCAGCTTAGATTTTAATTCAGCAACTTTTCTTTCCTGCTTTTCATAGCTTTGATAAAGGCTGTTAACTGTTGCAATCTGCCTTTGAAATGAATTTTTTGCTGTTTCTCCCATTTTTGATACCTGAGCAGTAATTCTTGTCATTCCTGCCTTGATGGTATTTAAGCCTTTGGAAAGACCTTCTGTCTGAATCCTGGTATCAATGATGATTGAGCCATCAGCTGCCATATTATCTACCTCCCGACTATTTGAGGCCAGGGTACCAGTTTCAAATTACCAGTACCGAGTTATAAATTAGGGCTATCCTGTTTCCAGAACAGCCCGCCGTTTTTATTTTTCTTCGTCTTTTTTTATGTATTTAGCAGTATATTTGTCAATCCGTTCCTGCTGCTTCTTTTCTCTTTCAGCTAATTCCTTTTCAATGATTCCGCCAATTACAGTGATAATCTGTTCGGCAAATGTCTGTCCATCTTCCAGAATTGTAAACGGATGAGTAATTTCAAAGAAGTTCTCCGATACAGGAGCACCAAACAAGAAATCTATCTTTTCCCCGGCTTCTTTCTCCAGCTCAGGAAGAATCTCTTCCAAGTCCTCCCCTTTTATTTTGTCACCTACACTTGCGAAAAACGCTGCTGTCTCTTTATATCTGTTTAAGATTCCAACATCTGTAGGAATAAACCGGAATACTCCCAGCTCATTTCCATCCTGATCTACAATCTCATAGTTCTTAGCACCTGTATTAAATGTTATCTTCTCTGCCATTACTTATCGCCTCTCCCTCATATTTTTGAAGTTCCGTTTCAAGTCTCTGAAGTTCCCTGTAATCCTGCGCAAGTTTTCTATATTTTTCTGCCATTTCTGGAAGACCCTGTCGTAATGCTTCAATCGTTACAGAAAGCATTCCCGATGACTTCTCCAAATCATCAAGTGCCCGTCTGGCAGAAGCATTTATTGCCGCCTGAAGCTTGTCCTGTTCATATTTTCTACTTTTCTTCATTCTGATACGTCTCATTGTCTTTCCCCCTTACCGCATCATAAATAGCTGCTAATTCCATGACTGCAACCAGCATCAACATGTTAAGTAAAATCACATATATCATCTCCTGTCCTATCGTGATACATATATTATCTCACATTTTGTGAGAACAGCTCTCTACCACTTTGGGGCGTTTTTGTTATTTCGACTGTTCATCGACAGTTCAAAAGCAACTGGCGTTTCGTGAAAATCACGATTTAACCTGATATTCTCACCTGTTCGAACACTCCGAGTTCTCACCGCTTCCTCACCGCTTTAATTCCATTTCTCACGGGTTCGTCACGGCTTTGTGCGGCTTTCCTGCGGCTTCATTATCAATAACAAGGCTCCTCAAAATAGTGGATACCCCTTTTTATAACTTTTCACTGCTTTCTCACTGCTTCAATCAGACCAATACCCAAAAATCAGTAATAACGCATGACCGTATCTCATAATAGGTCTTTTATTGAACCGTAGGTTCGGCAGCAGGATTTTATTCAATACCGACATTATCTCTTCTCTCTGTTTTATCGGCTCATTTAGCCTTTTTATTCCATTACCCCTACAACTTTACCTTAGTTGCATTACAATTGATTTTTACTCTGTTTTATTCCTGTACTCCTTTATTTTCAGACACATTACGTCTCATCCGTTCTCCCATCTGCTGACGCTGTTCCTCTGTATACTGTTTCGGAGGAGAAATCCGGATCCAGGCTACCGGAACATGAGCACAAATACTTCCGTCCTCATTATCAGCAACGATCTGGCAATCATCAGGATGTTTCTCTGCCAGCTTACGGATTACAGATTTATACCGACCCTGTGAGAATGATAAAGTTGCTCTGGTATCATTGGTCATAAATTCAATTACATTTTCGTTACATCCATCCATAAAAATCTCCTTTTCGTTTTGTTCGATAATATTTACAGTCTTATTTTTCGGGGTTCGCTCAGGTTTCGTTCTAACGCATTTTACTCTTTTAGGGGCTCCGAAATCTCCGAATGTCTATGCGCGCGTAATCGTGTCATTAAACTCTTTTACGTGCGCGTTATCGTGTTACAAAATTCCCATACTCCCGTCATTTTTTGTCTAAAAATTCATCAATTTGTAATCATCTTTAATATCATCAGGCAATCCCTTAAAAAGGAAATTCTGAGGCATTCTTCGCAATGTTCCAATAATTTCAAATCGCTGTTCACTCTCCAACATGGCTGTTATTTCTGGACATTCTTCAACATTCTTTGTATACCATGACTTCTGTTGTGGCGGAGAATACCGGGGATCATCACGCACATACAGGAACAGCCACTCTATACACAGGCTCATTGTAAATTGAACATGCAACCCACATTCGTAATAATATTGAGCTATCATTAATGCATCATGAAGTGTAGTTGTTATCTGCTCTGGTTTCTGATAATTTCCCTCTGGATAATATTTCACGATACATTCATCTTTCATAAAACTCCATGGAGCAATGGATACAAACGGAGCATGATCCGCCTGCACTTTCATTACCATCTGAGCTCTTTGGTATAAAGCATCAAGCCTTTTAATCAACGGACTTCCCATAATTCACCACCACCTTTAAATATACAAATTCTTTGTCTGTTTCTTCGTCCCATTATGCCCCTGGGATTTCTTTCTGGCATTTTCCCTTTTGCAAGCTCTCAACCACTGATGCAGCTCCGGCACACTCGTAGCTCTTATCGTTACACGCTTATTTCTTCTCGGCATTTAATGCTCCTTCCTATCCAGATTAGACTTATCCGATTCATAAATCCATCATTTACCCCTCTTCTGCGATTTCTGCTCCTGTTCTACTCGTGACATCAATTCTTCCATAGCTTCCAGACGTTCAATCATATCTACATTCTTTGTCCACTGAGAGCACTGTGACAATGCTGCATTAGCCGCGTTCACTCTGATCTGTGCCGGCACTTCCGTATCAGTGGCCGTATTGACCAACACTGCTGCACATTCTCCAAGTTTTCCCTGCAGGTATGCAATCGCTCCTGTTACGGCCTCGTTTCTTGCCTCAGAATACTTACGCTGGAAGCTGTCTGAATGAATCACAGTATAAATTGTAGGTCTGGGAATTTTCGTCTTTTTAGATATCTCACTTATATTTGGACACGTTAAAAATGCCTGTACTAAGATGTCCTCGCGCGCTTCTGCTGATATACCTCTTGCCATAATAATCACCCCTAACTAATCAATGATATTTCAAATACATAAAAATAGACGGTTTTGACAGGTTGCCGATCCGAGAAGATGTTAATATCTGTTAATGTTTTCGGCTATATATGCTGAAATCGTAGGTTTCCGTAAGTTCCTCCCATATAGCGTGATATGTGGAGTTTTGTCAGGTTCTGCCAGCATCGTCTACTACAAATCTACTGTTTTCACCAGTAAATCAAATTCATGAAGTGCTTTCCGCTTATAACCATAAAAATCATTTTCAGTGCATGGAAGTTCACATGAATTGCTGTTTTTGAATATCTGGCGATATCCCACGCTTTCTGTAAAACTCTTTACCAGATGCGAGGCAAGAAATTCATTTGCTCTATTACATGCTTCGCTTACTAAAGAATAATACTGTTTGTCTTTTGCCATTTCTTTGAGTTCTGCTGCCCGTCCCGGCGTAATCCCATAATCTTTCAATTTCATTTTTCTGATGCTCATTGGTATAGAGTCCTCCTGTCCTGTTTGTGGTATAATAGCTTACAGAAAGACTCACCCCTTTTATACGGTCCTGCGTCAGTTACTTTGACTGATACAGGACTTTTGCTTTGCGTTCCAGATCTGACGCGACATTACACAAGATATCCCGGCACAACTGGCAATTATATTGCGATTCTGTTTCGTGAAGATCATCTACCAGCTTTGACCAGTATGTATCATCCTGCGGATTTCCCGGCGGGTAATGTTCTCTGTATGCTCGCCAGGCAGCAGTTAATATGTCATATACCTGTCTTAATTCCTTTTCATTATCCAATGATTATTCCTCCGGCATGATATACGCTTTTTCTCCTGCTGCATACTTTTGAAACATATCATTCAACACTTCTTTCGCGCGTTCTGGACTTGCATATTCCGCAATACCAAGATCACCCTCACAAATACGGTTCTTACTTACATAACTGATATACGTCATTTTAAAATTTAAAACTCGTGTTTTATCCTGTGTCATTATTTTCATGATTAGTATCCTTTCCGGCGGATTACCGCCTATAATTATCGTTTCCCCTATGATTAAGTTACTCCTCTGTATATTTCACTAATTCAGCTCCAAACAAAACTGAATCAACATATATTTTTACAACGTTTCCTGCTTTATTTACAAGCTTCATAGTTACATTCAGCCCCCTTGAATCTGATTTCACTTCATCTACTGTAAATCCTTTCAAACTTTCTAAATCAGCTACTGAATATACTGACTGTTTCTTTAATTTTTTTGACATATATTTTTCCCTTTCCGGCGGTAAACCGCCTATAAAATTCATTTTCTATTAATCACAAAATGGGATTTCCATTTGCTTTATTGAATCCACTGGTACAAAACCGTCCTGATCTGTTTCCCACCCATAAGGTTTTCTAAACTCTTCGCAATTATCACTTATACGTTTTGATGCTTCGTCATAATAAAGTTTAATTGCTTTTTCTCCCAGAGCCAATCTTCCTGTTAAACGGTTTTTTGAGATTATTAACAATCGTTCATTATCAGGCAGGCTCTTATCTCGTTTGTAAGTCATTACAACATCGACTTTATTTGTAATATCTGAACTTCCGCTAACAACATCGTTATCATCAGCTCCAAGACTGTTTTTCCGGGGATGAACGACTAAAATTACCGCAATATTATAGTTCTTGGCAATTTTAACCAGTTTATCAACAAATTTACTTTGAGCACGGTATAAATCTATATCTAATCCGATATCAAGTGCCGTCATCAGGTTATCCAACAATACCAATTGAATCCCATATTGCTGTATTGTTTTTTCAATGGCAATAAGCAAATAATCAAGCTCACTATCTTCTGTTGACTGATTATCAAATAGATATGCCCGTCCGCGATACCATTCAGAGATTTCATAAACCTTACTATCTGGAATAAAATAATTTACGAATCCAGCTTCGCCCGCACGGTCAATCACATTATGCTGTCCTGCAATCTGAAAATCCAACCAACGCTTAAAGAAATAATCCGGCAACTCCCCAGAATATGCAAAAACAGCTTTTCCATCGTTAAGTGCGTTTGCTAATATCTGAGAACCAAGTGTACTTTTACCATCACCTCTTTTACCTGTTAAGATTACTGTTTGCCCTAAATAAATTCCACCTGAGAGAACCTTATCAATTCCTTTAATTCCTGTTGATATCTTCGGAAGTGAAAATAAGTCCACTGCCTTAATATCGGCAATTTCTATCACTCGATCAATTAATACTGTTTTCGCCTGCTCAACTGCCCTACGAACTGCGTCTTTTCCATATTTGCATAATAACTCATTAGCATCTTTGCACCCTCTATAGTCCTGCTGCTGAACTGCCTTAACAGTTCCCCTGAATCGCTTTCTCATTTCATCCAAAAGAGTAATTATCCCGTTTTCACAATCCCCGAACACAATTAACGTATCAAAATTTTGCATCCAGTCCCAGCAATAAGGGATCCACGTAAAACCATTTTTCCCAAAGGGAACAGAAACTGCATTCTCTATTCCAGATTCCGTAACTGATAAGCTGTCAAGTTGTCCCTCTGTGAGTATCAGGGTTTTATTGTCCAGATTACACTGATACATTCCAAACAAGATAGGTTTGCAGTTTGCTTCACACCATTCTTTCCCCTTGTCCACTGTCGGATTAAAGTCTGTTTTTCGGTATTTTATAAACTGCATATCTCCTTTTTCATCCAAGAAAGGGAATACCAGAATATTCTCATGTTTACTCTGAACCGTAATATGATATTTTTCTGCTGTAGCAGCAGTGATTTTCTGCTTTTCAGATATGTAACAGCTTCCGGCTTAGGCTTTATAGGCTCCATCTTCTTAAACTGCCGAAATCTTTTCTGTTTTCCCGTTCGGTAATACGCATCTATGTCTTTTCCTAAACTGAAATAATCAAAGTCTCTGGCAAGTGTAACCATATTCCCCGAAACAGAACAGGAGGACCTGAGACATTTAAACTGTCCGGTAACCAAGCTAATAGAAAATGTCCCTTTGTCTCCATTTTTTCCACCTCTGCAATACGGGCAGGACAGAAGCTGAAGTTCATCCCCTCTCTGCTTAGATTGGATTCCAGAGACTCTGGCAAATTCATAGGCATCTTCTTTCTTGAATTCATAATATTCCATTATCCCTCACTCCATAAATCAATAGGCTTCTCCTCCGGTTCTTCCGCTGCAACCTCAGCACGCGGTTCTGGTTCTTTGACATAGTCACGCCATCTGCTATTAAAAAATGTGGATCCATACATGATATATCTTTCTGCTGTTCCATTCTCCTGTATCTCCGCTATGTATGAATTAACAGCTCCAAGAACAATCTCTTCTCCTGCTTCATACAATTCCTTTTTAGCCTTTTGTGTCACGGCCGATTTCCCCAGCTTCCGTGGATATGTTCTCCAGACTTTTTCGAAGAAATCATCATAATATTTTTTATTTATATTTTTATTTTCTTTTTTTATTTTCTTGTGTGTCATTTTGACCACCGGTTCCGGTGACATTTTGACCACTACCCCAGTGACATTTTGACCACCAGTGACATTTTGACCACCAGTACACCATTGTTCATAATTCTTGTTAAACATTAATTCTGCGGTAACACCTCTCTGTTCAGAATTGATACAAATAATAATTCTGTCTTGCTGAAGTTTCTTTAATGCTCTCTTTACGGCTCTTAAATCACAATTCCCCCATCTGGCTATAAAAGATGCTGACAGTTTATGTGATTTTCTATGAAATCCAAATGTATAGCGGAAGATACAACTAATAACTTTTAATTCTGTCCCATTAAGTGAAAGTTTATAAAGATTATCCAATATTTCATTTGCTACTGCTGTATAACCATTTTCAATCTGCGGATTTGCCACATTACCGTTCCTCCAATTCCTTCAACAACTCTCTTGCACTTTCCAGAGCTTTCAATGTATTTTCACCTCTATTCTCTAAAGTACGAATAAACTTTCGGATTTCCATCGTGTCTCCTGCTGCAGGAAGATAATATCCTCCAGGCGGAGTTGTGTTTGATAATATGACTTTGCCAGCCTTGCGTTCTGCTTCGATCTGTTTTTGAAGCATCCGAACACTGGAAAAATGGCATTTCACAGTAAGGTACTCTGGCGTTAATGCATTTTTTTTACCTGGCAGCAGATTTTCATATACTCCCATAGAATCACCACCTTATTCTGAGATCTCATCCAGATACTTTCTGATTTTTGCTACATTCCAATACACTCTTCTGCCAACACAAAATTTTGCACCTGCTGCCATACCAATCTGCGTTGCTGTCTGTCTTCCTGAATTCAACATTTTCTGCAATCCAGCAGTATCAACACTTAATGCGTCTGAAAATGTACTTGAGTACGATGTTGTTTTTCTCATAAAAAATACCTCTTCTTTCTGTCTGATTTCACATTGCCTTATGTGTTTCTTTATGGTATGATTATATCAATATAGGAAAGAAATTGCTATTTCGAAAGAAGAAACTTTTTCATAACATTTTTGCAGTATTAGAAAGGAATTTAACGAATTATGAGTTTAAAAGAAACCTTTATTAAAAATCTTGCTGAGATTTCCACCGGAAAGAAGCAAAAAGAACTTGCTGAAATTATGGGCTGTTCCGAAGGAACTATGTCGAAGTATTTAAATTCTGACAAAAAAGACTTTCCTACTGCTGAGATGCTGTACAACTTAGCAGACTATTTTGACGTATCCATTGACTGGCTACTTGGACGAAGCCAAACCTCAAAAGTACGCCAAAATCTCTCAACAAGAGACATTTGTAAATTATTAATATCCGTTTATGAAACTCCGTCTTCTTTTCGTTTTGGATGCCATTCTATCTGTGAATCATGTTACTATCCCACAGAAAATGAAGGTGGCTTTGTTGATTTTAACCGAAAGCAAGAAACACACACATATACTGCACTTTATTTTCCTGAGTGGGACACTGTTGAAAGTTTTGATGAAATATGGATTGCTTCCGAAATTGGAAATAACATTTCAGCTAACGTTGCAATAAATAAGTTTCTTCGCAGACTAATTGATATATCTAAAATGCTAAAAAGAGGAGATCTTAATAAAGAAATGTACGATAGACTTTTAGAAAGTTATTTGAATGATGTTCCTGACAAGTAATCATATAAAAAAGCACCTAATACCTCCCTGATCCCCCTTAAGTAGATCCGATTATTTACCCTGTCTGCTTAAGCGGCATCATGTCATAGGCATTGAGTGCTTTATTGTGTGTTCGATATTCTGTTTTGTGTTGAAAAGCAACACCCCAAATACCTTTCGAGTTACTTTTCGTTGCAACTTTACATTTATCAGTAAGTATTATTCCACGGCTTTTTGTGAATTATTTTAGGCAATTCTTTATACAGTGTCAATTCAATTTCTTTTACTGCATTGCTAATCGTATCTATATATTCAATCAGCTTAACTTCTTTTATATAACTACTGCCATAAACTTTATGTGCTATACTGCCTCTTTCAGTAATCACATCATCAATTCCACTGAATGGAAAAGCATTACAATCAAATATATTATTTAATCCTAAATATTTTGATATATACCTTGTTATGTTACACATTTTAGGGGTATTTAATCTGTCCATTTCATTATTTACCAAATTGATATAATACTCTTTCCAGTTGTCTGCCCAAGTTATACACTCAAGTTCATTTTTACTCTCTTTTATGCTTTTCGCAATAGTTTTCTTAACCTGCTTAGGCAAATCCCCCGGATGATTCAAAGACTTGGTTACTATAGAGCAACTTTCTTTTAAAACTTCTTCAAAATAAACTTCAAAAGTTGAACACAAAAACATTATTGCTGCTCTTGTAAAATGATCTAAGTTTCGTTTACCTCTTCTGCGATCTTTATGAAGAGCTTCTTCATAGGCTTCTTTGAATTTCTCAACTTGAACACTATTTTTTTGAAACCTCATATAGGCTTTTGATGGCATGATTGTCTCCCCCTACGTATACAATTTCTTTTATCATATCGCTAATTATGTAGCAGTACAACAATTACAATTCGACATTTTTCGACAAATCAAAGCCGCTCCTTCACCAAAAAAGGGACGGAACCTGTTACAGCTCCAGCCCTTCTCTTTAATCTTTAATCAATCCGAATCTCCTCTATCGGTACAAGGAATTCATCTACATCATAATATAAGTTCTGAAGAATCGGAACCAGATCAATATATTCCTCTATTTCATCCATATTCTTATACTTTGCTATTACAACCAGATAACCTTTATCCCATTCTTTTACTTTTGTATATCTTTCCAGTTTTGATGATGTCGCAAAACGGATAACCTAATCTTTAAAAATGAATATCGTATACTGGCTATCGCTTTTTAATATGGCACAGTTATCTGCTGCCTTTTTCATCTACTCCACACCTTTTGATACTTTTTCCTTCTCCCATCTTGCCTGTACATATTCTTCTACACGTGATACCAACTCTTTTGCTGTCTGGATCTGTTCCTCAGCCTCTTCTCTTGTCGCTATATAGAAATCATCATAATCACTGGCATGACGGATTTCTTCTGATTCAACAATTTTCTTTCCAAGCTTTCTCGGAAAAATCTCCGTTTTTACATAATTCTTATTGAAATTCGCCAGGGCATCTTTATGTCTTTTATACGCATTACCATCCAGCGCATGCACAGCTGATATTGCATGGTAAATCCCATAATATGCCCGATTATTTGCTCCACGGAATTCTTTAGCTGCCAAAAGGATTTCGGCTGCCTTAATATCACTTTTAGAGGTTTCAATACGATACAGTACCAAATCTTTCTGCGTTCCCTTTTCATTAGGCTGCATCAAATAATTTCACTCCTTCTTTCTTTACATTCGCATAAAATGGGTATACATCAACCCAGTTCTGGAAATGCTGTTGGCTTTTTGCTATCGGTTTAATATCAAGGTCATGATCCATATTGAAATCAAAAGTTTCTCCTGACAATTCATGGCGATACTGTTTAATATCTATGTCTGACAAGTCCAGGAGAATCATTATATCTATATCAGAATCTGCCTTATAATCTCCCCTTGCATAGGATCCATATAAAATTACTGTCTTTAAATGACTTCCATATATCTTCCGTAATATTTCGGTATACTGATCCAACAATATTTTTATTGTTACCGGCATAATGTTTTCTCCTTTCCTGCTTCGATACTTTTTTCTTTATTATAACCGAACCACCATATCTTTTCTACTGCTTTCTCACACTGTAAATTCATATTTTTCCCGCATTTGTCACAAGATTGTCACAGACTCCTGCCAATATGCCCGGAAAAGCGCGTATTTACGGCATTCTTTCAAAATTAATATCAAGCATTTTCTCTTGACAGCACAAATTTATTTTTTCCGATACACTTCGTAAAAATCTCGGCAAAAAAGCCCCGGCATCCATATACTGAACACCAGGGCTCCCATTTCATTTATTTACATGGCAGATGCTACTCTGAGACAATCACAGACTTGGACGGATCACCTTTGGTCTGCATCCTGCATCTTCGAGAGCTTTAACAATCTCATTCTTATGATCTGTGCCAAAAGCCTCCAATGTGATCTTAAGTTCCACTGCCGCATTTCTGTTCGTGCTTACAAACTGGTTATGATCCAGCTTGATAACATTGCCCTGAGCCCTGGCGATCACGCTTGCCACGCGTACCAGTTCGCCCGGCTTATCCGGAATGAGCACAGATACTGTGAAGATTCTGTCTCTCTGGATCAGACCATGCTGAACAACAGAAGACATGGTAATAACATCCATATTTCCACCGCTTAAGATAGAAACAATCTTCTTTCCTTTCACATCCAGATGACGAAGCGCTGCCACTGTCAGAAGACCGGAATTCTCTACGATCATCTTATGGTTCTCAACCATATCAAGGAAAGCAACGATCAGTTCATCATCCTCGATAGTGATGATATCGTCCAGATTCTTCTGGATATACGGGAAGATTTTCTTTCCGGGTGTCTGTACTGCAGTACCGTCAGCAATCGTATTTACATGCGGAAGAGTCACAACCTCACCCTTCTTCAGAGAAGCTTTCATGCAGGCAGCCCCTGCCGGTTCCACACCGATGACTTTGATATGTGGATTTAACAGCTTCGCAAGTGTGGAAACACCTGTTGCAAGTCCGCCTCCACCGATCGGAACCAGAATATAATCAACAAGCGGAAGCTCCTGAACGATCTCCATTGCAATGGTACCCTGCCCTGTGGCAACTGCCGGATCATCGAAAGGATGGATAAAGGTATATCCCTCTTTCTCAGCAAGTTCCAGTGCATGTGCACATGCCTCATCATATACATCACCATGCAGGATAACCTCTGCACCGTAACTCTTTGTTCTCTCAACCTTGATCAGCGGAGTTGTGGTAGGCATAACGATCACTGCCTTCACACCATATTTATGCGCAGCATAGGCAACACCCTGTGCATGATTTCCGGCGGATGCTGTGATCAGACCTTTATTTCTCTCTTCATCGGAAAGAGTGCTGATCTTATAATAGGCACCACGAACCTTATATGCACCTGTACGCTGCATATTCTCCGGTTTTAAATAAACCTTATTTCCTGTAAGTTCACTGAAATAGCTGCTCTTGATCAGCTTTGTTTCCTGTGTGACCTGTTTTACGATCTCTGATGCCTGTTCAAAACTCTCTAAAGTAAGCATTGTTTTTTCCTCCATTTTGTCCTAAATGTACTCCCGGAATCTTTTTGTACTTGATTTGACTCTGAAAGTACATCCTAATCTTAAGCGTCCGGGTTTTCTTTATGGTCTACATCAAACAACGCATTTACAAATGCATCTGCATCGAATTTCTGAAGATCGTCAATACTTTCTCCTACGCCAATGTACTTCACCGGAATATCCAGTTCAGACTGGATGGCAACTGCAATACCTCCCTTGGCAGTTCCGTCCAGCTTGGTAAGGATAATACCGCTGACATTTGCGACCTCCGCAAATTGTCTTGCCTGTGCAAGGGCATTCTGTCCGGTGGTACCATCCAGCACTACCAATGTCTCCAGATATGCATCCGGATACTCCCTCTCCAGGATCCTGTAAATCTTGCGGAGTTCTTCCATAAGGTTCTTTTTATTATGAAGACGTCCTGCTGTATCGCAGAGAAGTACGTCTGCATTTCTTGCTTTGGCTGCAGCCACCGCATCATAGATAACAGATGCAGGATCTGCTCCCGCCTGTCCGCCGATGATCTCCACACCTGCACGGTTCGCCCACTCAGTAAGCTGCTCTCCTGCTGCTGCGCGGAAAGTATCGGCTGCTGCAAGGATAACCTTCTTGCCCTGGTCTTTTAATTTTCCTGCAAGCTTTCCTACTGAAGTGGTTTTTCCGACACCATTGACACCGATCACCAAAACTACGGATCTGCGGTTCTCAAATTCATACTCTGTGCTGTCCACACGCATCTGATCCTTGATCTCATTGATCAGAAGCTGTTTACATTCCATCGGTTCCTTAATATGACGTTCGGAAACCTCTTTCTTTAAATTCTCAATAATAGAAGTGGTCGCATTGATCCCGATATCACCCATGATCAGAATCTCTTCCAGCTCTTCATAAAAATCTTCATCAATACTGGAAAAACCACTGAAAATACTGTCAAATCCGGCTACGATATTGTCTCTGGTCTTTGCCAGTCCACTGACTAATCGTTTAAAAAAACCTTTCTTTTCTTCTGCCATGTGAAACTCCTCCTGTTACTGGGTAAGCTGATTCTCCACCAGATCGACGGAAACCAGTGTGGATACCCCTTTTTCCTGCATGGTAATACCATAAAGCCGGTCTGCGGCGTTCATAGTTCCACGTCTATGGGTTATTATAATAAATTGTGTGTTTTTCGTCAACTTCTGTAAATATCCGGCAAATCGCCCAACATTGGAATCGTCCAGCGCTGCCTCGATCTCATCCAGCAGACAGAACGGTGACGGCTTCAGATTCTGGATTGCGAAAAGAAGTGCGATAGCTGTCAGAGCTTTTTCCCCGCCGGAAAGCTGCATCATATTCTGCAGTTTCTTTCCCGGCGGCTGGGAAATGATCTTAATTCCTGCCTCCAGGATATCTGTCTCTTCATCCAGCTCCAGAGTTCCTTTTCCGCCTCCGAACAATTCCTTAAATGCCTTGTCAAATTCCTTCTGGATCTCGCCGAATTTCTCAGAAAACTGTTTCCGCATTCCCTCATCCAGCTCCTGAATGATCTGTTCCAGAGTTTTCTCCGCTGTGACCAGATCCTCATACTGGCCGGACAGAAAGGTGTGTCTTTCCAGAAGTTCCTTATAATCCTCAATAGCATTTACATTTACAGGTCCCAGCTTTCTGATATCATCTTTAATCTGAGCCGCCTGTCGCTTCATCTGCGAAAGATCAGTAAGTTCCTCTTTTCTGTAGGAAACGGCATTATTGGGAGTGATCTCATACTCGGACCACATATAGGCAATCCGCTCTTCCCTGTTCTCCTCCAGCTTGTCCATCTGTCCCTGCAGACGGTAACATTCCTTATCCAGAAGTCCGATCTGACCGGACAGATAATCTCTTTTCTCAAAAAAATCTTTATGCTGAGAAGTTCTGCTCTCTTTCTCCTTCTGCAGATTTTTCAGCTGCATCTGTGCCTGTTCTTCATGAAGGACAGACTCTTCCGACTCTTTTTTCAGCTGGGTGATCATCTCCTGCTTCTTTTCCATCTCTTCACTGCTGTGAGCAAGAGACTGATAAATATCCTCTTTCTCAGTCATAAAAGCTGTGATTTCTGCTTTCAGACGGCTCAGGTTTTCCTGGTCAAATTTCTCTTTCTGTTCAAGAGCGGATGACCGAAGACGGATTTCTTCTAACTCCCGGGTGATTTTCTTCTCTTCTTCTTTCCATTCATCCAGTTCTGACTGCTTTGCCTCAATAAAACTCTCCAGTTCTTTCTCATCCTGCTTTGAATTCTCCAGTTCCCTGGAAATCCGGTCATGATCCTGCCGGATTTCCATGACCTGGCGTTTGATCTCTGCCTGATCTCTGTTGATCTGCGCATATCCGCTTCGGATCTCCTCAGCTTTCTTTTCCTGCTGTTTGATATTCATTCTGGCAGTATTCTGTTCTATATATTTCTGACGGAGTTTTTCCTGAAATCCTGCAATGGCATCACGAAGCCTGTTTCTCTGATTTTTATTTTCCTCAACAGCATTCTGCATTTCGGTCAGATTCTGCTTCAGCTGATTTACTTTTGTTTCCAGTTCCTCTATTTCACGCCGTCTTCCAAGCAGATTGCTGTTGTTTCTGAAGGCACCGCCGGTCATGGAACCTCCCGGGTTTAAGGATTCACCCTCTGTTGTGACCATTCTCAGACTGTGTCTGTATTTTTTTCCTATTGCAATGGCATGATCAATGTTATCAACTACCAGCACTCTTCCAAGAAGGAATTTCGTGATCTGCTGATACTGAGAAGCTACGGACACCAGTTCGCTGGCAATCCCCACAACGCCCGGCTCTTTCAGTGCTTCTTTCGGTGCAAACTCACCTCTGGGACTTATGCTGCTCATGGGAAGAAAGGTCGCACGTCCATAACGATTCTTTTTCAGAAATTCGATCATGGTTTTGGCAGTCTGCTCATTATCTGTAACAATATTCTGAATGCTCCCACCAAGAGCTGTCTCGATAGCGATCTCATAATCTTTGTTTACCTGGATCAGATCTGCGACAACACCCTGGATTCCCGGAACACGTTCTTTTTGTTCCATAACTCTCCGGATACTGTTTCCGTATCCATCATAGCGCTCCGCGATATTTCTGAGAGAATCCAGCCGGGATGCCTCTCTGTGATAAGCTGTCTGTTCTGCTTCCAGCTTTGTGTTCTGTTCCTTCAGCTTTTCCTGAATCTTCATCACACTCAGATTCAGATGTTCACATTCCTCATTGGCATTTTCAATCTGGGATGTAATCTCATCATACTGTTTCCGGGCTGTAGTCAGAATGGTCTGCTGCTCTTCCTCTTCACTCTTCAGTCTGAGAATACGCTGGCTGATCTCTGCCTTACGGATTTCTGCCTGTTCCATCATTGCATCAAATCTCTGGGCTTTACCCTTGACATTGGCGCGGCTGTTCAGAATTTCAATGATCTCATTTTTGCCATTCTCCACTTCGAGAGTACAGGCTTCCATATTCTCCTGCGCTGTCCTTAATTTATCTTCTTCCTCAGAAAGTTTCTTACGGACAGCCTTTAACTGTGCATAAATATCCGTTTTTTCTTCTTCAAGTTTCTTCTTTGAATCTGTTCTTACTGAAAGTTCAGCCTCAATAGTCTGGATACGTCCCTTATAATGCTCTTCATTCTGTGCCCCTGCCAGTATCTGCTCATTTAATACATTGATCTGGCCTTCCAGCTGTTGTTTACGGATTGCCTGCTCCTGACCGGAAATGCGAAGTGCATCCATTTTGGAATTTAAATCTTCCAGTTCCTGTTCCAGACGTTCATATTCCACCTTGGTCCGGTCATAGGAACTCTGGGTATCCTTCAGCTGATTCTGCGCAATTATGTTCTTCTCTTCCAGTTCCTTGAGTTCTTTGGCTGCAGCAGCATACTCCATCAGGAACATATTCACATCCAGTTCCTTAAGAGTCTCTCTTTTGGAAAGATAAACTCTTGCTGTCTCTGACTGTTTCTCCAGTGGTTCCAGCTGTCTGGTAAGCTCCGAGAGGATATCTGTCACTCTGATCAGGTTCTGGCGTTCTTCCTCCAGTTTTTTGATAGTGGTATTCTTTCTTCTCTTAAATTTAACAATACCTGCTGCCTCATCAAAAAGCTCTCTTCTCTCTTCCGGTTTACCGCTTAGGATCCTGTCGATCTGTCCCTGTCCGATAATGGAATATCCTTCTTTACCGATACCTGTATCATAAAACATCTCATTGATATCTTTCAGTCTGCAGGCACTTCCGTTGATCTTATATTCACTCTCTCCTGAACGGTAAAGCCTTCTGGTAACCGTAACCTCGTTAAAATCAACCGGAAGCTTATGGTCTGAATTATCCAGTGTGATCGCCACCGATGCATAACCCAGGGGTTTTCTTGTCTCTGTACCGGAGAAAATAACATCCTGCATATTTCCTCCTCGCAGAGACCTGGCACTCTGTTCACCCAGCACCCATCTCACCGCATCACCGACATTGCTCTTTCCACTTCCGTTCGGACCTACAATACCGGTGATCCCGTTATGAAATTCAAAATTGATCTTCTGGGCGAAAGACTTAAATCCCTGTACCTCTATATTCTTTAAATACATAATTCTCCTGTTTATTTTCTGAGTACACGAATCGCCTGGTATGCTGCGGCCTGTTCTGCTGCTTTCTTTGTATGACCGCTTCCCTGTCCCATCACTTTTCCGTTTACTCTTGCCTCCACAGTAAAGTTTTTGTTATGATCCGGGCCTTCTTCTTTTGTCAGAATATATTCCACCGGCTGTGTTCCGTTTTCCTGCACGATTTCCTGCAGGATGGTCTTGCTATCATAAAAGAGCTGTTTGTGTTCAATATCATTCAGGATAAAATTCAGCACAAACTCCTTTGCATTAGCAAAACCACCATCCAGATAGATAGCTCCCAGTAAAGCCTCTGTTGCATCAGAGACGATAGAATCCCTGTTTCTTCCGCCTGTCATATCCTCGCCCTTTCCAAGCAACAGAAACTGCGGCAGTCCGAATTCTCTTGCACAATAGGCAAGGCTTGGCTCACACACCAGGCTGGCTCTCTTCTTTGTCAGCTCTCCCTCCGGTATCTGGGTAAATCTTGCATACAGATAATCACTGCTGATCAGCTCCAGCACAGCATCTCCCAGAAACTCCAGTCTCTCATTGCTGCCCAGCTTCCCCAGCTTCTTCTCATTTGCATAGGAACTGTGAGTCAGTGCCTGTGTAAGATAATGTTTATTTTTAAAATGATATCCTATGATTTCTTCTAATTCTTCTGTCTTTCTATTCATTCCTCTAAACCTCTCCATATGCGCAGGGCTGTCATCTGACAACCCTGCGACATCATTTTTTGCAACTGCTCAGTGCGCCTGTATTATGCTCCTGTCAAATTTCAGACTGCCGGACAGTTACATTTTTATTTAATTGTCCGAATTGCTTCAACAGCATCACCGACTGTCTGAATCTGTTCGACAGATTCATTATCCAGCTCAATGTCATACTCCTCTTCAATCCCCATAATAATCTGAAAAATATCAAGAGAGTCTGCACCAAGATCATCTACAAATGTAGTGTCTTCTGTGATCGAATCTGCATCAATATTCAGAACCTCTGCTATGATAGCTTTTATTTTCTCCAGTTCCATCTTCAACCCTCCTTCCTGTTTCTGTTCCTGTCCTGCTCTATTCTGCTCCGGACTTCAGTACTTCCTGATCCTCCAGGATACGCTCTGCGATCTTCTCGTTAATCTTCTCCTGTTTAAACTGTACACACTGGAAAATACCATGTTTGATCTCAATGGCTTTGGCACTTCCATGCGTCTTTACCACAAGTCCTTTAAGCCCCAGAAGCGGTGCTCCGCCATATTCCGTTGCATCAAAGGATTTCAGAGTTTCTTTCAGTGCAGGCTTTACCAGAAGTGCACCGATCTTACTTCTTGTGCTGGTCATCATTCCTTCTTTGATCTTCTGGACCAGGGCAGAACCAACTCCCTCATATAATTTAAGGATCACATTTCCCACAAATGCTTCGCATACGACCACATCCGCATATCCTGCCGGGATATCTCTGGCTTCTATACTTCCGATGAAATTAATGCTTTTGCATTCTTTCAGAAGGGGGAAAGTTTCTTTTACAAGTGCATTTCCCTTCTCCTCTTCCGCCCCGTTATTTACAATGGCAACTTTTGGATTTTTAATACCGACTACGTTCTCCATATAAATAGAGCCCATCTTCGCAAACTGCACCAGATGCGATGGACGTGCATCCACATTGGCACCACAGTCGATCAGAAGGGAAACACCCTTCGTGGTAGGGATCAACGGTGCAAGAGGCGGCCTCTCCACACCTTTACTTCTGCCTACCAGTACCTGTCCGCCAACAAGAACAGCTCCTGTACTTCCTGATGAAACAAAGGCATCTGCCTCCTGTTTCTTAACCATATTCAAACCTACTACGATTGATGAATCTTTTTTCTTACGGATCGCAAAAACAGGGGGTTCTGCTGTCTCGATCACCTGGGATGCATTGACAACCTGGATCTGGTTCTTCGGATATCCGGAATATTTCGCCAGTTCCTTATCTATCACTTCCTGTTTTCCTGTAAGAATTACTTTTATGTCCTGTCTCTCTGTTACAGCTTCCACTGCAGCTCTGACAGGTTCTGCCGGGGCATTATCCCCGCCCATTGCGTCCACTACAACTCTGACCTGTTCTGCCATATTTTTATATCTCCTGTTCACTTACTGTTCACTCACAGATGTCAGAATCAAAAGATATTTTCTGTCACTGACCCGGCATCCGCAAATTGCCCCGCTGCAAAGCAGCTCCTGCAATCTTCCATAATCTGTATCATACTAAAGAACCCTCTGCAAAGTCAATAGCATCTGAAAAAAATCACTTTTCACTTTTTTGTGCCTCGATTCGCTCCGCCAGATCATTCAGATAAACCCACCTGTCCATCTTCTCATCCAGATCTGCCTGTGCCTTCTCCTTCTGCTCCATGATCTCACGAAGCTTCACAGAATTGGTGGCATTGGCCTCCATATTCTTATCCAGCTTCTCCAGCAGTTCCTCCAGCGCTGCAATATCATCATCGATAGTTTCAAATTCCCTCTGCTCTTTATAGGTAAATTTCAGCTTCTGGGGACGATTCTGCTTCCAGTCTGCCTGAGCCGACTTCTTCTTTTCCGCACCAACTGCAGTGCTCTGTCCTTCAGATACTGCCCCGCCTTTTCTCGCCAGCGCCTCTGTATAATCCGTATATCCGCCCTCATACTGGGTCAGATGTCCATTCCCCTCAAAAGCAAAAATCCTGTCCACAATATTATCCAGAAAATACCTGTCATGAGACACTGCGATCACAATCCCTGCAAAAGAATCCAGATAATCCTCCAGAATGGTCAGTGTAGGAATATCCAGATCATTACTTGGCTCATCCAGAAGAAGCACATTCGGCGCCTCCATCAGAACCTTCAGCAGATACAGACGCCTCTTCTCACCACCTGACAATTTGGCAATGGGTGCATACTGCATGGCAGAATCAAAAAGAAACCTCTCCAGCATCATTGTTGCGGAAATCTTCCCGTCTCTGGTCGGAATATACTCTGCCACGTCGCGGATATAATCGATCACACGCTGATTGGTATCCATATCCGGCACTTCCTGTGCAAAATACCCTATGCGGATGGTTTCTCCAATTTCCACTTCTCCTGCATCCGGCTGTACCATCCCATCAATAATCTTGATGAGTGTTGACTTTCCGCACCCATTAGGACCAATAATCCCAAGACGCTGATTGCGCAGCACAATATAATTAAAATCATCCAGGATCTTCTTCTCACCAAAACTCTTGCTGATATGGTGAAGTTCGATTGTCTTCTTTCCCATACGTGTCTCAACAGAATCCAGCTCCACATTCGCATCACGCACCGGAGCCTTTCCATTCTTCAGTGCCTCCAGGCGTTCCAGACGTGCCCGCTGCTTGGTACTTCTGGCTCTGCATCCACGCTTTGCCCACTCCAGTTCCATGCGGAGTACGCTCTGTCTCTTCCTCTCACTGGCAAGCTCCATCTCCTCACGCTCTGCCTTCAGTTCCAGAAACTTCGAGTAATTAGCCTCATAAGCATAAAGGCCGCCATGGGAAATCTCCAGAATCTTATTAGTAACCCTGTCGAGGAAATATCTGTCATGAGTAACCATAATCACAACGCCCTTAAAACTTCTCAGAAAGTCCTCTAGCCAGGTCACCATCTCATTATCCAGATGGTTGGTAGGCTCGTCCAGAAGCAGCACATCACAGGGATTCACCAGAGTCCTTGCCAGTGCCACCCTTTTCTTCTGTCCCCCGGATAAATGATCGATCTTCTCCTCATGGTCTGTAATTCCCAGCTTATTCAGAACATTCCTTGCCTCGCTCTCAGTACTCCAGTCCTTCTGCCACTTTCCTTCTGCCACATAATCCAGGACAGAAGCTCCCTGCGGAAACTCCGGCATCTGCGGAAGATACGTGATTCTCAGGCCATTTTGAGTGATCACCTGCCCCTCATCCGGCTCCTCCAGACCGCCGATGATCTTCAGAATCGTAGACTTCCCGGTCCCATTAATCCCGATGATCCCAATCTTATCTCCCTGATGCACCCCGTAGGAAACATCATCCAGCACCACCTTCTCACCAAACACCTTGGAAACATGCTCTATATTCAGAATATTCATAAATTCAAACCTCTCTCGTAATTTTCGCTTCCTGTCTGTTTCTGCTCATCTGTAACACTTCCACAAAAACTATAGAATTCGTTCCTCATTATACCATCTTCCCAGCCATTCTAAAACCCCCGGCACAGAAAAAACACTCCCCTCCGAATAAATCTATCCGAAGAGGAGTATCCTCAAAATCACATATTTTTGTTCCTGAAAAAGAATTGCTTAGTTCATCTCAGTTCCATTCTCAACTGCATACTTCAGTCCCTGAACGGCAACTGCCAGCGTAGCTTCCTGTACAGTGGCACTTCCAAGATCACCCATATCCTGATAAGTCTAATTATAATCTGCCTCATCTCCGTCTGCCTGGTAAGGCTCCAGAGTTGCAGTCAGTTCCAGATTCTCCTCATCATAAAGCTCCAGAAGTTTCTCTTCCTCATTTACCTGTACCAGATAACTGCTTCGCAGTTTATCAGGAGGTACTCCTTATCTCTGTAAGCTTAGAGATCAGATACAGCCCTGTTGCAGACTGGGCTCTGCTGCACAGCATTTCTGCCACAAAAAACATCACTCCGGCTGCTGCGGCCACACCTGCAAGAATTTCCGGAATCCTTTCCTCACCTCCCAGGATCTTCTGTTGTACCAGCATAACACCGGCAAACATCAGATAATAGAACAATGCCTCCATTCCATAACAAGGCTGTACTTTTACTGCAACAAAGGAATGCAGAATCGGATAAGAACCATATCCCAGCACACAGATACAAAGCAGGGCAAAAAGTCCAAACTCCACTTTTTTAGTTCGCATATACATGTACACTGAAAAAATCAGGACAAAAAATGTAAAAGCCATAAATACCACAGCAATCATAAGTGACAACCTGCGGATAATATTCACTTTAAAAGGAAAAGCCAAAACCGGCACATACTGAATTCCCGATGACACCGAATGTTTGTCTGTCACTGCGATCACAATCTCTGCAGTTCCTTTTCCCTCAAAGGTAAATACCCTGTTCTGAATCTGCTCCTGGTAATTGTCCGGATCCGGATTTCCCATCTGCCCCATCAATTTCCCATTAATATACAGCTTGTAAGCAGAAAAAATCTCTGTCAGGCCAATAGCTTATTGTTTTTCTTTTTCAGGAAGCACCAGGGTCATCCGATAGGTACCACTTCCAAAAGGAGATTTATTTTTGTCGCCCAGGTCCATTCCACCGTACTCGCCAATGGAAACATAACGGCTGTAGTAGTCCTCCTTCTGTTCCTTTATTTCCTGCGGTGTCAGCAATACATTCGGATAATATTCCCATTCCCTGGCAAGATAATGCACAGAATCATCATCAGGCACATAGAGGATTCCCTGAATGGCCTGGTCCCCCCTGGCCGTATATTTGTTATCAAATCGGTAAAACAGAAAGAATATGCCCATAGTCAATGCAAATACAGCTACTATAAGTAGTAATAAATATTTCCAGTTCTTCTTCATTGCTGACACCTCCTTCTGTTTTCAGGTGCTTTGTTTGCCTTTCCACTGTCGCTTATCTGCGTTTTTTACGAATTGCAAAAATAATGGCAGCCACCAGGATACATACTGCCGGTAATGTAAGTATTATCATCAGAAACTGTTTGGCGGAATTCTCTGTTTTCTGCTCTGTCTTTTGCTCCGTTTCCTCCTCTGGCATTGGCTCTTCTGTAAAACCTATATCTTCTCCGTCTGAAATAGCTTCCACGCTGTCCTCAACCGTCTGGTCCCCGATATTTTCCGACTCTCCATCTGTCAAAAAATAATCCCCTGTCTGGTTGATCTCCATACGGAGAACATTTTGTTTTTCCTGATAATTCACTGCATATTGATTTCCCTGCACATCCTCCGCTTTTACTGTTTCAGGTAACTGGATTCCGCCAAACACAGATGCCTGAAATTCCACCACTGTTCCAGGAATCTCTGTCACTTTCTCACCTCTGACAAAAATCCGCAGAGAAAATGCAGTTTCTGACGTTTTCTCGATTCCTATCTGGATTTCATCCTCTGCATTGATCTTCCATCCATTCACTGTATCCGGAGAAAATGTCACAGAGATTCCCTGTTTCTCAAACCTTGCACTTCCATTCTGTTGGATCATAAGAAGCATTCTCTTTCCACTGACTGCAGTAATGGTGTCGGTGCTTAACTCTGTCACGAAATTCTCTGTATCCGATATTTCAGCAGATTTTGCATCAGAAGCTTTGTTACTGCTGCTATTCTGTCCGTCTGTATTATTGTCTGTTCCGTAAGAGTCACCATAATGATATCCGGCACTTCCCGTATTCAGATTCTCTTTCTTTTCTTCCTGTACTACTTCTGACGAAGCAGGTGCTTTCTGCACAATGTCAGGAAGATCTTTTTCCTCTCTGTCCGAAAAATTTCGCTCATGCCAGTATTCATTGACAATAAACGCATCATTATAGGAAAAAGAATAAATTCCTGTGCTCCCTTTCTCATAGACAGCACAGATCTGGTAGTTCTGTCCTTTCTTTAATATCTCTCTGTAATAAATCTGAATTCCATCAGAAGTCACTTCCACCAAGTCATCATCAATTTTCCGGTAATTTCCCTCATTCTCAGAGAGGTAAACCTGTATGTTCCGGCGTTCTTCTGCAGAAAATCCATCCAGCAGCATAGGAAATTCCAGCAGGTCTACCATCGGCATGCTGTAGGTATTAATCTGTGGTTCTCCTTTTTTCTGTACAGAAAGATATGCATATGCCTCTGGCAGCGTCAGGCTGTCAGATACTTCATATCCCTCTGGGATCACAAATGATCCGGTTACCTTGTACACGCCTTGTTTTTCCCTATTCACCCGGCTCAGATCCCAGGAAGATTCCAGAATCAGTTCCGGATTCTCGGCTGTATTTTCAAATGTTTCAGCAGTACTGACCCTCAGTCTGACATTCTCCTTCAATTCTTTCTCAATCTGCTTCAGGCTTCCCCCTGTTTTCACTGCATAGGCAGCACATCTGCTGAGATATTTCTCATCTCCGGTATCATAAGAACAGATGATTTTTCCAGGCTTCTGTGTATTTCCAAGCAGATTGTGCTGATAACCGTAAATTTTAAGACTGCCGTCTTTTTGGTATTGAAACCGCAGAGTATTGGTCTGCTTCTTTCCATTATCATAGGTTACCAGCAGGGAATAGGTATTACCCACAACCATACTCTGGTTAGATACATACAGCCCCTCCTCTTCACAGAGAGCAAAGCCCTCCTCAGTGAGGTTGATCCACTGTCCGCTTTCTTTCTTCAGATAAGCTTCCATGGAGTCAAAATTTTCCTGCTTCAACCAGGGAAATATATAGATTCCTGCCGCAGTCAGCCTGTAATATATATTAATATCCGGTTTGTCCGGGTACTGCACAGAAACAGTTGTCTGTACCTGCAGACTTTTACTCTCATCAAAAGCATACTCAGGCGGAAGCTTCAGTACACCTTTCATTGTGTAAACGCCTGCCAGTTTCATATTTACAGACGAAACATCCCAGAACACCGGAATATGCAGTGTATCTGTGTCTGTATAAACTGTATAGAAAACCCGAGACAGTTTCTCAGTAATCAGTTCGCTGCTTTTATTTATTTCTACAGCTACTGCAGGAATATCATGAGGTACGATCACATCATTTACCCGGATCACCGCGCCCCATACTGTGGTATTTTTTTTCATTCCCCATATGCCAGTCAGGCACAGAGTTATCATTAAAATCAGAACTGTTATTTTCTGTTTTCTCATGCTTTTTTCATACTTTCATTTTACATTACTGCTCGATCCGTTATCTTTATTCTCAATTTCCTTTGTTCTTAGCTTACCTTATCTGGCGGATTTCGGCAACAGACATAGGATAAACTGCATTATTTCATGAAAAATGGTTAATTCTCCTTTTTCTTTCCTGGAAATTTCATAAAATAATATACAATAAACAATACTGCCGTAATGCTCCATGAAACCGGATAACTGAGCATGATCGTATTAATTCCCGGGTATATCTGGCCGGCTGTAAAAAGCCACAGGATTCTCAAAGAACACACACCGCCGCAGGTAAGAAGCATAGGCACAAGAACCTTCCCGGTACCCCTCAGTGCTCCGGACAGGATTCCTATGATCACATAAATGAAATAGGACGGCAGTAAAAAACGACTCATATGAACACCATGGACAATCACTGCGCTGTCTGTGGTAAACAGACGATAAATCCAGGGAGCAAATGAATACATCAAAATGATCAGCACCGCAGAACTGACCATACTCATGATCATGCAGACACTCACACTTTTTCGCATACGGTGATATTTACCGGCTCCGAAATTCTGTCCCACAAAGGTAGTAATGGAAATCGCAAATGCATTGATCACCATCCAGAAAAGAGCATCTATTTTCCCAAGAGTTCCCCATGCCGCCACTGTGTCAGTTCCCAGATTATTTACAAATACCTGTATCACAATATTGGAAATATTATACATTACAGATTCCAGACCTGCCGGAATACCGATTCTCAGAACTGAAAACAGCATTCTTCTGTCAAAACGGATCTGATTGATCTTCAGCACATATATCTCTCTGGTTTTCAGAAGCATTACTGTTACAATCAGCGCACTGATCACCTGAGAAGTAACTGTAGCAACAGCTACTCCTGTCACACCCATGCCAAACGCAACCACAAACAGCAGATCAAGAATAATGTTCAGCACACAGGTAATGATCAGAACATACAGTGGTCTTTTGGAGTCTCCTACTGCACGCAGGATGGCTGCTCCCATATTATAAACCAGGTTAAAAACCATTCCGCCAAAATAAATATGAAGATACACTGCAGAGTCCTCTACTACATCTGCAGGTGTCTTCATAAGCAGCAATGCAGGTCTGGTCAGAAAAATCCCCACTACAGTAAGAACAATTCCCGCTGCAATGGAGAATGCAAATGCTGTATGCAGTGCCTTACTCAGATTCTTCTTATCTTTTGCCCCATAAAACTGCGAGATCACAACTGCTGCCCCTGAGGAAAGCCCTACAAAAAAGCCAACGATCAGATTGGCGATCTGACTGGCAGAACCTCCAACTGCAGCAAGTGCCTGTTTTCCTACGAAACGGCCGACAACAATAGTATCTGCCGTATTATAAATCTGCTGAAAAAATGTTCCAAATACAATAGGAAAGAAAAATAACAGCAGCTGTTTCCAGATCACACCTTCTGTGATCTGATTTACCTTCTCCTTCTCATTCATTACTTTTTCCTCATCCATTATAATGTTCAGATGTATCCACTGTCTTTATCTTTATATGGATCATCTGCAGTTACTGTCCACGCTGCCCGGCAAACCGTTTCGCGCTACACAGAATTTTATAGCAATTCTGGAACATTACGGAGTAATTTCCTATAACTAACATAAAATAATACACAAAAAAGCAGGCATCCCAAACGGGAGAACCTGCCATACTTTGCAACCATTAAAAATTAGTCTTCAACTTTAATGATTTCCTTTTTGTTGTAGCTTCCGCAAGCTTTGCATACTCTGTGCGGCATCATCAGTTCGCCACATTTGCTGCATTTTACAAGGTTCGGAGCGCTCATTTTCCAGTTTGCTCTTCTCTTATCGCGTCTTGCTTTGGAAGATTTATTCTTCGGACAGATGGACATTATGTTACACCTCCTTAAATTTACTAAATATATCACTGATAGCTGCCATACGGGGATCCTTAGGTTCCTCGACGCATCCACAGGGACCGTCATTGAGGTTTTTCCCGCACTGGCTACAGATTCCTTTGCAGTCTTCTCTACATAAAACCTTCAAAGGCCAGCTCATCAGTACCTCAAGATAGACCAGCTGGTCCACATCCAGGTCCATACCTGTGAGATAAGAACTCTCGTCCAGATCATTCACACGGTCTTCATCCGTAAGCTTCATATCAAGTTTTCGCTCAATCTCCAAAGGAATCTCTGTTGAAACCTCTTCCAGACATCTGTCACAGGGTATACCTACGGTAATCTTACCCGTTCCTCTGATCTCAAGATTTCTGTCACCTGTATTCGTGATCGTAAGCTCTATGGGTTCTTTTGCAAGTACCGGAAAGCTTCCTGACTGAAAGGTGATCGTATCCATTCCAAACTCTGCAGTCTTCTGAATACGCATTCCTTCACTGGATGAAATATCTGATAAATGTATCTGCATACTTTTCTCCTATCCACACTTGTTTTATTATACATACCGCCTCTGCTTTTGTCAACGATAAATTAGAAAAATTTCACATTTTGTCAAGTAATATTCCTTTACGAAGTATTTTATCATCCGGCGGCATTATTATCAGGTAATTTCCACATGCCTTACGGGCACAAAGAAGGGTGCTCCTGACAGATGCACCCTTCCCTTCTATATAAATATAACTTTTATCCAGTTATATTTCTCTCGTTTGGACACAAAACAGACACTTTATTATCTGTGAAAATTAAACCAGAGCTACTGTCTCTCTGCAGATTGCAAGTTCTTCGTTTGTAGGAATTACAGCAACTTTAACTTTGGAATCCGGTGTAGAGATAACGATCTCTTCTCCGCGAACTCCGTTAGCTTCTTTGTCAAGTGTAACTCCAAGGTATCCAAGATAGCTTACAACCTTCTCACGTACAGGAATAGCATTCTCGCCGATACCTGCTGTAAATACGATGGCATCTACACCGTTCATAGCTGCAACATATCCGCCAACGAATTTAGCGATACCATAGCAGAGAACATCGATTGCGTTAGCTGCATCTTCGTTTCCGCTCTGAGCTGCATCGTTCAGGTCACGGAAGTCACTGGATAATCCGCCGGATAATCCAAGAAGACCGGATTTCTTGTTGAGAACATTCATCATACCTGCGATGTCAAGGTTCTCTTTCTTAGCAATGAATTCCATGATAGCAGGATCAATGTTACCGGAACGTGTTCCCATAACAACACCTTCAAGTGGAGTAAGACCCATTGTTGTATCAACACACTGACCGTTTACAACAGCACTGATGGAAGAACCATTTCCAAGGTGGCATACGATAACTTTTGAGTTATCTTTGTCAAGGCCAAGGAATTCAACAGCACGTTTGGAAACAAAACTGTGGGATGTTCCGTGGAAACCATATCTTCTTACTTTGTAGTTCTTGTAATATTCGATCGGAAGACCATAGAGATATGCTTTTGCAGGCATTGTCTGATGGAAAGCTGTATCGAATACTGCTACCTGAGGTACACCCGGCATAAGCTCGGAGCATACACGGATACCGATCAGGTTTGCAGGGTTATGAAGTGGTGCAAGGTCATTGCATTCTTCTACTGCTGAGATTACTTCATCTGTGATCACTACAGATTTGGCAAATTTCTCACCACCATGTACAACACGATGTCCAACAGCATTTACTTCTTTCAGGCTTCCGATTGCGCCTGTTTTATCATTTGTGAGGGCATCCAGTACCATCTGGATTGCTTCTTTATGTGTAGGCATTGCAGCTTCTGTGATCTCTTTGTCACAGCCTGTTTTCTGATATACTAATCTTCCATCGATACCGATTCTCTCGCAGAGACCTTTTGCAAGAACTGCTTCTGAATCAGAGTTGATCAGCTGATATTTAAGGGATGAACTTCCACAGTTGATTACTAATACGTTCATTTTCATATTCTGCCGGCAACAAATTTCGAATACTGTCCATAATCCTGACACAAGTCTTCGAATATTTCTGTCAGCTTTTCCTTTCATATTATAATATTATTCTCATCATTTCTAGGGAAATATGAGTAATGATATCAAAGGCATCAGAATCAGAAATATCTCCTCCGATGCCTTTAACATTATGTAGTCAATGAAATAATTCTCAGTCCGTTTTACGGTCTGACTGAAATCTTATTTGTTGTCGTCAGCCTGGCACTGTACTGCTGTGATAGCTACCACACCAACGATATCGTCTGCAGAGCATCCACGGGACAGGTCATTTACAGGTTTAGCGATACCCTGGGTTACAGGTCCGTAAGCTTCTGCTTTTGCAAGACGCTGTACAAGTTTGTATCCGATGTTACCTGCATCAAGGTCTGGGAATACAAGTACGTTAGCTTTACCTGCAACTTCGCTTCCAGGAGCTTTAGAAGCGCCTACGCTTGGAACGATAGCTGCATCAAGCTGGAATTCTCCGTCAAGTGCAAGTTCCGGATTCTGCTCTTTTGCAATCTTTGTAGCTTCTACTACTTTATCTACGTCAGCATGTTTTGCACTGCCTTTAGTGGAGTGTGAAAGCATTGCAACGATTGGTTTCTCCTGAACAAGAAGTTCAAAGGATTCTGCAGAAGATGCTGCGATTGCTGCAAGCTCTTCTGAAGTCGGGTTCTGGTTCAGACCGGAATCAGCAAATACAAATGCGCCGTTTGCGCCATATTCGCAGTTCGGAACTACCATTAAGAAGAATGCAGATACAAGTTTTGTACCTGGTTTTGTTTTCAGGATCTGAAGACATGGTCTTAATGTATCAGCTGTAGAGTGACATGCACCGGATACCATACCGTCTGCATCGCCCATTTTTACCATCATTACACCATAGTACAGATACTGGTTAAGAAGAATCTCTTTAGCCTGATCCGGTGTCATGCCTTTTTTCTGTCTTAATTCTACTAACTTGTCAATGTATCCCTGTGTTTTCTCTGATGTAGCAGGATCTACGATCTGTGCGCCGGAAATGTCATATCCGTCTTCAGCTGCACTCTTTTTAACAGCTTCTTCGTTACCAACAAGGATAACCTTTGCAATTCCTTCTTTTAAGATTTTCTCTGTAGCTGCCAGAGTTCTCTTATCTTCTGTCTCCGGAAGTACGATTGTTTTTACGTTTGCTTTTGCTCTCTCTTTGAGTGTGTCAATAAATCCCATGATTAAAATGGCTCCTTTCATATAGCAGTTCTGATATCACAATATCTGTATACCAGATGTCATTACCATTCACCGAATATATACAGTGAACAGTAATCTGTTTTCTGCGCTGTCTTCATTATACCTCCTGAAGCCTTGTATTTCAAGCATCTGAATGGTAGAATATGACATAAAAAAGTATTTTTTAAGATGCAATATGGTTAAAAAAAGAGAACTCTACAAAATTTCAGGAAGGAGCATCTGTGTAAATTTATGAAAACAGCAGGAATTATTGCAGAATATAATCCTTTTCACAAAGGACATGAATATCAAATCAGGTATACAAAGGAAAGGTTAAAAGCAGACTACGTTATTGTTGCCATGAGCGGAGATTATGTGCAGCGCGGCACTCCTGCTCTCATCTCCAAACACGCACGTGCAGAAATGGCTCTGCGGTGTGGTGCTGACCTTGTACTTGAAATGCCGGTATCCATCTCTACAGCAAGTGCAGAAGCCTTTGCAAGGGGGGGTGTTTCCCTGTTAGACAGCCTTGGTATTGTTGATATACTCTGCTTTGGAAGTGAGTCAGGGGAGATCAGTGCACTGAAAGAACTGGCTGAGATCCTTGTAGAAGAACCTGAAGAATATAAGAAACTGTTGAAAAGCTTTTTAAGCGAAGGTCTGACTTTTCCCGCCGCCAGAAGCCAGGCATTGACAGAATATTTTAAAAATCCGCGCAACTTCAGTGGTGACGATTTTGACGGGGTACTTACTCCTCTGTTAAATGAAGTCACACAGATCCTGAATGCACCAAATAATATCCTGGGGATCGAATACTGCAAGGCACTTCTCCGCCTGAACAGCCAGATCCGCCCTGTTACCATCCGCAGGGAAGGAATGGGGTATCATGAAACCACTGTCCCTGAAGGAGATTCAGCAAGCTCCTCCCCTGATTTACAGTCATCTACTGATTTCTTTGCATCTGCAACTGCTATACGCAGTCTTATTCAGAATCCGGAAGGTGGCCATTCAGAGGCAATCTCAGACATAAATAATCCAGTCAAGAATCCGGATACCAAAACTGCCAATATATTATCATCCCAGATTCCACCAGATGCTTTTTACGTTTTCAAAAAGGCGCTGGACTCCGGTGAATTTCTCACAGAAAATTCTCTGGACTCTATTCTTTCTTACTGCCTTATGAAAGAAAATGTAGAAAGCCTTTCTTCCTATATGGATGTTTCCGAGGATCTCGCCCGGCGGATCATAAATCAACAGAATCTTCTGTTGTCCTTTTCCCAATCTGTATCTGTTTTAAAAACCAGAGAACTGACTCAGACAAGGATACAGAGGGCATTGCTTCATATTATATTAAATATCCACACTGCACCCACTCAGATTCCCTTTGCCAGGGTTCTTGGTTTCCGCAAAGAAAGCAGTGAACTGCTAAGCCGGATCAAGCAGCACAGCCGAATTCCTCTTATCACCAAGCTTGCGGACGCCCAAAATCTTTTGGACAGTGAAGGTAATCAGATTTTATCTGAAACTGTTTTTTCTTCCAATTTATATGAAAAACTCCTTTGTCTGAAAACCGGCAGAAAATTCTGCCACGAATCTCAGAAACAGATCATCATCCTATAGCCCTTTGACTCTACTTATAATAAAACAAGTCCCCACCCATGCTCTGTTACCTTTGTAACTTCCTTAGAGTGTGTTTGAAAAATCATTCCCGCAAATTGTGACACACATCTTGCGTAATGCATTTTTCAAACACGCTCCAGCGGGTGGGGACTTATTATGTTTATTTCTCTCCGGAAAGAAGAATACGGTCATTATCCAGCATCTTACCGGCACCTGTCTTAAACTTCTCCAAAAGGCCTTCCACTGTCAGGCCTTTCTTTTCTTCTTCATGGATGTCCAGCACAACATCTCCGGAATCCATCATCAGAATACGATTTCCCAGATCAAGGGCCGACTGCATATTGTGGGTGATCATCAGACAGGTAAGCTGATGTTCCTCTACAATTCGTTTCGTAAGATTCAGCACCTTCTCTGCTGTGCCCGGGTCAAGGGCTGCTGTATGCTCATCCAGAAGCAAAAGCTTGGGCGGATTCATGGTTGCCATGAGAAGTGTCAGCGCCTGTCTCTGTCCACCGGAGAGAAGTCCTACCGGCTGAGTCATACGTTTCTCAAGTCCGATATCCAGAAGTTTCAGCTCTTCATGGAATCGCTCTTTCTCCTGTCTGGACACATGGGAAAGCCATCCGCCTTTCCCTGCTGCAAGCGCCAGATTCTCTTCTATGGTCATTCCGGGTGCAGTTCCTCTCATAGGATCCTGATACAGGCGGCCGATAGTCTTTGCACGTACATGCTGGGGCATAAAAGTAATATCCTGTCCATCCAGCATGATCACACCGGAATCTGTAAGAAAATCTCCACAGATTGCATTAAACAGAGTGGATTTACCAGCTCCATTGGAACCGATGATCGTTGCAAAATCGCCCTTCTCCAGATTCAGGGATAAATCTCTGATGGCCTGTTTCTCGTTTACCGTACCCGGATTAAAAGTCTTGGAAATATGTTCAATCTTCAGCATAAATCACTGTACTCCCTTCCTGTGAGTCATTCTTCTCTTAATCTGCGGCCACTGTTTTTTCAAATATGGACCTGAAATAGCCAGCACAACGATCACAGAAGATACCAGTTTCAGCATAAATGCCGGCATATTGAATCTCAGTGCGACGGTATATACCAGACGGAAAATAAAAGATCCAAGTACCATGCCAACAGCTCTCACGAAAATTCCGCCTCTGCCAAGGATCGTACCACCGATCAGCAGAGAAGCAAGTGCAATAGTAACCATTCCCTGTCCGATATTGATATCTACAGATTTCTGTGACTGAGACAGAAGGCATCCGGAAAGCGCTGTAAAGGAGTTGGCAACACAGAGACCTACAATCGTAGTAAATACCGGATTAATAGATGAGGATTTTACCATATCTGCATTATTTCCTGTTGCCCTGATTGCCAGACCAAGTCTTGTCCTTAAGAAAAATACAAGGAAGACAATCACAATGGCTACTGCAATGAAAGCAACTACAATATCTCCTCTTCCTTTCAGCGGTGTACTTTTCAATGTTTCTTTCATCATGGAAAATACCGTCTCTGTTCTGTTCATATTGATCAGGGAGGAACCTCCCATCACTGCAATATTCACAGAATAAAGAGCCGTATTAACGATAATTCCTGCAAGCAGACTGTCAACACCCAGCTTTGTCTGAAGTATGGCTGTCACAAAGCCCGAGCATATACCTGCAGCCATAGCTGCAAAAATTGATAAAAAAGGATGTCCGCTGACTGCCACTGCTGCTCCCACTGCTGCTCCCAGTGTGAAACAGCCATCAGTGGAAAGGTCACAGACATTCAGCATGGAATAACTGAGAAACAGGGCAAGAACTGTCAATGAACAGATCAGACCAAGTTTCAGTGCGGTCTCTCCAAGAGAGAGTATAGTCGCAATAGTCACGATGATTTCCTCCAATTTGTATTTATTTTATTACATTCAATGAACAGCAACAGAAAACATCTGTTGCTGTTCATTTTAATCCAGAAAATATATCAGTCTTTTCAACCGGCACAATGGATTCCATAAACCCAGAACTTATTCTGAATTTATTCAAAATGCTGTCCGAATATCCTTATTATTTCTCTACATCATCAAAGCTCTCTGCTGTAACGATCTCATTTACCTGTGTGCATAACGGCTCGAAATCTTTTTTAACAGTTTCAAGATCAAGTCCAAGTCCCTCGCAGGTTTCTGTGTTTACTGTTGCAGTACCATTATCAAAAGTTTCAACAGGTGTTGTTGCAGGATCTGCATCATTCATAAGGATGTCTGCGATCATATCTGCTGTCTTCTGTCCAAGGTTTGCATAATCAACACCGTATCCGACAAATGCACCGTTTAGTGCAAAGGAGTCAGCTCCTGTATACTGTGGGATACCTGCATCAATGAATTTCTCATAGATAGAAAGCTCTGCTGTCATAATTGTGTTGTCAGTTGGTGTGAATACTGCATCTACGCCATCTGCCACCAGTGCATCTGCTGCAAGCTGTACCTCATCTGTTGTGGTACCTGTACGCTCTACATATTCGATGCCTTCTTTATCCAGATAATCCTTGGCTTCCTGGATGGCTGTTGTAGAAGAATCCTGTCCGATATCGTATAAAAGTCCGATTTTCTTTACATCCGGGTTCACTGCCTGGATCAGCTTCATGATGGATGCTGTATCCAGATAATCGCTTGTACCTGTAATGTTTGCTCCAGGTGCATCCAGATCCTCTACAAGGCCGCTTCCTACAGGATCAGACACTGCGGAAAATACAACCGGTGTATCGGTTCCTTCTGTTGCGGACTGCATACGCATTGCTACAGGTGTTGCAATACCTACCATCAAATCTACATTATCAGCCTGAAAATCAGAAATGATCTGTTCCATAACATTGGCATCTGCATTACAGTTATCATAGGACACATCAAAATTTACGTCTTTTTCCTTGCCGATTTCTTCCAGACAGGACTGGATGTTGTCTACGATCTGATTCAAGGAAGCGTCATCTACATAATTGCAGATACCGATCTTGAAATCCTGTGCCATAACCGATGATGCCATCATCATAGTTGCCATTGCTGTTGCTGCGATTGCTAATACTCTTTTTTTCATAGTCTTTTTTCCTCTCTCTACATCTTATTTAGCAGTTCATGGTTTTTTAACTGCCATAGTCTCAGGGATGTTTGCCAATCCCTTGTTACTGTCTGTGAGAAAGAACTCCCCGGATTCCTCTTTTTCCCGGATGTGTCAACTGCTGTGATACCCACCTGCCATCAGCAGATTTTCCTGCATTACAGGGGGTGCCATATAACAGATTCTCTTTATATATAAAAAAATCCGCCACAAGCTATCTGTTGCTTGAGACGGTAATAAGAATCTTATTATCGCGGTACCACTCAAATTGACGAATTGTCCACTTTCTCATGTACAAACATACACTCCTGATTTATAACGGGTTCGGTTCCCGTCGGTGCCTACTCTCACGCTTATCAAGATTTCGGGCCGCCCTCGAAAGGCCATTCAACAATCAGTTTCATACGGCTTCCCACCAATTGCCGTTCTCTGGAATGATTCTTGGTTGTTTACTCTTCTTTCTCATCGGTTTTGATGTGTTTACTTTACCACGCTAATGCAGATATGTCAAGAGGTTTATTTTTTATTTTTTCCCAAAAGGGACGCGAAGGAATGGGAAGGGATTTCGGGCTTAGTTTCGGAACCATGTAATTCTAAGGCATTTGGGAAGTTGCTAAAAGCATTCAAAAAAATCTCAAACTCGCTTCGCTCAGACAATGAGATTTTTTTGAATAACGCAACTTCCCAAATACCAAGAATTACTATGAACCCTCAAATGCGCCCGAAATCCCTTCCCATTCCTTCGCTGTGTACTGGCAAATTGACATATATTCCATTTTCGACAGCATGCCGAATTGCTTGCTTTCTGCACCACCGCAGGAGACTTATTTAATCGAATCAAGTAAATCCCCTGCGGTGGTTGCGAAAAGCAATAAGCAGTGGGTGGGGACTTGACTTCTGTTAAATGCCTGCTGCAATGATATTGGGACCTGTATATTTCAGGATAGCAATATGTAGACAGTGATGTTTACAGAACGATGTGATAAGTGTTAAAATAATGTTCAGAAAAGATCTGTGATCTGCTATGTAGTGATTTTAAGTTTATATAGATTAGATTATATAGAAATGAGGGATATTATATGTCAACAGCAAAAATGATTTTTCATGGGAGTGATATTGAGAAAATATGTGAGGTCTATCAGCTTAAGCCGGAGGAAATTGTGAAGTTTGGGGCTAATGTAAATCCGCTGGGGCTTTCCGAGCATGTAAAGGAACAGCTTGCAGGACGGCTGGATATCCTGTCTTCTTATCCTGATAGAAATTACACTTCACTTTGCAGCACAATTTCAGAATATTGTAATATTCCTGCTGAATTCATCCTTCCCGGAAATGGTTCCAGCGAACTGATCGCACTGCTGATTCAGGAACGAAATCCAAAGCATACCCTTATCCTGGGTCCGACCTATTCAGAATACTCCAGGGAACTCTCCTTCTCCGGAAGCACTCAGGAATACTACCACCTGCGCGAAGAGGATAACTTTGTTCTCGATGTAGATGACTTTTGCCGGACTCTGGATGGAAAATACGATTTTCTCATCCTCTGCAACCCAAATAATCCTACCTCATCTGCAATTAGCATAAATGACCTGCGCAGAATCGTTTCCTTCTGCAATGAGCGGAACATTTTCGTGATGATCGACGAAACTTATGTAGAATTTGCCCCGGATATCAATGAGATCACTGCTGTCAGCCTTACCAGAGAATTCACGAACTTTATGATTCTGCGCGGCGTATCAAAATTCTACGCAGCCCCAGGTATGCGTCTTGGCTACGGAATCACCGGGAACCTGGAATTTCTCAAAAAAATGAAAGAAAAACAGGTACCATGGTCCCTCAACAGTCTGGGAGCCCTGGCCGGCGAGCTGATGCTCAAGGACAAAAACTACATCCGCCATACCCGAGACCTCATCCTCTCAGAACGCACCCGCCTGCTCAAAGCACTGGAGAATATTCCCACTTACAAAACCTACCCGGCCTACGCCAACTTCCTCCTCCTGAAAATCCAGAAGCCCGGCCTGACCTCCCGGGACGTCTTCGACGCCTGCATCCGTCAGGGTCTCATGATCCGTGACTGCTCCTCCTTCGAATGCCTGGACGGCGAATACATCCGCTTCTGCATCATGCACCCCGAAGACAACACCCGACTCCTCAATATTCTGGAATCTCTTTAATTGCTATAGTTAAAACCAGATACCAGCGGGGCGGAAAATATTTTGTCTGGGATGCATTTGCAGGAGTCTTAGATATTCTTAGTTTTCAGAAATCTGCGTTATGAGCTGGCTGCATCACTGTCTGAGCGAAGTTTGCAACGGAGCGAGTTTGACAAGACGGCTCATGCTTTTAGCAGATTTATGGAAACTTAGAATATCTTAGGCTCCGAAACCGCACCCCAGACAAAATATTTTCCGCTCCGCGTCCCTCTTGAACATAAAAAGAGCCAGAAACTCCCCTTTTCCGAAGTTTCTGGCCTTTTTTATCAGTTTTTAAAGCTATGGATCGGTGCCGGAATCCTTCCGCCACGCTGCACAAATGCATCACAGGAGAACTGATTCACCGGCATGATCGGTGCATAACCAAGCAGTCCACCGAACTCAACCACTTCGCCAACCCCCTTACCAATTACCGGGATCAGACGAACCGCCGTAGTCTTCTGGTTCACCATACCAATTGCAGACTCATCCGCAATAATACCCGCAATCGTAGAAGCCTTCGTATCTCCGGGAATTGCAATCATATCAAGACCTACAGAACATACACAAGTCATAGCTTCCAGCTTCTCAAGAGTCAGTGCCCCTGCATTCACCGCATCGATCATACCCTGATCCTCGCTGACCGGAATAAATGCACCACTCAAACCACCAACTGCTGTAGAAGCCATAACTCCACCCTTCTTAACCTGGTCATTTAACAGAGCAAGCGCTGCTGTTGTGCCCGGTGCACCTGCATGCTCCAGACCAATCTCCTCAAGGATCTCAGCAACACTGTCACCAATTGCAGGAGTAGGAGCCAGAGACAGATCCACGATGCCAAACTTAACACCAAGGCGTCTGGAAGCCTCCTGTGCTACCAGCTGACCAACACGTGTTACCTTGAAGGCAGTACGCTTGATCATCTCACAAAGAGTTTCAAAATCCTTACCTCTTACCTGTTCCAGCGCAGTCTTAACAACGCCAGGTCCGCTGACACCAACGTTAATGATAGTGTCTGCTTCTGTCACACCATGGAAAGCACCTGCCATAAACGGGTTATCATCCGGTGCATTACAGAATACAACCAACTTCGCACATCCCAGGGAATCCTGATCTTTGGTAGCTTTCGCTGTTTCCAGAACAATCTCACCCATCAGCTTAACAGCATCCATATTGATACCTGTACGTGTAGATCCAACATTTACAGAACTGCAGACACGCTCTGTCTTCGCCATAGCCTGTGGGATAGATTCGATCAGAAGTCTCTCAGCAGGAGTCATTCCCTTGCTTACCAGTGCAGAATAACCGCCGATAAAGTTTACGCCTACCACCTTGGCAGCCTTATCCAGAGTTTCTGCAATAGTTACAAAATCTTCCTTTGTCTTACATGCAGCTCCGCCAATCAATGCAATCGGAGTTACGGAAATTCTTTTATTTACGATCGGAATTCCATATTCACCGGAAATAGCCTCACCTGTAGATACCAGATCCTTTGCACAGGTTGTGATCTTTTTATAGATTTTCTCATTTAAAACAGCAAGATCACTGTCAATACAGTCCAGAAGGCTGATACCCATAGTAATGGTACGCACATCCAGATTCTCCTGCTCGATCATTTTATTCGTTTCATTTACTTCAAAAATATTGATCATTTTGTTTTTCTCCCTTGTATGTTCTCTCAGCATTTTTCAGGCAATCTGATACAGGAAAGTCCCTCAGTGGCTTACCTGCTTAGATTTTCTCAGATTCTGTGCATTACATTGAAGATATCTTCATGCTGGCAGCGGATCACTACACCGATCTTATCTCCAAGGGCTTCCAGTTCTTTGGCAAGAACTCCGTTGTCTTTCTCACATTTGCTGGCATCTGTTACCATCATCATGTTGAAATATCCCTGTACGATGGTCTGGGAGATATCAAGAATGTTTACATTATTGTCTGCAAGATAAGTACAAACCTTTGCAATAATTCCTACGGTATCGTTTCCTACTACTGTGATGATTGTCTTTTTCATAAGTTCTTTGTCCTTTCTACACTGTAATTACTTCTGATATGCAATCCCTCTGTGCCACCTGAATTCTGAAATCACGCGACTTATAAGGGTTGTCACCTAAGGTTACTTCTGAACAGACGGTTTCATATGCCAGTTCCTCATAATTATTTTCCCTGCTCAGATGTCCAAGGAAAATCCCTTTCATATTGTCATGCAGCAGCCTGCATAAAAGCCTGCCTGCATTCTCATTGGAAAGATGTCCCCTGTCTCCAAGGATTCTCTGTTTCAGATAATAGGGATATTTTCCAACCTGCAGCATACGGATGTCATGATTTGCTTCCAGAAGAAGCGCATCCAGATTCTGCAGATTACCGACTATGTACTCATTATATTTTCCAAGGTCTGTAGCAATCCCCACAGAATGCTCTCCACACTCTACCCGGTATCCTACGGGCTGTGCAGCATCATGAGGGATCGTAAAAGGATTCACTGTCAGATCCTTAATCTCAAAAGGCTCATCTTCGTGTATCTCACGAAAAATCCCTTCCGGCATTTTTCCAAGATTCATGTGAGATAAAGCTTCCACAGTTCCTTCTGTCGCATAAACCGGTATCTGATGTTTCCTTGCGATCACGCCCAGACCTTTGATATGATCCGAATGTTCATGTGTAATCAAGATACCATCAATATCTTTTCCTGTCAATTCCAGAGAATTCAATCCCTGTTCTACTCTTTTTCCGCTGATGCCTACATCCACCAGAAGATGGGTATTATCTGAGCCCACATAAATACAGTTTCCGCTGCTTCCGCTGGCAATGCTACAAAGTCTCATATTTTCTGATTCCTTCCTCAATCTGCCGTCTGGTCTGTGCAAAATCTCCGTTATTTACCACAACATAGTCTGCATTTTCCCGAAAAAAAGTCTCCGGTGCCTGACTGGCAATGATACTGACTGATTTCTCTCTTGTATAACCGCGGTTCTCCATCAGTCTCCTGATACGGATCTCTTCATCCGTATGAATATACCATATCGTATCGCAAAACTCCTGATAATGATCTTCCAGAAGGAGTGCAGCTTCCACCACACATATCTTCTGTCCCTGCTGTTTCTTTACAGCTAACTGCTCTCTGATGTACTGTTTCACAGCCGGATGGATGATCTGGTTTAATTTCTCCAGAAGCTCTGGATGTGAAAATACTACATCCGAAACCTGTCTGCGGTCAATAGTTTTATCATTTTTTATGATTTGTCTTCCAAATAGTGCAATCACCGGTTCATAACAGGACTGCCCCGGCTCCATCACCAGATGCCCGATCTCATCTGCTTTCATCACATATGCCTGATACTTTTCTTCAAGAAAATCAAGCACGGTACTTTTTCCGGCACCCACTCCGCCGGTAATTCCTATTGTTATCATCATCACTTCGCCTCATACCAGTTATTACCCTGATGCATATCGACTTCCAGTTCTACGGAAAGCTTTGCGGCACCTTTCATCTCTTCTTCAAGAATAGCAGAAACCTGCGGGATTTCCTCTTTACAGGTCTCTATCAGAAGTTCATCGTGTACCTGAAGTACAAGACGGGATTTAAGATTCTCATCCTTTAATCGTCTGTACACACGGTTCATTGCAATTTTAATGATATCCGCCGCAGTTCCCTGTATTGGAGAGTTCATGGCTACTCTCTCCCCAAAAGACCTCTGCATAAAATTACCGGATTTCAGTTCCGGGATCGGCCTGCGTCTGCCAAACATGGTAGTCACATATCCTTTTTCTTTTCCCTCTTCCACCAGTCCGTCAAGAAATCCTTTGATCTTTGGATAAGTTTCAAAATATCTTTCAATATATTCTGCTGCTTCTTTTCGTGTGATACTTAAATCCTGGCTGAGCCCAAAGGAACTGATTCCATAAACGATTCCAAAATTTACTGCCTTGGCATTTCTCCTCTGCAGATCTGTCACCTCATTAAATGGCACATGGAATACCTCTGATGCTGTATGTCTGTGGATATCCTGGGCTTCTTTATATGCCTGGATCAGTTTCTCATCCCCTGACATATGCGCCAGAACGCGAAGCTCGATCTGGGAATAGTCCGCATCCAGAAATACATATCCCTCTTCCGGAACAAATACCTTACGGATCAGTCTTCCAAGCTCCATTCTTACAGGGATATTCTGAAGATTCGGCTCTGTGCTGCTGATCCTTCCTGTTGCTGTAATTGTCTGGTTAAAAGTAGAATGAATCCTGCCGTCCTCTGCGATCTCACCAACAAGCCCGTCTGCATAAGTAGATTTCAGTTTCGCAAGCTGACGGTACTCCAGAATATCCTTTACAATGGAATACTCCGGTGCAAGCTTTTCCAGAATATCTGCCGCTGTGGAATAACCTGTCTTTGTTTTCTTTCCACCCTTAAGGCCAAGCTTTTCAAACAGGATCACTCCCATCTGTTTCGGAGAATTGATATTAAACTCTTCCCCTGCCTGCTGCCAGATCTGCTTCTCCAGTTCTCCAATACGTACACTTAGTTTCTCACCGTAGCTTTTCAGTTCTTCACTCTTCACGCTGATTCCCCATTTTTCCATGGAATCAAGAGTAAAGATCAGCGGAAGCTCAATCTGTGTATATACATTCCACATACCTGTATCACGCAGTGCTTCACACATGGGTTTCCGGCAGGCAAGTGCTGTATAGGCCATGTAACAGGCCCATGCTGTAAGCCCCTCTGCACTCTCCTCCCACGCTTTTTCCACTGTTTTCTTTCCAAGAAGTTCCTCTCTTGCAGGCAGGATACGACCATTCAGATATTCCTTTGCCATATCATCGTAAGTATAGGAGGATTTCAGAGGATTGAGCAGATATGCAGCCACACCTGCATCAAATACAGCCATCGGATCATCAGATTTTATATGCTTGAGTAATGCCTTTACATCCAATGCACATACACATTTTTTATCATATTTCAGAGTACCGTCTGTATTGACATCAGATATCTCATTTTCCGGATCCTTCTTCACATCATCTGTATTAGATTTTATAATATTCTCTGTGTTGGATTCAGATACTTTATGAAGGAGCCCTTCCAATTTTCCGCAGAGATAACCTTCTGTGATCATCCCTTCTACAGGAATATAATAAATTTCCTCTTCATTCAGCGCAAGTCCTGCACCAAATACCCTGCCATTCTCTGTAACCAGAGAAACACCCGCTGTCTTTCCTGCTTCCGCTTTCGCAAACAGCGCTTCACAGCCTGCCAGGTCTGCACATGTGAAAAACTCCTGTTCCAGCGTATCTTCCTGTACTGCCGCAGAGTCAAAACGGCTAAGCAGATTCTTAAATTCCAGCTGTCTGCAGAGAAGGAAAGCTTCTTTTGTATAAAGATTTCCCAGTTTTGCCTTTTCATACGAAAACTCTATGGGACTGTCCGTACAGATCGTAGCCAGAGCCTTGCTCATCTGCGCCATATCATAATGTTCTCTCATTGATTCCCTAGCTCTGTTTGGCTTCAGCTCTTCCAAATGTTCATGAGCATTCTCAATACTTCCATACTCCACAATAATCTTTGTGGCAGTTTTCTCACCTACTCCCGGGATTCCCGGTATATTATCCGCACTGTCTCCCATCAGAGCCTTTAACTCAATGATCTGAGGAGGTGTCACCTGATATTTCTCGATCACCTGCTGTGCATGATAATCCTCTATGGTGGTCTTGCCCCTTACAGTCTTTGGCAAACGGATCATAACCTTATCTGTCGCAAGCTGAAGCAGATCTCTGTCACCGGAAAGGATTGTCGCATCCATTCCTGCCGCTTCGCTTTTCCTGGCCAGAGTTCCCAGAATATCATCCGCTTCGTAGCCTTCTTTTGTCACAACATTCACACCCATTGCAGTAAGCATTTCTTTGATCAGCGGTACCTGCTCTCTCAGTTCTTCAGGCATGGGTTTACGTGTTCCCTTGTATGCTTCAAACATCTTATGGCGGAAAGTCGGTGCCTTCAGGTCAAATGCCACTGTCAGATACTGAGGCTTCTCTTCCTCGATCGTCCGAAGAAGGATATTCAGGAAACCATATACTGCCCCTGTGTGTTTTCCTTCTGAATTTGTAAGATCCGGCAGACCATAAAAAGCTCTGTTCAGAATACTGTGTCCGTCAATCAGTAATATTTTTTCGCTCATAAAATCCTCCAGTGTCTTTATAGAATGTAATTTGTCTCCATCATTACAAAAATCAATATTGCCGCAATCGTAGCGATCAGAAGGCATATACTTACTCCAAACATCAGCCAACTGGCTTTCTTCTTGCGGATATATCTTCTGGATTTCCGGATATCCTGTTCCAGCAGTTTTTTGAAATCCAGAACCGAATCGCTGCTGTCATCATCAAGCTGCTGTGTTACCTCATGTACAATAAAATATGTTTCCAGTTCATCATAACAGGAAGAACAATTCTGTACATGATCGAGAAACTCTTCCAGTTCATTTAGTGGAAGATCATGTTTAATATAACTACTCACCATTCCTTCTGCAGTTCGGCAATCCATCTTCATTCCCTTCTTTCTTCCAAAAAACATCCAGGATGCTGCGTTCACTATTACGAATTATAACCGAACCGGAGTTAATTGGCAAGGAAAAGCAGCAGAAGCTCAAATCGCCTCTGCTGCTTTCATTGCTGTTCACTCAGTTTTCAGTGACATAACCAAATTTCCGGATTGCCTGCGGCAATGGACTTTTGGCTTGTATATCTTGAGAAAATATCACTTCTGCAGATTCACTTTCCCGGAAGATGTATCTGCATCAGCTTCTGTACTGTTTTCGGATTCTGCATTGTTCTCAGACTTTGTATTACTTTCAGATTCTGCCACTACAGTGGGAACCTGTACAGGTGCATTCAGGATCTTCATAAATTCCTCACCTGTAATTGTCTCATGCTCATACAGATATTTTGCAAGTTCATGGAGCTTTCCGATATTGTCCTGAAGGATTTTCAGTGCTTTCTGGTGTTCCATCCTGACAAGCTCCACAACCTTCTTATCCAGAAGAGTCTGTGTCTCAAAAGAACAGCTTAAGCTGGAGTCTCCGCCCAGATACTGATTTGTCACATTCTCCATGGCAACCATATCGAAGTCTTCACTCATACCATATCTGGAGATCATTGCTCTTGCAAGCTTAGTCGCCTGTTCGATATCATTGGATGCTCCGGTTGTAATAGAGTGGAAGATCAGTTCCTCAGCGGCACGACCGCCTGTAAAGGTCGCTATCTTATTTGCAAGTTCTTCCTTTGTCATCAGATAATGATCTCCGTCATCCACCTGCATGGTATATCCGAGTGCTCCTGATGTACGCGGAATAATAGTGATCTTGTGGACCGGTGCAGATTCGGTCTGCTTTGCTGCAACCAGCGCATGTCCGATTTCATGATAAGCAACTATCAGTTTTTCTTTATTGGAAAGAACTCTGTTCTTCTTCTGATATCCTGCGATAACTACCTCAATACTCTCCTCAAAATCTGCCTGAGTGGCAAATTTTCTGCCGTCACGTACTGCACGAAGTGCTGCTTCATTGACAATATTTGCAAGTTCTGCACCGGAAGCTCCGGCTGCAGCTTTCGCAATCTCATCAAAACGTACGGAATCTGCGATCTTAATCTTCTTTGCATGGACTTTAAGGATTTCCTCACGTCCTTTTAAATCCGGAAGTTCAACAGGAATACGTCTGTCAAAACGTCCGGGACGAAGAAGTGCGGGATCAAGGGAATCCGGTCTGTTGGTTGCCGCAAGGATCACAACACCTTTGGAGCCGTCAAAACCATCCATCTCTGTAAGCAGCTGGTTCAGAGTCTGCTCGCGCTCATCATTGCCGCCTGTAAATCCGGCACCATCACGTTTCTTGCCAATTGTGTCGATCTCATCGATAAATACAATACATGGAGCTTTCTCATTCGCCTGTTTGAAAAGATCACGCACCTTGGCAGCGCCCATACCAACAAACATTTCCACGAATTCAGAACCGGAAATGGAGAAGAACGGAACTTCCGCTTCACCGGCTACCGCTTTTGCAAGAAGTGTTTTACCTGTACCCGGAGGGCCTACAAGAAGGGCTCCTTTCGGCATAGATGCACCGATTTCTCTGTATTTCTGCGGGTTATGAAGATAATCTACGATTTCTGTCAGAAGATCCTTGGCTTCGTCCTCTCCCGCTACATCTGAGAATTTGATTCCCGTAGATGATTTCACATATACTTTCGCATTACTCTTTCCAAATGACATTGCCCCACCGGGACCTCCGCCCATGGAACTCATCATCTTCTTGCTGAGCCACCTTCCAAGAAGGATAAAGATGGCAATCGGCAGTACATATCCTGCGATCAGACTGATCCAGATAGATGTCTGCTGTGGTGCTGCTGCACCGAACTTGACATTTGCATCATGCAAACGGTCTACAAGGTCAGGATCATTCATCTTGACAGTTCTGAAATAACCCTCCTGTCCGTCACTCTCTGCTACATAATAAATATAATCATCCTGAATTTCTACTGTCTTAACGTAATCCTTCTCTACTCCTGTCAGGAAAGTACTGTAATCAGTCGTCTGTACCTTTCGTCCCTCAATTGCAGGAAGTAACAGCACATTCAGAAGAATGATAATAACTGCCGCAATGATATAATATACATAAAGCGGTTTTCTGCCAGGCTTTTTATTATCAAGGTTCATTGGCTTTTCCTCCATTTCGTTTTGTTATGATGTACCATATCACTTATTCATCTCTTTTTCAAGAAAAGCGTGATAAATTTCATAAAGATTTTAGAATTATCTGAACTGTTCAATACGGCAAATAAAAAAAGCGAAAACCTTCACAAATAAAGGCTTCGCTTACTTTTTAATGCCGGCAGTGGGACTTGAACCCACACGTGGTTGCCCACAACAGATTTTGAGTCTGCCTCGTCTGCCATTCCGACATGCCGGCATTGAAACGAGTATTATCATATCACGTTTTTGTCGAAATGGCAAGGGCATTTTTGAGTTTTTTTTAATATTTCACAAACCTCGTTTTAGAATACACATTGCTTGCCTTGATCAGTTTCTGATATCTGGCAAACAGCTTCTCAGGAAGTCTGATAGTTACGGTTTTGTTGACCGCAAAAGCTTTTTTTCCAACATAGTTCAGTGCTGTACTGTTGATCCTGATCACTTTGACTGCCGGGCACTGGTAAAAAGCTCTGGCATCTATATGTCTGACACTGGCAGGAAGTATAAAATTTCGCAGTTTTGTACACTGTGCAAATGCGTTGCTGCCAATTCTTTTTACTCTGCTTCCAAATCTTATGTTCCGCAGATTCGGGCACTGGCTGAACGCATATTTTCCAATCGTTGTTACATTATTTCCAAAAATAACATCTGTAATTTCTTTGTTCCCGCTGAAGGCATTCTTGTCAATTGTAGTTACTTTATAAACTTTATCATTGATCACAACTGTAGCCGGAATCTGTATCACATTATATTCCGCAGCAAGACCTGTAACGCTTACTTCTCTTTCATTCAAAATCTTATAGCCAATTCCACCTATCAGGTACTTATAGCTTCCACCCTGTTCAGTTAACGGAGCTGCATTGAACTGATATCTCACAGGTTGTACAATATCGTTTTTCTCCCATATACCTCCTGTATATTCTTCTCTCTGGAAAAAGATATATATATTGTATGCACGTTCCACCTTTGTATAAATACCCTTTGCAGAACCGATTTCCCATTTCCTGTGAATATCGCTTTCCTGCGGCTTGAGAGAAAGACTCCAGTATAATGGTGTCCATCTGACATCTCCCTCAACAGGATTCGTATTCTGCGTTCCGGCACCGGTCACATTAAATTTATAGTAAGTGTTGGGATAGAAAACCATAGGTTTGTCAAGTCCTTCAACGACACTGTCATTTGCACTTACCCCTTTGCTTTCATCTGTGTCTGTTGAAGTTTCCTCTCCGGCTGCCCAGATGAAATTCTGTGTATCTGCTCCATCCTGAAATTCCGCTGCACCGGTCGTACTGACCGGAACTGCTGCCAGAACACCTGCCAGCACCATAGCTGCTATTTTTTTCATTACTCTCTCCTCCTCTTTTTCAGCAGTATATAAAATATATACAACTATTCAGTCCTTTCTTATAGCAATAGTGAACTGTTAAATACTTACGACATTTGTGTTACTGTTCTGCTTACAATTTATATCTACATCTTGTATTTTACTTATTTTTCTGCTAAATGTCTACCTTGATTTTCTGCTAATCCTGTCGTATTTTTACTTCATCTGTATTCCACTTCTCATACGTGATATAATCCGCACCCATTTTCCTGAAAATGTCTACCATATCTTCATTCCGGCAAAGCCATACGGATATGCGGATTCCATTCTGATGAGCATTGTTGATATCATTCATACTGATATTTTTATACTCTGCACTTATGTCCAGATCATATTTCTTACACTGCTGTATCATAGAAGCATTCATGCGCACTGTACGGATCCACTGCATTTTTCCTGTAAATCCCATCTCACGCAGTTTACCAAGTGTTTCTATGCGAAAACAGATGAGTACCGGCTCTTTCTGTGATTCAGTCAGAAGCTGCATGAACAAATTCATGGCTTCTTCCGTACGGATTGACTTTATTTCAATCACCGGCGTCACAGAGTACTTATTGCAGCATGCAATATACTGTTCCAGTGTAGGAATAAGATTATCCGGATACTGCGAAGCATTTCTTCCATTTATAATCGGATACTGCTTTATCTCCTCATAAGTCATCTCTGAAATAAGCCTGTCCTCCCCGCACATCCGCAGCAAAGAATCATCATGAGAGACAACCAGAACTCCATCTGCGGTCTCTCTCACATCTGTCTCCACAAACTCCGCCCCATTGCGTCCTGCCATCTCAAAGGCAGGCACGGAATTCTCAGGTGCTTCTGTCTGTTCACCTCTGTGCAAAATATAATGAGTAACTCCATCCAGGGGTTTCCGGAACTTTTCCTCATCTTCCGGTGCAGGTGTGATTTTCGGAGTTGGCGTGACCGTTACCGTCGGCTCCGGGGTCACAGATGGTGCTGGTTCATCCGGCGTCAGTGTAGGCGTAATTTCCGGAGTTTCTGACGCTGCCGGCAGGACGATCACTTCTATCTCTGATACATACCTGTCAGTACCATAAGAAACACTGGTGATTTTGACATTTCCCGTCTTTTTTGCAGTAACTTTTCCTTTCTTTGATACAGTTGCCAACGTTTTATCAGAAGAAGTATAAGTCAGCCTTTTTCCATACTTCTGCGGCTCCAGAATAATTGTCTTTCCTGCTGTTACTTTCACCTGTTTTTTGTATTTCTTAAAAAGAACTGTTTCCGTTTTATTATAGACAAAAACCTCGCAGTTTACTTTCAGTCCACTCATCTGTGCTGTGATCGTTGCCTGTCCGGGCTTTAAACCATATATCCTGCCATTTACAACCTTTACACATTTTGAGTTACTGCTGGTCCATTTAAACTTCTTTGGACTCACTTTTGTATCATGATTCAGAATCTTTACTGTATAAGTGGCACCGGTCTTTACAACCACCTCAGATTTATGCACTCGATATTCGTCTGCTGCATAAGTATTATCTGCCACAGATATTATACTGGTAAAACCTGTAATTATAAGCACAATAGCAAATATGACAGACCTTACAGTCTGCATGCCTGTTCTTTTGTCTCTGTATTCTTTTTCCTTATCTCCCATTATTCTATCTCTCATCTCTCATATGCCATTCCTGATCTGCTGCTTTTATTTCCGGTATGTTCTTAAACACTTCACAATCCTGATCACATTCGTCTCTGATGCAGGGACAGACCATCTTTACTTTTTTAAAATGTCCGGGAACACCCTCATATTGTACACTCCACAGACCATTGTAATGCAGCTGTTTACACATTCCTGTTTCATATTCATATTTAATCATACGTCTACCTCCGAACAGACAAAATTTTTACAGTATATTCTTCTGAAACCACTGTTCCTCCATGCAAAACGAAAGGCACTAACCTTCCAGCATCATGCACAGATCAGTACCTTTCTTTTTGTGTGTTTTTATGTCCTATCTGCCCCGTCAATACCACAGGACAGTAAATCACAGAGTAATCACAACATTATTCCATATCTTCTAGTAATTTCTCATAAATCGGGAAGCAGTCAAATGTTGCGAAATAATCCTTCGGTGTCTCGGCACGGCGGATCATCTCGAAACTTCCATCTTCATGGAGAAGGATCTCAGAAGATTTGAGTTTACCATTGTAGTTATATCCCATGGCAAAACCATGAGCTCCTGTATCATGGATCACAAGAAGATCTCCCATATCAACCTTCGGAAGATAGCGGTCAATTGCAAACTTATCATTGTTTTCGCAGAGAGAACCTGTCACATCATACATATGATCACATGGCTGGTCTTCTTTTCCCATAACAGTGATATGATGGTATGCGCCATACATTGCCGGACGCATCAGGTTTACAGCACACGCATCCACACCAATATATTCTTTATGAGTATGCTTCTCATGGATTGCCTTAGTTACCAGGCAGCCATACGGCCCCATCATGAAACGTCCCATCTCTGTATAGATTGCAACATCACCCATTCCGGCCGGAACAAGTACTTCTTCGTATACTTTGCGGACACCCTCACCGATCTCTCTGATATCATTCGGAGTCTGATCTGGTTTGTAAGCGATTCCAACACCACCGGAAAGGTTGATAAACTTCACATGAGCGCCTGTCTCTTTCTGAAGTTTCACTGCCATTTCAAACATCTCTTTCGCCAGCATCGGATAATACTCATTTGTCACAGTATTGCTTGCAAGGAATGCATGGATACCGAATTCCTCGGCACCTTTTTCCTTCAGGATCTTGAATGCTTCAAAAATCTGCTCTGTTGTCATACCATATTTGGCATCTCCGGGGTTGTCCATAATATCGTTGCTGATCTTAAACACTCCGCCCGGATTATAACGACAGCTGATCACCTTCGGAATATATCCTACGGCTCTTTCTACGCTCTCGATATGTGTGATATCATCAAGATTGATGATCCCGCCGATTTCATTTGCATATTTGAATTCTTCTTCCGGTGTATCATTGGAAGAAAACATGATATCTCCCTCTTTGCATCCGATTGCTTTGGACATCATCAGCTCTGTCATGGAAGAACAGTCACAGCCACAGCCATACTCCTGAAGGATCTGGATCAGAAATGGATTTGGAGTTGCCTTCACAGCAAAGAATTCTTTGAAGCCCTTATTCCATGCAAATGCTTCTTTCACTGCCTTTGCATTCTCGCGGATACCTTTTTCATCATAAAGATGGAAAGGTGTAGGAAACTGCGCGGTGATTTCCTGAAGTTTATCCAGGGTGACAAATGGTACTTTTTTCATAATAATCTTTTCTCCTCTTACTTCTTGTGTATATGTGTATATAAATGATCCTGACAATACTCGTAGTTTCCGTTACATTTAGAACAGAAACGGAATTCCAGATTCGGATCATCTTTCTCTGTACGGCCACAGACTGCACATTTGTGCTTCGTCACTTCCCCTGACTTGCTGCCACCCGGGAAGGGAACGGTCTTACTTTCTCCCATTGCTCTCTTAAACTGATTTCTGCGATGGATTTCCTTCGGATTGTATCTGTTAAGATTTCTTGTACCAAGGAAGAAAATAATAAAGTTCAGTAAGGATGCGATGATCGGCAGTGCCATAAACCATGCTCCTCCCATAAAATATCTGACAATATCATATACCACAAGAGCAGCATATACAATCGCCATCCACTTCATCTTGATCGGGATTACAAAGTACAGTAAAACCTTCATATCCGGATATGTCAGCGCATATGCCAGAAAAATAGATAAACTGATATAATACGTTGAAAACTGTGATCCATTCAGATAAGCATCTAACACTCCACCTGTGATAAAATACAAAATAAACGCAGAAATTACTGTAAAAATCATTCCAGATAAAATATATACAGTAAATCTGAATGATCCCCATGTACGTTCCAGCGATGCACTGATCGGATAATAAAAGAACAATATCGCAATCACAAACCATAAAGCAGATGACGTACTCGGCGGATAAATAATCCATGTAACAAGTCTCCATATCTGACCATGCAGGATTTCAGAGACATTCAAACTCAACATGGAAAGAGCCCCCGGATTAATATACATCAATGCATATCCCAGTACATAACTTACAATAATATAAATTGTAAGATTCTCAATCCCGCGATTTCCAAATTTTCGTTCCAGTTTGTCAATAAATTTCATAAATCTCCTTTTCTCACAAAATGCTATTCGTTCTTTCGTTACAGCGGATATCCACAATCTGCTTTCTCTGCGTAATTCTGCACCGAATAACTGCTTCTCAGTTCAGCTGCAAAATCAGAAAAACTTCTTCCTGGAAAGAAATATCGCTGCAATGATACTTGCCACTACAGAAAGGATGATAACGATAAGAAATCCCCATGGTGTCCTGGAAAACGGCATTCCTGCAGCACTCAGGTTCATACCATACGCACTGAAAACAATAGTCGGAATACTCATAACAATGGTAATAACAGCCAGAACCTTCATGACAATGTTCAGGTTATTGGAAATAACTGACGCAAAAGTTCCCATCATACTGCTGAGGATACCGCTGTAAATATTAGCCATCTCGATAGCCTGCTTGTTCTCAATGATAACATCCTCCAGAAGCTCTGTATCCTCCGGATATTTCTTGATACTCTCCACCTTCAGAAGTTTCTCCAGAACCATCTCATTGGAACGCAGAGATGTGGTAAAGTATACCAGTGATTTCTCCAGTTCCAGAAGTTCCATCAATTCCTGATTTCTTGTAGACAGATGAAGTTTCTCCTCAATCTGCTCGCTCTTCTTATCTATAATACGCAGATATCTCAGATACATGCTGGCATTACGGTACAAAATCTGCAGAATAAATCTGGTTTTCATATAGGTAAAAAAGTTTCTTACCCTGCCTTCCATAAATCTTGTCAGAACCTGTGTGTCTTCCAGACATACAGTAAAGATCATCTTCTGAGTCACGATAATACCAAGAGGAATGGTCACATACCAGTCCTTCTCGTTACGTTCTTCAATCGCAGGTACATCTGCAAGGATAAGGGTATAATTGTCCTCCACTTCTATACGGGAACGCTCTTCCTCATCCAAAGGTGCGCGCAAATCGTCCACCTCTATCCCAAACTGCTCGGAAATTTCAAAAATTTCTGTTGCCGTAGGATTCGTCAGCGCAATCCAACAGCCCTCCTGTGGTTCCTGTATTTCATGGATAGCGCCATCGATTGTCTTAAAAATCCTTACCACGATCCACACTTCCCTTCTTTTTCTCGATTTCCCCTCAATAGATTGTTACTGTTTACTCTGTTCTCAGTAACAATAAATCTGCAACTATTCAGAGTTTCTGCAAGAGATTACTGAACAGTTACGTTTACTCTTTATTTTCACAAAGACTCAAACATCATTATAATTTGAACATGAATTTTTGTCAATTCCAATGCTTTCGGTTTACAAAACTTTTACACTTCGCTATAATAAAGTAGTATTTATTTATAAAAGTCCCGTAAAGTGGGGGCGTACAGATTGCGGGAATGATTTTCCAAACACGCTCTAACTACAGCAACTGAATTTAGGTGAAATATCCCGCAAAGTGGGGCGTGCAGATTGCGGGAATGATTTTCCAGACACGCTCTAATACAATAACAGGAAAGGATACAAATCATATGAGCCAGTCATCATTTGGAAATAAATTTAAGGTAACCACCTGGGGGGAATCCCACGGAAAAGCTCTCGGAGCTGTGATAGACGGATGCCCGGCAGGCCTTCCTCTCTGTGAAGAGGACATTCAGAAATTCCTCGACAGAAGAAAACCCGGACAGAGCAGATACACCACCGCCCGTAAAGAGGGAGATCTGGTAGAAATCCTCTCAGGTGTCTTTGAGGGCAAAACCACCGGAACTCCAATTTCTCTGATGGTAAGAAATACAGATCAGCGCTCCAGAGACTACGGAAATATCGCATACTCCTATCGTCCCGGACATGCAGACTATACTTTTGACCAAAAATACGGATTCCGCGACTACAGAGGCGGTGGACGTTCTTCAGGGCGGGAAACCATCGGAAGAGTTGCAGCAGGTGCCATTGCTTCTAAAATATTAGAAGAACTTGGCATTTCAATCTGCACCTATACCAGATCTATCGGACCTGTTGAAATTGCTTCTTTTAATAAAGAAGAAATCCATCAGAATGCATTTTATATGCCGGACGCTCAGGCAGCAGTGAAGGCCGGTGAATATCTGGAAGAATGTATGAAGAATCAGGACAGTGCAGGCGGCGTGATCGAATGTCGTATTACCGGAACACCTGCCGGACTTGGCGAGCCAGTCTTTGACAAGCTCAGTGCTCTTCTTGCCCACGCCCTGATGTCCATCGGTGCAGTCAAGGCTGTTGAAATCGGTGACGGCATTGCAGTGACTTCCTCAAACGGTTCCACTGACAATGATGGATTCACAGTCAAAGACGGTGAAATCATCAAAACCTCCAACCACGCAGGCGGAATCATGGGAGGAATCAGTGACGGCAGTGAAATCATACTTCGTGCCCATATCAAACCAACCCCATCCATCAGCCAGCCGCAGCAGACCGTAACCAAAGATAAAGAACCTCTTTCTCTGGAAATCCATGGCCGACATGATCCGGTCATTGTCCCAAGAGCAGTGGTTGTGGTAGAATCTATGGCAGCAATCACACTGGCGGATGCGCTCTTTGTCAATATGAGTTCCCAGATGGATAAGGTTCGGGATTTTTATCGGAAATAATTCCAATTAATCCACGCAAAAATACCTTCACTTGAATTCTGAGCTGATCTCAGTTTCAAATGAAGGTATTTTATTATCTGCCTATATTGCTGATTCTATGTAACGAATCTGTTATTCTTCCGGAACCGGCCAGATTCTGATACAGTTTGGCTCTGTAATCTTAATCGGCTTGCCGTTCATCACAATAATATTCTTCTCATAATCCACTGTAAAAGTAGTCAGTGTATTACTTGCATGATTAGCCAGCACCAGATGCTTATCATCCGGTAAAAGTACCAGATCTTTCGGATATTCACCACTGATCGGAAGTGTAAACTTCCTTGTCAGCATACCAGTCTCCTCATCACGCTCAAACATAGAAACTGTATCCTCACCTGCTGTTGTACAGAAAAGATGCTTGCCATCATTTGCAAGAGAAAGACCGGACGCTGCATTATGTGTATCATGAACATCCTTCTTCGCACTTGTCTCAATCGTCTGGATCAGTTCAAACGCCGGAACCTTACCGCTTCCATCATATTTGTAAGCCCTGATCTCATTACTGAGTTCAAAGAGAATATAAGCAAACTTACCATCATCGCTAAAACGAATGATACGTGGGCCGCTCTCTCTCGGACATCTCAGGATGTCTACCAGTTCCAGCTTATTGCGCAATTTGTTGACACGGTAAATCTTCACCTGATCAATTCCGTTATCTACTGCACAGAGATATTTATTATCCGGAGTCGGACGAACACAGTTCACATGGGGACGGAAGTTACGCTCTGCAACACTTCCGAGTCCTGTATGGAATACGCCATCCATCAGGCTTCCAAGTCTGCCGTCCTTATGAGTATGTACAACAGTCACCTTACCGTCATGATATCCGGCAACATAAAGATACTTACCGTCAACATCTGTAGAAAGGAAACAGCCTCTCATTCCATCAATATTTACACTGTTGATACGTGACAGATCACCATTTTTATCACGTTTAAATACTGCAACACCCTCATCCTCGATAGAATAAAGATACTTACCATTCTTTGAAACAGCCATGTGGGATGCATTACTTACTTCAACACTGCTGCGTTCTGTAAGAGTGCCATTCTCAACATCAACATCATAAACATGGATTCCCTGTCTGGAAGAGCCATGTGTATAAGAGCCCACATAAGCTACATATTTCTTTTCACTCATAATGCTTTTTTCCTCCTGCTGTCCTGAAGTTTATTTATCATCGCTCACTCTGTTCCCGTCTGCTGTCAGCGAGCAATAATATTTTCGTCCCGATATTGCCGGACGATGTCATACGATAAGGTGATTATAGCACATTTCCCTAATCAGAACAAGATTACGGAACTCAGTTTTATGTATTTTTTCCAGTTCATGGGTTACTGTCGTTACTGTTCACATACAAGCCAAAATTCTATTGCCGCAGGCAATCTGGAATGAATTTTGGCTAAGTTCTATACCGGATAAGCGCTCTGCTGTTTATTTGGTAAAATAATTTCTGACAGCCTCCAGTGTCTGGTCTATGATCTCATCTGTATGGGCAACAGATAAAAACATTGCCTCAAACTGTGACGGAGCCATATGGATTCCCTGCGCAAGCATTCCCTTGAAATATTCAGAGAAAGCTTTTGTATCTGAAGATTTGGCTGATGTATAATCCACAACCTCCTGCTCTGTAAAGAACAGGCTTCCCAGGGAAGATACGTGATTGATATGGTAAGGCAGATTTTTCTCTGCCAGGATTTTCTTCATACCGCCATAGAGACGTTTTCCTTTTTCCTCCAGATCTTTATAGATTTCCTGGTGTTCATAGAGATATTTTAACTGTGTCAGTCCTGCTGCCATTGCAATAGGATTTCCGCTTAAGGTACCGGCCTGGTAAACCTTTCCCACAGGGGAAACCAGTTCCATAATCTCTCTGCGTCCGCCGTATGCGCCTACTGGCATACCTGCACCGATGATCTTACCATAGGTAACCAGATCAGGGGTCACGCCAAAATATTCTGCAGCACCGCCAAAAGCCAGACGGAAACCAGTGATAACCTCGTCAAAGATCAGAAGGGCGCCGTACTCATCGCAGAGCTTTCTCAGACCTTCCAGGAACCCCTTTTTCGGAGGAACCACACCCATATTGGCGCCTACAGCTTCCACGATAACAGCAGCAGTCTGTCCGTCAGCCTGCTCCATCAGTGCACGTACACTGTCCAGATCATTATAAACAGCAGTCATGGTATCCTCTGTGCATCCCTTAGGCACACCGGCACTGTCCGGAACACCGCTTGTCATCACACCGGAGCCTGCACTTACCAGCATGGCATCACTGTGTCCATGATAGCATCCTGCAAATTTAATGATCTTATTCTTTCCTGTAAATCCTCTGGCAACACGGACTGCACTCATAACAGCCTCTGTACCGGAATTTACCATACGCACCATATCCACATGTGGAATATGGTCACAGATGAATTCAGCCATCTCCACTTCGATTGCAGTTGCACATCCGAAGCTGAGGCCCTTTTCACATGCCTTCAGTACACTTTCTTTTACTTCCGGAAAATTATGGCCCAGAATCATAGGTCCCCAGGAATCGATATAATCCACATATTCTTTTCCATCAACATCATAAATATGGCATCCGTCTGCGCGGTCGATAAATCTCGGTGCAATACCGATTGCGCCATAGGCACGTACAGGACTGTTTACTCCTCCCGGAATCACCTTTACCGCTCTGTCAAATAATTCTTCTGATAAACCCATCAGCCGATTCTCCCTTCATCCATGCATTTTGCAAGTTCTTTTGCATAATAAGTAAGATAGATCTGGGCACCTGCACGGTATGCACTGACTGCCATCTCACACATAATACGTTCTTCATCGATCCATCCCATCTTTGCAGCTGCTTTCACCATTGCATATTCACCGCTTACACTGTATGTTGCAACCGGCACATTTACAGCCTTTGATACCTCAGAGACCATATCCAGATAAGACATGGCAGGTTTTACCATAATGATATCTGCGCCCTCTTCCACATCCGTAAGAGCTTCCTTCATTCCTTCTCTTCTGTTATGGAAATCCATCTGGTAGCTCTTTCTGTCACCAAAAGACGGTGCAGAACCTGCTGCATCACGGAATGGTCCGTAGAAAGCAGATGCATATTTTACTGCATAGGACATGATCGGTGCTCCATAATGTCCGTTCGCATCAAGAGCCTCACGGATAGCACGTACACGTCCGTCCATCATATCAGAGGGAGCTACCATATCTGCGCCTGCCTCTACATGGGAAACAGCTGTCTTAGCCAGTAATTCCAGTGTTGCATCATTATTTACATCATGACCGCAGAGCACTCCGCAGTGTCCGTGTGAAGTGTACTCACACATACATACATCTGTGATATAGTACATGTCCGGGAACTGTTTCTTTGCTTCTCTCAGGGCCTTCTGTACGATTCCGTTGGGGTCGTACGCACCGCTTCCCACCTCATCCTTATGATCCGGGATACCGAACAGCATAATGCTGTTTACTCCTGCATTCTGCAGACGTTCCAGTTCAAAAGGAAGACGGTCTACACTGTAGCGGAACTGTCCTTCCATAGAAGGGATCTCTTCTTCGATTCCTGTTCCCTCTTTTACAAATAAGGGATAGATAAGGGAAGACTTGTCCATTCTTGTCTCTCTTACCATTTTTCTTAAATTTTCACTGCCTCTTAATCTTCTTGGTCTCTGAATTAAATCCATGTCTTTTTGCTCCTTTTATCAACAATTCTCATAACTGTTCCATTTTTTGCAGAATAGTTATCAGTTTTCCTGTTTCATCTCTTCCACAAGCTCTATGAGACTTTCGATGGTAGCCTTCTTTGCCATGCAGGTCTGCATACCATAAGCATCTGCTGCAGCTTTGGTCTGTTTTCCGATACAGGCAGCTTTTACCTTCGTATAGTCCAGTCCCTTTGTGCCTTCCACAAAGCCCTTTACAGTGGATGCACTGGTAAATACTACACAGTCCACACTTCCTGTCTCCAGTTCTTTCTTCTCATCGATCAGTCTGCTCTTCTCATAACGAGTAGTGTAGGTTGCAATATCATCCACCTGTGCCCCTGTCTGCTCCAGCAGTTCTGTCAGCTTTTTATTTCCGGCTTCAGCTCTTGGGATCAGGATTTTTTCATTTCCCTGAAGTTCTTTTGCAAGCTCTGCTCCAAGAGTATCTCCGTCATACACACCTGGCACAAAATCAGCCAGCAGGTGATGCTCTTTCAGCTTTTTCTTCGTTCCTTCACCGATCACTGCGATCTTCGCCTGTCCCAGGCTGCGCACATCCATCTCTTTTCTGTCCATCTCGTCAAAAAAGATCTCCACACCTGCAGGGCTTGTAAAAATGATCCACTGATAAGTATCCAGTTTCTCAAATGCCTCATACAGTCTGCCATTATCCTCAACAGGTACTGTACAGATAGACGGCAGCTCCAGAACCTCGGCACCTTTCTGACGGAGAAGATCTGCTGTCTTTGAAATATGCTGTCTTGGTCTTGTGACCAGAACCTTCCAGCCTGCCAGAGGAAGCTTCTCATACCAGGCAAATTTGTCAGCCAGAGAGCAGACCTTACCCACAACAATAATGGCAGGTGTCTCTATCCCCTGTCTGTCCACCTCTTCCTTGAGGGTACCTACAGTAGCAACCACCCGCTTCTGTCCTGCTGTTGTTCCTTTCTGAAGAACTGCTGCCGGCACATTCGGATCCATTCCGCCTGCAAGAAGCCCTTTGCAGATATCCTCCAGTGCTGCAATTCCCATGAGAAACACCAGTGTTCCCTTTGTCCGGGTCAGTGTTTTAAAATCTATATCATACTCCTGCCCTGCGCGTTTATGTCCTGTAATAATATGTAAGGACGAACAGAAATCCCTGTGTGTCACAGGAATCCCATTGTAAGCAGGAACAGAGATAGGAGATGTCACTCCGGGCACAATCTCATAAGGGATTCCATTCTCAGAAAGAAGTTCCAGTTCCTCCCCGCCTCTTCCAAAGAGAAAGGGATCTCCACCTTTAAGCCTTACCACTTTATTTCCTTTTTCAGCTTCTTCCAGAAGAACCTTATTAATATCCTCCTGCACCATTGTATGGTGATTTGCTCTTTTACCTACATTAATCAGTCTGGCATGCTCCGGGATCTTTGCCAGAACCCCTTCGCCTACCAGACTGTCATATACTACCACATCTGCCTGCTGCAGAACCGCTGCGCCCTTTAATGTAAAAAGCCCGATATCACCCGGTCCCGCACCAACCAGCCAAACCTTGCCAGCTGCCATGTTTCTTCTCCTTTTTGCATCACAAGAATTTTCTTTTTATAAATTTTTTTATCTTCCCTCACAGTCAGATTTCAATTGCTTTGCAAGTGCAATTCCAAGCTTCTCTCCATCCTCTGCTGCACCTCTGATCTGACCTGTAAGCCACTTTCCTGTAGCTTCACTGTAATATAAACCGCGGATAAAGATCTCATCTCCGTCCACCTCTGCAAATGCAGCTACAGGCGAAGAACATCCTCCGTCCAGATATTTTACATATGCGCGCTCTGCAGTTCCTGCAAGCCAGGCATCCCTGTCACAGTATCCGTCCAGATACCCATAATCCTCACCTTTGCGTCCCTGCACAGCCAGAATCCCCTGACCTGCTGAAGGAATCATCTCATCCGGTGTAAAATATCTGCTGATCCTGCTTTCCAGCCCCAGTCGTTTCAGACCTGCCGCTGCCAGGATCAGCCCGGAATACTCTCCTTCATCCAGCTTGCGAAGCCTTGTCTGCAGATTTCCACGGATACTCTTTACCTCCATCTCAGGATACAGCTTCTCTAACTGAAGAGTTCTCCTTAAGCTGGAACATCCCAGAGGTTTATCCGGATCCAGCTCCGCCACTCCCTCAGGAAGCACCAGTACATCTCTTGGATCCTCACGCTTTGAAAAGGCCAGAAGCGGAAGCTCTTTTGGAACCTCCATAGGCATATCCTTAAGACTGTGTACAGACAGATTGCTTTTACCATCCAGCAATGCCCTGTCCAGTTCTTTTACAAACAGTCCTTTTCCGCCCACCTTATCCAGGGTGCGATCCAGAATAATATCTCCTGTCGTTTTCATAGTCAGGATATTTACTGTTATTTCAGAGCCGGCATTTTCTTCACGGTTTTTCTGTTCTATGTAGCTTTTTACCATCTCACTCTGGAGAACTGCCAGCTTACTCTCTCTACTTCCAATGATCACCTCAGTCATCATTTTCCTCCTCATTCTCATCTTCCTGCGCAACTCTCTCCAGGGCATTCTGAATCTCTTCTCTTATCCTGCGCGCTTTTTTATGGTCCAGACCACTGGCTGTGATTCCCACCACCAGTCCCTCTTCCATATAAATTCCCGGGAAATAAAAATCGCACTGCTCCCTGTCACTGGCTACATTAACATAAACGCCTTCCTGCCTGCAGATCCTGTGGATCTCATCATTTAACTTTCTGTCATTGGTAGCTGCGATCACCATATATGCCATCGCAAAGTCTGTACGCTTCACCGGACGTGTGATCAGCTCTACATAGCCGGCTTTGCCAAGCTCCATCATCTCCATGGTGACCTTCGGAGCAATGACTCTGATATTTCTGGTGAATGATAAAAGGGTTTTCACTCGACGGGTTGCAATGTTTCCGCCGCCTACAACCACGATATTCTTATCTGATAAGTCTATAAACATTGGAAAATACGGCTTATTCTTCATATATTTTCTCCAGTCCTGCCACACACTCAAGGAAAATCTCCTGATTCAGACTGTCACGCAGACCAAAGATCAGTTTATTTACTACTTTTCCCGCTGCCGTATCCACTGCATGGACCAGATTCTGCCTGTCATCCTCTTCCATAGGTGTTTTCTTTAATATCTTTGCAATCCTTAAATTCAGGTCATTGACTGCCTCATCTTTAATATCCTGAATTCTTGGGATCAGGTCTCTTCCATCCAGCCATTGGAAAAATTCATCCATCTGCTCTCTTACGATCGCGCCTGCTGCCTCCAGATTTTCCTGAAGTTCTGCAGGAACTTCCTCTATACGGAAGCTGTCCATGTCATAAAGTGTGACCCCCTGGAGCTTTCCAACAGATGGCTCTATATCTCTTGGAACTGCCAGATCGATCAGAATCAGGTCATCCTTTGTCCTGATTCCCTGGAACAATTCTTCTTTTAATGTAAAATTCGGGCTTGCAGTTGCACTTACTACAAGGTCACACTGTGGCATATACTCCATTCTGTCACCGTAATTAATACGCTTACAACCCAGCGGAATATTCACAACTCCGCTTCTGTACTGACGGATGGTCACTGTCACATCTGCACCTGCCTCCTGCAAGGCCTGAGCAGCTACCTTACCCATCTCGCCGTTACCGATAACCATACAGGTCTTATCTCTGAGAGAATACCCCTTCTCTGCCAGAAATCCAATAGCCTGATGGATCACTGACGGATTTCCATGGGAAAAAGGAACCTCTGTCTTAATTCTCTTTCCTGCTGTGGCAGCCATTCTGAACAGAACCTCCAGAACACCATCTGCCGCAAAATTCTCTCTTGCCAGATTCAGTGCATCCTTTACCTGTGTAAGGATCTGATCCTCCCCTATGATCTGTGATTTCAGACCACTGGTAAGATAAAAAAGATGCTCAACTGCCTCCTGATCCTTACGCTCTACAAAATATTTTCTGTAAGAATCCTCAGTGATTCCCTTTATCCTGCAGAGGCAGTCATAAAGACAGACATCCACCTCATCATCCACACTTGCCCAGACCTCCAGGCGGTTACAGGTGGACAGGATCACGCATCCATATATTCCATTTTGATTCTTTATTTTTTCCATTGCTTCACCGGCATTTTTCTTTGTAAATGCAAATTTCGCACGAATATCCACCGGTGCCATATTATGGTCAATTCCAATCATGGAAATACTCATAACTCTAACTCTCTCCTTCGTATTTCGCCATTCCTCAGCCATTTCATATCAAATCAAATATCCCACTGGCAACAGGGTATTTGATTTGATATGAAATCCGGACAGCAAAAAAACGCTGTCAGAAATATCATAATCATTTCTTGTTAAGATGTCAATTGTAAACACGGAAAAAACTCAGCATTAGAGTAAAGGATGTTACTGTGAACGGAGTGAACAGTAACTAAAGGATAACGTGACAAGACCTCATTACCGTTCGTTCTGCATCCGGTAATGAGGTCTGAATATTCTGTGTTCACTGTTTGTCTATTCTCATCAGCACCTTACATTTCTTTCTGTAACAGGCGATTCCATATTTTATGATTGTATGAATCCCTTCCTGCTCTAACGCCTCAGTATATCTGATATCTATAATCTGCTGAAGTGCTTTTTCGCACTCTCCCTGAAGATTTCCGTCATCTGCATATTTTACTTCGATCACAATCCCCACATCTTCATCTTCTATACGGATCAGAATATCCCCGAATCCGTCTCCTGATTCCCGATTTGACATTACTGACCAGTTCTCTTTGAATCCCAGAATACCAAGCAGCAATCCATGATAGAAATTTTCTTTCGTTGGTTTCCGGGCAAAGGTATCTCTTATGCTGATCGTTTTTTTCATATATTCTGTAAAAATCAACTCTACTTTTTCCGGATTTTTGTTCAGCAGTGCATCACATAAATCGCTGACTGTTTTTCCATCGTCCTTTACATTTTCTTTAAACATTTTCAGAATATGATTGGTAATAATATTTCGGATTTCTCTGTTGGGAATGACCAGATTATACCTGTTGCCACTGGATTCCCCTCTCTGTGTCAGATATCCTGTCATAAAAAGTGTGCTCCACAGATTGTCTATGGAAGAATATAATTCCTTATAGGTAAGCTCAGAATTAATTTCTTTCTGGACAATCCCTCCATTTACCAGCTGTTCCAGCTCCATTCTGGTCAGCTTCTGTGGTTTTCCCACACTGTCAATGAAATGGCTGATCACACTGTTTCCACTTGTATTTGCCCAGTAATTCTTCGGTTCCAGTCCGGGATCTGCCAGATGATCGCTGCAGAAATTGATCACATCCCATGGACAATAAACATCCACATTTCCAAACCGGTAGCCATCATACCACTCTTTCACTGTCTCATAATATTTTTCCTGTCCATAATACCGGAGAAGTTCCCTTACTTCCGCATCTGTAAATCCAAATGTTTCATCAAAACTCTTATCTGTAATGGAATAAACCTTAAAGTTGTTAAGACCTGTAAAAATGCTTTCTTTTGCAATCCGCAGGCATCCTGTCAGCACTGCGAATTTCAGACTGCTGTTGGTTTTTAATGCATTCTCAAATAAATTGCGGATCAGCAATACCATTTCATCATAATATCCATTTTCATTTGCCTTTGCCAGAGGTACGTCATATTCATCGATCAGAACAATTACTTTTCTGCCATAGTGCTTTTCCAGCAATTCTGTCAGCTCACGGATACTGTACACCAGAGAATCGTTTGTCATTTCTTTTTTCTTTAACTGTGTCAGCAATTCGTGATCTGTCTCATCAAGCTCTGTGCTGTCTGAAAGTACGGATAGCCTGCGGGCTTCTTCATTGATTGTTTTTATGAGAAATCTGCGGGCTTCCTCATATGTGGCACCATTGATTCCCTTCAAACTGACAGAAACCACCGGAAATTTCCTCTGATATTTTTCACATAATTCCTGATTATCTGAAATCCTCAGCCCATCAAACAAAGTCTTATCTTTTCCAATCTCAAAAAAACTCTGGAGCATACTCATATTCAGGGATTTTCCAAAGCGTCTCGGACGGGTAAACAGGTTTACCTTTCCCCACTGGGTAAGCAATTGTTCAATTACATGTGACTTATCTACATAATAGAAATCTTCCCGACGCATCTCTTCAAAATTCTCAATTCCAATTGGAAGTTTTTTTAATCCTGCCATCTTATATCCCCTTCCATTTATAAAGCATACCTTCTTATTGTTATCCGTCTTATTACTGTTTATAATATCATGAATCCTATCGTAATTCCAGAAAATAATGCAACCTGTTACTATCGCAAGTGACAGTGGCAAACGAATTAAAATGGTATAATATAGATATAGATAGAATACGTATGTAAACGAATTTCCCGGGATAATGAAATGCATATGGGTCCCGAACAAGAAAGGAGGGTTTCTATGAACAGAAAGTGCAAAAAGACAGGGATTTTTATAGGTCTTACTATGGCAATTACAGGTATGACTGCCTGCGGTGAAACTGAACCGGAAGAAACACCGGTGGTGAAAGAAGAAACTGCGAAACCAACAGAAACACCGGCACCAACTTCAACGCCGACTCCCACACCGACCCCGATTCCTGAATATGTAGATTATGATTATGAGGAAGCCGGAGTTACCATTCAGATTCCAGGTATGTTGTGGGATATCAAACCGGAGAAAACAGATTCAGGTCTTATATTTACAGATCCTAATGAAAAATGGCTTGTTCGTTTCTATCCGCTTACCTATGACAGGAAAATTCATGTATATGATAATCTGACAAAGGTTTTTGGAGAAGATGGCTCGAAAGTACAAGATAAAAATTTAAGCTCCGTTTCCATTGAAGAAGGGGACTATGGAAATTCAGGTTATAAGTACAAACGTTATACATGGGCTTTAAATGTAGAAAAAGCAAGCGCATATGAATCATTTATTACGGCGTACCCCCATATTGTTGAAATTATCAATTATGACCAGACTGCGATTGAGGGGTATAATGCAATTCTGGTGGAAGTTACAACACCGAAGGGACTGGATGAGGCTGGTTCTTTAGAGCGAGAACAGTTTTATGCGTATACTTCACTGAAAGAATCATTATCCAGAGATATTCAGGATCAAACTGCAACTCGCGAAAAATATCCGGATGTTTCGGATATTGACACCAAAGAGACACGCCGCTTTGTAGAGAATCTGACATTTGCAGAAGGCGGCTCTACCATTGCAGCTTCTATTGACGGAGTTGAACTGGAAATTCCTGCATTTTGGGAAATAATTCCTACGTCTGCTGAGCAACATCTTCTGGTATCTTTTAACAGAGGTACGGAGGAGAAAGGATCTCTTGCAATCCATCCGGCTACTATGAATGGATATGATCCCGTTTATAATGCATTACTTGGCTGTGGACGTGGTGCAGGTGTGGACTGGGATGACCAGGAAGAGATTCAGGCGCGGTTTAAAGCTGCAGAAGCAGATGGTCTGGTAAAAGAATTCAAAGCAGGAAAAACTGTTTTCTACGGTGCATATTCACCAGTATCACATAAACTTTCTTTCAATACCCTGTTTACCAAAGAGCATTGTCTGTGTATAGAGCTTTACTTTTTAAAAGAACTGTCAAAAGAAGAACTGTGGGATTATGCCCAGGGCGAGAATTTTCAGACCGTACTGAATTCTATGAAAATTGATGTAAATATTCCAACGGCAGAAGAAATACAAATAGATAGGTCGTTTGATATTAGTAACGATGGTGTTCTGAAGAAATACAAAGGAACTGATCCGGAAGTGATCATATCAGATGTGATCAAGGGAATAGAAGTTAAAGAAATCGGCGAATATGCATTTTACAATTGTGCTGATGTTAAGAAAGTAGTTATTTCATCAGCAGTAGAACGGATCGATAAAGGCGCATTCGCAAATTGTGCAGCACTTGAAGAAGTTACCCTGCCATCCACATTAAAATATCTGGGGGATTATGCATTTGAAGATTGTTCTTCTCTTACGAAAATAGAGTTACCTGACGGTCTGGAGAAAGTTGGTGTTGAATCATTCAGTAAGACATCAATTGAAAAACTGACAGTTCCGGGAAGCATGAAAGTTATTGGTACGAACGTTTTTGGTGATATGATGAATTTACATGAGATCCATATAGAAGAAGGCGTAGAAGAAATTGAGGAAAGAGCATTTCAAGGTGCCGGTTCAAGAGATACTTATGATGCGCCGGAGCATTGGGTTTTCATGGACAAAGAAATGGCTGCCAGATATACAGATCACATCATCGATCCAGCCGTTCATACTGAAATACCATGGTGGATCAATATTTATCTGCCGTCTACGATAAAGAAAATTGGAGACGCCATTTGGGCAGGCAGCAGAGTGGAGGGCATTTATATGGAATCCTTTGATTCTGTAGAATCTCTTCCTGAGTTTTACGTTGGTGAAGAAATATATGAAACTACCTTCGGAGGAATTGAATATCTTTCGCAAATTTATTTTACAAAGGATACCATTGATAAATGTGGAAAGAAATTAGACGAATTCTTTATGTCCCTTCCATTTGGAGAGGACTGGGCATGGTATTATGAAGGCAACGATATCTACTGGATAGATGAGTCTGCAAGAGATTTTATGACACCTGAAGATCTGAAAACGGTTTTCGGTGAATAACGGATATGCTCCTATGGGATTTTGTTTTTTATAAAAAGGGAAGGTGATGAAATTTATGAAGATATTGAAGAAAGCAGGAGGGGTTCTCCTTGTAATAATCGGAATATTCTTTTTTGTATCTGCTTTAAAGATGATCTTTGTGGATAACCCCAAAACAAAAGCGGCTCTGAAAGACGCAGTTTATGTTGATGCAGCAGATACGATCGACCCGGAAAACGATGGAAAGACAGTCATTGTATGCGGCACATTCGAGCTGACTGAACCGGCACATGATGATGAGCTTGGACTGGACTTTGACAGCATCCGCATTTCAAGTTCAAAACAGACAATGAAATTAACAAAATCTTCTTCCAAAAAGAAGGAGGCAATGACTGACGACGAAAAGAAATATGGCGTTCTGGAATGGAATTCATCTTTCAGCAGCATGCCGGTATCAGGCCAGGGGAAAATTGGAAATTATGCACTTTCGCAGGATTTTATTGATGATATTATGCTGACCAAAACCTGGGAAGATTACGACAAGGCAGCATTATCATCTGCCGGTTATACATATGTACCGGATAACACCTATACACAGAAGCATTTTATAGAACCATCGAACCAGACGACACGTTCACATAAAGAATATGATGTTCGTTATTATTATTCTGCTGCTGATTTCGAAACAGGGCAAACCGTAACTGCTATCGGCATACAGGACGGACAGACTCTCAAATCCGCACCCGGAATCACAGAGAATCTGATGAAAAATAAACTTGACCGCGATGAAGCGATCAAACAGGGCGGCACCCCAGGTGTAGGGGCCCAGATCTTTTCAGTTGTTTCCTCATTGCTGTTAATATTGGGAGGGTTCCTTCTTATTATATTATGAGAAATAAATCTATAGCAATCCTCTTAAATGCATTATTTACAAGGATTGCTACAAAAATAAGATATTGTTGTATCATCAAATCAGATGGTTAGGCGATATCCTCTGTGACATACTCTGTATCTAGTACATCGTTTTCGAAATAACTATACCACTCACTTGTCTGCAAATCCGAGTGCACAGGTCTAAAAGCCTCAACGTAGCCCGCTACGCCTGCGTTTTTAGACCTGCACACTCGAATCCGCATCCTACGCGATTGGTATAGTTATTTACGAAACGATGTACTAGCTTTTTACTTCTCAATTCTAAGCATGCGATATCCAATGCCAATATGTGTCTGGATGTATTGCACTCCATTTTTCTCAGGCTCCAGTTTTTTTCGCAATGTTGCCATAAAAACTCTAAGAGAAGCAACGTCATTATCCGAACATCGTCCCCAAATCTGCTGGGTAATATAGGTATGTGTCAATACCTTTCCCACATTGCGGGACAAAAGACAGAGCAGCTTATATTCTATAGGTGTCAGATGCAATTCCTCTCCCTTCAGATATGTACAGCCTGCTGTATAGTCTATCTTTAATCCACCATTCTCAAAAACAGAGCTTTCTATCTGCTCTCCGCTCTGCATAACCGCAAGTCTCCTCTGGGTGACACGGATACGCGCAAGTAATTCCTCAACAGAGAACGGTTTCGTAATATAATCATCTGCTCCTGCATCCAGCGCCTCTATTTTATCTGTGTCCTCACTTCTGGCGCTGATCACAATAATCGGCATATTCGACCAGGTACGGATTTTTTTTATCACTTCTACCCCTTCCATATCAGGAAGCCCCAGATCCAGAAGAACAATATCCGGATTGTGGGACGAAGCTTCCAGAATGGCTGAAGATCCGTTTTCTGCAGCCAGATATTTATAGTCATGTGTTTTTAATGTAGTAACGATCAGATTGCGTATGGGTCTGTCATCCTCAACCACCAGAATTAATGTTTTATTCATTTAATGTCACCTCGCTTAAGGGTAAAGTAAAAGTAAAATTGCATCCATGAGGATCATGATCTGTCAAAACCAGGGTTCCTTCATGTGCTTCTATAATAGAGCAGCAAAGTGCCAGTCCAAGTCCCAGACTTCGGTGACTATCCGCAACTGTTGTTTTCCCTGTATAAAACATCTCAAAAATATGTGTTTTCATTTCTTCCGGAATTCCCGGGCCATTATCTTCCACACTTATCTGCGCTTTCCCATCTGTTTTCGTTCCCCGAATGCAGATCACAGAACCCGGCGGTGTATATTTTATTGCATTGTCAACTAAATTTACCAGAACCTGCATAATAAGACGTACATCCATACGTGCAAGAACAAGTTCTTCACAGTCTGTCACAATTTTATAATCATCATGTTTCCGGCTGATATGCCTCAGGGATTCTGCAATCACCTCATCCAGAAGCTGGTCTGTAAATTTAAATTTCAGTCTTCCGTCATTCAGTCTGGTAATGGAAAGCAGATTCTCCACAACTCCGATCAGCCATTCAGAATCATCATAGATATCGCTATAAATCTGATGTTTGGTAGCTTCGTCCAGACGGTCACTATTGCCAAGCAGCATATCTGCATTACCGGAAATGGAGCAAAGCGGCGTACGAAGATCATGCGAAATCGCCCGAAGAAGATCTGCCCGCAGCTGTTCATTTTTGGCTATAACTGCATTTTTTTCTTTTTCCAATGCATTTTTCGCATTTTCCATTGCAAGCGCACATTCATTTATTACAGACAACAAGATGCTGTATTCAAAAGTGTCCAGTGTTTCTTTTTGCAATGGTATCCCGATCACACCGTAAACATTATCCCCGCTCCGGATTGCCAGATATAAACATTTAGCCTGAGGAAAATGATGTGTGGACGCACCGGCATGCTGTCTGTTTTCACAGACCCATCTGGCTATCTGCTGCTCTTCTGGTATCAAAAAATCTTCTGTGTCCTCTTTTTCCCCGGAAAAAAGCTTTCCCTCTGATAAAGTTCCGTTTTCTACTACATATGCTGTAATATTGCGGTTTAATAAACGGAGAAGCTGTGTACAGGTGACATCAAGAATCTCTGTTTCTCCTTTTGCCTTTTGCAGCAGACGGTCTGTATCGAACAGAATCTGTGTACGAAAGGCAAGCTGTGTAGACAGCTTTGCATGTGTTTTCAGCTTTGCTGCAAGTGCTCCCGTAAGTACGGATGAAATAAGCATTATGAAAAATGTCACCGGATAACCCACCGCATAGGTTTTAAAAGACATCCTTGGTTCTGTCAGAAAAAAGCAAAATAAAAATACACTTAAGAAAGAGCCTGCCACACTGCAAAGATAGCCATCTGTCACAATCGAAGTAAGCAAAACCCCCAGAATATATATGGTTACAATATTCGTATCCGTAAAATTCAGTTTCTGAAACAACAGACCAATTAAAGTGCATACCACAAATATAAATACCGTCAGAAAATAATCCTTTGCAGACGGTTTTTCCATAGACCATGTGAATGATCGTTTCTGATGATTCACATTTTTTAAATTCATCCTGTCCCCCACCTTTTTTACTGTTTTGAAAATTATATCATGGGGCTGTGTTGTGGTCAAAAGTCTTTTTTACTAGTGTGCCGACAAGTTGATTCTTGAAACAATCTTGCAGGATAAATTTTCTTATTTCAA